>Ga0208953_1000498_pt1 | contig 32935 bp, 18 predicted proteins | sample RifOxyB2_FD_184033 | JGI IMG/M metagenome (GOLD analysis project Ga0208953, IMG submission 184033) | Groundwater microbial communities from Rifle, Colorado - Rifle Oxygen_injection B2 (SPAdes) | ecosystem: Environmental > Aquatic > Deep subsurface > Groundwater | place: USA: Rifle, Colorado...
CCGGACGCTTATAATCTATATTATAAGTGTACGGGATTTTCCGTCGGAATTCAAATCGTTCACCGACGGGGAATATGGCGCATTTTCATTATTACAGTATGCGCCGACTAATTGCTCAGGCTCCTAGTGCGACTTCAAGGACATTATCTCTAACTTTTTTAGGATTTCCGGCATTATCGGTAAGAGCCTGCATATCGGCAATAAGCACAAACTGCCGATACTCATTTTGAAGTGCGACACGTTTTCTGAGTAAACCGACGTAATGCCCTATATGCAGCGGCCCGGTTGGCCGGTCACCAGTAAGAATAACTTTTTTAGAATTCATATTGTCTCCTGCAAAATCTAAAAATCCAGCCCTGGCTAATCCCCTTGCAGGATTTGTTCAGGGTTTTTAAAAAAATCTTCCAGTTTGATCGTTGAAGTATTCTTAGGACCCTGAACACCGCTGATAACGAGTCCCTTGACCTCTTTGTTGTGCGCCAGGAAAGCGCGCAAGCCAGCGGCTTTGTCAATCTTCAATCCGGATTTAACCTCTATAGCAATCACTTTTCTCCCGGTCTTAAAGACATAATCAACTTCCAGATCACGCTCACGCCAGTAGAACAACCCGCCACCGTTTTGTTCGGCCAGTCTGACAAGAGCCGCTCCTACGGCATTTTCAGTCAGCCGTCCCAACAATTCGGGGGAATCCTTAATTTCCCCCGCTCTTATATTGCGCACAGCCGAAACCAGGGCTTGGGACATGACGATCAGCTTGGGGCTCGAACCGCGTATCCGCAATATCTCAGCGCTGTATTTTTGAATGGGAGCTACAAGGAAAGCTTTGTTTAAGAGATGCAGATAGTCCGCAATAGTTGTAACATTACCTTTGTCCGTGAGCTGCCCAAGCATCTTCTGCAATGAAACTATTTCAGCGGGGTGGTAACAAGCAAATTCGAAAAGCCGTCGAAGCAGAGCCGGCTTGTTCACAGGGTGCAGCAAAAGGATATCTTTGCTGAGTACGGGCTCTATTATGGAATCGCGGACATATTCCAGGAAACGCGCCGGTTCAGAGCGGAACTCATTAAGCTTGGGATACCCGCCTACTGCAAGATACTCCTCCGCATCCATGCCGAACGCCGCATCCATTTCCGACATACCCCAATGTGGGAAACGGATAAGTTCAAAACGTCCGGCAAGGCTTTCAGTCAATCCGCGTTCTATCAAAAGCGCGGAAGAGCCGGACAATATGACCCTTGGGCGTTGCCTGGGCGGCTTTTGATTATCCAGATCAATGTGGGTTTTTACTATTTCGCTCCATCCCGGGATCTTCTGAAGCTCGTCAAAGGCCAGCACGACAGGTTTACCCGTGCGGGCCAGAGCCGACGCCTTATCCCAGTGGCGGGAAATCCATTCGGAAGGTGGCGCTGCCAGCGCGTCGGCACTTGTAAAAATCTGGGAATACCCCTTTTTACCCAATGCTTCCAGGATCTGCCTTATCGCTGTGGTTTTCCCAACCTGCCGAGGGCCCGCAATGATCTGGAGAAGTGTTCCCGGTTTTTCCAATCGAAGTATTAAATCTTTTGTCTGCCGCCTCAGAAAGTTTTTCATAAGGCAATTATAACATGCGCTCCGGCATTTGTCAACAGATTAGTAGGTTGGCCTACTAATTTGTAAATGAGCGTAACTCAAGTCCACCAACCTCGCCAAATATTACGGTCAAACATCTGGCCTCGTATATTTGTCTTTTAGTGCCGGTTTGAGGTGCGCCAAGTAAGCCACTCGGGCCACCAAATTGGCCACTTTTATCCCTGCCATTTTATCCGGGCACACCGCTCCCCGCAAATAAATCCTTATATTTCAAGCGTTTTTGAGTGTTTCGGGGAAGGCAGCAGTCTTAATGACTATTCCCTTTCAAGACAGAGATCAAGGGTTCGAATCCCTTTGGGGCGCCAACTTAGAAAAAACTAACCGCCGGAGCCGCGGCGGTGTTTTTTGTCTTGTTGATTTTTATACCCCGATGATAATCGGGGATTAAAGGCAGGGATACTGCTCTCCAGGTCTTTATCCGATCTTAACTTCTACCCTGTGCTCCGCCCTGTCGTCGGCGAGAGGGATGGTCCTGTCCGCACGCTCCTTCCCGTCCACTACGACCGAAACCACTTTATCCGCCGGCCCGGACCGCTCTATATTTATGTGGTAAAAAGTCTCCCTGTACCGATAATGGACCTTGAACGACCGCCATTCTTCGGGCAGGCACGGTTCAAAGTAAAGTCTGTCTACCTTCAGCCGTATTCCGAGCAAATGCCTGACTATGAGCTGGTACATCCACGAAGCGGAACCGCTGTACCAGGTCCAGCCGCCGCGCCCGGCATTAGGGCCGCCGGCGTAGACGTCGCCGGGCATAACGAAAGGTTCCACCTTGTAAACGGCGCATTTACCGGGCGTGTCGGAGTGGCGGACCGGGTTGATGAGGCCCAGCAGCTCCCACGCGCGCTTGCTGTCCTTTAACATCGCAAACGCGATAACCGACCAGACGGCGGCGTGGGTATACTGCCCGCCGTTCTCCCTTACCCCCGGGAGATAGCCCTTTATGTAACCCGGGGCGCTGGCGCATTTATCGAACGGGGGCTCGAACAGCTTTATAAGCGAATCTTTCCTATCCACGAGCCGCCGGTCCACCTGCTCCATGGCGGACGCGGCCCGCCCACTGTCGGCCGCGCCGGAGATAACCGCCCAGGACTGCGGCAGCGAATCGATACGGCACTCGCTGTTAGACGCCGAGCCGAGGGCCTCCCCGCTGTCGAAGTAGGCCCGCTTGTACCACTGGCCGTCCCACGAGGAGGTTTCTATGTTGCCTGACAATTTTCCCGCTTCTTCAAGGCATAGTTCCGAAAAGTCCCTGTCGCCGCGGCCGGCGGCCAGGGCAGCCATGGATTTAAGAACATGGCACAGGAAGAAAGCCAGCCAGACGCTTTCGCCTTTCCCCTCGCGTCCAACCAGGTTCATGCCGTCGTTCCAGTCGCCGCTGCCCATCAGGGGGAGGCCGTGAACGCCGTACTTCAGGCCGCGCTTCACGGCGAGGACGCAATGCTCATACAAGGTCCCGGACTTGCCCGCTGACTTTGGCAGGTCGTAATAAGATTCTTCTTCCGGCTTTACGGAAGGTCCGTCGAGGAAACTTACAGGCTCGTCCAGCGCCCCTGTGTCCCCTACCTCCTCGACGTAAAGACACGTGACCAGCGGAAGCCACAAATAATCGTCCGAACAGTGGCTGCGGACACCCCGGTTCGAGGGAGGGTGCCACCAGTGCTGCACATCCCCTTCCGGGAACTGGTGCGCCGCGAAATTCAGCAGTTGCCCCCTTATCAACCACGGGTGGGAATGCGTAAGCGACATTACGTCCTGCAGCTGGTCCCGGAAGCCATAGGCCCCGCCGGACTGGTAATAGCCGCTGCGTCCCCACAGGCGGCAGCTGAGCACCTGGTACTGCAGCCACCCGTTCACCAGGAAATTAACCGAGTTGTCAGGTGTTTCCACGTATACCACTCCGAGCGAGCGCTTCCAGTATTCCCAGACATTTTTAAGTTCGTCCCGCACCGCAGCGGTCCCGCTGAACCGCTGCAGTATCCCTCGCGCCTCGTCGACGCTTTTGGCGGCGCCGAAGGTGAAGACTATTTCCTTTTCTTCGTTGTCTTCCAGCTCGAATTTCACCTGCATGGCGGCGCACGGGTCGAGGCCGGCGCCAGTCTTGCCCGAAAGCCCTTCGCTGCGCATCGCTGCGGGGGCGGCCAGCGTGCCGCTCCTGCCTATAAATTCGCGCCTGTCGCCGCTGACAAAACGCGCTGTTTCGCTCACGTCTAGGAAAACGACCCTGCCCGGGAACTCCTTGTTGTAATGATTATAGGCGGTCAGGGCGCCGCTCTTGGGGTCAACTTCAGTGAGGATATGCATGTGGAAGCTATCCCTGAGCGTTCCCATTACCAGCTCGTTATACGATGTGGCCGACAGGCTTCTCATGCGCCCGGAAGCATTGCGTATTTTTAAAGCCGCGAATTTTACCGGGTGGTCCAGGGGAACGAACACCGTCAATTCCGTAATAACGCCATCTTCCTCGTGCTCAAAGATGCTGTAGCCGAAACCGTGGCGCGACACATAACCGGAACTCCCCGCAGGCAGCGGGGTCGGAGACCAGAAGCGGCCTGTCTCTTCGTCGCGCACATACAGCGCCTCTCCGGAAGCGTCCGTGACGGGGTCGTTCTTCCACGGCGTCAAGCGGAACTGCTGCGCGTTCTCGCTCCAGGTATAGGCGCTGCCGCTCTCGGAAATTATAGTGCCGAAATGCCGGTTGGCGATCACATTCACCCAGGGGGCGGGTGTAACTTTAGAGGGGCCGGTCGAGATCACGTATTCACGCCCGTCGCGGGTAAAGCCGCCCAAGCCGTTGAAATAAACCAGGTCGGGGCGCTGCGCTAGCCCCTGCGCCGCCCTGGCCGGCACGACCCTTCTGGCCGCCGCGGAAAGCAGCCGGGGCGCGGCCAGCCGCGCTACGCGGTCAAGATGTTCGCTTAATGTCCCGCCCCTGTCGGTAATTACTATCCTCGCGACGGTTTGCATCAGTATTTTGTCTTCTTCGGACATCTGGTCCGCGCGCTTTGAGAAGATCCTGCCCCCGCGGTCCGACAGCAGTTTGGCGTTGGCGGAGACCAGGTCGTTTATCTTTTCGCTCAGTTCGTCCCGGTAAACGGAGCTGTTCTCGTTCCAGATGACCAGGTCCACCGACAGGCCTTTCATACGCCAGTAAGAGTGGGCCTGCACCATCCGCGCTATCAGCCCTATATTTTCCTGGTCCTCTATGCGGACAAGCACTATAGGCAGGTCGCCGGAAATGCCGTAACCCCAGAGGTCGGTCTGACCCCGCTGGTTCCGCCTCAGGATGCTGGCATGAGCCCTCCACTCGGGGTTGGCGTAAATGATAACGCTGGCAAGGCGGCCGTAAACCTGTGCGTCCGATTCCGTGGCGTTTATCTGCTGCAACACCACCTGTCCGTGCGTCCATGCCAAGTCGAAAACCCTGTCGGCCAGGTTTCGGTCCCGGTATTTCTCTATCAGCGCCCGGACGCCGTCCCTGCTGTCGCATACCCCGGTGACATAATCTATTACCGCCGATTCCCCGGGTTCGAGCTTGATCCCGCAGCGGATGGAAACTATAGGATCTAGCACCGGGCCTTCGCTGTCCGAAAGAGGCCCCTTGCCCTGCATGGCGGCGGGGCTGGCGAGGGTATTGCCCCGGCCAATAAATTTGTCGCGGTCTGTCTCGTAGGAAGCGCCGACTACGGAGTTGCCATGCACAGCCATTAAATGCGCCATGAAAGGGAATTTATCCTTTTCGGACCGCGGCCGCCTGTTGCAGATTATCGCCTGGTGGGACCTGACTATTTCCGTCTGGACGAACAGGTTGCTGAAAGCCCGGTGGGACAGGTCCGCCGCCGGCGCATTCAGGACCACTTCCGCGTAGCTGGTCAGCTCTATGACCCTTGTGTCGCGCGAAAGGTTACGGATATTGATCCTGCGCAGGTCGATATTGTCCTCGGGCGAAACCGCTATCTCCATATGCACGTCGATATTGTAGTCCCTGCGCCTGTACTCTGCCCGGGACCGTGAAAAGATGGCTTCGTATTTATTTGGTTTTTTCAGGGTAGGCTGGTACGTCGAAGACCAGAATTCCCCGGTCGCGGTATCGCGCAGGTAGACGAACGTGCCCTCCCCCTCCAGCATGGCATCCTCATGCCACCTTGTTACCGCTATGTCCTTCCAGCGTGTGTAGCCTCCCCCTGAATTGGTCACCATGAGGTTATAACTGCCGTTGGACAGGAGGTGCGTTTCGGGCGCCGGGGTATTGGGCGTGGTGAAAACGCGTGAAAGGGCGTCGTTTTCCTCGGTCTTCCTGAGCAGCCCTGTGACCTCGGTATCGTAAAGGAACGGCACAGCTTTCGGGACCCTTTCCTGAAGCAGGAGTTCCGTAGCCTTGAACATCGGGTCGGCCAGGAAACGCCTCTGCATAGGCCTGTCCAGCAGGACATAAGCCAGGGACAGCAGGCTCATGCCCTGGTGATGCGCCATGTAGGACCTGACCACAGCGCAGCTGCCGTCGCGGTCCGCCCGCGAGGGGGTATAATCTATCGCCTCGTAAAATCCGTATTCCCCCCAGAAGCCTTCCGCGCTAAGACGCTCCAGGTTACCGCAGGCCTTGTCCGGCTCCACCATAAGTGCCAGGACGGCGGCGTACGGCGCCACCACCAGGTCTTCCGAAAGCCCGCGCTTGAACCCGATGTCCGGCACACCGAAGGAGTGGTACTGGTAAGATAGGGCGGCATCCAACTTATTATAGCCGGATTCGGACATCCCCCACGGTATATTATTGTCGGAAGCGTATTTTATCTGGCATGCGACCATCGCCTTATAGGTCCGCTCAAGCAGGGTTCCTTCGTAGACCGGCATTACCAGCAGGGGCATAAGGTACTCGAACATTGACCCGCCCCACGATACCAGCACCGGGTCGCCGCCGTACTTCGAAAGCAGGCGGCCGAGCATGAACCAGTGTTTCTGGGGCAGCTTTCCCTGGGCGATGGCCACAAAACTGCAAAGCCGGGATTCGGACGCCAGGAGGTCGTAACAGCCGGGATCCAACCTGTGTTCGGAGACGTTATAGCCTATAGAAAGGAGATGCGCGCTCTTATTATACAGGAATTCAAATTCCACCGCGGACAGTTCGCCGCAGCGCAGCGCCATGGACTCTATGGCGGCTATCCTGTCACTCGCCCTGTCACCCGTCTCTTTTACCGCGTTCCTGAGCCGCGCGAACCAATCCCTTTCCCTTCCGGGATCATTGCCGGAAGAACCTAGATTAGCGGTTATCCCGTCTATCAGCGGGAAAAGCTTCAACTCCAGCCTGGCCGCATCGGAGAGGGCCGGAATCGCATCCAGGCGCAGCAATTCCTGGCGCAGCCGGGCGAGCCGGGACAACTGCCCCTCGCCCCCCCTGTCCCACATGCCGGGAATCTCGGGGGGAAGCAGTAGCCACGGCGCGATAAAAGCCGCATCCTCAAGGCAGTCATAGCACTGTCTCTCAAAAGCGCCCAGCCACTTCCTGGTCCGGTCAAAATGCTTTCCTTCGAGCCCGGAAAGCGTCCGGGAACTCTCCGCGGACAGCCGGCGCAGCAGCGCGTGCATTTCCGAGATAGAGTCCGGAGCGGACTTTAGTTTTTCCCTGAGCTGCGCAACCTGGTCCGATAATTTCCGCGCGGCCGCCTCCGCGCCGCTTATCTTGCTTCTATCCAGCTCAGCGGCGCATTCCTGCAGCACGGACAAGGTGTCCGCCAGGCCGTCGAACACTTTCGGAGATACGATCTTGCTGCTCTTCATTTCCAACAGGCCCGAGCGCAGGACCAGCAGGTGCCCGGCCATGTTCCCGCTGTCTACCGACGAGATATAAAGGGGTTTCAGGGGCTTCAGGGATTGGGTGTCGTACCAGTTGTAGAAATGGCCCCGGTATTTTTCCATGCCGCTCATTGTTTTGAGCGTTTTTTCCGTCCTTTTGAACAGCGTACCCATGGTGACGTAACCGAAATCGTAAGCCGCCAGGTTCGACAGCAGCGACAAGCCGATATTAGTGGGCGAGGTCCTGTGGGCCACGACGCCGAGGAACTCCTCCTGGAAATTGTCCGGCGGCAGCCAGTTGTCCCGCTCGGTCACAAAGGTCTCAAAAAAACCCCAGGTCTTGCGCGACAGGCTCCTGAGAAAAATGGTCCGCATACCGGACAGTGCGGCCTTACGGGAGGAAAGCGGCCTGCTTATGAAGTATGCGATGGCCGGGGACAGCAACCACAGCCCGCAGAACACCGCGACCAGGGCGTCCGGCTGCCTGCCCGCGGCGATCAGCAAGGCCAAAAAAGAAAGCGCGGCCAGGGGACCGGAGGGCATGCCTTTGGCATACTCCGGCACGCTCCTGGCCGACCGCAGTTCCGCTTCGCCGGAGGTCCGCCATTCCAGCAGCCTTCGGCGCGAAACGAACATGCGCCAGAACGTTACGGCGATGGCGTGAAGGCCGTAGAAGGCCTCGTGCACGAGGAACGCGAGCGAAAGGCAGAACTGGACGCCGCGCAGGCCAAGCGAGTAAAGCACCGAAGTAAAGTGGGCCTTCGGAGTGATGTCTTTACTTTTCGCCGCCGTCTCAACGAACGAGAAGAACAGCGAGGGGAACCCGTATAAGGCCATGACTACCGCCGGCCAGAACCACTGGTGCTCAAAGTAGACCAGGCCGGAGAATAGAAGCAGCGCTGCCGCGGCGGGAACGATGCTCCGCCGCAGGTTGTCCAGTATTTTCCATTTAGACAGGAAGGAGAGCGGGTTTCTCTCCCGGCCTCCGGCCCCTGGTGTGAAAGGCAGCAGCCAGCCGGATATCTGCCAGTCGCCGCGGATCCAGCGGTGCCGCCGGTTCGCGTCCGCCAGGTAGCCGGAGGGATACTTTTCATACAGCTGCACATCGGTAACCAGGGCGGACCGGGCGTAGCAGCCTTCCAGCAGGTCGTGGCTCAGTACCAGGTTCTCCGGCCAACGCCCGCTGAGGGACCTTTCAAAGACGTCGATGTCATAAAGCCCCTTGCCGATGAACGAGCCTTCGTGGAACAGGTCCTGGTAGATGTCCGACACCGTCTTCGTGTACGGGTCTATGCCGGCCTCGCCCCCGAAGATATTAATGAACAGGGAGGGATTATCTCCGGGGTAGCCGAGGTCCACCCTGGGCTGCAGGATGCCGTAACCGGCTACGACGCGGCGTTTTTTTTCATCGTATACAGGCCGGTTCAAAGGATGGTCGATTATCCCCGCCAGGTCCCTCGCCGCGTCCCTGGGCATCCGGGTGTCCGTATCCAGCGTTATCACGTATTTTACGTCCTGCAGCCGCTCCAAGTCGCCGACTATGGCGCTGAAACGGTCCTTCCCCCCGCCGCGGAGCAGGGCGTTCAGGTCCGAAAGCTTTCCCCTCTTGCGCTCGTAGCCCATCCAGACTTTTTCCCTGTCATTCCACCTGCGCGGCCTGTGGAAAAGATAAAAAATGTTTTCCTTATGCGCGCGGTATTTATTGTTCAGCCTCTCTATGCCCTCGCTGGCCTGCGCCAGCAACTCAGCGTCAGCGGGGAGGGTCTCCCGGTCGGCGTCGCAAAAGTCCGTCAGCAGCGCGAACTCCACGTTGGCGTCGATATTGCCGAGGTAGCAGACCTCGATGCCCTCGATAAGGGATTCTACGGCCCGGCTCCCGGTGAGCATGGTAGGGATCACCGAAAGAGTATGCGCGTGCGCGGGGATGCCATCCGAAAAATCCATCCTCGGCAGTTTCTTCGGGTCTACGCTGCGCGTGAAGAACCAGTTCACCAGACTGATAGCCGCCTGGCTGGTAATAAAAAGGAGCGGGAACCCGAACGCGGCGAACCATGGCCAGCCATTCAGCCCGTGTTCCCAGGCCAGGAAGAGTACCCCCGCCGCAGAGGCAAGCGTGAGAAAGCAGATGGAACCCGTGTAAGCGGAAAGAACCGGCGAAATTCTTTTAGCCGATAAATAATCCCCGAACCGCAACCGGAGCCCGAGCGAACGGCAGAACTCTTCCAGCCCCCTGTCTACGAGGTAGTACCCGATGTGCGCCGCCACGCCCCCGCTGCCTTCGGAGACTTTCGACTCCAGGGCTGCCCGCACTACCCGCGCCGCCACCGCGTATTCCTCCTGCCGGCTGCGCAGCGCGAGGCTTTCCACCGCGTGGCGGTAACTGTCGCGCGTGGCGAAAGACATCCGGGCGTAATGACCCGAGGGGTCCTGGCGCAATTCTTTTTCTACAACGCTCAGGCTTTCCACGAAGTCGTGCCAATCCGTAACTTCCAGGAAGCGCAGGCTCCCTATGGTATTTGAGATCGAGACCTGGCTGGACGCCTGCTTCTGGTTGGCCGACTGGATAAGCCTCTCGATGGTCTTGCCGTTCTCGGCGAGCATCTTTTCCAGCCAGACGATGGGGAGGTTAAAAGCGGGGCTTTGCCCGTGCAGCTGCCTTACGAATTCGGCCACGAATGAATCCGACATCGGAAGTTTGAGCTTCGCCATCGACGCTATTTCCAGGATCACGCCGCTAGTGTCTTTGGCTAATACCTCCAGGATCCTGTTCGCGCGATAATCGGCGGCGTCGCGGTCGAGCTGAGACACGATCATGCGGGAAGCGATACGCCGGAGGTTCTCTATCAGGGCCAGGCGTATCATTATGGGAATGGCCCACAATTCGCCCAGCTTTAAATGTTTTACCGTCTGGTAGGCCGACAAGAAACCGGTAAGGACCTTGATATTCAGCCGGCCGTCGCAGTGGGAAACTATCTCCATGGCGATGTCATAAACCCTGGGATAGCCGGCCAGCGGACCCTTGGTCAGGATAGGCAGTTCACGGCTGTAGCCTTTCGGCAGGAATTTCTGCGCGAGGCGTATCTGTTCCTCGATCAGGTAGTAATTATCCAGCAGCCAGTCCCCCGCGGGCGAGATCCTTCTTTTATCGCTACCGGACTGGTTTAGCAGCTCATAGGCCCTGAGGATTATCCCTTCGTTCTCCTTGAGGCGCGACAGCAGCTTTTCCCCGCCCCTTTTAAAGCTTACGCTGTGCCTGGCGGCCAGGCCGATAGCATGCAGTTTGAATTGGTCAATATTGAAAAGTTCAGCCCTGAGGGGCTGTTCGTCGACTATTTTGGCAGTCGGTAAGATCCGGCTCAGGCGCTTCTTTAAGGCCGGAAGGTTGTGTTTAATAAATTGCAAAAACATCGAATACTCTCCGGCTACGCGGGTGAGTTATGAATTACTCTATTCTACCATAGAGTTAACGGGGAAGATTGCGGAACCGGCGGGGACATTCACAAGGCTCCTTCCACTTTTTCCCCAGGCTAGTTTTCCAGTTTCAGAAAACGCTCATTTTTTGTATCATGACGATAGTGGCTCTCGTTTTTAAACTTTCAGAAGGGAACCGGAAACTTCAGGCGCGGTGAGAACCGCGATAACCGTCCTTAAGCGATTCCCGCAAAAAATGCTTAATAAAAACCGAATGTTCGGCGTGTCGAAATGGACGACTGATATCTCTAATCCGGAATTTTACGCATTAAAATACGGTCTAAGAGATATTATTTGCATGGATCAATTAGAAGCCCAGGATGTCGCCATACTAAAGGCTATAGCAAAAAAAAACGGCTGGTTTTTAAGTGAAAAAAAGCGCGAACAGAACAAATATGCGGTTACTATCGCCAGGATTCCCGGTCATTTAAGCGGAAATCGAAACATAAACTCTTTAGAATCCGCCCGTAGTTTCGGATATCCCGAATGCTGTTTTAATTCGTTTTGCGAGCTCTTTGGGGAAAATTATAAAAAAAAGGCAAACAAACAAGCTATTTTGGAGAAACTGATAGCGCCCAAAAAGAAATGGTATCTCCTTAATGACTTTCTTTATAGCTGGTTTTGGGGATACAGCCTCAGTTTTCATCACCCATGCGAATATGGGTGTAAAGAATCTGTCAGAACCAACATGAAAATTCTTCTGGCTGTAAAAAAAGAGAGTCCGACGTATGCCCATGAAATTATCAAGCATCTAAAAATGCCCATGCTTGTTTGGTTCGACAAAACAGATACGGGCACTTCCAATTATTACTGGTTTAGAAATAGAACGACTTTAATCTTTGATGGTTCTCTGATTGGCGCACAGATCCATTATAGCGATGTCGCCCGTCTGTCAACAGTATTTCAAGGCGCGCAAAATCCGATACATTTAAAAATTGAACCGTTTAAAATGGGGAATATTTGTGAACTCAGGGATAATGAATTATTAATTTTCCGCAATTCAAAGCACCTTTTTTCTTTGGTCCGCAACAAAGAACACGAAGGCATTCCGCTTATTTTTTCCTGACAAGATATGGGAGCGCGAATTTATTCACACTTTGTTTTTCCGTAAAGATTCCAGTCCCAGAAAGACCGCGTCCGTCCTTTTCAGTGGTACCCCAGGCGGCCTCCGCCAATAGATTGACGGAACGCAAACAAGAGGCACGCCGCCGGAGGTCAGCGCATATTCTTCCTGAGCCATAGTTCCAGGTTAGCGAACCGCCACAGTCCGGAGATATCCGTGGTGCCAGGGGAAACGGCGGCCTCGAAAAGGGCGTCCAATCTTTTAACTATGGCCTTCTGGTTTAAAAAGCCCTCCGAATAGAACTTCCGGCCGGTGAGCAGGTCATTGAGTTTATTCCTGTGCCGCCGTAAAAAATCCTTCCAGATAGATATGGGGACCATGCCGCCGATTTTTTCTTTCCTCCAACAGACGCCCTTCGGAAGAATGTCCGACATCGCCGTCCTCAATAAATACTTCGTCCAACCGTTATGTATTTTGTAGCAGGCAGGCAGAGAAAAGACATATTCCACCAGGCGGTGGTCCAGGAACGGATAACGGTACCTTATTAAACCCGGAAGATTGTAGTCATTACCCAGGTTAAGAGTGTCCGCCCAAAGGATCTGCTGGAGATTCAGGAACAGCCTGGGGGACGGGCGGCTCAGCGACGAGTATTTCCGTAAAAAAGACCGGTCCACCGTTTCATCAAGGAAAAATTCCGATAACTGCGGCGCGCCGGATTGTGTTTTCAAGAAAATTTTATAAAACCCGGGATCCATCTCCCCATCTATCCCGAATTCCCGCAAACGATTGGAATACAGCGTTTTAAATTCTTTCACGAACCGCGGAATATCCCCTCCGCAAATGATCTGATTCAGGTAAGCGTTAAAATATCTTCCGGGATAACCACCCAACAGTTCATCCCCGCCGCAGCCGTCGAAAAGCACTTTAACCTTTTCGCTGCCGGCTTTTTTTGCGACCATTATATGCCCGATCTCACTGGTTGAGGTCAACGGGATTTCGGAGGCCAATACCGCTTTTTCCATCTCCCCCCATGATATTTCCCCGGCCTCCTCCGGGCGGATGAGGTAATGGCTGGAAAATACCGCCCCGGAAACTTCTTTTATGTACTTCAACTCATCTTTCCAGCCGATACTGAAAATTTTCAATTTTTCAGACCTGGATCCGCACCCGGACTCTTTTTCCCCGAAAATGCGGTCCGCCAGGCGGCAGATAGTGGACGAATCCATCCCCCCGGAAAGCGTACCTCCCGCCGGATAGGGGGGGAGCATCCGGGCTCTTATTGAACTTTTCAGCAGTTCAAGAAATTCAGCTGAATATTTTTTAAGGGTTTTCTCGTTGAATTCCCCCATTTCCGGATTATACCGGGGGGAGTAATACCGATTGGTTACCGGTTCCTTTCCCGGAGATAACAACAGCCAGCAGCCGGCCTCAAGCTGTTTAATATCTTTAAAAAACGTTTTTTCGGAAAACTCGGAACGGTTGAACGCCAGATAATCGAATATGGCGCCGCTATTCGGCTCTTTTTTTATGGCCTGACAGGAAAAGAGCTCGGCGATCTTGGAACCGAAAACAAACAGATCTCCGTTAAGAAAATAATAAAAAGGTCTTAACCCGAATCTGTCCCGGGAACAAAAAAGCTCCCGCTTCCGCCCGTCCCAGATAGCGAAAGCCCATCCCCCGTTTAATTTTTCCTGGCAGCCGGCCCCCCATTCCGCGTAAGCGTGCAGGAGAAGTTCGCTGTCCAGCCCCGATCTGAATTTAACGCCCAACGCCTCTAATTCGTTCCTCAATTCGGAATAATTATAGATCTCCCCGCTGTAAACGATACGGGTGCTCGTGTCGATATCCTCAAAAAACATCCCTTGCCGGCTGCCGCACCTTAATCCTATATTCTCCCCGGCATATCCACCTCCGCAGCACTCGGACCGCTTAAGCGTACTACGGATCAACACGGAATTCCCGCGTGGATCAAGACAGTAAATTCCGAATATCATGGTATTCACGACCATAAACCGATCGAAAGCGGGGTAAAGCACAGATTATTCTGTCGCCCCACTTCCGCCCGCTTAGCAAATTTTATTCACCGCCAGCTACAGGACATTATCCCATCTTGTACAATTGAAACATATTTTTAAGCCTAAAACTGTTGGGATTCCAGCTTCCTAAAATCAAAATATGGAAGAAGTATTAGGTAAAAGGTGGAATTCAAGATACTATAAATGGCATGAAGACATCGTAACGGGGAATCCCGTCCTACCCGAGTTTGATTTGAGCGCATTCCCGGCAGACCGGCGAACAACAGCGATACTTCCGTAAAATTATCCGCCGGTTACTATAAGCTCGGCGGTCAATGTTTTTTAGGAAGGTCCACACCATAAGCTCTTTCTGAACCCTCTTTAACAACAAAGAGAGTCACGAGAGAACCCGGCAACCCAAAAATAAACGCCAAAACACGCCACCCCCCGGCATTAATTTCCCCCTGCGCCTTCATCCCAGCATAACTAAAATTAGCCAGGACCCACAAACCTGATACGCCTGTCTGACCGATAGAATTAAACATACGCCCTCCTTTATTATTACAGATAAAAACCGCCGCTCAGCAGATTGCCGATTCCACAAACTCCATTCGGGAGTTGTTTTGCCTCGGATTCACTTTCCGACCGCGCGCCAGTCCATCCGATCCGGCAACCGTAACCGGATAAATTTCAAGAGACTGGCGGTTCCTTATAACGAAGCTTCGCATAAACCTTTTTGATGACATGCCGGTAATCGGCTCCGGCGAGCACGGTTTCTCTGGCTCGCACACCGACAGCTTCGAGGAACGCCTTTTTCATGCGCAGGATATGCCGAATTTTTTTGCGCAGATCTCCCGGCAGGTTTTCATTATAAAAAAATCCGTTTACGCCGTCTTTCACCAATTTTCTTAAAACACTTGTTTCATTGGTAATAACAACTTTCCCGAGCGACATAGCCATTGTCAGAATGGAATTAACCCCCGGATTCAGGTGCGCCTTGAAAGGTATTACAACGGCAAACGCTCCTCCCAACTCTTCCTTTAACCGTTCAATATTCCCCCTCAGCGGACGAACGGACAACTCTCCGCCATCCGGCCTTCCCGTTTTAAGTTCAAGGTCCGTATAAATCTTCAGTCGTACATCAATTCCGTCCATGCCGTTCAATAAAGCGCCATAATCCCTTGCGGCATTGCCGGCTGAAATCAGATACGACCGAGACCCGCCTTTTAGCGGCGCGTAATACTCCGTGTTCACTGAAAACAGGTATTTGTGCATTTTTTCCGCGGGAATGCCGTATTTTCGATTAGCGGCGAAAGTGTCGTTATCCAGAATAAACATGGAGTCCAACCGGCTAAAGAGCTTCTTGCAGGCGACCAAATCCGAAACCACCGACTCCCCGCGGCAATACGCTAAATGGAGGTTTACAAATATTTTTCGCGCCCCTTTAACGGACAGAAGCCTGCAAAACAAGTCCGATGTCCGGGCTTCAGGAAAATCTATAAAAACCATAGAGTCATATTTATTCTTGATGACTCCGTTAAAACAGTCCGCGTGATCAATAGGCAGCCTTTGGCGGTATAAAGCACCCGCCGGCTCTAACCGCGTGAAACAACTAAGCTCCGGCATTGCGATATCCAAAACAACGTCTTTGACCCGCCCGAAAAAATCCGTAAAGGTCAGGGTAAACAGTCTGCTTTCAAATGTGTTCCCCATGCTCACAAGCAGAATACGCTTTTTTATGCCCGAAGAAGCCAGCGCCTCAAGCTTGAGTATGTCCGTTGTCGCCCGCGCGAGCTGGACAGAATTGCACTTTTTACGCATCCCGTTCAAGACGGCAAGCGCCCTGTCGGATCGCTTGTTGGAAAGATGACAGTAAACCAGATTTATATAGGCGGACATATTGCTTCCGTCTATAGCAATAGCATCTGTAAATAAAAGCTCCGCTTTAAGCCGGTCTCCAACTGCGAAGGCTTTCATCCCGGCATTATTAAGCTGTTGGTAAACCATGGCTTGCGTCATAATCAAAAACCATTAGGACCGCGATAAACTGACGCCGGGCCCGGAGTGGTGCGATCCGCCTGCAAAAACCTTAATAGCCTCTAAAAGTGCCTACCGGACCGCGGTTCAAGGCTTTATTGCGGCCTATTATTGCGCAACTTCGAAACGTTGGCGTAAGCAATCTGGAACCGCGATCGCGCGGCCGGTAGCGGTTACTTTTAAGATAACCGCTGGGAAATTGATTTTGGTTTTGGAACAATCTCACGTTACCTAAAACTACCACCCGGCGGCCTTCGCGATCGCGGCCAGCACGGCCTTTTGATGGATAGGCGGGATCCAGGTGGTCGACAGGGTTTTCATAATGGTATCGATCCCGTAAGGGCGGAACGATGGAAGTTTCCGGCTGCAATTGGAACCCGGATACAACCCAGGCTCCGTACCCGCCAATTCCATCGGCGTTCCAAGTCTAAGAACATTCATCTCGCCGGAACTGGCGCCGCTGGAAACCGTAACCGGCACTCCGGACTGGATGTCGAAAACCCATGGAATATCCGCTTGGTGACGGTCTCTGGCTTCGGCATCTGACGCATAAGTTTCAAGCGTGGCAAAGCTGCTTGTATTGGGACCTTTCAATATCTTGGGGGAATCGCAATAAAAATCGGCCTCGGACGGTGAATATGTGTACTCGTCATTGAGCGTCCAGGTATGAAGCATCTCGTGAAGCATGGCAGACAGGGGGTAATCAAGAGATACAACCGGAAAGCTTCCACCGGCGCCTCCGGAGCCGCGACTGGTAAAAACCGCCGTCATATGCGTCGGCGATGTTCCCAGAGAAAGAATGTATGTCATATCGCAACGGATGATACGCGGAGATTGCGGGACATCGTTCCGGCAGTTCATACGGTCCGCATCGCCCTCTACGTATTCGATTTGAAATCGGTCCCGGATGGACGCAAACGCCTCATTGGTCAGCAATAGATTAGAGAAATCATTGGCATGTTTCATAGCCGGCGCATCCGCAACAAACCGGATATGATAATATCCGTCGATAGGCACTGGGGCCAAGCTCTTTCGCAGCCGGCGCAGACGCGTGCTTTGCTCCGCATCTTCATACACGCCGCCGGTCAGGACGGATTTACCATTGGCGTTTACTTCGATGGAATCGTAGAATACCAGCTCCGGTTCGGCGCCCAAGGGAACCGCGGCCTCAAAAGGCCGCTGCCCCCCCATAGCCCCAAGAGGCGATAGTATTAAAAGGAATACAGTAAGCCGTTTCACAACCGGTGAAATGCAACCAAGCGCAAGCGCCGACGCGAACCACGATTTACGTATCTGCATTTTTATCCCTCTTTCAATCCATTGAAACGCTAAAAATCACCCGCTTTCACAGTATAGCTGGTATACCGTGAAATACAAGTGCCGATGGTCCCCACATAACTAGGGCCAAAGGCCTAAGGCGCGCCTTTAAAGTCCGCGCCCTTTATTCCCAAAATAATATCCAGATTCTTCCGGGCATTCGGATAAGCCGGGGAAATTTTAAGCGCCATGCGGAAATTCCGGACACTTTCCTCCAGTCGTCCGGCTTTGGCCGATTCTATGCCCAGATTGTTATAAATAATTGCCAGCGCGGATGAGGCTTTTGAATAGTCCGGCCTGATCCGCAATGCTTCCTGATAGGATATTATCGCTTCCCTCGGTTTGTTCTGTTTGACCAGAGCCAATCCGCAATTGCCGTAAGCCTCCGCTAAGTCAGGCTTATACCGCGCCGCTTCCGTGAAGTGAGTCACGGCTTCCTCCAACCTGCCCTTATCCATAAGAAGCATACCAAGGTTGTTATGAGCCAGCCAACTGGCGGGGTTTTTCTTGATCGTATCGGTCCACACCAGTTCGGAATTCTTATAAATCCCGCTTTGCCGCCAGGTTCCGCCCCATAACAGCGCCAATACCGCCGCCCCCAGAAGAATTACCGGCCGGCTTATGACAGCCTCTCCGGTGGGCCACGAAAGCCGGCCTTTCTCACCGATCGCACGCGTGAAACCTCCGACAGCTATCGCCAATAGCCCGAGGCTTGAAAGATATTGGTAATGATCGGCCGCGAAAGAATATTGGAATGTGTAGTTGCTGACAAAACCCAGCAGCGGACTTATGGTGATAAGATAGAACCATAGCCCGGCAAAAAAGTTACGCCCCAGCCGTCTCCGGGCGGACCAGAAATATACGCCGGCGCCAAATACCCCCAAGACCCATAGCCATTCTCCGATACTAGCAACATCCAGCGCCCAGCGCTCATAGCTGAAAGCGAGGTTTACCGGCCATGCCAGTTTCAACGGATAGAACCACACCGCCCTGCCGGCCAGGAGTATCCGTTGCAAAAAATGAAGGTGCCCTTCCACTCCCAAAGTGCGCACCTCGAAGAACATTGTATATAGAACCAATACAATAGAAAACAAAAAAAACGGCAGCACGTTCACCAGATCGCGGCGGCGGATCTTCAGCCCGCGCTGCCAACGCAACAATAGCAATATTATCGGCAGAGTGAATGTTACAGGTTTGCTCAGGAGCGATAACACAAACAATCCAAGGGCTCCGAAATACCATCTGCGGCGGCCGCTATCCTCAAACCGCGGATAACAGATCAGCGTCAGCAGATAAAACACGCCGGATAGCACGTTTTTGCGTTCCGAGATCCAAGCCACGGACTCGACATGGACCGGATGCAAAGCGAATATCGCGGCGGCCAACCAGGCGAACCTCAGCCCCAGCCGCCTCAGCAGAAACCACACCAGAAGCGCGTTCAAGATATGCAGAGCGATGTTTACAAGATGGTATCCCGTAGGGTCCAGCCCCCAAAGATGCCGTTCCAGCCAAAAAGTTGTATACACCACCGGGAATTCATAATAATAATGCTCGTACGGCGGCTGCAGCGTCCATATACGGCGCAGACCGTCGGGCTGATCCAGGATCGGAGTGGCGGCATAGAGTTCGTCGTCCCATATAAATTCCCCCCGCACCGCCGGTAAATAGGCCGTGAGGGTTAAACAAACAAGGAGCAGCGCCGACACGCCCCAATGCCTGGCAAAGAGACCCGATATCTGAGAGAATATAGAACTGCCGCCACTCGACGCAACAGCGCGCTTCGGATCCATGAAGATCATATCCTCTTTGCCAAGATTTTCCACCTTTCTATTTTAGCCGTAAAACAGCGTCGGATACTTGCATGCGCCTATTTAGGAACTGCTTTACAAAACCAAATTATACAAAAGATGCGCGGATGTTAATTCTCAACCAATTCAATAACGTTTCGACATATTTGACCGCTGCGGGGAATCCTGGCCGTCTGATGGCCATAGGCCTTTTTACTGCACCTACGCAGGTATTGCATTTTTTTGTGCCGCCGGTTTGCCAATAAAAACCGGCTTGAATTGCAGGATTCGGGTTAAAACTTTTTAAGGCTGTTCGGCAGGACTGAAACCGGGGCATCGGCAGGAGGAATATACCTTTCCACCCCTTTTATTCCAGGACGGATAAGTTCTTTGCAGATCTATATCTTGCGGCTTTTCTCTTACGCTAAAGCCAGCACTGACTTTTACCACTCCGGAAACAGCGGCAACGCAAAAACACAGGCAACAATCGGCCAAAAGATCCCGAAAGGGAATTTTTCAGCAAATTCTTAGTCTTCAAGGCCGGACAGATGCAGCGTTATACCCTTGGATTTCAGCATGGCTACGAATGCCTGTTTATCTGTGGCCTTAATATAGGCCTCCTCCGGCGAAACCACCTTGTCCACCACGTATTTGAACAGCACTTCGCCGAGCATGGTCATCCCCTGTTTTTTACCGGTCTGCATTATCGAGGGGATCTGGTATATCTTGCCTTCGCGTATCAGGTTGGCCACGGCGCTGTTGACGAACAGCGCCTCCATGGCGGCCACGCGGCCGCCTTCTATCTTCTTACACAGCGTCTGAGAAATAACACCTTTAAGCGAGGTGGAAAGCATGGTCCTTATCTGCGCCTGCCTGTCGGCCGGGAACTGGTCTATTATACGGTCCACTGTGGACGCCGCCGTGGTGGTATGAAGAGTCCCGAAAACCAGATGCCCCGTTTCCGCCGTCTCTATGGCTATGGATATGGTTTCCAGGTCGCGCATTTCGCCCACCAGCACTATATCCGGATCCTCGCGCAGCGCCGCGCGCAGAGCCTGTGAGAATGACCGCGTGTGAACATGCACCTCGCGCTGATTTATAAGACAACTCTTCTTCTGGTGCACGAATTCTATGGGGTCCTCTATGGTTATGATATGGGCCTTGCGATGTCGGTTTATAAAGTCCACCAGGGCGCAAAGCGTGGTTGACTTACCAGAGCCGGTCGGACCGGTCACCAGCACCAGGCCTTTGGAAAGGAAACAGAGATCGATTATTTCTTTGGAAAGGCCAAGTTTCTCGGCCGTCACTATCTCCATCGGTATCTGGCGGAAAACGGCCCCCATGCCGAACCTGTCCATAAAAATATTGACGCGGAAACGCGCCAGCCCCTCTATTTCATGGGCAAAATCGGTATCATGCATTTCATTAAATTGCGCCGCGTTGTGCGCAGGCATAATAGCGTTAAGAAGAACGGCCATTTTGTCCTGCTGTATCATAAGCTGATCGGAAAGCTCCCGCATGTCGCCATTTATGCGCACCATAGGCCTATGGGAGGACGTCAGGTGCAGATCCGATGCCCCCATTTTGAACATCTTACGCAACAGAAAGTTTATCTCCGGCTCCGGCCCCTGCCCTGAAGACGGCTGGCAAACCGCCTCAGGCTTTGCGGCGGACTGCCGCTCCGGCGCGGCTCCGTTCCCGTTCCGAACGTCCATGGATATTTTAGCCGTCAACTGCTCGCCTTCGTACCCGCAGACGACCGTCACTGTTTTACCCCCAATAGCATACTCGAACTTCGCCTGCTTATGCTGCGCTATCAATTCCCGGCCGCCTACCGGCGCGATTTCCTGTATTAAGCCTGTAAGCTGCGAAATGGAAAGCTGCTGGCTTAACATCGGCGCGGAACCGGACTCGCTCTTTAAAACCGGGGGCTTACCGGACTCCAATATTATTTCCTGACCCGCCTGTATTTTTTCAATAAGTTTATCCAGTTGCGCCATAACACCTCTTAAAATATCCGTCTAAGATTGTGCCCGAACATCGGCACCACGATATGGTACTTGCCGGCCAAAACTCCAGCGCCGCTATATCCGCCTGTTTTCCCAACGGAAACAGAAATAAACCGCGGGATTGGAATAACAAAATGTAGCATATTTTAAAATCCGATAAAAAAACCTTGGACAAACATGACGGGGAAATCAACCCGGCTTGGAGCCTTTGGAAAAGAAGGGGCCGTTGTCGTCCACTTCCACATCTTTAAAACCAGCGCCGGAATAAAGTTCCTTAAACCCGGCATTTGAATACAGCATATGGTCCGCCACCTCCGCGCCCGCTTCACGGTGATGCCGGTCAAGATCCGCGCGGGTCATGGAATGAACTATGTAAAGACCTCCGCCCGGCTTGAGATAGCGATACGAGTTTTCAAAAATCTTTTCCCTATCGTCAAAATGCGGGAAAGCGTTGAAAATTATTATTTTTGTGAAAAAGTCAGGGGGAAAAACTTCGGGTTCCTCATAATCGCCGCATATCACTTTTCTGCCGGGAAACTTCCTGAGATATTCTTTCACCATTTCCGGAGCAATGTCCATTGCGGACATTCTTTTCACGCCGCGTTTTTCAAAATGGGGCGCAAGTATTCCCGTACCGCAGCCCACGTCCAGGATCTCGTCCTCCTGAGAAACCCCGATGCGGTCTAAAACAGCGTTTATAATCGGGACGATCTCCGGCTTTTCATAGCCGTCCCACTTCGCCGCATGGCGGTCAAAGAATTCCCTGGTTTGGATATCCATAGTCTCCCCGACTATTTTAAAACCCGGTTTTAGGGCCGCACCACGGACATTATTTACGCAGGCCTCAGTAAATCCGGGACTGATGACAGCCACACGATAAACAAATCACTCCTGAACCTCGCGGAAGCCTTTAAGGGCGTAATAAACCTGGCCGAGCGCTATGCCTCCGTCGTTGGCCGGAACCGCCCTGTTTGCGAAAACTTTAAAACCTCCGCGTTCCAGTCTTTCTATACCGAGGGTGAGAAGCGTCCGGTTTTGAAAAACGCCCCCGGATAAGGCTACAGTAGCTATTCCGGTATCGCGGCGGATAGCGGAAACCGTATTAACAAGCATCCCGGCCAGGCCCGAGTGGAACCTTTCGGAAATAACATGAGCCCGCCGGAGCCCCCGTTCGCGCAAAGCGGCTAAGACCGTTTTCGCCGGATCTATTATAAAAACCCCATCCTGTTTCTGAAGGTCGAAGATATAGGGACGGTTCGAAGCCCTGACGATCAGGCTTTCAAGTTCCATCGCCCGCTGGCCTTCGTACGTGGCCTCGGCGCCCAGACCCGCGATAAAACTTATCGCGTCAAAAAGCCGGCCCATGCTGGAAGTCAGGGGGGCGTTTATGCCATCAGCCGTGATTTTTTCCACAGCCGCAAGAACTTTAGCGTCCACCCCGCTAAAACAGCTTCCGGCCTCCTTACGCCAGCCCGGCCCCAGCGCGTTCATAACCAATGAAAGGGCGGAGCGCCAGACTTCCGCCGCAGCGGCGTCTCCGCCGGGCAGAGCGAAATATTTAAGATGGGCGGCCCTGCGCCAGGTCCAGCCCTTATTTTCCCTTATGACAAAGAATTCGGAACCCCAGATATTCCCGTCGGTCCCGTAACCAGTGCCGTCCAGCGCCGCGCCGATAAAAGGGCCTGTTATGCCCTGTTCGGCCGCTACGCTCAGCACATGCGCCACATGGTGCTGCACCGGTACTTTAACGCCTTTAAGCGCGCGGGCGTAATTTGAAGAATGATAATCCGGGTGAAGATCGTGGGCGATCACGCCGGGGCTGACTTTCAAAAGAGATTTTATCTTGGCAAGGGTCTCTGCATAAAAACGCTGGTTTCCATATTCGCTTTGGTCGCCGATATACTGCGAAAGGAACGCCGAATCGCCGCGGGTAAGACAGAAGGCGCTTTTTAAATCCGCTCCGCAACCCAACACCGCCTTGCCGCCCAGCCGCTTTGCCGCCCAACCGCCCAGTTGCACCGAGTCAGGGACATAACCGCGGGCCCGCCGGACAAGACGAAAAGCCCCTCCGGCGTAAAACCCCACGGAATCATCGATCCGGTTATATATTTCCCTGTCATGGAAGAGAATAAGGTCGGCCATGGCGCCCAGGCTTTTTTCGGCCTCCGCGCGGTCTCTGGCGATCGGTTCATCCCGGAGATTGCCGGAGGTCATGACCAGGAAACCTTTGAAACCGGCCGCGCGCAGCAACCGGAACAACGCCGCGTGCATAGGAGTGTAGGCCAGCATCACACCGATAGTGTCAAGTCCCGGCGCGACCGGGTCTGGAACATCCGGTTTTTTTTTCTTCAGCATGACCACTGGCGCCGTGACAGATTCCAGCGCCATACGCTCAGGTCCCGAGATAAAACAGAAACTTTCCACGCCCGCGCGAGTATCCGTCATCACAGCGAACGGTTTGGCCGGTCTGTCCTTAAAACTACGCAGCCTGCCTACAGCCGCGGCATTGCCAGCGTCACACGCCAAATGAAATCCGCCCAGGCTCTGAAGGGCGACTATTTTGCCTTTCATTAAAAAATCGGCCGCCAGTTCAAGAGCATAAAGCCCGTTAAGCCCGGCCGCCTGCTTTGCGGGCAAAGCCTCCCACCCTCTGCCGCCCGCTTCGCGGGCAGGCGGCGGGATAAGCTTCCGGCCGCCGCGGACGGCGTTGACTTTCGGGCCGCAAACCGGACAAGCATTAGGCTGGGCGTGAAACCTTCGGTCCAGCGGGTCCCGGTATTCCGCCAGACATTCCGGGCACATCTTAAAACTTTTCATCGTGGTCAGCGGCCGGTCATAAGGGATGCGTTTTACGATGGTAAAACGCGGACCGCAATTGGTGCAATTGGTGAAGGGATATAAATACCGCCGGTCCGAGGGGTCCAGAAGTTCCCCGCGGCAATCGGCGCAAAGAGCCAGATCGGCGGGAATACGCGCTTGCGCTTCAGCTTTCCCCCCGCTTTTTACTATGGCGAAACATTTATCCGTACCGGTGGGACGGTCGAAGGTTTCAAGGGAATCGATCCGAGCGGCCGGCGGTTTCCGGACTTTAAGATCATTTATAAAGCGCGAGAGTTCCCCGCCGGCCCCCTGGGCTTCTATCGTAACCCCGGAGGCGTCATTCTTCACCCAGCCTGAGAGGCGGCGTTCGAGGGCTAGCCTGTAAACGTGCGGCCTGAAGCCCACTCCCTGCACAATGCCTTTAATAAATATGCGCTTCCTTAAAACTTGGGACATAAATCTGATAGAAGATTCCGGGATTTAAGGGTTTGCGGACCGGCACCGCAACCACGTCTCCAATTTTCATCAGGCTATTTCCGACCGTTAATTACCTGGTTTTGGGAATAGTCCAGTTCGCTGCCGAAAAGACTGTGCGGCACAAGGTAAACCAGCGCGGTGACGGAGAAGGCGGCTAAAAGCCAGGGCTTCGGATTCCCGGCCTTGAAGATCGCGTAAAGCGCGGCCAGCCAGAACGCCAGCATCACCAGTGTTTTATTGTCAGTCAGGTCATGGCCGAAGGGCCAGCCGGTCCAGTAAGCTCCGAAAGCGTAGAACTGGGTAAGAGGCCCCAGGACGAACCCGCCCAAGATAAGGAACAGGATATTGAGCGCTACGGCGTGCTTTATTACCGTGTCCATGGTGAAAACGGTTATAAAGATGCGCACCGAAAACAACATAAAAAGGAACATGAACGCCACGTGCGGAATAAGTATGGCCGCCGGAACAGCCCCTTTAAACCTGGCCACCACGGGCTTTGCGTATAATTCCAGGTCGCCTTTTTCGCGCTTTATAAAAACCCTGTACTCCAGCTTTCCGGCCGGCGGCTGGTCCGGCAGCTCCGCCGACAACAGTCCGTCCCGGTACAGCATTTCCGTTTCAGTCCAGGAGTCTCCGGCCGGATAGCGCCGCCAGAAAACATATCCCTTTATTTTTTCCGGAGATTCTATTTTTATAAGGCAGTCTTTCCCCCCTATAGCACAGCTCCTGGGCAAACGGAAAGAAACAGCCGCGGTTCCGTCCAGGGATACTTTATTCTTCAGGGGGTAGGTGGGACCTGTCACACGCTGAAAAACGGCAAAAACCAAAGTTATCGCCAGGCTGAGCACCCAGTATAAAGCCTTTTTCATCAGCAGATCCTGGGTAGTTGCTCGCCTTCAAGCATCATTACAAGGCGGGTCCCGCCTATCGAGGTTTTAAGGCGCACTTGCGGCTTTTCGTCTTTTAATACCCGGCCGATAATGCAGGCTTCGCGTCCATATTCGCCGGCGCGCAGAGCCGAGATTATTCCCGGCGCGTCGGCGGCCGCGGCAAAAAACACAGCCTTACCCTCGTTAGCCACATAGAGCGGGTCCAGTCCCAGCAGACGGCAGGCGTTTTCCACCGCCGGCCTTACCGGGATCGAATTTTCTTCAATTTCCATAACGGTTCCGCTGGCAAAAGCGGCTTCATTTAAAACGGTGCCCAAGCCCCCCCGTGTAATATCACGGATAGCTCTTATATTCGCTGAAGCTTTGAGGGCGCGCGCTATCATGGCGTTAAGCGGCGCGGCGTCGCTTTTAATGTCGCCGGAAAGGCCCAGGCGGCTGCGCGCGTTCATGACCGCAACGCCGTGATCGGCCAGGCGGCCGCTCAGGATCACAGCATCTCCGGGGCGGATAAAGGCCGAGGAAAGTCTGCGCCCCTTCGGAATAAGTCCGACTCCGGAAGTATTTATAAAAAGTTTGTCGGCCTTGCCTTTTTCCACAACCTTAGTGTCCCCGGTTACTACACGGACTCCGGCCTCCAGAGCGGCTTTTTGCATAGACCGGACGATCTTCTTAAGCCGGAAAACAGGGAAACCTTCCTCTATAATGAACCCGGCCGAAACGGCGAGGGGTTTAGCCCCCTTCACCGCCAAATCGTTCACTGTCCCGCAGACGGAGATGCGGCCGATGTCCGCGCCCGGGAACTCCAACGGATCCACCACGTAAGAATCGGTGGTGAAAGCCAGGCGCTCTTTGCCCGCGCGGATCTCGGCGGCGTCCTCAAGGGGCGCCAGAGCCGGATTATAGAAGGTTTTGAGAAACAGGCGCTCTATGAGCTCATGCGTCATACGGCCGCCGCTCCCATGCCCGAGCTTTACATTTTTTTCAAAAATCATATCAGCCCTTAACCGGCGCGACAGGTTTATAATTTTTCAGGAGTATTTCCAGAAAAGCTTTGGCGGAAGCCGGAAGCTTGCGCGATTTATTATAAATCAGGTATAGCGCCCTTGAAACCTCCGCGTCTGTAAACCGGACGATATGCAGTTTATTCTCCCTCTCATCCTCCCGTATGGCCGAAAGCGGAAGAATGGAGAGCCCAACCCCGGAAGAGACGGCGGTCTTTATGGTCTCGATATTATCCAGTTCCATCTTTATATTGACCTTCACTCCGTGCTCTTTCAGGAAAATATCCACATATTTTCTGGATGGAACGACCTTGTCGAAAAAAATAAAGTCACGGCCGGCGACTTCGCGCACAGCCACGGATCGTTTCTGGGCCAATTTATCCCCCATACCGGTCAAAAGAACCATCTCATCTTCGCCGATAGGAAGCATGGTTATACCCGACAGTTTGCGGTAAGGGCAGGCCATGATGCCGAAATCCGCGCGGCCGGAAACGATATCGCCGTGGATTTGCGAGAACCGGCGGTATTCCACGCTTACCTTGGTGCTGGGGTAGTCGGCCATAAACTTTTTAATATACCCCTGCAACAGATAAACTCCGACGCTGTAAATAGTGGAGATCCTTATTTCCTCGGAGGCCGTTGAAGCGGAAAGCTGCTTGATACTGACAAGGGAATTCTCATAAAGCAGGACCACTTTCTTGGAAGTTTCATAAAACTTCTCTCCGCAGGAAGTGAGCGCTATCTTGTTGGCCACCCGGTTGAACAGCCTGCAACGAAGAACGAGTTCCAATTTTTTCACCTGCTGGCTTACGGCTGACTGCGAGATATAATTAAGTTCCGCCGTCTTTGAGAAGCTGCCGGTATCCACCAGGTCTCTGAAAACTTTTAAAGTTTCAATATTCATAATTAGTAAAGGTCAAAGGGCCGGGCTGCAGGTTGCAATTGAAGCGGGTCCCAAACCCGTTGCCTGCCACCTGCGGCCTGAAACCAGTTTTTCATCCTCCGTATTTAAACCAGGCCGCGCACGCGCCCTCCGAAGAGACCATGCACGGCCCCACCGCATTAGACGGCGAACACGCTTTACCGAAAAGCGCGCAATCGGCCGGCAGGGCTTTCCCCATCAGGACGCTTCCGCAGATGCAGCCCTTCGGCTCCGGCGCGGCGCGGTAAGACAATTTAAAACGTTTCACTGCGTCAAATCCGGCGAATGACCGGCTGAAACCTAATCCGGATCTTTCTATCAACCCTATGGAACGCCAGCGGGCGCCGGTAACGGCAAAAACCTTCCGCATTATTTCCAAAGCCCGCGGATTGCCTTCGGCCTTAACCACGCGGTCGTATTCTGATTCTACGGCCGGGACGCCTGAAACGATCTGCCTGAGCAGCATATTGATGCCGGTAAGAATATCCAGCGGCTCAAAGCCCGTCACCACGCACGGAACCGAGTATTTCGCGGCCACAAACCGGTAAGGCTTGAGTCCGATGATGGCGCTGACATGGCCGGGCAGCATGAAACCGGAAATATTATGGCTGGGATCCTTCAACAGAAGTTCCAAAGCCGGCGGGACCAGTTTAAAAAGCGGGATCACGGAAAAATTTTCAACTTTCCCGGCCCTGGCGCGCAACACCGTGCCGGCTATTACGGGCGCGGTAGTTTCGAAGCCCACTCCGACAAAAACCACCTGCCGCATGGCGTTTTCCCGCGCCAGTTCCAGGGCGTCCATGGGCGAGTACACCACGTTTACCGAGGCCCCTTTTTCGCGCATCGACTGGAGGTCCAGGCCGCTGGAACCTTTCACCTTGAGCATGTCGCCGAAAGTAGCTATGGTGACGCCGGGACGCGCGGCCAGTTCAAGGATCAGATCTATATCTCCCTGAGCGGTGACGCAGACAGGGCAGCCGGGCCCCGAAAGCATTTTCAGCCCTTTGGGAAAAAGACGGCGCATACCGCTGGCGGCTATGGCCATCGTGTGCGAACCGCAGACCTCCATTATGGCCGTATCCCTGCCGGTATGAGCGGCAGCGGCCGCCGCGAGGCGCCGCATTTCCGCAAGCGCCGAAGCGGCCAGGGACTTGTCGCGCCAGAGAGGGGATTCAAAGCGGTTAGAGCTTCTTAAGGTCTTCACGGCTGTAAATCTCCTCAAAAAGTTTAAGAGTTATTTCCGCTTCGGATTGCTCCACCACGGTGATGGCGAATCCGGCGTGGACAAGGACATAGTCGCCTTTTCCGGCGCCGGGCACCAGATCAAGCGCCACTTTTCTTTTTGTCCCGCTGAAATTGACCTCAGCGGTATTATTTTCAATGGAAAGTATTTTTCCAGGGACTGCGATGCACATACATTCTCCTGCCAGCGAAGCGGGCAATTATAATAGGCGGCTGGGAAAAGGTTATAAGTTTTATTAATACTTCTTTTTTAATTATACTATTTTTGCGGAACTACCGGGGGTTCCCGACTTAAGGCGCGGAGAATCCGGCATTTTCAGGTATTTATTTTTTGCTATACTATTCAACAGTAAAAGGAAATCCGCCCCCAAGATAGTATCGCAAGGGCAAAATAACCGGTTGGGTGGCAGAGCGGTCAAATGCACTGGTCTGTAAAACCAGCGGACTACGTCCTACGAAGGTTCGAATCCTTCCCCAACCATATAGTTTTGCAAAGATGGGAAGAAAGTGCCGATTGAATAGGGGGCAGAGCCCTTCATGTGGAGCGCCGGGTACCACCTTATAAAGCCCGGCGGCGTTCGTCCAGCGCATGAGTTAAGCGCGGGGTGCGACAAGCATGGAGAAATAGGATACGATTTTATTAAAGAGATTTCCGCTCCGGGAGGTTCAGCGTAACGTAGGGGAAACCGCAACAGCGGTGTCCGCCTGTGGGGAAATCCCCGGAAGGGGTCCCGTCAAGCGAAGCGCAGGGAGTAAGCGACGATGAAATGGAGGGCAGCGCCCTCCTTGTGGAGCACCGGGCATCATCTTATAAAGCCCGGCGTAATCCGCCCCGCGCATGTGTTTAGCGCGGGGTGCGACAAGTGGAGAGGTGGCCGAGTGGTTGAAGGCGCAGACCTGGAAAGTCTGTAAGCGCCAAAAGTGCTTCGAGGGTTCGAATCCCTCCCTCTCCGGATTTAAAAAGCCCGACTAAGATCTAGTCGGGCTTTTTAAATCCGGAGCTTCAGGGTGAAAGTTCGACACTACTTTGCCGAACATCCTGCGGAAACATTATAAATACCGCTTTCGATCCGTTTCCTCGAAGGTATGCCGAACTTATCCGCGAGATGCCGCACGGTCGGCCACGCCGCGCGGCCGCCCATGCTTGCCGCTTGGAAGGGGTTCGCAGGCTCGGCACGTTGCGCCTTCGCTCTGCTCCAGCAGAAAAGAGGTGTTTATCATACTCATCACCTCCTTATGCGCGGCCTGCTGGCCGCTCCCGTCCGCCTTCGGCGTCCGTACAAGTCGAGTAGGACGCTTCAACTTCTGCGTCCCCTCACAGAACCGTGCTTGAAGTTTTCCCTCACACGGCTCTTCGGCAACACTTCCTCAATTTTGGCACGGCGCGTAGGTCCGGTGATACAGCCTGGTTTAGGCAACGGGTTATACTTAAGAAAGCCGCAGAACTGTCCCCAGGTGTAGCTTTTCCTCTGGCTACGCCGGTTTATCCATTTGAATGCCAGTCTGCGGACGCACTGGTTATACTCGCCTATCCCGCGACTGTTTCCGCTAATCCCGTAATACTGGTAGTGCCCTCGTAGTTTACTCTTAAGCACTTTCCACCATACGGCCAGCTCAACCTCGTTGCGGATTCCTTTCAACCAGACGTTCATCGCTTTCGCCGCGTTCCTGAATTTCTTGCCGCTCGTCCTTCGCCCCAGTATGAACCCGCCCTTCCTACTTTTACCGTAGTAATGCGTAAAACCAAGAAAGTCAAAGGTCCCCGCTCGCTGTCCCTTCCGCCGCGCTCTTTCCGGCGCGTACCGACCGAACATTATCACCCGCGATTTGCTCTCGGCTATCTTAAGACCGAATTTGCCCAGCCGCTCTTTCAGCTTTTCCCTGAACGCCACGCCCTCGTCGTGATACTTGAAGCATACGACGAAGTCGTCCGCGTACCGGATTAGCTGCGCGTACCCGCGCTGCTGTTTCCTGATTACCTTCTCGAACCATAGGTCAAGGATGTAGTGCAGGTATATATTGGCAAGCAACGGGCTGATTATCCCGCCCTGCGGCGTGCCCCGCTCGCTCTCTATAAACCTGCTTTCCTCTATCACCCCGGCTTTCAGAAAACGCCCTATCAGCCGCAACAAACTCCCGTCTTTCACTCTAACCTTCAAGCATTTCATCAACCACGCATGGTCTATGGTGTCAAAGAATTTCTCTATGTCCATATCCACCACGCAGTTGACGGGCTTGGCCATTATCGCCGTGTTCAGCTCTTCCAACGCGCCGTGACAGCTCCGCTTGGGACGGAACCCGAACGACACTTCCAGAAAGTCAGCCTCGTAGATACTCTCAAGGATTCGCTTTATCCCCATCTGCACCAACTTGTCTTCCACTGCGGGGATTCCAAGACCGCGCTTACCGCCGTCGCCCTTGGAGATGAAGACCCGCCGCACCGCCTGCGGTTTGTACTTCTTCGCCTTCATCCGCCTCACAAGGTCCTTGATATTCTCTTTGAGCCCGGCTTCGTATCGCTTGACCGTCACACCGTCTATCCCGGACGCCGCATCCCTTTTGAGCATCCGGAAACTATCTTCGAGAAAATCCTCGTCCAGCATGTGCGCCAGCGTGGCGAACACATACTTCGGATTTTCCCTCGCCTTTTGAGTTATTGCCGCAAGTTCCGTTGACACCCGTTCCCCGGCTCTAAGTCCGGCGGTTGTTGCCCTTGCGCCACCTTGTGTTACCGCTATCCCCTTCTCTCCGCCCGCTTTCACGGGTTTCTTCGATACTATGGGATAGTCCGACTGCCGACGCACAATATCCTGCCGCTCCTTGCCGTTCATAGGCTTGTCGCGACATTCTTTACGGGAATGCGCCGGCTCTCCCGAGTCCATGTCTGTTCCTTGTGGTATCATGCAACGGACTTTGACCCCGTCGGGCTCCCCAATCCTCGCTTAGCGGGTTCGGGAATGCTGTTTTCCTCTTTCTGCGGAAAAGTCAACCGCCGACACCAAATGATTTCGGGGCTCAATACCTTCACTTGCGTTGTAGCCTGATACCTCTCGCCTCCCGGCTTCGCGCGGTTTGTTGCCGCCCCGCACGCGGGATTGAATGTTGGGCTGGCTGCTAGCCTTTACCCAAGCCGGACTTCCCGCCCGTCCGACTGCGACAGGCGGGGCACCGGCAAGAACATGACACATTTTACTCGGCACTCCCTCAGAAAATTATTTCCCGCGCGCATCAACTCTTATTCGTTATGAGGTTGCAGAAACCACTCGTGCAGAAACCGCCAAAAACCTTTAACTCGGTTAATTTTGCCAGGGGCAGGGAACTCTCCGTGTATTTCCAAAACCGCTGTTTTAACAGCCGGAGGGAGTTCCGAAACAACTCCATCGAGGTATGCGATAAATTCATCAAAACAATTCGGGGAAAAGAACTTTGTTTTCAAGTTGAGACAATCTTTCACCGGGTTCGTAGTAAGAAGGCTTCTCATTCCATCATCAATCAGCATCGCATCACAGTAAGGAGCGTAATGGCTTACAATCGGAACATCATTGTAATCACTAGCCGCCACTACAGCCTGCCCTAGCCCAACCCTCCACGCCAAACCAGCCCATAAAGCGCTGTTAATTCGTACATAATCAACCTCAAAGAAATCCTGTGATTTCAGGAACTCCACAGTATTCTTCCACTTCGCTGCATGGTCTGCCCCTCTGTCGCAAAAGAATTTAAGTATGTACGGCGCTTGGTCTGCAAAAATACTTCCCTCCATTTTTACAGTAATTATTTCCTTGGGGGTTTTGCAAGCCATGAGTTTCGCAATATCCTTTGTATATATTTTCAGCATATTGACCCCGACTTGCTGTGCCTCTAACAGGTATTGTTCCGTAAAGGATTTTTTGGACACCTTAAAATCCTTATTAAGATTACCTAGGCTGGCGCTTATCTGGGCCTTCACTTGACGGGCCGTGGCCTCAACTTCTCGTGCTTTTTCGGTATTGAAAGTGAAATACACATCGCCTGTCCAGACATGAGGATCTCTCAGCAGGGCATCCCTCCAGTCGGTTAGTTCGTTTTCTTCTGGTTCTTTGACAAACCGTTTTAAAGCCCGTGCAATTTGCGCCATTTCAATATAAACCGCAGGCTGAAACATTTCCCCTCTTGCAAACCGTTTATATGTGTCCTTTAATTCCTTCGCCAAATTTTTCTCCATTGAGGATTCTCCCTCGTGGAATTCTGAATAGGGACACGCTATCGCCTCCATATGCAAAGCCCGCTCTAGTGCACGTTTAACATCCGGCCACTTTTTATGGGCTCGTCCAATTTTCGCCTTTACATCAAAACTAATAGCATACTGGTCTATATAAACCAGCTTTTTTTGGGGTTTTGGGAGCTTGTGCGTTTTTCGGACCAAGCCGAGTGGCATCTCGGAGTATGGCGAGGGGTATCTCAGACCAAGCCGAGGGCCGTCTCGGAG
>Ga0208953_1000502_pt1 | contig 32785 bp, 11 predicted proteins | sample RifOxyB2_FD_184033 | JGI IMG/M metagenome (GOLD analysis project Ga0208953, IMG submission 184033) | Groundwater microbial communities from Rifle, Colorado - Rifle Oxygen_injection B2 (SPAdes) | ecosystem: Environmental > Aquatic > Deep subsurface > Groundwater | place: USA: Rifle, Colorado...
ATTTGGATTAAAATGTTTTAATCCATAATTATACATTCTGCCAAAACCATTGCAATATTTATATTTAAACCCCATTTGCATACTTATTGTCCTGCTTCGCAGTCCAATATGTATCTGAACTTATACAATTATTTTGATATCAGCATTGACATCGGAGATTTTTTGTGATAATGTGTAATTGCTTTTTGGTAAATTCGTTGAATAAAAGTCTAACCTTAAAAAAGGAGATGTGCAAAATGTGCGACTCAGACTGCAAACAAGGCGGAAAACATTGTGGCGATAAAGGATGTGATGGTACCGGTAAAAAAGACGGAACCGGCGGGCATTGTCCGGATGGTGGCTGTCCAAGCGGCGGTTGCGGCGGCTCTAATCAGCCCTTTCCCAACACCAAACCCTGTGGTGGGTGTGGACAGAAAAAAGACAAGAAAGATGACTAAAATTTAAGGCATTGGGGCAGAAAACCTGCCCCTTTTTAAATTATTAAAACTTTAAAACCTTTACAAACCTTAAATATTTGACAAAATAATAAAAAAATGCTATACTTTTTAATTGATATGAATTTAAAAAATTTATCTACAATATTAGAAAAAGAACCTCGTTTTCGGTTTAAGCAAATACAAGATGCTGTTTATAAGCAGTTTGTAGATAATTGGGGTGATGTTTCAAATTTACCAAAAAATTTGGTTGCTAATTTAAAAGAAAATTATCCATTAAAAATTAACGCCGAGATTATGAGTGATAACGGCGGAAATACAAAAAAAGCGATTATAAGATTGAATGACGGTGAGCAAATTGAGGCAGTTTTGATGCGCAATAAACAAGGTAAAAATACGGCTTGTATTTCTTCGCAGGCGGGATGTCCTATCGGTTGTGTTTTCTGTGCTACCGGACAGTCTGGATTCAAGCGAAATTTGCAAGCAGAAGAAATAATCAATCAGATTTTATTGTTTGCACGAATTTTAAAGAAGGAAGACGCAAAAATTGATAGAATTGTTTTTATGGGAATGGGAGAACCATTTTTAAATTGGGAAGAGGCAAAAAAAGCAATAGAGACACTTCTTGATAAGGATAAGTTTGGTTTTGGTTCCAGACATATCTCTATTTCTACTATTGGAGTTACTGAAGGAATTCGCGCCCTTGCCAAAGAGTTTCCGCAAATAAATTTAGCGGTTTCAATACATAGCGCAAATAATCAAAAAAGGGAAGAGCTTGCTGGTATTAACGAAAGATATAATTTAAATAGAATTAAAAAAGCAATAGAATATTATTTGAGCATTACCAATAGAAAAGTTTTTTTTGAATATGTGATGCTTGATAATTTTAATGATCAAGGAGAGGATGCGCGGGAATTGGCGCGTTATATACAAAGTTTTGACAAGCGCCATTTGATTCATGTCAACTTGATAGCTTATAATAAAACGCTTGCGGAGTTTAAGGCGAGTTCCGGAGAAACACAGGAAAAATTTAAAGATTTTTTGGAAAAAAATCATATAAGCACTACAATTCGCAAAAGCTTCGGTGGTGAGGTGGTGGGGGCGTGCGGGCAGCTTAAATCATTTTAGCATATTAACATTTAAGCATTTAAATAAATTATAAATTTAACAATTTATCCGTCATTCCTGTTTTCTTTCAATTCGGCGGATAGATCGCGGGAATCACAAAAGATATTTGTAATTAGATTTTATTACTTTTTATAAATAATGTAATTTGATTATAAATTTAATTGATATTTTAACAACATAATATTTTAATGAAAGGATTATTACCAATGAATGCAGAAGAGTATGCAGAAAAGCGAGTTAAGGTTCACAAGAAGGTTAGAGAGGGAAATAATTTTTTAATCGTGACTCATGCGGGTCCGGATTTTGATACTATATCATCCGGTTTAGCGTGGGCTCTTTATTTGATAAGACTAGGAAAGAATGTCACGGTTTACAATGAGAGGGGCAATATTTTTGAATCTAAGTTTGGATTCCTGCCTTATTCAAATTGTATGGTGTCTAGTATTTCTGATATTTCAAGTTTTGACGCAGTTTTTATTTTGGATAATGGTGCTATTTCCCGGGTCGGAAGAATTGCCGAAGATCTGAAGGGGGCAAAATATCTTATCAATATAGACCACCATGAAGACAATGACTTGTTCGGCAATTTAAATATTATTGATGATCAAGCATCATCCACCTGCGAATTAATCTTTGGTCTAATGGAAGAAAGATTTATTAATCTGGATATTGCTAATTGTTTGTATACGGGTATTAATTCTGATACAGGATCGTTTAATTACAAGGTTAGCTCCAGAACTTTTTTTGTTTGTTCTAAGCTTCTGTCTTATGGTGTGGATGTAGAATGGATAAAAGAGTGTATGAATACACCGATAGACAGGGATAAAATAGATTTGTGGGGCATGATTTATACAAAAAGAGAGCATTATAAAAGTTTAGCCCTTGTTTATCTGGATCCGGAAACTATTGCCGGTTTAAATTTTGAGCCGGAAGAAATCAAAATAAATATTCACTCAAGACTAAGATCAATCGACGGTGTAAAAATCACGGTTCAGATTCAGGCCATTAAGATTGATCCGGAAAATCCAAAAAATAATCAATTTCGGCTTAGTCTTCGCTCTAAGGGCGGTATAGCTGTAAATAAATTTACTCATAGATATCCTGGCGGCGGCGGACATCCACTGGCTGCCGGTTGCGATGTTTTTGGAAAAACACTTGAGGAGGTAAAACAGGATTTATATAAATTTGCAGATCAAAATTTATAATTAAAACTAATAAAAAAACGGTCAAAATGATCGTCTTTTTTTATTGTATAGGAATTTTCCCCCTTGGGTGGAGATTTCAAAAAGCTTTTCAGGCTTTTCTTGTTGATTTATCCACATTTTTATTAATAAAAACAAAAAAATTATTAATTTTCTTTTGTTTGTGGAAAGAGTGTTGATAGTATTTTTTAAAATAAGCGAATTTTAGATAACTTTGGCTAATATTAATTTAAAAAGAAGAAAAGAAAGGAAGATTATTAGTTGGTTTTATAATTTGATTTTTTATGATATAAAGTGGTATAATAAAATCATAAATTAAAAATCTCGAGGCTCGATATTTGGTAAAAATCTATAAAAAGTTGTTTCTCGACTATCGAGAAACATTAAAAAATAAAGGAAATTTAATATATCGAGGGTCGAGATAGCTAATATTGGGTAAATTAATAGTTTTAGTATATTTACGATTAAATATCTATTTCCTGAAATTTACGGAATGGATCCCGGATAAGTATTCCGCTATTACTACATACTTTCCAGGATAACAGAAGGATAAAATGGAATTAAATAATGACAAAAATTTAATATCTTTAAAGGAAGCGGCTGAGATTTCTGGATATTCTTCGGATTATGTGGGCCAATTGATTCGATCAGGTAAAATTCCTGGAAAACAAGTGTATTGCAATGTGGCTTGGATGACTACAAAAGAAGCTGTTTTGGACTATAAAAATAAAGGAAAGAGTAATAATCAAAAAGTTAGCTTAAAAGATAAAATTTTTAGTAAAAAGAGACAAGTTTTTATGGAATTAGATATTATAAGGTTGTTTTTTAAGACTTTTAAAACCGCCTTGCCGATTCTCTTGGTGGTGATTATCAGTTTTTTTCTTTTAAGTTTTTATTTTTTATATTTAATATTTGATAATTCAAATATTGTGCAAACAAAAACAAAAATTATAGAACAAAATAAAAATACAATCACTTACTAATTATTTTGCCTTAATTAGTTTAACTAAGTTTTGCTGTTATTGAATCTTTTATAGATTCACACATCCCCATGCGTAACTCGCAAGACAACCGAATAGGAAACAACCAAAAATATTTTAAAAAAATCCCGCATTTTTTTGCCAAGTTTGTTGCGCCAAAAAAAGCGGGATTTATTTTTGGTTATAAAAAAGTTTTTTCTTTGTTTTTTGGTTTTATTTTTGTTTTGTATATTTTTACCGGATATTCTCCAATTGATTTATTTAATGGAACGATTAGCGCTTTGGTGGGAAGAAGTAGAACTATTAATCTCTACGCCTCTTCCGGGGTTGTAGATAATAATATAAATGCCAACAAGGGGTGGTGGAATCAGGAACGGGCGCTGGGGGAAGCGGAAGTATCAGAGCATGCTACTATGTTTTCTTTTTCAGAGGAGACCAGCGCTGTTTATTCTGGCGGAAATTTTAGTTTAGTTTTGTCGGATTTTATGTTTTTATCTTCTTCTAAGGAATCTTTTGTAGAGAAAGAGGCGGGTATCCAGAGTGATGAAGAATGGGAAGCGCCGGAGGGTGGTGCGGATATGTACGAAGATACGGATTTAACTCAGGAGGAGATTGAGAAAGAATTGGAGAATGTAGATATTGGGAAATTGGAAATTGAAAATTGGAAATTAGAGAGTTCTACTGATGATGTGGGAGATCTTGATATCGGCAGTATAAATGATATTAATATTTCTACTTCCACATTATTATTAGAGGAAGAAATCGATATACGAGAATTGATTGAAAAGATAAAAAGTAATGATATTTCTACAGGTTCATCAGAAAACGAAGATCAGAATACTGATACTGTAGAGACGCATGGCAATGCGTCTCTACATGAAGAACCGAATAATGATTTAGTAGAGCCGAATGACGATATGGAGGTTGAAATTATTGACGAAAAGACATCTTTTATGGATAAAGTTAAAAATTTTATCAACGCTTATAATCCTATTCTGAAAATGATAGCGACAGCGCAGGAGATACTTTCTCCCGATATTAATACCTTGGAAGATTTGGGTGAATTTAAAAGTGCTAAAATTAAGTTTTCTTTTGCGATGGAAAGCGGGTTTGACTTCGTCAAACCTGTTGAAAGTGGTGATAATAATCAAAAATCAAGTACATTTTCCAACGTCATTCCGAGTGATAGTGAAGAATCTCGTGAAATTACCGATAATGCATCATCAACCCTCCAATTCGGCGGGCGGGCGGAATCCTTCACTGGCGTTCAGGGTGACATAGGGGATAAAAATTATAGTGAACAAATTTCATCTTCGTCTGATTCATATATTTCATCCAATGTAGAGACTCGCCCCTCCAATTCGGCGGGCAGGCATGGCGAGTCTCTACGTGATGGGCAGATTGAGGATACTGTTTTTGGGATTGGTGAAGAAAATGTAGTGGAGGTAGCCGGTGAAGAATTGAATATTATAGAAATTAACAGAAATGGGGATGAACCGAAAAATGATGAAGTGATTATTGATTCTAACGTGGAAGTTATTGAAGCAGAAGAGCAAGATGTCGAAGTTGAGGTTAGTGGACCGAGTGATGCGGACGGATCAGATAGGATGAGCTTGATAAATAAATTAATAAAGGTCAGGGATGCGCAAGCCCAAGAAGGAAATGGCCCCGTTACCATGGATGCTAAAATCATTGTTTGGTATTCGGTTGATTCTGCTAGCGGCACGAATGATCGTGTTTGGGAAAAGCTGGATGAGCTGTCGCTTAATACTTTGTCAAATGTAATTAACGGAGGATATTTTGATTATGATGCTCCGTTTCTTGATTCCTGGGAGAAAGTTGAAGGATTGAAAATTAAATTTGAAGGCCTGGTGGATGAGGAAAGTATTTTTACAGCTTTTTTGGATAGCGTGTGGGTAGAAGCTGAATATGAACCGGGAAGTGATATAGAAAAAATAGACAAGCGTCAAAGATGGGAAGAGGCTTTGGATCTTTTGTCGGAAAAGCTTGTTTTTCAAGTTGGGGAAGAGGGTGTGCTTCGATTTAGATACAACAAAAATGAAAATAGGATTTGGGACACCTTGGGTGAGATTATTGGGGTGTCTAATTTTTGGAAAGATATAAATATTGAAGCCCGCCTTGTTGATAGTAGCGGAAGAGAAGTGGGAGAGCTTTTAACTTTTATTTTTGAAGAAGACGGCGAGTTTGAAATTCGCCTGCCGGAGATGAAAGAGTTAAAGCCGGGCAAGTATACTATTAAATTTATAATTACAGACAGTTCCGGCGACGAAGAGGAGGTTTTGGAGCTTAAACAGAGTTTCAGCTGGGGTGTACTGGCTATGAATTTTAATAAGTCTGTTTATTTGCAGGACGAGAAAGCCTATATTCAAATGGCAGTTTTGGATGACAATGGGCACACTGTTTGTGATGCAAGTTTGAGTTTAAAAATTAATAATCCTAATGGTGACACTATTACCCTTTCTTCTTTTAACAATTTGATTACCAGTAATCCGGCATGCGCTAAAGATAATGTGATTAGTACCCCTGATTATTTTGCGTATTACAATTTAGATGCGGCCGGGGAATATGAGATTACTTTGACTGCCAGCACTTCAGCAGGAGCAAAAATTATAATGGAAAATTTAATTGTTAAGAAAAAATTAGATTTAGAAGTAGAGCGTGTGGGGCCGACCAGAATCAACCCTAAATCAGATTATAGTATGACTTTAAATATTTTAGCTAATACGAATTTTAAGGGTGATTTTGTAGAATCGGTTCCTGACGGATTTAAAATTAAAAATTACGAATTAAAAATTATAAATAATAACGAAAGAGATCCTTTTGGGTCGAATTATGAATTTGAGGAAGTGCTGATTGACGGTCAGAAGAAGTTGTTTTGGAGAGATGTAGAGTTTTTAGAGGGAGATGAAATAGAGATTCAATATACTTTTGATGCTCCGGATAATTCACCTGAATTTTACTTGCTTGGTCCGGCGCACTTTTCGGGAATCTCAAAAGTAGAAACTAGTGCCAGTTCAAGTGGAATCATGGAAACCATAAAAGATTTTATTATTGGTGAGAAAAAAATTAATTTTACAGAATATAGAAATTGGCAGATAGCCTCGGACGCGGTTAGCAAAAGAGCGCGCACGGTGATGTTTATGGCCGGCACTTACAACGGCGGGGCTACAGCGGGACAAAACACTAATGACAATAATGTATTTAATAGTTTTAATTTTCGTTTGGCTGAAACCGGAGTAGAGATAAAAAACGCTTTTGTATTTCTTGAAACCCAAATAGAGGCATATAACTCTACCGGTGGAAACTATACAGGATATAAGCTCGGTTTTGATGCGTGTGATGAATTTTGCAGTGCTTTTGGCACGGGTAATGGACAGGTTTTGGATGATAATAGTAATATCCTGGCTTATGACGAACTTGAGAGTAATCATTTGCGCCTGCTTCTTGATGTAACAAACGAGACTGATTTAGCTAGTTATACCGGCGGTAATACTGAGCTTGAGGCGCAGTTTGGGTATAATATAAAAAATGGCACTACTAAAACATCTATAGCAAGCGCTCGAGCTGTTCTGTATATTACCTATACCTATGATGCTGATTCCTCTAATGTAACCAATACTGTTGTTTATCCTTTGGCTTCAACAGATACAGCTCCTACTCCGGATGATAGCGGTACTATGCAAAACAGTGTCAGTGGTTGCACTAGAAACAGCACTTGTCCTATTTATGATTATCATATGGAAATTCCGGAATTTCCGTCATATGCTACATCTACTTATCGCCTGGATAGCTGGTTTAAGATGTTTGACGGCAATGACGGTAATAATGCGGTTGATTTGGATCCGAATGTAAACATCCAGGGATATGATGTAGATAGTGAGACATTTCATTTTGAATGCGCGAATGGCGGCACGCAGGGCAATATGCAATATTTCTTTTTCCCGGAGTGGGCAAATTCCGGTTATGCGGAAAATATTACACAGCAATTGGAGTTTTATATTAATACTGGTACGAATTATGCTGTAGGCGGAGAGGTTTACGAAACTTATATTGCGTCCAGCTCTGCCGCCACCAGCACTAAGACGGTTAGTTTTCCTTTGGGTGTTATAAATAATGGAAATACTACCGCATTGACGTTTAAAGATGTGGATGTTTATTTTCCGGAAAATGGATCGGGAAGCGGCAAGGTGCGGATAAAAAAAGCTTGGTTCAGAATCATTGATCACCACTACAACAATGGCGCATGGACTACCACTGTTTCCAGCAAGGTTGGTGCAAATGCGACATCAAGCAGCTATGTTTATAATTATAACGGCGGCGGTACGGTGCCGCGGCCCACTTATAATATAGTTCACATTATCCCGTCTACTGATTATGCCGAGCTTCAGGGTGCTAATTCCGCAAGTCCTAAAACAGTACGATTAAATATTACGCAAAGCAGTGTTACTTTTGGCGGAATTTCTGCTGAACTGATGATTACCTATGTTTATGACAATGATAACTCAGAAGGATATCTTACAAGCCTTAATATTTTTGCCGGCCAATCATCAGAGGCGCCTGCTACGAGCACAACATTTTCCACAATTTATTCTGTATTTCCGGAGAATGCCGGAAAAACAGTTTATGCCGGAGGAATATGGGCATATTTTTTGAACAGTGACAGTGCCGGTGATGTGGCTGCTGGTGGTTATTTCGGACTTGATGCAAATATCTCTACGGGGGTTCCGGTTTGTTCACCGGATTACTGGGCGCAGCCGGATGCCATAAATAGTTCAGCGGAAATATACAAAGATGTGACCAGCGCTCTGGATGCTACGGATAATCAATCCTATACAACCTGTTATGTTAGTGATGACACCGCGCTCATTCCGCAAACCGACGGCGCTAAGATGAACGGCATATTAACATATACTTATGGTTGGGAAAATACAGCTCCAACCAGCACACTTATCTCTGCTATACAAAAAATAGATGGAACAGGCGTGGTGGATATTGCTATTGAGGTGGATGATCTGGATGGACATGAGGTAACAGCAAAACTGGAATTTGCTACCGGTACTTCTTGTGTGTTTATTCCATCCGGAGACCCGACCCTGGATGAGGCTGATGGTAATATTACGGCTGATTATGGGGATCCGTATATTGAAAACGATAACGAATACCAGATCGGCACGGTAGATGCTTATATTCAGACAGCTTCCGGATCAAACACAGTATTTTTTGATTGGCAATCAAAAGCGGATTTGGGCAGTGTAGAGGGTGATTATTGTTTAAGGCTCATTGCCAATGATTTATTTTCAGATCAAGCAACTCCGGCTACGACTACCGTGTATATTGATAATATCAATCCTACTGCGCCGGAACCTCTAAGTTTGAACAGCAGGACCGGCACATCTCTTACACTAAATTTTGGCGCTACATCTACGGAAACTAATTTTAAAGAATATAAGATATATTACAAGGTAATGGACGGTACAGCACCCCGTGAAACAGATAGTATACTTGCTTCATCTACTGATGAAAATTTAGGAGATATTTTATTTAATGATGAGGCTACCACTACCATCACTTCCGGGCTTGTGGCGAGCACTACTTATAGCATTGCGATCTGGGTTTATGATTGGTATGGCAATAAGGCTAGTTCTAGTTTTGTAAATATTACCACCAATGATGCGCCGACCGGTATTTTTAATAAAGCGACCACCAAACAGAGACAGAATGGGTCGGGAATCGTGGATATATCTTTTGATGCGGATGATGCCAATAATCATGATACGCTGAAAGCAAAGATTGAGTATGCGACATCTTCAAATTGTAATTTTACCACCCCCCTGGATCCGACGCTTGATGAAACTGATGCTAATGTGACAGCTGATTTTGGCGATCCGGATCTTAATAATAATTGGGAATATCAAATTGGTACTTCCGGCGCTTGGATACTTACTTCTCCCGGAGAAAATACCATTGAGGCAGATTGGTTTAGTAAAACGGATGAGCCGGAAGCAGATGGTACCTATTGTCTGCGCTTGACCGTAAATGATAGATTTGATAATCAGCTTATTTTGGCTACTACTACTTTAACCCTTGATAATACGGCGCCGACATCGACCGGTTCTCTTTTACAGGGAAAGGTGACCACTAATAGTATTACCATTCTTTATGCGACTACTACTCCTGGACAGGATACAAATGAGCCGGCAGTTGATGCGTATAAGATATTTTATAAACAGGGTATATCGGGGGTAACTGAGGGCGGTGTGGGAATGACAGAGGTGGATAATACGAATTTGAATGCTTATGACTACAATAGCGCTACTTCTACCTTGGTTACGGGGCTTACCCAAAATACCTGGTATGTTTTTAATATTTGGACTTATGATGTTTACGGCAATAAAGCTAGTGCCACAGAAGTTGCCATAAAAACCAATGCTACCATCTCTAATGTATCGTTAACATTCACTAACGCCTTTGCTACAAGTTCTGCTGATAATATAGTAATGGCGGGATCGGGGACGGAATATAATTTTAGGGCAGTGGTTACAGAGACTAACGGTTGGTATGCAATTTCATCCACAACCTTAAGGCTTGCAGATAAGAGTGATAATGCTTCGCCGTACGACGATTTGAAATTTTATTGGAATCAGACTACTGATGAGTTTTATGAGAGCGGTAATGATATTTTGAATGTTGCAACTTTATCAGGAAATAGTACATCAAGCTGCGCGGTAAATACCTGTATTTTGGATTTTAAAATAATATTTAACAAAAATTTTGCGTCTACTAGTGTGGAGTATTCGGCCGAGCTTTCAAGCGGTAATGATATAGGAATTATAGATAATGATAGTTATGCAGATTTTTATCAGGTAACTTTTCCGTTTGTGAAGCAGATACACTATAGATGGAGGAATAATGATGGAGGGGAGTAATTATTTAATCTAATATCATTTATTTTTTACTGCGCTGCTAAGCCCGACGCGAAAAGGGGTGCTCGTAAAAAATAAATGATATTAGATTAAATGTTGGTTGGGTGTGGTAATAGTGTTAAGTAGAGAGTAAATAAAGCATGTATAAAACATATCCCCATGCTTTATCTGCCTTAGAAAATAATTTTCTAAAAAGCTTTATTTACTCTTTAGTTGATGGTATTATGTAAAAATTTAGCACAGGATTGTTTTTTGCAAAAAGAAGGACTATATTATTATGTTTGTGTGTCCTGAGGTTATTGTGGCGGCGGCCGGTGGCGAATATTACTTAGAGGAATTATTATATCTGTATGGGTTTAAATTTAAATAAAATGTTTAATATTAATAAAAAAATTCTGATCTTGTCAGTTGGTTTTTTGTTGTTTTCTTTTTTTGGGTCTTTAGTGAATGCGCAAAATATAAACAACACAAATGTCATTCTGAGCGAAGCGAAGAATCTTGTAGATAATGGTAGGGCGTCAACAACCCTCCAATTCGGCGGGCAGGCGGGATTCTTCGCTAACACTCAGAATGACAATAGTATTTCATATTCGTCTGATTCATATATGTCGCCCAATGTAGAGACGCAAACACAAGCGTCTCTACGCAGCGGGCGCGAAACAGTTTCCAAAATCAATAAAAAAGATTTTAATTTGAATTTGGAATCGGGCCGCAAGGATTTTTCATTTGCCGAAAAACCGCAATTGGAATTTAGATTTAAAAAAAATAAGGGGGTATTCGGTAATGTGGGATCATTTTTTAGATCTTGGTTTACGGATGAATATAAAAATATTAAAATAGAATCTTTTGTTGTAGACATTGATGGAAAAAAAATAAATAATATTGAATCTGAGGTTATTTATGATAAAGACGGAAAATTTACGGTTAATGTTAAAAATAAAGGGCGCCAATTGAAGATTGGAAAATATTCCCTCAAAGTTAAAATATCTGATCAGGAGATTACATTGGGAGATGTAGTTGATTTTAACCAAGATTTTACTTGGGGGGTGCTTGCTTTTAATTCCGACCAATCTTTGTATTTACCGGGAAGCAGCGCTTATTTACAAGTGGCGGTTTTGGATGATGAAGGAGATACTGTTTGTGGTGCGGATGTTAGAATTGAGATCGATGAACCGGGTTGGGGCAAGACGATCCTTTCAACAGCAGATGATAGTATTGCGAAAAATAATGCTTGCGGACTTAATAATGTAATTGATGAGCCTGATTATTTTGCGCATTTTGATTTAAAGAAAATCGGAGAGTATAATATTACGATTATTGCCGAAACGGCTGATGGACAAAGAATAATATCCGATAAAATTGAGGTTAAGAATAGTTTGTCGTTTATTGTGAAGCGGGAAGGACCGACGCGTATTTTTCCGAAGGCAGATTATGGTATGGTGTTACGGGTCAAAGCTAATGAAGATTATAAAGGGTCTTTAACCGAAATCGTACCGAAAGGGTTTAGAATAGTGAATCAAGAATTAAGAATTAAGAATAATGATAATGAAGTCTTAATTCATAATTCTAAATTCTTAATTCAGGAGGGAGATATAGAAAATAAGTTGATTTGGGAAGATATTAGTTTAAAATCAGGAGAGGAACTAATAGCAACTTATACTTTTGATGCGCCTGATATTTCCCCTGAATTTTATTTGCTTGGCCCCTTGTCTGTGGTTGCAGACGGAAAAAGTGTTGATATTGAAAATCGTCAATGGCAGATCGCCTCTGATGCCGTGAGCACCATCGGGCATTATTATAAGTATGACAATAATGCGTATTCCGGAGCTCCGGGGGGCGGGGTTTGGGATACTATTTCCAGCTATCAAATATCATCTACCAATTTTACGGCCGGAAAAAAATATTTAATATCCATAAATTTCAGTTTGAATAATTCCAGCGCCAATGCCAATGCCATGGCTCGCGTTCTGCACGGATCCACGGAATTTGCGGGATCGCTTCATCGCTGGGAAACATCCAACACGGGAGCGGCGAACACCGGTCATGGTTATAGATTTTTTACTGTATGGACGGCTGTTTCCGGGGAAGCTATAGAAGTTCAGGTTACCAACGCTTCCGCTGTAACATATTATATTAGCGCTTATCAGGCTTTTGTGATAAATTTATCAGATGATTTAGTTGAAAATACGGACTGGTATTATTCAACCGCGTCAAACAGCGGAAATTTATTGACCTCATGGACCACAAACGGTGCCAGCGTGTCTATTGCCGGCGGGGGAAACGATTGGATGATTTTGGGCTTGGGGCACTATCTTTCAGACAGCACTTCAGCCGATTTAAGAATGCGCCTATATAACGCGACCGATGGGGTTGAATATAACGCCATACGCTATGAAACAGAGGACGCAGTTGATGAGCGGTCGTTCGTTCTAATGAGCGGCGCCAATATTTCCGGCACAAAAACCTGGAGGGTTGATGCGTCGGTTGATGTGGCATCAACGCACGATTGGACGGATTCGGCTATTTTTGCCATAAATCTTGATAAATTTCAAAGTCATTATATCGGATATTCAACTGAAAATATTTCTTTAACGACGCAAAATACCTGGTATCAGTCAACCTCCACCCCTTTTTCGGTAAAAGCAACGGGTGATCATCTTATTTGGTCGCAGGAGGTGGCAGATACCGGCGATAATGCCAAGGTAATAGAAAGCAGGATTATGGTCGATGGATCTGTGGTACCGACCGGATTTCCTAGTGTAAAAAGAGATTTGCCGCATGGAGCTCTTGATGAAAATGCGCATCATAATTTTTATCTTGGTTCTTTGTCGGCCGGCAGCCGTTCAATTGTCGCGGAAATGAGAGAAACCGTGGACATTTCGCCGGCGCCCGTTGTTGATATTCATAATTTGGTGATTTTTTCAATGGAGCTTAAAACTCCACCAACATCTTCTTTTAATTCCGCGTTAGAACGAAATAATGGTTCCGGAGTGGTGGATATTTCCATGGAGGTAGCTGATGCCGACTGGGAACCGACTCGAGTAAAAGTGGAGTGGGCGACTTCAACGGATTGTTCTGTTTTTTTTGCTCATGATGCGACACTTGATGCAACCGATGCGAATATTACCGCCGACACTGGTGATCCGGATATTGATAATAATCATCCTTATCAAGTAGGTACAAGTACAGCTTATATTATTACCAGTTCCGGAAGTAACACGGTTAACTTTGATTGGTTTTCAAAAACCGATCTGCCGGCGGCCAACGGAGAAACATATTGTTTGCGTTTAACAGCCAATGATCTTAGAGTGGATCAAGCTAGTTCAACCGTGGCTACAACCACAATAGATAACACCATTCCTGTGATATCATCAATTGTTACCAGTAATAAAATGTATAAAATCGGTGATACTTTGCGTGCTACTACTACCGTCGTTAGTGAATCTGGTAATCTAAGCATTGGTCCGGGGTCTATGATTAATGGTGGACAAGTAATAAATATTCAAAAAATAAATAATACTACTTTTACTGTTGATTATGTTATTGCCGCCGGTCAAACTGATCGTTCTCTTGGTGATATTCCCTACAGCATTGCCTTAGTTGATTTGTATGGGAATAAAAGTGCGACCTCCAGTGGAAATTTTGCCAACGGATCAATCGATGCTAACGCGCCGAATATTACAAATATGTCCGTTTCAAACTCTATGTTTAAGGCGGGGGATCTTATAATAGCCACCATTACCGTAACCAGCGATATCAGTGTTTTTAGTTTGGATCCGAGCACTATAAACAATGTTACTGTTACTAATTTACAAAAGATTGGTGATACTACTTATACTGTGGATTATTTAGTAATAGAGGGAAATACAGATCGCGCTACCGGCACAATTCCTTATTCAATAGCCCTTAAGGATGGATACGGAAATATTAATTCCGCCTATACCGGAAGTTTTACAAACGGTTCTATTGATGCGCATTCTCCGATAATTCAGGCAGTATATCTTTCTAATGGTGATTATAAAATCGGCAGCAATATTTCCGTAATTATTGATGCTGATTTGAGCGGATATCATGAAAGCGCGATCACTATCAACGGTAAGTCGATTATTAATTTTATTGATAATGCTGACAGCACTTATAATGTTACTTATGTTGTCGCTGAAGGGGATATTGACAGAGAAATCGGAGAAACACCGATTAGTGTAGTGTTGCGAGATAATCATGGCAATGTAAACAGCCCGGCATTTACTAGTCCGAGCGGAAGCATAACAATTGATGCCAATAAGCCTAAAATTTTAACAATAAGTTTGCCTAACAGGGTTTATAAGGTTGGGGATGTGGTGCGGGCCACTACGACTGTTTTGGCTGATTTGGATGATTATACTTTATCTGTAAGCACCAGTTCTATCAACTGGGCGACCAGCTCTACCGGCAATCTGCAAAAAATAGATAATTCTACTTATACTTTTGATTATACCGTACAAGAAGGAGACCAGGACCAGGCAGCAGGGAATATTCCGGTTGTCTTAACGCTTGAGGATGAAGCGGGACAATATAACTCTCCGGCCTCAACTTCCGTGCAAACTAATACAGCATCAATTGACGCTAATTCTCCGATTATATCCGGTGTATCATTTGTTCCGAGTTCTGGAGTTTTGAAGGTGGGAGACAGGGCAACCGCCACTATTTCTGTTGTAGGCGGAGAGTTGGGCTGTACATCCGGAACTATTATGAAAATTAATAATGTGGATGTTATTAATACTTTTTTTGAGGTGGGCAGTGGAAATTATAGAGTTGTTTATATAATCGGAGAAGGAGAGACGGATCATCCCGATGGAGATGATTTGCCAGTTAATTTCAGGATTAAAGATGCGGCCGGTAATGAATCAAATGCTTATTTAATTTCTGACCCGACAAATAGGCCGGGGGTAGATGCGAATACCCCAATAATTACGGATGTGACATTTTCTATCAGTTCGGGGGTCTTGAAGGTAGGAGACACGGCAACAGCTACGATTACAGTAGCTGACAGTGAATCCGGACTTAATGCTGGAAATACGATGACAATTAATGGTGTGGATGTGACAGGTACTTTTGACGATATTGGCTCCGGGCAGTATACGGTTGTCTATACTGTGATTGAGGGGCATACGGATATACTTGATAGTAATGACCTACCCGTAGATTTTATAATAAAGGATGATGCTGGTAATGAATCTGTAAATTATACAACCACTGATCCTAGTGGCAGGCCGGGAGTGGATGCCCATACCCCATCTATTGCCAGTGTTGCATTTTTTCCGGTATCAGGGGTATTGAAGGTTGGAGATACGGCAACAGCGACAATTACAGTGGCAGATAACGAGGAAGGACTTAATGCCGGGGATATTATGACCATAAACGGTGTAACAGTGTCGGGAACTTTTTTTGATATTGGTTTCGGACAATACACAGTTAGTTATACTGTTTTTGAAGAAGATAACGATGTTTTAGATAGTAATGATTTGCCGATTATTTTTACTGTAAAAGATGATGCCGGCAATGAGTCAAGTATTTATAATACAGCGGATTCTGATGGTCGGCCAGGGGTTGATGGCAACACCCCCGGGATCGCTACTATTACTTTTAATCCTAGTTCCGGTGTTTTGAAGGTGGGGGATACGGCTACCGCCACTATTACCGCCATCAATTTCGAAACTTCGCTTTCCACCGGTACTACTATGACGATTAACAATATAGATATATCTAGCACTTTTAGTGAGATTGGCTTGGGCCAATATACAGTTTCTTATACTGTTACCGAGGGAGATATTGATAGGTTGGATTCAGCAGATTTGCCTATTAATATTTCATTTAGGGATTCTGCGGGAAACGAAAGCATGGCATCTACTACACCGGATATTGCCGGCAGGCCAGGGGTGGATGCGCATACTCCGGCAGTTTCTATTGTATCTTTCTTTCCCTCTTCCGGGGTTTTAAAAATCGGTGATACGGCTACAGCGACACTTACTTCCCTGGAAGCAGAAGCAGGATTGAATGCAGGCAGTATCATGACTATAAACGGCACCGATGTTAGCGGCACCTTTAATGAGATTGGTGGGGGCCAGTATACAGTTACTTATACTGTAATCGAAGGAGATACCAATAGATTAGATTCAGATGATTTGCCTGTTGCTTTTAATATTAAAGATGATGCCGGTAACGAATCCTCTATATTCAATACCGCCGATATTTTAAATCGTCCCGGAGTAGATGCTTCTAGGCCGATAATTTCTAATGTAACATTTAATATAAGTTCCGGACTTTTGGGTATTGGAGATATAGCTACCGCTACTATTTTTTCTGACGGAACAGGATATACTGCCGGCACCATAACTATTAATGGCGTGGATGTATCCGGTACCCTGCTTGCGGCTGCCGGAAATAACTATACAGTAACTTATACAGTTGGAGAGAGTCATGCGAATATCGACGATTCCTCTGATTTGCCGGTTAATATTACTTTACTTGATGCATCCGGAAATGATTCAAATGCTTATACTGCATCTGATATTGCCAATAGACCGGGGGTGGATTCAGATAATCCAACTGATCCAGGAAGTTTAAATTTTGATCATAATCATAATAATAGTATTACTTTGATATTCGGCGCTACAACCACCGAAACTAATTTTTTAGAATATAAGATATATTATAAAAAAGGAATATCCGGAGTAACAGAATCAGATAGCGCTTGGACACAGGTAGAAGATTTTCATTTAGGAAATATTTTATTTAATGGATATTCTACCACCACCATTACTGGTCTTGCTACTGCAACCGATTATGTTTTTAATATTTATGCTTATGATTCGGCCGGCAATAAAGCGCAAGCTACAGAAGTTAGTTTTAGAACAAATAGTCAACCCAATATACCCGGGGGAATGAATCAGTATAAAAATGACGGCATAACCACTATTGTGAATGGTGGTTGGGTGGATAATGGAGATTTGATGTTTACGGCCTCTACTACCGATATTGATACGGGTAATAATGTATCTTTTTATTTAGAACTAGCTTCCACCAGCGCTTCTTTGCGCACAGCAACTACCGTGCCAAGCGATGCTTGTGGAGACGGCGTTGCTTATAATTCTTGCGATAGCAAGATATGGACAAAGGCAGCCACCTCTCCTGCTTGGTATAGTTCTAATTGGTTATATCGAAAAAAGATAATAATTGATGCGGGCCAGATTTTATCTAATGAAGATAATTTTCCAGTTCTTGCCACAACTACAGATTTAGGTCTCAAAAATAGTGCTCGGGAAGATGGTTTTGATATTTTGTTTACCGCGTCTGATGGTGTTACTAAATTGAATTATGAAAGAGAATATTTTGCTTCTTCTACCGGAGAACTAGTAGCTTGGATAAAAACCAATATATCGTCCACCACCAATACAACTCTTTATATGTATTATGGAAACAGTGGCGCTAGTACGGATAATGCGACTACTACCGGAGTATGGGATTTGGATTACAAGGGAGTGTGGCATTTGCATAATAATCCATCCGGTACAGTAATCGACTCTACACTGAATGGTAATAACATGACTCCGGATGCCACTATGAATAGCACTGATTTGGTCGCCGGCCGCATTGGACAAGCTATTAATTTTGACGGAACAGGAGATGAATTAGTAAACTCTTCTCCGTCTGGATATGGCACTCCGGGAAATTATTCTATGTCCGCTTGGTTTTATTATGACCTAAATCCGTCCGGTTATGATAATTTTTATAGCCACACTACAGCGACAGGGGATTATGATCCGCAATGGACAATGAACAATACCGCTATAGAAGTTTATGACAATGGCGGAGATAATCCTAGTTTCGGCACCTTGATTGGAGGAGCTGGTTCGTGGCATAAAATTGATTATATTCGTACCGGTAGCAATGTAGTTGTTTATGTTGATGGTGCGGTTTTTGGATCAGGTACGCACAGCAACACCTTACTTGTGCCAACTGCTACTTATATTGGAGCTTCTTCATTGAACGGAGAGCTCTGGAGGGGCAGATTAGATGAAGTGAGATACAGTGAGACGGCTCGTAGTACCGGTTGGGTTAAAACTGAATACAACAATCAAAATAATGTAAATGATTTTTTGAGTTTTGAAGCAGAAGAACAGGAGGTAACAGAAATAAATATAACCGCTATTTTAGAATATGCTCCTGGATACAAATGGCAGGTTATGGCTTGTGATAACGAAGGAGCTTGTTCTTCTTGGGCTGTCTTTAACCAGAGTACGCCTAATTTTCGAGTAGATTTAGCTTTGCCTACAGCACCGGGAAAATTAACATTAAACAGTAAAACCATTACAGAGGTTAAATTTGATTTTGGTGCGACCACTACTGAATTTAATTTTTTGGAATATCGCATATATTACAAAATAGGCAGCACAACCAACATCACCGAGTCTGATAATTTGTGGGGCACATCAAGCGACTCTAATTTAGGAGATATATTGTTTAACGGCCAATCTTCAACCACTATTACCAATTTAACCGCTTCCACTACTTATAGTTTTTCTATCTGGGCTTATGATTTAGCTGGAAATAAGGCTAGTTCTGCGCCCACAGTAGTTACCACAAACAGCGGCGGACATGCACCGGTTGGCGCAATAAACTCTGTAGCGCAAAAAACAAATGGTAGCGGTGTTGTAGATTTTTCTATTGAGGTTGACGATATTGACAATGAAGACATCTTACGGGCAAAAGTTGAATTTGCTACCGGTACTTCCTGTGTTTTTGTTCCATCAGGTGATCCGACCTTAGACACTACGGACGCAAACATAACAGCTGATTATGGTGATCCCGATATTGATAACGGCGCCATATATCAAGTTGGTACCACATCGGGCTGGATACTTACTTCTCCTGGATCAAATACCGTAAATTTTGACTGGCTTTCTAAAAATGATATTCCAAATGCCAATGGAGATTATTGTGTCAGAATTACAGTAAATGACGGTGATAAAGATCAGGAAGATTTAGCTACTACCACGATTACTATTGATAATATTAATCCAGCTAACCCAGGAAATTTATCAGTAATTAGTCAGGCTACTGATAGTGTGATTTTGCAATTTAGCGACCAGAGTAGTGATACTAATTTTTCTCATTATGAAATACATTATAAACTGGGAGATTCCGGGGTAACAACTGCCGACACAAACCACGTCGATACCAATTTAGAAAGCGTGAACTACGGCGGCAAGTCTACTACTACCATTACTGGCCTACAATCAGGGGTTACTTATGTTTTTAAAATTTGGGCTTTTGATGATTATGGCAATAGCGCCAGTTCGACTGCCGAGGTAACCGCAACCACTAACTATACTCCTGATAATCCAATTAATTTATCTCAAAAGAAAACAGATGGTTCGGTTATTGCTAACGGCGGATTAATAGATGATAATGATGTTCAATTTAGAGCAACGAGTACCGATGTAAATTTCGGGGAAACTATGACTTTTTATTATGAAATATTGCCAAATGACGGCACATTCACTGTTGCGAGTTCGGTTCCGGGAAGTTTTTGTTACGAGTCTACTGCTTATGCTTCTTGTAGCAATAACATCTGGGCGGCTTCTACCACTGTGAGCGGTGTTCCTTCTGGTTGGTATAATTCTGATTGGATTTACCGAAAAGAAATAATATTAAAAGCTTCAGAAATAGTTTCTAATGAAATAGATTTTCCAGTTTTAATAAATAGTGTTATTAGTGATCTGGTGGGCAAGGCGCGAAGTGATGGTTATGATATTTTATTTACATCATCTGACGGCATAACCGAGCTAAATTATGAACGAGAATCATGGAATTCTTCCACTGGAGCATTGGTGGCATGGGTGCAAACCGACATATCATCTACAACGGACACCACGCTTTATATGTATTATGGAAATGGAGACGCGAGTATAGACAATGCTACTACCACCGGGGTGTGGGACACGGATTATAAAGGTGTTTGGCATTTAAATAATGATCCTACCGGAATAGTAACTGATTCTACTGTTAATGGTAATAATATGGTTTCCGGCGGATCAATGCTTTCTACAGATTTGACCACGGGGCAGATCGGCCAAGGCATTCGTTTTGATGGCAGCAATGATTCATTGCAGGATACTAGTCCTAACGGGTATGGCACCCCGGGAAATTATACTATGTCAACTTGGTTTTATTATTCGGTAAATCCTTCTGGTTGGGATAATTTTTACAGCCATACTGTGGGCGGTACGAATTATGATCCGCAATGGGCTATGAATAATACGGATATTCGAATTTATGATAGCGGCGGGGATCAGCCGAATTTTGGCGCATATACCACGGGTAGCGGTGATTGGCATAAGATTGATTATATCCGCACCGGCAGCAATGTGGCAGTGTATATTGACGGCATTTATTTTGGGTCCGGTACGCATAGCAACGCGCTATCCGTGCCAACTACTATTTTTATAGGAAATTCTACCGTCGCCGGAGGTGAACCTTGGAATGGTGTTTTGGATGAAGTTCGCTATAGTGAAATAAATCGCAGTACGGGTTGGATTAAAACTGAATTTAATAACCAAAATTCACCATCCACCTTTATGACGCTAGAATCAGAAGAGATATATAAATATTATTATTCATCCGGACTTACCGTTTCCAATATTACTGATTTAGGTATGGGATATAAGTGGCAGGCTATGGCTTGTGACGATGATAATGCTTGTTCATCATGGCAACAGTTTGATGCTGATATTCCTAATTTTGAAGTAGATACCGAAGCTCCGCAAATTCCTGGAGATATGACGGCCGTGAGTCAAACCGCAAATAGCATTACTTTGGATTTTGGAGATCAAACTGTAGATAATAATTTTCGTGAATACAGGATTTATTATCAAATTAGCGATGGTGGGGCTACAGAGGTTAGCGAAGCCGACATGCTGTTTGGATCAAGCACTGATTCGAATTTGAAATATATTAATTATAACGGCGCTGCTACTACCACGGTTTTTGGCCTGCAAAACGGTACGGAATATGAGTTTAATATTTGGGCTTATGATATTTTTGGCAGAAAAGCAAGCGCTACCACCCCTGTTTTTGCGAGCACGAACTACGCGCCTCAAGGTAATTTTATTGCGGTTCAACAAAAAAGAAACGGTTCGGGAATTGTTGATATTACTATTGAAGCAGATGATTTAAATAGCGATAATTTGCGCGCCAAAATTGAATTTGCGACAGGTACGACTTGTGTGTTTAGTCCTTCCGGAGATCCGACATTAGACGAAACTGATGCCAATGCCACATCTACTTATGGTGACGCGGAAATTGAAAATGATAACGAGTATCAAATCGGAAATGCTGGCGGGTGGATAATAACCGACACAGCAACTAATACGGTTTATTTTGACTGGTTTTCCAAAATAGATATTCCAAATGCTAATGGCACTTATTGTCTGCGGCTTACTGTAAACGACGGAGTAGATGATCAACTTGTTTCCGCTACTACCACACTCATAATTGACAACACATCTCCGACTGCACCGGGACCATTAAGTTTTTATAGCCGGACAAGCAATAGTTTAACACTTTTTTTTGGGGCCACAACCACCGAAACAAATTTTGTTTATTATAAAATTTACTATAAGGCCGGCGTAGATACGGTAAATGAGGGAGATACCAGTCATACTGACCCCAATTTAAATAATATTTTGTTCAATGGAAAATCTACTACCACCATCAATGGTTTAAGCGGCAACACTCAATATAGTTTTAAGGTTTATGTTTATGATGCTTATGGTAATAAAAACAATTCAATCCAAAAAACATTTAGCACTAATGCTTATCCGACCGGAGTTTTTAATTCTGTTGCTCAAAAAATAGATGGTTCCGGCATAGTAGATATTTCTATAGAGGTTTACGATTTAAATGGAGATAATGCAAGCGCTAAATTAGAGTTTGCAACAGGTACGACATGCATATTCAGCCCTTCCGGGGACCCAACATTAGATGAAACGGATAGCAATATTACTGCGGATCATGGAGATCCGGGAATAGATAATGACAATGAATATCAGGTCGGCACAAGCACTGCAATGATAACCACTTCCGGAGGTTCTAATACGGTAAATTTTGATTGGTTTTCAAAGATTGATGTGCCTATTGCAGACGGCGATTATTGTCTCAGGCTTACGGTGAATGACGGAATCAGCAATCAATTCATATCGGCTACTACCACTATTACGCTTGATAATATAAACCCTATTGCTCCCGGAAGCCTAACTGATGAAGAGGTTACCGGTCTTACTGTAAAATTAAATTTTAACGGCGTCGGTAGTGATACTAATTTTTCTGAATATAAAATATTTTATAAAAAAGGCACATCGGGGGTAACTGAATCAGATACGCCGTTCACAAAACTGGATGATGTAAATTTGGGAGCGGAAGATTTTAACACTAAGAGTTCCACAACTATTAGTTCCTTAAGCCAGAATACGGATTATGTGTTTAATATTTGGATATATGATGATTTTGGCAATAAAGCTAGTGCCGCCAGCGAGGTGTCTACTACCACTTTAATCGTACCGTCTGCTACTTGGCGGGAAGAAGAAGACACAGTAGATCCAACAATCAGTACACACATTGGCAGAAACGCTCCTTTACGGGTAAGAATTTCAATTGTTAATACGGGAGATTGGTTAGCGGAAGATTATCGATATAGATTGGAATATGGCCTTAAAAGCGGAACATGTAACGCTGTGTCATCCTGGACTCCGGTTCCGGCCACATCTACCGGAGAACATTTTGAAATGGTAGAGAGTATTTATTTTATAGACGGAGAGCCGACTACTGCCAGATTTATCAATTCGGAAGGATACATTTTTGTTCCGGGGTATATGTTGCAAAAACAGACGGCCATAACCGCCAGTACCACCCTGTATAAAAACCAATATACAGAATTGGAATACACTATTCAGGCTACGGCCAGCTCCACGGCCGGCGCCACTTATTGTTTTCGGGTTACTGACAATGGAACAGTTTTGGATAATTATAGCCAATATCCAGAATTGTCTCTTGCGCCGCTTCCAACCGGTACTTTTGTTTCAGCTCAGCAAAAAAAAGATGCTTCCGCAATTATTGATATCTCTATTGAAGTAAGCGATATTAATGGAGATTTATCTAGAGCAAGAATTGATTATGTAGTTGGCACTAGTTGTGATTTTACTATTCCACTAGACCCCACCCTTGATGAAACAGATGCAAATATCACGGCTGTTTATGGAGATCCGGATATTCATAATGGCTCTTTATATCAAATTGGTACAGGAACTAATAAAATTATTACACAATATGGGGCCAATACTATTAATTTTGATTGGCCGACTTTAAATAACTTAAGTGATGCTGATGATATATATTGTTTGCGCCTGACAGCCAATGATTGGCTGGATGATCAGTCTGTACCAGCTACCACCACCGTTATTATTGATCAGGTTCGTCCTACCGATATTGGAAATTTAACCCTTGTTGATAAAACCAGCAACAGTATTACACTTGGCTTGGGTACGTCTACTATAGATACAAATTTTCGAGATTATCGTATTTATTGGAAAGAGGGTACATCTGGAGTTACAGAATCAGATAATCTTTGGGGAACATCAAGTGATGCTAGTTTAAGGTACGCAGATTTTAATGGCGCCACAACCACCATCGTTACTGGATTGACAGTAAATAAACAATATGTATTCCGTATTTGGGCATATGATGATTTTGGCCATAAAGCCAGCTCTTCAGAAGAACTTCAAGCCATGATTTCTTATGTGTCCGTGTCAGAAAATTGGCGTTGGTATTATGATTATTCTACCTCTACTCCGCTTTATCCAATGGCAGATGAAGATGCCACACCTTCTGATGTGGTGAGCGGAGCCGTTGTGAAGCTGAGATTTGCTATGCGCGAGATTGAAGATATAACAGGACTTGATCTCAAAATGAGATTGCAGTATTCCACATTTTCTGATTTTTCTTCCGATGTGCATTTTGTGGGAGAAATCGGTTCTACTTCAGTTCTTTGGACATATGGTAATGGTATAGACACGGATGATGATAGAATAGAAGATGTTCTTTTGAGTGGCGTATCTTTGGGGGCCACACATAATGAATCCGGTGTTTCTACTTCCACCTTTGATCATCTGGCGGGCAGTTTAGCTGAATGGGAATTTACTATCCGCAACAATAATGCTGATATCGGCACTACTTATTATTTTAGAGCTTATGACAACACTAACGGCGCGGTAGTTTCTAAAAATGTTTCATTTACTTATCCCAGCATAATTCCGCAATCCGGAAATCTTTCTTATACTATGACCGGATTTGGAATTGGCTCCAGCACAGAAGGGGTTGTTACCAATATTGTTACTACGCCATCCTCGGTTCCATTCGGAGTCTTAACGGAGGGAGAAGATGTTATTGGAGCGCATCGCCTGAATATTAGTACTAATGCCGGACACGGCTATCAGTTATTTGTTTATGAAAAGCAAAAATTAATCGCAAACAATGGAGCGGATATTGATCCGGTAACTAGCCCCAATGAAAATCCGGCAAGCTGGCCTATTTCCCCTTCTCCGAGCGCTTTTGGTTATCACTCTGGTGATGATACTTTATCCGGCGCATTTTCTTCTCGTTTTGCGCCAGATGACAGTTACGCTAAATTTGAAACTGACATGAAAGAAATATCTTATAGCGAGATTCCGGTTATAAACGAAACAGTGGACCTTGTATATAGAGTAGAAATAGATAGAATGCAGGAAGCAGGGGATTATGCGACGGAGATCGTATATATTTTAGTGCCGACATTTTATTAATCCCTTTTGTTGATTTTGAGAATAAAGTCTATAGAAAAAAAGACCATCCTTTTTGGATGGTTTTTAAGTTTTTTGTTATTGTCTCAGGCGTCCCTTGAGGAAGCCGGCAAGTTCATTTTTGTCTTTGGGAAAAGCTTGATTTTGTTGATAACCCTCTTGGAGTCCTCGGCTGTATCCCTGATCAAAGAGATTTTTTGCTTCCAGTATTTCCTGTTCTGTGATAATGTTGTTTTCTTCCCATTTTGTTTCAGGAATATACATTCGGGATAGGAAGGATGAAGATGTTTTGGGTATAATAGCTATTTTTTTTGTGACTCGATGGAATACATGGATTTGATTTTTGTTGTCATTAAGGCGGAAAAAGATGTATTCACCCTCAACGGATATGATTTCAAAATTTTTTTCTTTTTCTATCATTTCCTTCTCCTTTTTTTGTTTTTTAGGTGCGTTTTATTTTTATTGTCGTCATATTATCATAAAGATTATTTTTTGTCAAGCACATCTTATCTTGGTTTTAAGAATTTTGAAGTTGAACTATTATTAGTTATTTTTAAAATAGATAGATTAATTAATAAATTTGCTAGTAATAGTAAAAAAATTCAATAAAAATAGGGGTTATCCACATATTTATGGATTGACTTTTTCTTAAATTTAAGATATAATATAAGTAGTGCTATAGTGCTATAGTGCTACAAACAAAAAAAATGTTGTTATTTAGCCAAAATTAGTAAATAACATCAAGCAAAAATCAAAACAAAATGAATTTCGCAAAATACAAAAACCATAAATATTTTATAGATTGTTATATTTTAACATATTTTAAAGCTTTTTCATTTAGAAAATGAAGAAGTTTTTTGTTTTTTGACAACTTAAATGCTTTAAAATAGGTCTAAATTTATAATTTTAGACCATAAATTAAAGGTCGAATAAACTTCATAAAAAAGATGATTTTTAGAAAGTTGTCTTTATATGAGGTGGGTTTATCTCCCAATACCATGTTTAATAATTAATTTAATTCGTATGTTCCCGCATCCGTCAGCTGGCGGAGCAGTGCGGGTTCGCGAAGCGAATAACCTTAAAGGGGGTATTTGGCGATAGACCCAAAAATATCTGCCCGAGGCGGACCAGCCCAAAATTAAAACAAAAAATTAGCTGGAAAATTAAAACAAAAAATATATGCAAAACAAAAAATATCGTATTAAGGATATACTGGATAAAGTAGACAGAGATAAAACTACATTAATACGCTGGGAAAAAGAAGGTCTGATTCCCGAAGCGAAAAGAGACTCCCGTGGGTGGAGATATTACAGCAAGCGGGATATAACGAACATTATTAATCAAGTTTTATCTACTGATTATTTTCGAAATATTTCCAGTAGATCTCAAATTTAAATAAAAATAAAAATAAAATTTATGAAAACTAAAAAACAAAAGAGATTCATAGTCGCCATGTTGGTTTTTACCATGGTGATTATGTACGGCATAGTACCGTCTGTGCCGATCGTCAACGCAGTAGACTCTTTGACGAATGCTAAAGACACAATTAGCGATTCTGATCGGGGAGCTGTTGCCACCCATACCTTTAATTTTACCACTCAAAGCACAACAGCTAGTGGGGGTGTATGGAGAGTTATATACCCAGCCGGATTTACCGGAGTTGGCGGAGGATCTGAAACTTGTGGTTATGGAGGATCATATTTTGGAGCAGCATCTACTTCCGGGCAGATTATTGAATGTATTGCAACAGCACAAGTAACCGGCGCTACTTCTTCCCAGATAATAGTTACCGGAGTTACTAACCCAAATCCGGGATCCGCAACATCATACGCTATTATCATTGAAAAATATAGTGATGAGGTCGCGAGTGGGGGAACACTAGAAGAACGCGTAGAAGTTCGTGTAGCCATACTTGATGATGTATGGATGACTGCCAGAGTTAGTTCCAGTTTAACCTTTACGGTTACCGGAACTACTACCCCGACACTCAACAATGGTATAGTGTGTCAAAATCCGGTTGGCACTACAGCATCTACCACCCCATTTGGCACTTTAACGGCTGGAGTGCCGGTAACTATTTGTCAAGATTTATCAGTAACTTCTAATGCGTCTGATGGCTATACTGTTACCGTTGAACAAAGCGCAGAATTAACTAATGACGGATTAGACACCATTAATAGTTTTAATAATTCTCCCGATGGAACGGGTTCTACTACGGCAGTTGCTTGGACTAGCCCACTTAATTTATTAGATCAAAAACATACCTATGGTCATATGGGTCTCACATCTGATGACGCTGATTTACATAGTTATGGTACCGGTTATAATAATTTTTCTACAGGAAATTTTGTCGGTTTAAGTGATACAAACCCAATGCCCGTAATGCACCACACCGGTCCTTCTCTTGGTACTACTCCAAATATAGGTTATACAACCATTGCTTATCGAGCAGAAATTGGAAGCTTGCAGGAAGCAGGTGACTATGAAACCCAAATAACTTATATTTGTACTCCTATTTACTAAGTTGAAAGTCTAAAATAAAAAAAAAGTCCTCTTTTTATAAAGAGGACTTTTTTGTTTTTTAAATTATTAAAAAGTTAGTAAGTTTTATAATATTAATAGATAAATTTGCTATTTTATGAAATATTTATAAAAATTTTAGATTTTCTTTATAATTTTTTTTATCTTTTCTTAATGTTTGATATGGTAAAATAATCTTATATAAGTTAAATTAATATTAATAAAAAAATTATGGAACATAAAACAACAAAATTTAAAAAATTTACCCATCTCAGGCGGGATAGGGAAGAAAATGATAATTGGTTAAAAAGTAAAATAATAGGAGTATTGGGTATTTTTACGTTTATTGTCTTGGGAATATTTATATTTAGTAATGCCGTTTTAGCTACTACTCCTATCATGGATACTGATATAGGAAACGATGTTTTTTATGGAAATTTAAATCATGTTGAACAAGAAGTAACTGTTCCTAGTGGGGTTACTAATATTAATGGAGCATGGATTCATAATCGTGATTATGGAGCCCCAAATAAAATAAAATTTTGTATAACCTTAGAACACAAAGAAGGTAATTATTCTGGTGGTGATACTTTAGTGTGTAAAGTAGTTGATAATGTTAAGTGGGGTACAACTATAATGCTTGATAAACCTTTTCCTGTTAACGAAGGAGAAAAATATTATTTGCATTTTATTGGACGAGATCAAAATGATCTTATATTTAAACCTTTTGAAGCTTATTTTAATTTAGATAACCCACTAGATGGTAATGTGTATCTTTACCATAGTACAGGGGTTTTTCAAAGCTTTATTGATCGAGATCTTAAGATGATTGTTTATACAGATGAAAATTGGCCACCACCCCCCCCTGTAGAGCATGAAGATATTTTAGAATTTTACCAAAATATTCCCACAAATGGTTTTCCTGAAGCTGAATATTTTGAGATAAATGGAGATAAGTATTTAGCGGTAGTAAATTTTGCTACTAAGAACATAAAAATATACCAATGGGAAAATTTATTTTTTAATGAAATTCAAAATATTCCTTATTTAAATAATGTATATAGTTGTGAGTCTTTTAAAATTAATGAAGAAACTTATCTTGCAATCGCCATTGTTGGTGGAGTTGATTCAGTAATATATAAATGGAATGGCACAAATTTTGAAGAATTTCAGTTTATTTCAATTAAAGAAGTTTATGATTGGGAGAGCTTTCAGATTGATGGAGAAACTTATATTGTTGGTGCCGAAAATGGTAGTGATGTAAATGTTTTATATTATTCTAAAATATATAAGTGGAATGGTATAAATTTTGAAGAATTTCAGTCTATAATTACTAGTAGAGCTCGAGAATGGGATAGTTTCGAAATTGATGGGGAACAATATTTAGTTGTTGCAAATTCTCACTATAATGCTGATCCGGTAGTTTATAAATGGAATGGAGAAACATTAGAGGAATTTCAATATATTTCTAGTCTAGAACATCAAGGAGAATTAATATATAATTATGGTTGCGAAAGTTTTAAAATCAATGGAGAAACATATCTTGCAATTGCTAATTTTAGAGATTGGAATACTATGGAAATAAATTCCTATATTTTTAAATGGGATGGTAGTGCTTTTATGGAAATTCAGGCTATTCCTACAAATGGAGCTTTTGGCTTTAGGAGTTTTATTATTAATAATGAAACATATGTTATGGCTTTGAACTATGGTGGAACAGATTCAGTAATATATAAAGCTATTTTATCTAATAGTTCTCCGTTGGCTAATGCTGGTATGGACCAGTTTGTTGTTCGTGGTGATTTAGTAATATTGGATGGGGGCGGTAGTTCTGACCCGGATGAGAATTATCCTTTAAGTTATAGTTGGGATATTGTTTCTAGACCCATAGACAGCACAGCAGTATTATTTGGTGAGAATACAGTTAGTCCCACATTTATTGCTGATTTGCCAGGGGATTATGTTGTTCGCTTAACAGTTACAGATAGTTTAGGATTAGTCAGTGATTATGACGAAGTTTTAGTTAGTACTTTTAATACTCCGCCCATTGCTGATGCCGGAGAAGATCAATCTGTAATTCAAATAGGAGCGTTAATACAATTAGACGGTAGCCAAAGTTATGATGAAGAAGGGGACAATATTAATTATTTATGGACTTTTGTGAATAAGCCGGTCGGTAGTATGGCTGTATTATCGGATGTTACCGCTGTTAATCCTACGTTTACAGCTGATATTCAGGGTGAGTATATAATAGAATTGACAACCAGTGATACATGGTCTACTGGTAATCCTGATCAAGTAATAATTACTTTTGAGAATGTTGTTCCTGTTGCTAATGCCGGAGTAAATCAATCAGTATTAGAGGGTGATATTGTATATTTAGATGGTAGTGGAAGTTTAGATGCTAATTTAGATTCGCTTACATATTCATGGGGTATAATTAGTAAGTCGGATAGTAGTTTAGCAGAAATCAATGAGTCAACATATATACAAACTAGTTTTGTAGCTGATATGAGCGGACAATATATTATTAGTTTAACTGTAAATGATGGTTTTACAGATAGTGAACCAAGTAATGTTACAGTAGTAGCTATTAGTTATCAGGATGCCGTTACTGATACTTTACAGGAAATTATTATAGAAATAAATGAGTTGGATTTGAGCGTACTTAAGAATAAAGATATGCAAAATGCTTTAACTAATAAGATTAATAGCGTATTAGCTAAGATTGATGATGGGTTGTATTGGGAAGCATTAGATCATCTGCAAAATGATATTTTGAAAAAAACTAACGGTTGTACAGAAATTGGAGAGCCGGACAACAATGATTGGATTCGTGATTGCGTCAGTCAGAGGAAAATATATCCTTTGATTATTGAGGTTATTGGATTATTAGAAACATTGATATAAAAAGACCTCCACCCCACCCCCTCCTTCGTGGGGAGAGGAAGAAGGTATAATAAAAAAGATACCCGTTTTATGCTGGTATCTTTTTTATTCTAAACTGTAAGTTCTTGTTTAGTATGTTGGCGTACAGATATAGGTAAGTGTTGTGGAGTAGTCTCCTGCTTCCTGAACATCTGAGATTTGAACAGAGTAGGCAACATGGACTCTACCTATTCCCTCCGTAGCTCCATCTGCGGGATTATTATGAGACATCACAGTTAGCGACTCAACTGGAGAATTAACACTGACGCTATCTAATGACCTATATTGGTTTGCGCCAACTCCAGATATATCAGTACCGGTTATACCAATATGGCCCCAGGTTCTTTCTTCGTTAAGGTCTGGTGATGTTGGAGCAGCCCAAGCTGTAGCGGTTGAGGTAGCGCCCCATAGAGGATCTATGTCGCTTCCACTTTGGGTTTGTAGATTTTGTGTTTGTTCAACAGTTACAGCAAAACCATCAGATGCATTAGTGCTTACTTCTAGTGTTTGGCCGGCAGTATATTTGGTGCCGGATAGAATATTACCAAAAGCAATGGTGGTTGAAGAAGTGTTTATATTTGTTGTTTCGCCATTGATAATAGCACCAGAAGTAGTAGCATTAACTGTAAAAGTTAAGGTAGCCTGAACAGTGGCGGTAACATCTACATCATTTAAGATATAAACCCGAACCTGTGCACTGTCAATCTCTGCTTTTGTAGTTGTTGCAAGTGTTTGTATGTCAATAGCATAACTGTCGGCAATTGAAGGGTTGGTGGTGGTGGCTACTGTTAGTGTTAAGTTTGATCCTGCGGGCAGAGCCACGCCGGTACAATCAACAATGGTCACAGCTCCGTTATCTGTTGTTGATGCTGTGCCGCCGCTTGGGCACACAACATCGCCATCTACTACGCCGTTAAAATTATTGTTAAAATTAACACGCAGCCAAGCACTAGCACCGATGCCGGTAGAAAGATTTAATGTGAAAGTGTGATTAGACAAAGCACCGAGATCGGAGTCGCTGATTAAATCACTAGCACTATTAAAACCTCCCGCTATAACTAAATGATTTCCACTATGCATTACAAGTAGTGAAAAAATCAATACAACAACAAGCAAAAACTTTCTTTGTTTTTTCATGTGCATGGGGATAAAATTTAACCAACTAATAAGATAGTTAACTAAATTTTATTTAAATTTTTAGAAAAATAGTCTTTTAAATTAAAATTTATAGACTATAAAAAAATAAGCTTACTTTTTTATGACCCCTTGGTTTTTGAAATCAAGAGGAAAAAGTTAAAGGGTTTTTAGAGAAAAAACTCTTTTTGATATGACCAATCGACCTTTTTATCTCTTTCGTTGCGGGCTAAATATTAAAGACTCTAATTTTAATATTTACCAAAAAGAAATATTGATCCTTATATAAATATTATAACATATTTTTAAGTTTTTTAAAACACTGTTCACAGGCTAGGGATAACTTTTTAGGGGATAGTTTTTATAAAATTTAAATTAATATTAGTCAAATTAAAAAATTATAAAGAATTTAACCACAATCAGTACACTTTTTTATAGTCAGGGCTGTGGATAAAGTATGAAGTTTTTACAGGAAAAACAAGGTTTATAGCTTCGGATTATTTTTTTGCGTTGTATGTATAAGTTCAGATACATATTGGACTGCGAAGCAGGACAATAAGTATGCAAATGGGGTTTAAATATAAATATTGCAATGGTTTTGGCAGAATGTATAATTATGGATTAAAACATTTTAATCCAAAT
>Ga0208953_1000510_pt1 | contig 32494 bp, 27 predicted proteins | sample RifOxyB2_FD_184033 | JGI IMG/M metagenome (GOLD analysis project Ga0208953, IMG submission 184033) | Groundwater microbial communities from Rifle, Colorado - Rifle Oxygen_injection B2 (SPAdes) | ecosystem: Environmental > Aquatic > Deep subsurface > Groundwater | place: USA: Rifle, Colorado...
TCCGTGGCCAAGGGCTCCGCAGGCATGGCCTCCGACGGCTTGGGCCGCGACGCGGCTGGAACCTTCGCGAGACGTACGAGCGCCTCTTCCGCCGCCGGCTCCGGATCCGGCCAAAAGCGCACAACGACCTTGTTGACCATGGCCGTGACCCCCCTGTCGAGGTCGACGATGCGAGCGCGGTTCTTCCCCCGCGCGCTGTCGCTTGGGAGAACTCCTTCTCGCTCGAGTAGGTGCAGCACCAGGTTGGGCTGCGTGCCGTACGGCGCCACGATCCGGACGCACTCTTCGTGCGGAATCGGCCGGCGTGTGCCGGCGATGTAAGTCCGCGCCAATGCCAGGGCCGCACATGCGTTTCGTTGTGCGAGCCGCACGGTTTGGTCGTTCATCACTTGTTCCTCCTTCGGCATCACGAACTCCTTCTTCGGAAATTTCCGAAGATCCGACCCTACGTGTCTGTGCGACAAATGTCAATTATTTCCTTGACACCGCTTCACTGCCTTGTTAGGATCATCCCCTTCTGGCCGTCCAACGTATGACGGGCCGGAATGATGCTTCCCAATCGAAAAAACAGACTTTGGAGGGCCTATGAGCCGATCATGGAAACTGCTTGACAAGGCGTTTGCCTACGGGCGGGAAACCTCGCTCGGCAATGTGCTTCGCGCATGGATCGACGCCAATGGGGTAAGTACGCACGAGGCCGCGAGGTACCTCCAGAATAACGAATTGTTCGGCGCGATCCAGAACATCGACGCATGGCTCGGCGACGAGCCTGCCGGCGAGCTGTTCACCGCGCGTGCCAGAAAGTTCGAGTCCCTTACCGGAATCGACCTCGAACAAGTGATCGTGCTCGAGGCAAAGCGAGAAGCGATTCGCCGGCATCCGGAACTCGCCGACAGCATGCGCTTCGACCAGGGCGTCACGCGAAGCGAGCTTGTACAAATGGCCGTAGCATGGACGGAAAAGTACAGCGGCAGCCGCCACTGCCTCACGCGCCAGATCGGCGTGCCGGACAACCGGATGTCGCCGTGGATCCGAGGATCGTTCCTGCCAAGCGGCGAGGAGCTCGTTCGACTCGTCATCGGGCTCACTCGCGGTCTCATCGAGGCCGCGTGCCAGGAGGACTGCTTCCTTGCGCTCATCGCCCGCAACATGTTCGACATGACGACGGAGGACCTGTTCGTCTTCCGATCGTTCAGGGAGATGCTCGATACGCTTTTCGCGGAACTCGGGGACCGAAGGGCCGCGAGCGACAAACAAAGCGTGTTCGGACTGAACCAGCCGACCGTGGACCGCCTGCGCAAGTGGGACCCGACCAAAAACAAGCTGCCAATGGAAACGGTCCTGACGCTCGCGCATTCCTTCCTACGGCTTCATCGTACGGACCTCGTCGATGCCTTCGACCGCATGCGGCCGGAGTTCGAGACGACCTGGACGGTGACGCCAAAGACCGAGGCAATCGCGTCCGAACCGGAACCCGAGGCGGAACACGAACCGGAACTGCCGGCCGTCGCGAAGCAGACCCACGCAAGGGAACGGGCCGACGAACCGACGGAACAACAGAACGCGGAAACCGCCGAGCTGCTCGAGCTGCTCCGGTCGCTCAAAAAGGGCGCGTCGCATCTGCGCGCCTTCCTCGACGAGCTCGCGCCAGTCGCGACCGGACGCGAAGTCGCTCCCGAACCCGCGCCGGTAGTTTCCTCGCGACCCATGGTCATCGGCGAAACCATCGACGGGCTGGAGCACTGCCTGGGCGCATCCGGATTTCCGGATCTCTCCGGAGAACATCCGGATCCAAACCAAATAAAACGCGTTCGCGAAGCGTTCGCCGCATTCCGCCGGCTGCTCATCGCGCTTGGCGGACTCAAACAAGCTGCGCGGCGCGACCTCGGTCTCAAGCCCGATCTCGAGGAAGCCGTGCTCCTCCTGTTCGGACTGCTGAAGTACGAAAGTCCCGGTGCGGCCTTCCAGATCATCAAATCCAACATCGACATGGCGCGCAACCAGCGCGCGAGGAGGACCAGGTGAAATCTAGTAGCACTTCCGGCCGCGAGGCCGTTCGTTCGGGCGTTGACCCCGACGTCCTGTTCCAGATCCTTCGTTCCTTCCTTTCCTTCCCTCGATCCATCGCGGAGCTCATCTCCAACGGGCTCGACTGGCGAGTGAACGGATCGTCGCCAGAAATCTCCGTTCGATACGTGAACGACGGAGACGAAATCAACGTCGAGGTGACGGACCAGGGCCGCGGCGCGGACGCGAAGGGTCGCCGCTACCTCACCTCGCTCGGCCGCTCGGCCGCGCGCGAGCTGGGCGGGATGCGCGGCCAAAAGGGTTCCGGATCCAAGTCCTGGATCTGGCACTGCAGGTACGTGACCATCGAAACCGTTCCGGAACCCGGAACGCTGTACCGCGTCAAGGTCACGGTAGAAAAGCTCCTGGAATGGCTGTTCGGAACCGGCGTCGGGAATACGGACGCGTGGGAAGTCGTCACGAAGCCGGGAAACCATCCCGTTCGCGCGACCGGAACCAGGATCATCCTGCACGGTCTCGGCGCAGACAACGGCCAGACCTACAAAAAAAAGCCCATGGTGAGTACGCGTGAGGATCGCTCTCCTGCAAGGCTCATCGCTGAGCTGGCCGAGTGCCTGGCCCCGAACGTCGACCGTTTCATCACGGTGACGGACGAAAAGAACGTGTCTCACCGCCTGGCCGCCCGCAGGATCGAGGGCGAACCGATCATCGGGGAATCCCTTGGCGTGCCGGGCGTGGGCGACATGTCCTGGGACGTGGCCGTGGTGGCCAACCGTCAAGCCGGCATCGACGCGCTGCGAATCGGCGCGCTCGGTACCTACGTCACCTGGCAGGAGTTCGTCCGCCTGGTGCGCCGCAACACGCGCTACCGCACGCTGCTCGCGCCGCTCGACCAGTTCTGGGACCCGCGTCTCTCGGGCTACATCGAGGTCACCGGACTCAATGACCACCGGTCAACGAGCTCGGAGGCGTTCGACGCGGACGTAGGCGAAGACGAGGAGCTCGTCGAGGGCGCTCTGGTCACGCTCATCGAGCGAATGCTCCCAGGCGTGCAGGAGGCACTCAAGAACGAGCGCCCCACGGTCACGAGCGACGTCGCCAGCTTCCTGAGCGGCATCGCGGGAGTCATCCAGTCCGCGACCGGCGTCATCCCAATGGGCGGTCCGACCAGACACGTGAGCGTCACCAAACGCCGTACGAGCATCATGCTCGAGCGCGGCGACCAATACGAAATCGAGATCAAGGCGGATCACGATACTCGGGTCGTCTGGGATGACTCGGACTCCGGCGGAACCATGACGCCCAAGCGCGGGCCCAAGGGCACGTACACCGCTGGTACCGCCTGCGGCGACGATTATACGCTCGTGGCGCGGAACGTGGCCGATGCCACGCAGGTGCTCTACGAGGTGAAGGTACGGATCGTCCCCGAGATCCCATTCGCATTCTCGAAGCCGATCTACCGGATGGACACGAACGACCGCGTGGTCGTGTCCATCGACGAGCGCGCGCTGCGCCGCACCTCGGGAGACATCGTCATCCAAGTCGCCAAGAAACAGAGTGACGGGGCACCGCACGACGTGCGCCTGGAGCATGACGGCACGCACAGGGCGTCCGTGGCGTCCGGTTGCACGGAAGGGTTCGTGGAAATCGAGGCGTTCGACCGGAACAATCCGGGGAACTTCCACGCGTGGGCCAAGGTGTCGATCGAGCGAGGGCTTCGGGATCGTCCCAAGCAACGGTCCCCGCTCGACCTCGAGTTCGTGTACGACGGACGTCGGTACATGCTGGCGGCCAGCATGTACAGCGGGTATCATGAAGCCCTTCGACAGGTTTCCTACCTGACCCCGGGCGAGGAGGCGTCCACGATCACCCTGAACCTCGATCACCCCCTCTTCGATGGAAAGGCGGATGTCGTGCGGGCTGAAAGCGCGCTCTGGCAGATCGCCATGCGCGTGGTGGATCACGTTTCGCACGGCCTTTCCGTCGAGGAGATGGTCCAGGAGTCCGGGGTGATCTACGCACACATCTCGCGACCCCAGGCTTCCTGACCTGGGAGCGAGAACCGCAGCTGCCGATCCGTCACACGGATCGGCTCTTTCTTTATACAAACGATCGCAGGGTTGACGGATACCCTCATTTTTCGTACACTCGCCCCATTATGGTAAACGTACAATTCGAACAACTCCCAAAAAATTCGCTAAAAATCCGCGTCACCGTCCCACACGATGACGCGATTCCGTTCCTCGAGGCCGCGGCTCTTCGCATGAGCGAAGAAACGTCCATCCCTGGATTTCGTCCTGGAAAAGCCGGCTTTGAGGTTGTCAAGGCGCGCGTCGGAGAACAAAAAATCTACGAGGAGGCGCTCGAGGCGATCGTGCGCAAGACGTTCGTGGACGCCGTGACCTCGAATGAAATCGAAACGGTCGGCAGCCCGAAGATCGACGTTGAAAAGCTCGCGCCGGGCAACGACATCGTGTATACGGCCGAGGTCGCGCTCATGCCGAAGATTTCCAAGCTCGCGGACTGGCACGCGCTGACCGTCGGGAAAAAGCCACACGACGCCACAAACAAGGACATTGAGCTCGCGCTCACCGACTTGCAGCGCATGCAAACCAAAGAAACGCGCGGCGCTTCCGGCGCGGTCGCGACCGAAGCGGACAAGGTCGTGGTGTCCATGAACATGAAGAAGGCGGGGGTGCCAGTGGAGGGCGGGCAATCGCCGAACCACGTGATCTATCTCACCGAGTCCTACTACGTGCCTGGTTTCAAAGAACAACTCGTCGGCATGAGGGAGGGAGAGGAAAAATCCTTTACCCTGACATTCCCAGAGGAACACACTAGCAAAATGCTCGCGGGAAGCGCGGTTGAGTTCGAGGTCGCCATGAAGGAAATTTACAACCTCGAACATCCGGAACTCGACGATGCGTTTGCCTCGGCGCTCGGCCAAACGGACATGGCCACGCTCAAGGATCTGCTTAAAAAGAATATTCAAGGGGAAAAGGAACTTGAGGAAAAGAGCCGTCAGGAACGCGAAATCCTCGAGACGCTCGCGAAGGAATCCCGCTTCGACGACATCCCGGACCTCTTGCTCAATGAGGAGATCAATAAAATGATCCACGAGCTCGAGCGAGGAGCAGCGGAGCAGGGGATGGAATTCCCGGAATACATGAAGTCAATCAAGAAGACGGTCGCGGAACTCAAGCTCGAATTCACGCCCCAGGCGCTCACCCGCATCAAGGTCGCTCTCATCCTGCGGGAGATCGTCAAGAATGAAAACGTGGAGATCACGGACGCCGAGGTGGAAGAATCGCTCGACCAGATCGCAGAGCGCTACGAGGACAAGGAAGCCCGCGACCGCATCTACGACCCTGAATACCGCGGGTACGTCGAGTACACGCTCAAGAACCGCAAGGCGATCGAGAAGCTGCGCGAGGCCATGGTGAAATAGCGGCCGGAGACCCGATGTCGAGATGATGGGCATCGAGGCGGTCCAAAATATAAATAGGCTGACGAGCGCCGCGTGGCGCTCTTTTTTGCATATTTTCTCGCGCAAGCATACGATGGACCGGTTGCCCCATATGAAATTTGGAGCGCACGTATCTGCGGCAGGAGGAGTTTGGAACGCCCCGAAAAACGCGGGTGCGCTTGGGTGCGAGGTCCTTCAGATGTTTTCGCGCCCTCCGCAAGGAGGAAAGCCATCGCCGATCACCGATGAGGTCGTCTCAAAATTCAAGGCGGCGATGCGCGAACACGCGATCGAACGCGCCTATATCCATGCTCCCTACTTCATCAATCTTGCCAGCAAAGAAAGACGCATTAGCCAGGGTTCCGTGGACGTGATTCGCGGGGAATTGGAACGCGGCTCGAAGCTTGGATGCCGCGCGGTCATGTTTCATCCCGGTTCCGCGAAGGACGTCGGGCAGGATGCGGGCGTTAAGATGGTGATTGACGGGCTCAATCGAATCATGGACGGTTATGACGGATCGTGTCAGTTGCTCATCGAGATTTCTGCGGGCGCGGGCATGGTCATGGGGGATTCGTTCGAGGAGATCGCGACGTTTATCGGCGGGACGGAACGCGGAGATGAGATCGGCGTCTGCTTCGACACCCAACACGCGTTCGCATCGGGCTATGACCTGCGCACGCCAGAGACCGTGGACGTCACGTTCAAGCGCTTCGACAAGATTATCGGAATAAATAAACTCATCGCGTCGCACTGCAACGATTCAAAGGTGGAGTTCAATGGACGCAAGGACCGTCACGAGCACCTGGGGAAAGGCCATATTGGCATCAAGGGATTTCAGGCGATCGTCGCCTATAAAAATTTGAGCGAACTAGATCTGATTCTCGAGACGCCGTTGGACGATGGCGTAAAAAAAGACATGGCCATTTTAAAAAAATTTCGATCATAATATGGCCAGTTCTCCATTAAAAACTGCTATTTTTGCGGCACGCGAAGCCGGAAAAATTCTGATGGCGGCCTACGAGGGCTCCGCGGAATCCCTGGATGTCCATTATAAAAAATTCCGGGAGCCGGTTTCGATCGTGGATCTCGCGAGCAACGACGCGATCATCCAAAAAATCAGCCGCGCCTTCCCGAATGACGGTATCTTAAGTGAGGAATCAAAGGGATTGGAAGCTCCCAATATTGCCGGCGCCGGATTCACCTGGATCATTGACCCGCTCGACGGAACATCAAATTTCATCAATCACATCCCACTATTCGCGGTCGTGATCGCGCGAGTCCAGAATGGAATCCCGATGCTCGGTGTCATTTATGACCCGCTGCACGACGAACTGTTCACGGCGGATCGCGGGAAGGGAGCAAGGCTCAACGGCAAGCCGATCCGCGTATCCGAACGCGACGTCACGCGCGGAGCAATGCTGTTCGCAGGACGCGGATATCGCGACCATGACCGCCTGCGCCACGGACGGATCATTTATGCCCTCGAACGAAAGACGCCCTATTTTCGGCGACTTGGGTCCGCGGCCCATATGCTCGCCGGCGTGGCATGCGGAAGGGCGGACGCAACCATTTTAACGGGGAATAAGCCATGGGATACGGTCGCGGGAATGCTCCTTGTCGAGGAAGCGGGCGGCAAGGTATCGAATTATTGCGGGAAGCACTGGACGATAAAAAGCGAGGACCTTGTCGCGACGAACGCAGCAATTCATAAGCATATCGTTGCCATTACAAAAAGGTCGGCCTCCCGCTAACACTATGATCGTGACCATACACGCAAAACCAGGCGCACGAAAAAATGAGATCGTTTGGCTCGATGAAAATACGGCGAAAGCGTCGGTCACGGCCCCTCCCGAACGGGGGAAGGCAAATGAGGCAATTATCGGTCTTGTCGCGGAACACTATAACGTCTCAAAATCATGCGTCCGCCTCGTTCGCGGTGCAACGACTCGCGTCAAACAGCTATCTATAGATGTATGAATGAAACATGCGTCGCGTGCGGCAGCGATCCATGCACCTGTCCAAAGGAATAGTCTTAAAAAACACCCGGCAACGGGTGTTTTTTAAATGACTGGATCATGCCCACCCTTCGAAAATGGATTGCACCGGAGAATCCGCCAAACCGTTCTTATCCCTCCTATGAGGACACCGTGCTTGTCTACGCTTTCGTAGCCATACTGGGAGCATGACGGATAGAAACGACAATACCCATTCGGGTAAAACCGCTTTGGCCAACCATGGTCAAACGAAATGGTGCTTTGATAAATCCGAATTGTCCAAAGCACGATGATCTTTGAAAGACTCATAAAATATTCGCTTTTTTCAATCCGGAGACCACATGCTTCTCCAGCTCCTGGAACGATGCCCCCATCGCCTCTTTTTTTACGAGTACCATAATGTCATAGCCAGGCCTGATATCGGACAAACGGGTACGGATCGCTTCCCGAACCTGCCGACGCAACCGATTTCGAACCACGGCACTCTTTGAAACTTTGGTCCCGACGACGACCGCGAATCTCGTGACGTTGAGGTCGTTTTTTCGAAACTTGAATCCCACCCAGACATCAAACACGCCCTTGCCTTTGGCAAAGAGCGCTTTGATGTCTTTATCGAGACGCAATCGATTCGGACTGGGTAACATAGCGGAGAAGCAGGCTTTCTCTTACTTCTTCTTCGCCTGAACACTCACATGCTTTCGGCCTTTGGCCCGACGTCGCTTGAGAACGTTCTGTCCAGCCTTGGTGCTCATTCTAGAACGAAACCCATGTACCTTCGCACGACGGGCCTTTTTTGGTTGGTGCGTTCGCTTCGGCATAGAGAATTGTCACTGATTACTATTTTTACAGATATACAGATGATTTTTGAGTATCTGATCAATTGACCAGCACCCAACTGTCATTCCGAGACAACCCTATCATACCGTCCCCAATTTATCAACCATACCCACACCTTCTGCACAGATCCTTTCCACCGTCTGTACACTTGCCCACATGTGGATAAATGATTTAAGATGACGAGCGTCGCTTCTAAATCGTCGATGAGACACACGCACTATGAATACCAACGAACTGTGGCAGGCGGTTCTTGGCGAGCTGGAACTCTCACTCAGCAAGGTGAACTTTACCACCTGGTTTAAAAACACCTTTATCGTCTCCTTCGACAACGGGCAACTATTTATCGGCGTGCCTAACATGTTTACAAAGGCATGGCTTGAAAAAAAATATCATAAGGAAATTTACCAATGCCTGCAATCGCACACCAACAACACCGTGAAGGCAATCTGCTACAAGGTTGAAGCACGATCCTCGGGAACGTCACAACCCATCCATGAGCGCAATGAGCCGGTCATCGTATCGATAAGCGAAGAGGCTCCGCGCGAGACTCAGCCCGTCACGAGCTATCGCCAACAACCGGACAGCACAACACAAAACTTCGGCGAGTTTTCAATCAACGCCAAGTATACCTTTGAAAACTTCATTGTCGGCAAACAAAACGAACTCGCCCACGCGGCTGCACAGGCCGTCGTATCCCAACCGGGCGGCGTTTACAACCCATTGTTCATCTATGGCGGCGTCGGCCTTGGAAAAACGCATCTGCTGCAAGCCATAGGCAACGAGATTGTTCGAAAGAACCCGCCGTCCAAGGTCCTGTACGTCACAAGCGAGCGTTTCACCAATGATTTCATCAACGCGGTACGAAGCGGCCAAGCAAAAGATTTTAAAAATCGCTATCGAACCGTAGACGTTCTCCTCATCGACGACATTCAGTTCATTACGAGCAAGGAACAGACGCAGGAGGAGTTCTTCCACACGTTCAACCAGCTCCATCAAACAAACAAGCAAATCGTCATCTCTTCCGATCGGCCGCCAAAGGCGATTCTGGGCCTTGAAAATCGCCTAATCTCACGCCTTGAGCAAGGAATGCTCGCGGACGTCGGAAGTCCGGACTTTGAGACGCGCGTCGCCATTCTCGATACCAAATGCCGGGAGAAGTCATTTCCGCTCGACAGGGAAATTCTCCATCATGTCGCGACCGTCGTGCAAAGCAACGTCCGTGAACTGGAAGGCGCGCTCAACAAAATTATCGCATTCCACCAGTTCAAGAACATGATCCCCTCCGTGGATTCCGTCCGACCGATCCTTTCCTCATTCCAACCCGCCTCCGCGCGCAAATCAATCACCGCGCGGCAGCTTATCCACACGGTCGCCGGTTATTTCGACCTGCAGATCGAGGACCTGCTCGGCAAGAGCCGTGAAAAACGCCTGGCCTTCCCACGGCAAATCGTCATGTACCTCATGCGCGAGGAGATGAAGTCCAGCTATCCGTCCATCGGGTTGGAAATCGGCGGGAGAGACCACACGACGGCTATGCACGCCTACGATAAAATCTGTGGAATCGTAAGCGAGGACGAAAAGCTCCAGCATGACCTGGAACTCATCAAACAACGGTTGTACGCACTTTAACCACAGTTCTTTCCACATGCGAACCCATGTGGAAAGACTCCGCAGAATGTGCCGGATAACCCTGTGGTCGAGCGACGGATAACACCTGCACACATCTTGTGTTCACCCCAACCACTGCTTCCATCCACTTGTCTTCCAGGAAGTAGCAAACCGTTACTCCACATCGTGAACGTGGAAATATAGGCTGGGTTAACTCATAATCCCAACCTTATCCACTTCATCCACCTCCCTACTGTCGTTACTAGAATATATTTAAAACGTCTCTAATAATAATGATGACGGTATGAAGCTGACCTGTACGAGGGACAACCTTCATCAAGGGCTATCGATCGTAAGCCATCTCACGGGCAAGAACGTTAACTTGCCAATTCTTCAAAACGTTTTGATCAAGGCGGAGAGTGGAACGATTCGTTTTACGACGACGAACTTGGAAATGGCAGTCAGTTGCCTCGTGCGAGGGAAATTGGAAGAAACCGGCGAAACGACCGTTCCATCCAAGTTGTTTTACGACTATGTCTCATTGTTGCCGAACGACGCGATTGTCATCGAGGGGAACGCGGATTACGTTCGAGTTTCCTGCGGAAGCCAAAAAACGAAAATGAACGCGTTGGCGGCCACGGAGTTTCCCTTGGTCCCTCGCGTTCAGGGGACGAAAACGTATAAGATTCCGGCGAATGATTTCAGGGAGGCTCTCTCACAGGTTGTGTTTGCCGTGGCAACGAACGAGTCCCGTCCGGAACTAACCGGGGTACTCATGCGCTTCACGGTTGGAAACGGCGAGGGGCGTCTGACGCTCGCGGCCACGGATTCCTATCGGCTTGCCGAGCGAACAATCCCGCTCGTGTCCCCGATCGAAGAAGAAAACTCGGTCATTATTCCGGCTAAGACTCTCCTTGAGGTAAACCGCATCTTGTCCGTCTTTCGTGACGACGTGGAAAGTCCTCCGTCCATCGAGTTGTCCGTTTCGGACTCGCAGGCAGCCTTCACGTATGGGCCGGTGGAACTGATCTCGCGAATGATCGAGGGGAATTATCCCGATTACGGGCAGATTATTCCAAAGGACTTTGACACGCAGGCCATGCTGGACCGCGAAGATCTTATCAAGGCGGTGAAGACGGCGAGTCTTTTTTCGAAGTCGGGATTGTTTGATGTCGTGTTTGGGTTCGATCCTGTTACGAAGCAGGCGTCGCTTGCGGCCGTGGATGCCACGCGCGGCGAAAATACGACCGCATGCGGGGCGGATATCACGGGAAAGCCGAATTCAGTGACGCTCAACTATCGTTATCTGCTCGACGGTCTGAATTCCATGTCATCCGAACGCGTCGTGTTTAAAATGATCGACGTGGGGAATCCATGCGTCGTTATCCCGGACGGATTGGATAACCATCTGTATCTCATCATGCCGATTCGGCAATAATTCATCGCACGGACACTCTTATGTCTCATGTCATTCCAAGGGAACCGGACACGCTCTACATAAAGATCGACCATTTGTGGAACGGGAACCCGTGCGGGGACGAGTCGATGCATGCCGAGGCATGGGTCATGGAAAAACAAAACGGGCTTGAGGTGCGCGTGCACGCGCCGCTGCGTGACGACCGTCACGTTCCGGACGCTCCGCGCGATACCCGGGTGGACGGCTTGTGGGAATTCGACGCGATTGAGCTGTTTTTCGTGGGAGAGGATGGGACATACACGGAAGTTGAGCTCGGGCCTGGAGGCCATTACCTTGTACTGTCGTTTGACGGCGTGCGTCATCGCTCGAATGACTGGCTCGGACGGGAGTTTGTCCATCGGAACGCCAGTGCGACCCCCGGGACGTGGCAGAGCGTCATACAGCTGCCTTGGGACGTACTTCCGAAGAAGATCGTGCGAGCCAATGCGTTCGTTCTCGTTGGAGGCCAACATTTGGCCTGGAGCGCGGTTCCCGGCGCAGAGCCGGATTTTCACCAACCGGACGTTTTTTCGAGCGTCACGTTTTCGAGATAATAAAAACGGCAGCGATTTCATAGGCTGCCGTTTTTTTGTTTTTAGATTGTCGCGAATGGGTCGAGCGCCGGCAAAGGCGTCACATCTGTCGTCGGAGCGTCTGCCGAATTTGTTTCGGAGACAACGGGAATGAGCATGGGCTCTGTCGTACTTGCCGGCGTTGAGACGTGCACGATGATGCCGGCGGTTTCGAGGCGTTCGCCGTCGTTGCTTGGGACTGCGGTCGCGGACAATGCCCAGTCCCCATCGTCTGGCAGTGGCCAGGTGAACGTGACGTACGGTGATGACGGATCGAACTTTGTCTCGACTAGCGTTTTTGCGCCCTGTCCGACGCCTTGCACGTGCAGGGTAACGGAGGCGTAGTCGGTCGGATGCTCAAGCGTGACCACGACCGTGTAGTCGCTATCGGTCCGTTCGATCGTTTGGCCGCTCCTCGGGTCAATCATTTCGAACGCGGATGCCGCGGCCTCGGAATTCACATGAATGCCGATCGCGTCCGAACCTGTATTTCCGACGTCATCATAGGCAACGGCCTTGAACGTGTGATATCCGCGACTGACCGTGTTCGGGATCGTGGTGGAAACGCGCCACGACTCGCTTGTGTCCGCCGCGAGGAAATAGCCGTCCAAATAGAATTCCACCCGTTCGATTCCACGTCGCGAATTAGCGTCCGCCTCGACGGTCAGGTCGCGGTCAGAAAGTTCGACGCCGTCGTCCGGGGTGCGAATCGTGACGGACGGGAAGTTTTCCGGGACATGGACGTCATCGTATTCCGTCGGCGGAGCAGTTCGTTCGATTTGGATCCCGGTCTCGGCCTCGCGACGCCCGATCCAGTTTGAGATTGCCTTTTCCCACGGTTCATAATACGGATCGTTGGCCGGATTTTCCGGCATTGGGCCGAGCGGGTCATTGCGGTCGACGTACTGCAGGACCGAGTGGTATTCGGCGTAGGTTCGTTCCTCCCGGTAAGAAGACGGCGTGTATTCGGTCGCGAGTTTCCCCGAGGCCTTGTCAATGGTTACCGTCGTACCAGGCATGATCCCGTCGAGAATGGATTTTCCCGTAGTTGGGATTTCAGGGGACGTGAACGACTCGACGGGTGTTCCTTCGAGCGCACGCCGCATGAACGCGTTCCAAATGGGAGCCGCGACGACTGACCCGTCAGCTCCGCGTCGCATTGGCACGTACTGGTTATTGCCGACCCAGACGGCGGTAACGAGCGAAGGGGTGTATCCCATGGTCCAGGCGTCGTAGAAGTCATTGGTTGTTCCCGTTTTCGCCGCGACCGGACGGCCACCGAGCTGCAGATAGCTCGATTCGCCGAACACGTACGCGCGCGCGGCGTTGTCCGAGAGCACGTTCGACGTCATGCGCGCGACGTTCTGGTCCAATACCTTTTCTCCGGAGTTCTCCTTCCATTCCTGCAGGGTGGTTCCATCCGGGCCTTCGATTTTTAGGATGGAAACCGGCTCGTGGCGCACGCCGTCGTTGGCAAGCGTTGCGAACGCGGTCGCGTGCTCGATCATTTTCACTTCGCCCGCTCCAATGCCGACCGAAAGTCCGAATCGCGACCGGTCCGCGAACGTGGTGTATCCAAGATTTTCTGCGAACGAGAGCAAATTTTCTACGCCAACCAGGTATGTCATTTCTATGGCCGGGAGGTTGAGCGATCCTTGCAGGGCGTTGCGCACGCGCAACGGGCCTCGTTCGCCAAGGTCATAGTCCTTTGGGGCGTAAGTTCCAGTTCCGCTCGGGAACTCTGTGTTTACGTCCCACAGGATGGTATTCGGCGTGTATCCTTTCGAGAATCCGGCGGTATATACGATCGGCTTGAAGCTCGATCCGGGCTGGCGAGGCCTAAGCGTCACGTTTACCTGTCCGTCGATATCTTCATCGAAGTAATCCTTGGATCCGACCATGGCCAGCACCTGTCCGTTTTTCGGGTTCATGGCAAGCAGCGCGCCATTCGTGAAGTCATATGACGGCCCGCGCGCGTCCACGCCGGAAAGCACCTCTTCCTCGGCGATTTTTTGCAGGTCGTAATCAAGCGACGTGATGACCTTGAGCCCGCCGTTTTCTGCCTGGTATTGGCCGTACAGCTCTTCCAGTTGTTCCTTCACATAAAACACAAAGTGCGGCGCCTCGATCTTTGAAATTTTGACCGCGATCGAGGAATCCTCGCCCTTTGCCGCGTCTGCCTCCGACGGGGAGACAAATCCCTGTTCCGCCATGCCGTCGAGAATCCAATCCCGGCGTCCCTCCAAGTCGTCCGGATTGTTTGCATAGTACGTGGGGAGCTGTGGAATAGCCGCGAGCGTGGCCATTTGCGCAAGCGTTAGCTCGTCGACGTGAACGCCGTAGTAATTTTGCGCCGCTGCCTCGATCCCGTAATACGTTGATCCGTATGGGATCTCGTTGAAGTAAATCTGCAGGATTTCGTCTTTGGAGTAACGGCGTTCCAGTTCGATCGAGATGATCAGTTCTTTTATTTTTCGGCTCAAATGCCGTTCGTTCGAGAGAATGGCATTTTTTACGAGCTGTTGGGTGAGAGTGGATCCGCCTCCGCGTTGGCCGAGAAAGATGGCCGCGCGGAGCAATCCCTTTACGCTGAAGCCGCCGTGCTCGCAGAAGGCACGGTCTTCGGCCGTGATCGTGGCCTGAAGCATATGGAGCGGGATTCCGCTCGGATCCGTCATGAGGGCTGGATCATCCTTGCAAAAGCCTTCCTGTATTTTTACGAGCGTGCGATTTTCTTCGCCGTATACCTCGTAAAGGAGGTGTTCGCCGGTGCGATCGTAAATCTTCGTCGTTTGAGAAATCGAACGTTCGGTGAGCTGCGACGGGTCCGGAAGGTTGCGCGAATAATACGCGAACGTCCCGAGCGCGCCGAGCGATCCCACGATCACGAGTAAGATTCCGGCAAGAACGAGATTTTTCGCGTTGTGTCGCGTAAGCAGGTTTCGGATAATATGCTTCGTGCCACTGCGTTTTTTCCAACCGTGCATTTTGTATTCAGGCATATGGATGTCTCCCATGCTATCGGAAACTGCCATATGTGAAAAGGTGACGGCACCATTTGGACGAAAAAATTTTACAGGTTTCGCTGTGTACAGTGATTAATTATTAACCCCAAGAATATTGACGAATATTTTTTGATAAAAAAAATGTTATGTTTGATAGTGGTGTGTGTCTATCATTCACGCGAAAAGGAAGACCCATATGTGCGGAATCGTCGGGTATGTTGGAAAGAAGGCCGCCCTGCCCATTCTCATGAATGGGCTGCGCCGTTTGGAGTATCGCGGATATGACTCCGCGGGTGTCGCCATTGTGGGTGAATCACTTCGGATCGTGAGATCCGTCGGAAAAATCCAATCGCTCGATGACAGGCTCTTTGGGGAGAAGATGATCGGCTTCATGGGAATCGCGCACACGCGCTGGGCCACGCACGGTGTCCCGAGCGAGGCGAACGCGCATCCTCACACGGATTGTCGGGGGAACATCGCGCTCGTGCATAACGGGATTATTGAGAATTACCGTGAGCTTAAGGAACAGCTTGAGTCCGCTGGCCACGCATTTCGGTCGGAAACGGACACGGAAGCGCTGGTGCATCTCATTGAGCATTTGCTCAAGTATCCCGGCACCACGCTTGCGGATGCGGTGCGGTCGGCGGTTCGCAGGGTACGAGGAACGTATGGCATCGCGGTCGTGCGTGCCGAGGAACCCGGGCGCGTCGTGGTTGCGCGGCTTGGAAGTCCAATCGTCATCGGCGTCGGCGGAGGGGAACTTTTCGTTGCCTCCGACGCGAACGCGATCATCGGCCATACGCGGCGCGTGATTTTTCTTGACGACGGAGAAATGGCCGTGCTCGGCCTCGACGGATACCAGATCTCGTCGCTTGATAACCTTCCGATCGCGAAGGAGCCGGAGGATTTGGAGTGGACGGCCGAGGCCGCGCAAAAAAATGGGTATCCCCACTTCATGATGAAGGAAATGTCCGAGCAACCCGAGGTGTTGCGCAACACCATGCGCGGAAGACTCAACGCGAAAAACGGCAATGCCGTGCTCGGCGGGCTACGCGACGTGGCCGACCAAGCCCGGGAAATCGACCGTTTGATCGTGGTCGGATGCGGAAGTGCGTATTACGCGGCCCAGGTCGGCGAATACATGCTCGAGGAATATGCGGGGATTCCCGTTGAGGTGGAACTCGCGAGCGAGTTCCGATATCGCAAGCCCATCATCACGAGTCGCACCGCCGTGATCGCCGTTTCCCAATCGGGGGAGACCGCGGATACGCTCGCGGCGATTCGGGAGGCAAAGATGAAGGGCGCGCTCACGCTCGGAATCGTGAACGCGGTCGGTTCCACGATCGCCCGGGAAACGGATGCTGGAGTGTATAGCCACGCGGGTCCCGAAATCGGGGTCGCGTCCACGAAGGCATATCTTTCGCAGGTGACCGTGTTCGCGCTACTCACCCTTTTCTTTGGTCGTCAGCGGCAGATGTCGCTTTCCACGGGGAAGCGCATCGCAAAAGAGCTCGTCCGCTTGCCAGAGCTCGTCACGTCCTTGCTTGAGCGGACCAACGAGTACCGCGCAGTGGCGCAGCGTTACGCTTGGGCCGAGGATTTTCTGTATATGGGTCGCAAGTACTGCGCGCCCGCGGCATTCGAGGGTGCGCTGAAGCTCAAGGAGCTGAGCTACGTTCATGCCGAGGGATATGCCGCGGGCGAGATGAAGCACGGGCCAATCGCGCTCATCGACGAGGGTTTCCCATCCATGGTTCTGTGTCCGGTGGATTCCGTGTATGAGAAGACAAAATCGAACGTGGAGGAGATTCGCGCGCGTCGTGGAAAGGTGATCGCGATCACGACGGAGGGGAACAATGAGATGTCACGGCTTGCCGACGACGTTCTTTATCTTCCAAAGACGCTTGAAATGCTTGTCCCGGTTCTTATGGCCGTTCCGCTTCAACTGTTCGCGTACCATGCGGCCGTGCTTCGCGGATTCGATCCGGATATGCCGCGGAACCTCGCAAAAAGCGTGACTGTTGAATAATCTGCAATGATCGGAGTTCATTGCGAATCGCCTCGCTCATCCGCCGTCTGGCCGGGCGATTTTTTTCTGTGCGTAACTGTGATTGACGAAGGCTCGTTTGAGTGGTAAGCTGGCGCCGCTTCCGACAGGAAGCATTTTTGTTCGGTATCGTTTCATACGCAAGGGGAAACGGCAGGAGGAACCCTCGGGTATGGAACAGATGTCGTCGATGGCGTGGAAAATCCTTCCGCTTCTGAGAAAGAACGCGAAGGATATTGCGATTGGCGTCGTGTCCGGCCTCGTGATTGCCAACGCATTCTTTTTGAACAGCGCGTACGCCGATATGGACACGGGCCCGCGGTATCCGGACGACGCCACGGTCGCGCTCTTGATCGGCGCGATGCAAAACGAGACGCTTCCGTACGGAGAGCTTCCAGCCGCGAAGGACGCCGAACCGCGCCATCTTCTTACCGTGCCTATCACGGCTTACACCTCAGACCTCGCGCAAACGGACAATACGCCGTGCATCGCCGCGCGCGGATTCGACCTGTGCGCGCACGACGAGGAAGACGTGATTGCCACGAACTTCCTTCCCATGGGGACAAAAATTCGCATTCCGGATTTGTACGGGAATCGGGTGTTTACGGTCGTCGATCGTATGAACAAGCGGTATGACAGGCACGTTGACATCTGGATGCGCGAGTATTCCGATGCCAAGTCGTTCGGTCTCAAGTTCGCGACTATTGAAGTGTTCTAAAACCTCTGGTACATTCTCCTCGCCGCGCGGCCACGTGGTGAAGTGGGAACACAGGGGTCTGCAAAACCTCGATGAGCCGGTTCGATCCCGGCCGTGGCCTCCAAAGAGACATCCCAATTGGGGTGTCTCTTTGCTATACTGTCAGTGCATGACGGACGAAAAGAAATACCCGATCAGTTTTCGGCTTATTTGGTCAATGCTCGCGCCGATGTTGGTTCCGCGCTGGCCGTTTTTTGTTTCGCTTGCCGCATTGGCGTTTTTGATTGCCGTGCTTGCTGTCATCGAGCCGTATGTCTATGGACGTATCGTGGACTTGGTCATTTTCTCTGTTTCCGAAGGTGTCAATGCGGCCGACGGATTTGGTCGCATCGCTCCGTTTCTTTTTGCCTGGGCAGGCGTGGTTGTCGTTAGTACCGGTATTCTGGCCGCATATTCTTGGATATCGTGGTACGTGGGAAATAATGCCGAGCGCGAACTGACCGAGCGGTCGTTTCGGAAGTTCCTGACCTTTTCCACGCGCCGCTTCGCGGACGAACGCGCGGGAGCTTTGTTGCAGCGAATGACAAACGGTCGTGATGCGATTTGGAGATTGCTTGTGGAGGGCTTCCGCACGTTCCTGCAGTCCGGGGCCATTTTCGTGGTAGTCGTCGGCGTCGGCGCGTATTTGGACTGGCGTCTCGCGTTGGCCGCGTTGGCCATCATTCCCATCGACGTAGCGCTTGGGGCGTGGAATCTGAACCTCTCCCTTCGAAAGCAGGAAACGATGAATGAAAAATGGGAGGAGACGACCGGGATTGTCGGGGATACGTTCGCGAACGTTGCGAGCGTGCAGGGAGTCGGGGCGGAGAATCGCATTCTTGTTCGCTTCTCCGCGATCTTCAAGAAATTGATCGCGGAGCAAGTTCGTCTGAACGTCCAATGGGCCGTGTTCGACGCTGGAATTGGCAGCGTATATATTTTTGGACGTTTGCTCGTGTTTCTCGTGGGAACGCGTCTCGTGCTGTCGGGCGAGACGTCTCTTGGTACGTTGGTCACGTTTCTCGGTTTTACGGGAGCAATGTACGGCGCGGTTTCGAGCATGGTTGGATCGTTGCCGAGCATGGCAACGGCGCTGGGCCGGCTTGGGCGCCTCGCAAGCATGTTCGAGGAGGTACCGGAGGTGCGCGACCTGCCGGAAGCGAATTCCGCTCCCGCGATGCGCGGCGACGTGGAGTTCGATGGCGTTTGGTTTTCATACGCGGACGCGGACAAGCCGGTGTTGCGCGGGATCAGCGTGAAGGTCCCCGCGGGAAAGACCTTCGCGGTGGTCGGCGAATCCGGGGCCGGGAAGTCCACGCTCGCAAAGTTACTCGTCCGATTTGCAGATCCGACGAAAGGATCGGTTCGTTTCGACGGCATTGACCTGCGAGACATGACGCTTTCCACGTTGCGGCCGCAAGTTGGGTTCGTGATGCAAGAAAATCTGCTGTTTCACGAAACCGTCTTGTATAATCTTCGGTTCGCAAAGCCGAACGCGACGCGAGAGGAAGTGGTGGAAGCCGCAAAGCGGGCGCAGGCGCACGAATTCATCGCGAAGCTTCCAAAGGGATACGATACCGTCGTCGGAGAGCGCGGCGTAAAACTTTCCGGAGGACAGAAGCAACGCATCGCGCTCGCCCGCGTGCTTCTTGCCAATCCGCCGATTTTGGTGTTGGATGAGGCGACCAGCGCGCTTGATTCCAAGACCGAGCACGACTTGCAGCGGGCGCTTCGCGAGGTCATGAGGAACCGAACCACCATCGTGATCGCGCATCGGCTTTCCACGGTGATGGACGCGGACAATATCCTGGTGATGGACAAGGGGCGCGTGGTCGACCAAGGAGTGCACTCCGAACTGATCCGCCGGGACAACCTTTACAAGAAGTTTTGGGAAATCCAGGCAGGCGGGTACGTGTAACCGAACGCATGAAAAAAATCGTTGTGCTCCATGGGTGGGGACAGAATTCAGCGTCCTGGCATCCATTTATGAATACGTTTTCGGAAGGGGAGGTCGAGTGCTTCGACCTCCCGGGTTTCGGTTCGGAGCCAAGGCCAACGGATGCTTGGGGAGTTCCTGAGTATGCTGCCTGGGTTCGCGCGCGGATCGAATCAAGCGGCTGGACGGATGTCGTGTTGCTCGGCCACTCGTTTGGCGGGCGCATCGCGGCCTGTCTTGCCGCCGATCGTCCCGCCTGGCTTTCGCGGCTAGTGCTCTATGGTGCACCGTGCGTATACCGCCCTTTGCATTCCGTCCGGCTCCGCAACGCGCTTGCCCGGTTCCTGCGCCCGATCCGCCGCGTCGTTTCTTCCGGGCTCCGAACCCCCGATCTTCGTGACGCGGAAGCCGCTGGGCTCGGAGACGTGTTTCGCCGTGTCGTCGGGTTCGACCAGACGGAGCGGCTGGCTCGCATCGCGGTTCCGACGCTTCTCGTGTGGGGAAGCGACGACGCGGAAGTTCCGCTCGCGGTGGCCGAGGAAACGTGCGTGCGGATCCCGGGAAGCGAACTCAAGGTCATCGAGCGCGCGGGGCACAACGCGCATCTCGACGCCCCATATTATTTTTATGGCATTGTCCGAACGTTTGCGCAGGATCGCTAACGCGATCGTCCCGTTTTGGGACGCGCTGTATATCCTGCAGCTGGAAGAATACCGCGTGGGGCGTCTCGCAAAGTGGCTCCCGCGCTTTTTCTTTCGCCGGAACGTCGCCCGCCGGCAGCAACTGCGGTACACCCAGCGTGCGAAGACAATCTTTGCCGCGTCACTCTTTCTTTGGGTCCTCGCGGCCGTAGTTGTCGCGACGTCCGCGCTGCCGCTTGTCGTCCGCGTCGGCCTGATCGGAGTCCTTTGCACGTTCGGTCACGCGTTCGTGGCCGCAGGAACGTGGGCGCTGTGGCCCGTCCACCACGTCGCGGCGCTGCGGGCCATGCGAAGGGCCGCGTCCGTGGTCGCATCGAGGAAGGAAATGCGCGTCGTCGCGGTCGCGGGAAGCTACGGCAAGACCACGACGAAGCAGTTTGTCTACGATCTTGCCCGGCACGTGCTTCCGACGCAGATGGTTCCTGGCACCATCAATACTCCTCGTGGAATCGCCGCATGGATTCTAAAAGACCTTCGGCCTTCCACCGAGCTTCTCGTCGTGGAGATGGACGCGTACCAGGTCGGGGAAATCGCTCGCAGCTGCAAGATCGCGCCACCGGACATCGCGGTGATCACGAACGTCGGCGACCAGCACCTGGAGCGGTTCGGCTCCGTGGACCGGCTCGCGAGCGCGCTTCGCGAAACTATTTTCGGCAGCAAGCCGACGGCCACGGTGGTTTTCGACGAAGAAACGTATTCCAGGCTCGGGCGTCCAGACCCGGGCGGACGGACGGTTCGACTTGTCGGCTGTGCGCCTGCCTATCGGTCGGTTCTTGTCGCGACGAAACACCTTTCCGACTCCTCGGTCGCGAACCTCCGTCTTGCCCTCGCGGTCGCGAACCTGGTCGGCGTCCCGGAACGGTTCGTTCTGGATTCGTGTGCGAAGCTTGAGCCGCCGGAACGTCGCCAGCGCCATGCCGCGCTTTATGGCTATGACGCGATCGACGACTCGTACAATGTCAGCTTCATGACGGCTCGGGCTGGAATAAGGGCCGGACGGTCGCTTGCCAGCTCGACCGGGAAGAAGTTGCTCGTCGTCACCGCCGGAATTCCGGAGCTCGGTCCTCACGAGCGCGACAAAAACCGCCTGCTCGGAACCATGCTGCGTGGGCAGGCGGATTATACGGTCGTCTTGCACAGCCTGTTCGCGCGGGAAATCAAGGCGGGAATTGGCTCCGGCCCGCACAGGGTCGTCGCAGACCTCGCCGCGTTCTTGGCGATGGCCCATGGGTCGTTCCCGCCGTCCGAATGGGTGCTTTTGCTCCAACCGGAACTGCACGACTTGTACTATTGACGTCCGGTCGCGGCAAATTTTTCGATGATATCCGACGCGTAATCGAGTCGTTTTTCCCGCAGGCCGTCCGCGTCACGGACGGCCTGTTCGATGAGCGCGGTCAGTTGTTCCGTGTAACTGACGCCGGTCGCTTCCCACAGGTAGAACGCGAGCGATCCGGGAATCGGATTGACCTCGTTGAGATAGGCGTCGCCATTTCGGTCAAGGATGAAGTCGATGCGGACCATCCCCTTGCAGCGGCATGCGAGAAACGCGCGTTTGGCCATTGCCTGGATGGCCTCACGCGTGGCAGGGTTAATCTTCGCCGGCAACTCGCGGTCGAGCGAGGCCATGCTGCCGCCCGTCTTCTTTCCTCCTCGCTGGTATTTGTCCGCGAAGCTCAGGATCTCATCCCGTGACATCGGTCGTTCGATCTCGCTCGCCTGCACCTTGCCGTTGACACGCCTTACCGCGCAGTTCAGTTCCGTCCGCGGATCCAAGTAACTTTCGACGATGGCCTCCGAGTCCATAAATGACGCTTCCATCAGGTGTTTTTCAAGCTCGACGCGCGTCTTTGCGACGTGGATACCGATGGACGAACCAAAATGGGACGGTTTGACGATGACGGGAAGGGAAAGGGAGGCCAGCGCGTGTTCCGCGGCCGCCGAGACGTTCGCGCGGATGTCCTCCGCGAACAGGGAAACGCCCGGCACCGTCGGTATTCCGGCGTCCCTGGCCACGAGCTTGGTCAGCTGCTTGTTCATGGCGACAACGGATCCTTCGACAGACGCCGACGTGAATGGGATTTCGACGGATTCGAGCAGTCCCTGCGCGGGCCCGCTTTCCCCGAGCCCGCCGTGGAAGGCAAGCAGCGCGGCGTACGGGCGGATTATTTTTCCTAGCCATCCCGCGGTGCGAACGAACCCTCCTCGCCCGTCGAGGCCGAATGAAACTGGCACGCGCCGCGCACGGGAAAATCCGGTACGGTCCCTCAGGCCGGGAAGAAGGAACGGCTCGCCGGATTTTGCGACGAAGATTACGTGCGGCACATAGGCCGACCGATCAAGCCGTTCGAGTGCCTGAAGCCCGGTGACCACGGACACCTCATGCTCCGCGGACGCGCCTCCCATCATGACAAGAATTGGTTTGGACATACGCTCGTTGGTTATTCCGATTCCTGCACGTGGATCACGATGTCGAGAAGGTCGTCATTGGCGAGGTTCTTTCTGACCCACGCGTCCGCGATTTTCAAAAGGTCTACGTGAAGCGATTCCTTCAGTTCGTTCATGTGCTCCTCGGGAACGCAAACGGCCAGCGATTCGAATTCTCCGGCCTTGAGCCGGCGCATAAGCTCCTCGCTCAACTGGTCGTACAACTTTTCGCGCGACCACTCCTTGCGATCATCCTCCGGTTCCCCTGAGCGCACGTCACCGGAACCGGTCATGATTTCGACGCGCTCGCCTTCGAGCACGTCCGCCTTCGTTGAGATGGTGTGGACGAGCGAGACCTCGTGGCCGAGGGCGCGGTAGAGTTTCGCCTGCACGTTGTCCGTGACGACGATGAGCGTGGGGCGTTCGAACGCCTGGAATTCCTGCGGGAGTTGCATATCCTTAATGTTCTCAATACTTATCCTCGTTTCTCGCTTAGTATATACTATTCGCATATGAATGGGAGCAAATGGCGTCGAGAGGTCGCGGAAAGCATGCGGGAGATCGTATTCGGGCTCGAGGACAGCTTCGTGTCTACGCTTGGCGCGGTAACCGGCATCGCGGCCGGCGCGGATAGCACGTATATCGTCATCATGTCCGGCCTCGTGATCGTGGCCGTGGAGGCCGTTTCCATGGCCGCGGGAAGCTATCTATCGAACAAGTCCGCGACGGAGGCCGAGCGCGAGGTGCTTCGCGAAGAAGGGAAGGTCGCGGCGACTGGAGCGCACACGCATCTCATTCGGTCCGCGGCGGTCATGGGGGTTTTCTACGTGCTTGGCGGATTCGTCCCGCTTGCCCCATATTTTTTTCTCCCGATCAGAAATGCCTACGCGCCGTCCATTATTCTTACCGCGTTTTGTCTGTTCGCGCTTGGCGCGTGGTCGGCTTCGTTTTCGAAACGTTCTCCTTGGCGCGGTGGCGCGCAGATGGCGGTCATTTCGCTCAGCGCGGCCGCGATCGGGTTTGTCATCGGCCGCCTGGTCGGAGCCTATTATGGAGTCGTTCCGGGAATGTAGGCCAGAGAGAGCCGGGATGCCTGCGCGGCAGGCCTCTTTTTTTTGAGGCACGAGGCTTGTCAGGAGATCGATTTGCTGGTAGATTCCCTCCACTGTGGAACATGTTTACCTTGACCATGCCGCGACCACGCCGCTCGACCCTCGCGTCCTCGAGGCCATGTTGCCGTATCTCGGCCACGCGTGCGGCAATCCGTCGAGCTTTCATTCGGTTGGGAAGGAGGCCAAGGACGCGCTCGATAACGCGCGCGAGCGTATGGCGAAGGTGCTGCACGTGCGCGCGGATGAAATCCTGTTCACATCCGGCGGTACGGAATCGGACAATCTCGCGGTGCTCGGATTCTGTCGGGCAAATGCCGGAACCGGGAAACATCTCGTGGTGGCCGCGTTTGAGCATCATGCGGTGCTGGAGGCCGCGATGCATTTGGAAAAAAAGGAGGGGTTCGAGGTGGCATATCTTGTGCCGGATCACGACGGCCTGATTACGACCGACCAGGTGATGTCCGCGATTCGCCCGGATACGATTCTTATCTCGGTCATGTACGCGAACAACGAAATCGGTACGATTCAGCCTATCGGGGAGATCGGGAACGCGATTCAAAAGTATCGTGCCGCGGAAAAGAAGGCGTTTCCCGTTTTTCACACCGACGCGTGCCAGGCCACGGGCTTTCTTGATCTCGACGTGGAGAAACTTCACGTGGATTTGATGACGTTGAACGGGGGCAAGATGTATGGCCCCAAGGGAATCGGTGCTCTGTACGTTCGTCGAGGCATCAAGCTCCAACCGCTCCAGTTTGGCGGTTCGCAGGAACGGGGCCTCAGGCCTGGAACCGAGAACGTCGCCGGGATTATCGGCATGGCGAAGGCGCTCGAGCTCGTGCAGGAAAATCGCGTTCGCGAGTCGGAACGGCTCACGGCGTTGCGTGACCGATTGATCGAGGGAATCCGCCAGCGCGTGCCGAAGGTGCGCCTGAACGGCCACGCGACCAAGCGTCTTCCAAACAACGTGAACGTTTCTTTCGTGGACATCGAGGGCGAGGCGCTTATTCTATATCTCGACGCCGCCGGCATTTACGCGTCCACGGGGTCCGCCTGCACGTCTACGACCCTTGATCCGTCGCATGTCATCCTGTCGCTCGGTCTGCCATACGAGGTCGCGCACGGATCCATTCGCTTTTCTCTCGGCCACGCCACGCGCGCGCAGGACGTGGAGTACGTGCTCGACGTCCTTCCTCCCCTCGTTGAGAAACTGCGCGCCATCAGCCCGGTGCGCGTGGATCCGAAATACTATGTCTGATCACAAGCAAACGCCGGTCGCGGGAACCCAGGGCGACGTCACCACCAAGGACGGCGGCAAGTCTTGGTTTTACACGGACACGGTTAAGGACCATTTTTTCCATCCGCGCAACTTCATGATGGAGGACGCGGACCCGGCGCAATATAACGCGGTCGGAAAGGTCGGTTCGCCGGCGTGCGGCGACGAGCTGCGCGTCTGGATGAAGGTAGACCTGAAAACCGAGCGTATCCGGGAGTTCCGTTGGAAGACGTTCGGGTGCGGCAGCGCGATCGCGTCCACGTCGATGGCGTCCGAAATGGTGACGGAAAACGGCGGCATGACGCTCGAGGAGGCGCGCAAGATCCGCCCGCAGGACATCATGGACAGGCTTGGCGGCCTGCCAGCGCGCAAGTTCCACTGCTCGGTGCTGTGCGACAAGGCGCTGCGCGACGCGATCAACGACTTTTACCGCCGCACGGGACAGGTCGACAAGATCGTGGTGGAAGCCTCCCGCGTCATCGACCCGGTTTCGAAGGTGACCGACCACGACATCGAGGAGGCCGTGCTCGACGGTGCGCTCACCCTCGAGGCCGTGCAGGCAAAGACCAAGGTCGGCACGGGCAATCCGGGCGTGCTGCCAGCGGTAGAAGAGCTCATCCGATTTTATAAGGAAAAATATTTCGGCGCCTAATATGGCCTATCAAGATTTGCTCGATCAGCTCGCATCGCTCAAGCCCGTGCTTGATTCGGCCAACCGCTCCGTCGGCGTCGCATCAAGTGACGCGCCGAAGATCGTGTTCCGCCTCGAGGGATTTTGCGGTGGATGCGGCTGCTCGGCCTCGTACAAGGAAGGGCTGGCAGACCTCGTCGCGGAGCACTGTTCGGAGTACACTGTGGTTGAATTCATCGAGGAATAATATGAAACTGACGATCAAAGTCGATCCCGATCTTTGCATTGGCGCGGCGTCATGCGTGACCATCGCCCCGGAAACCTTTCAGCTCAACGACGAGAACAAGGCATACGTTCTCGATCACGGCACGGAGCCGACCCCTCGGACGTACGAGCGCACGATGGAGGTGACGGAAGAAGAAAAGGAAAATATCATCATGGCAGCCCAGTCGTGCCCGACGCTCGCGATTTTCATTTACGACGAGGAGGGAGCGCAGCTCTTTCCGGACGTATGAGGCACGTCGTCATCGGCGGCGGGATCGCCGGGACAACCGCGGCCGAGGAGTTGCGCAAGCTCGACGCCGATGCCGAGATCACGCTTGTCGGCGAGGACCACGAGATCATTTATTCTCGCGTCCTGCTGCCGCACTACGCCAAGGGGCTTGTGCCTCGCGAGAAGCTTTTTTTGAAAAAGGAAACGTGGTACGCGGAAAAGAACATTGAATGGATGCCCGGGACGCGCTGCGACGCGATAGACGTTACGAACAGGCACGTCGCGCTCTCGAATGGGCGCGAGCTGCCGTATGACAAGCTGCTTCTCGCGACCGGAGGCGAGGCGCGCACGCTTCCATACGAGGGGGAGAACGTGTGTTACTTCCATTCGCTCGGCGACACGGAGCACCTGATTTCGCTGATGCGGTCGCGGGCCGGCGGGCGGGGAATCGTGTACGGCGGAAGCTTCATCGCGTGCGAACTGCTCGATGTCTTTTTGTATCATCACATGCCAACGGTCGCGGCGTTTCGCGGGCCGTGGATGTTCCATCGGATTTTGGACGCGGACAGCGGCGAGCTCGTGAGCGACCATTTGCGCGCCGTGGGCGCGGACGTCCGGCCCGGGAGCGAAACGTTGGAATCGGTCGGAGCGACGGACGCGGACGTGGTCGGCGTCGGGGTGGGCGTTGAGCCGGACCTCGCATGGATACGCGACGCGGGGATTGCGGTGAACAAGGGCGTGGTCACGAGCGCGCGGCTCGAGACGAGCGCTGGCGACGTGTACGCGGCGGGCGACGTGACGGAGTTCGAGGACCTTGTGGTCGGACGAACGCTCATGGCGGGCAACTGGCCGTCGGCGGTGATGCAGGGCCGCGTCGCGGCGCGCAACATGGCAGGGAAGCCGGAGGAATTTCGCAATGTCTCGGCGTATGCCACCAACCTCGCGGGGCTCGATATCATCGGGGTCGGAGACACGGATCGCGCGTTCGCGGATGAGATCCGCATAGTTGGCAGTCGCGCGGCCGGCGGTGTCACGCAGCTGTTCGTGCGCGCTGGAAAGGTGGTGGGCGCGACCATGGTGGGCCGCACCGGGGATCGGACCCAGGTTACCAACGCCATTCGGGACGGGTTGGCACCCGAAACGCTTTCCCTTCGCTAAAATGAAACGGTTTGGGCCGGAATGTCTGAGATGATTGACATTTCGGCTTTTTTGTGGTAATCATACGCTCTTCCGTGTGCGGCCTTCGGGCTTCAAATGGGAGACATCTTGCTTGCGTTTTTCGTTGTCTCCGGAATGGTTCGGGGAAACGGGAGCGCAGGCATTCGGTCTTTTCAGAAATATCACCGCGGCCTCGTGCCGCACACGGAGAGGAATCCATGGCAACTCGAACCGCCGCTGGTCCTTCGGAAAGGGACCTGATCTCCGTCGTCGTGGACGGCGACGCCGCGAAGGCACACTCACTCGGCCTGACGGTCGCTGGCGAGACACTCGAAGATGTGGTCAAGGAGATCACCGCGGAGAACGTGAAGGGCATCCGGTTCTTCACCGAGCTGCTGAAGCGGCTTGACTCCAGGTGGGGAAAACACGGGCTCAACGCCATGAACCATGGCGTCGCCGCGGCAATCGCGCGGAAGGTAACGGCACTGATGCCCGGTCTCGACCCCGGGACCCGCGTGATGGCGCAGGTGTTCCTTGGCGACTTCCTCGCCGGCGTGGGGAAGGGCGTCATCGCGGCGTCCGACCCGAACCGCGAGCAGAAGATCGACGCGCTCGGCGCGCAGGTCGCTCGGCGCTTCGGCAACGCGTTTCGCGACGCGCTTGGCGTCGTCCACCTCGCCCGCCTCGCGGCGGACGGGAGCATGGACGTCGACGCCAAGGGCCGACCGCAGGCCTGTTCCCACTGGCAGCAGATGACCAGTGGGTGGGACCTCCTGCATCCGGATACCACCCAGACCACGGGTGGCAACCAGCAGCAGCGCGGCCAGCCGCGGCAGACCACGCGCGTCCCCGGAGCTCTCATCCCTTATCAGGTGGGGGACTTCGACGCGCTGGCCGGCAACGGCGAGCCGCACGTGTGCCCGGAGTGCCTGAGGCTCAATGGCGCGGCGCAGCCGAAGGCCCAGAGCTTCTGGGCTCGCGTACGCGCCGATGAGAAGATGTGCCGCGTGCTCGTGGCCGCCGCCCGCAGGGACAGCGGCACCGACCGCGAAGGCCGGCTCTTCATCGACCTTTCCGAGGATCTCGCGGCCAAGGGCGACTTCGATGCCCTCGCAATCGTCTGCCACGATATCGACCCACGACTCGTGGACACCAGGAAGTCTGGAGTGCACCAGTGCTTCGAGATCAAGAACGCGGACGCCAAGCTTCTGCGCGCGTGGTTCGACGGTCCGGGCGGAGCGGAACTTGGCACGGGCAACAAGGCCCGCGAAGCCACGCACGGCGCCATCGAGGCCGTGAAGCGCGCGCTCAAGCACGGCGGACTGGCCGCCTGGGCCGCCGCGGCCTTCGCGATCGGCATCCCGGTCGCGTACTTCATCGTCGCGGTGCCGATCGTCGGCATCTACGGCGCGGGCGTATTCGGGTGGTGGCAGAACCAGCACTGGAACGTCGGGCTCACGCTCGCCGGGTCCATCCTGGCGCTGCTGTGGCTGCTCCCGTGGTACTCGGTCGCGGGGCTCGTCAGGGTGTTCGGCGGGATCTTCCACCCGCACGCCGACGAGCACGGCAGCCCGTCGCTCGCCAACAGCGCGCGGAACATCACCGCGTACTTGTTCGGCCTTGGAGTTACAGCGATGCTTATCGCTGACATGGGCATCCTGTTCGGCTTCCCGACATTCCTGGTGCGCCTTGTGACGATCCCCGTGATCGCCCTGGCGCTCATCGCGTACGACCGCATCGGCGCGCGGTGGGGACACGACAGCGAGGAGATCCACCATCTCCTCGAGAAGCTGTCGCTCGGGAACATCCGCACGCTCGCCACGGTGTCGGCGGCCCTCGCGGTCATCGGCATCGGCCCGCTCGCGTACAAGCAGTACGTGGACGGGAACATCGCCTTCCAGGTGGCCGTGGTGGAGCAGGAAATCACGGTGCAGGTCCCGAAGCCGGGCGGCAAAGATGGCGAGACAGAGGAAAAGACGATCAAGGTCAAGTATATCGCCACGCCCTCGGGCGGCGCGTTCCGGGTCGAGGACATCCTCGGCGCGGTTGGGGCTCAGTCGGCCACGGTGGGGGAAGTGTGCGTTCCGAAGGGGACGGACATCGACCTGCCCGGGTACGTCGAGAAGGAGATCGGTGGCTGCGCGTCGGGAGTCGGCTACGCGGTGCGAAAGCACTTGTTCGGCCGGTTCCTCGATGAAGGTCCCCAGGAGTACTCCTCCATCGAGGCACTGTATTTCGCCCAGGAAGGCGAGAAGGCCGAGATGAAGGAGGTCATGGAGGCCGCCGCAGCTCCCGACGAGCCGGCGAAGAAGCCTGAGGCCAAGCCCGCGGACCCGGCCCCAAAGGCGACGGTGAGCGCGGTGTCCCCAGCCGCCGCGAGCACCAAGCCCGCCGCGCCGGTGACGAAGCGTGGCGTGGACTGCTCCAAGCTCTCCGCCCGCGCCCGCGCCGAGCAGGAGGCCTGCAAGTAGGCCAATCTGCCGGTTTCCCCAGTGGAAGCCGGTTTTTTCTTTTTTCGACTTTTCAGCCAAACGATTGACAAAATCACATTTTTATGATATGGTTGGCGACCAAAGTTGAGGTGAAATTTGAGCCAAAATGCGGATAGAAATGTCCGAATATTGGCTGAATGATCGCGTCAACTGTCCATCCTCCATTTGCAGGAGTCCAAATGAGTTTCTGGTGGGTCTTCTGTTTCGGGTTCTTCGGAACCATCGGTATGTTGCTCGCCACGCACCATTTCGCCCATGTGATCGGGCACGCGCTGCACAGTCCGGTGGCCCAGATGATCGTCTGGGTAATCGGACTCTGGGCCTGCTACGGGCTCATGGTGCCGGTGCTGGAGCAGCGAACGGCGCTGTCCGGGGTCGAGATTTGGTGCTACCTCCTGTTCGGCTCGGCAGGGATCCTGTTCCTGCTGTACGAGGCCGGGCACTGGCTGCACCACCATCCGCGCATCGCGTGGGCGGTCTCGATCGCGGGGCTCGCGATGCTGCTTGCCCTGTGGTACTTCCGACCGCCCGGGAGCACATTGTCCCCGGTGCCGCCGATCAGCCCGCGGGCCATGCCGGCCGGGAGCACCGGGCACCCCGGGTTCGGCGGCCCATCTGGCGGCGGGTCGGCCACGGCCAGCACTGGCGCTGGCGGCGGTGGAACGCTCGATTGCGCGCGGCTCAGCCCGCGCGCGTTCGAAGCAGCGCGGACGAAGGGGTTGTGCCCGTAGCGTCTCTGCGGTCCGGGGTCCTCGCCACTCGCGAGCGATCCCGGGCCGCGCATCCAAGACCGCTCGAAAATCCGATCGAGGCGACGAGTCTCGTCCTCTTGGTCGGCCTTTCGACAATGTCCAGAAATGCCGCCGGCGCGGGATGTCCCGTGTCGGCTTCAACAAAACTCCAAGGAGGTTCCAATGAGGCTTGCCCTCTTCGCCCTGGTCGCGGGTTGCGCGTACCACCGGCCGGTAGGTCACCGGATCGAGAGCGACGGGGACCTTCCCGTCGACGTGATTCGGGACGCCCCCGAGGGCGTGCCGGTGTCCGCGACTGTGACCGTCCGTGACGGTCGCATGTCCTCGACGGCCAGTGTCCACGTCGGCGGGCCGTCCATTCCGGCCTACATGTCCGGAATGGACCCGGCGCTCCAGCAGGCCGTTTCCTACAGCGCGGTCTACCGGCAGCAGTGGGCCGCGCAGAACGGCACCATCCCAGGGGCCAGGCTCCAGGTGGTGTACGTGAGCCCTGGCACCGTCAAGTGCCCGGCCACGCTCGCGGAGATCGACACGCTCGAGGAGCGAGTGTCGTGCCTCGAGGACGATGTCGACTATCTTGTCGGCGAACTGGGGGTGAAGTGATGAACGCCCTCCTCGCCCTCATGTTCCTCGTCGCGTCCGCCCTCGCTGGCACCCCGGCCGAGAACTTCGAGGCCGCGCGCCTCGCAGCGATCGAAGCGGCTGGCACGCGGGACTTCGAGGCCGCGTACGATCTCGCGGAGAAGAAGTGTACGCGGCGGCTCGTGCGCGACATCGCGTGCGATGTGACGCTCCTGGACCTGCGCAAGCTGGACCGTGAGCAGCGCGCGTACCTGCGCGAAAAGGAGATCGAAGCTGAAGAGGCCGAGCTTACCAGCCGCTCCACGACCGCCGCGGCCCCGCTCACCCTCGACGACAGCGACGCCGACGTGGTGATCCCCGCGGTCACCACGCGCGCCCAGGCCACGTCCGTGGTCTACGTGGACCAGCCGACCGGGCTGAGATACGTGGGCGGCGTGTCTTGCCCCGGGGCTCCGTGGACGGGCCTCGAGCTGTACAACTGGGACAACCTGGTCCCGGGCGGCTCGGCCATGGTCTGCGTCATGATGGACGGCGCTCCGATCCCCATGGGGTCGGACGTGCCGTTCGCCAGGTCGCACGACCGTGGTACGGCAGACGTGTTCACCTGCCCGGCCGCGCGCGTGTACGGGGACCAGCCCCTATGCGTGCCGGGTGGTGCGACCGTGCTGGTCGCGACCATGGACGTGGGCCGCCAGGTCTACGTCGTCTCCGCGGCCAAGAGTTGTGAAAAGACGCGGCCAGAGCGCGTCCAACGAAAGTCGGTCAGCTCGTGCCACGGCGGCTGACCATGCGGCTTCTGCTCCCGTTCCCCTTCGGCCTTCATCGGTCGTCGGGGAACGGGAGCCTTTTGTTTTCAAAGTAAAACGCCCCGCGCGAGGCAGGGCGTTTCTTGATTCTTTTGTTGATTACGCGCCGGAGATGGCCGTGAGCGCGCTGATGACGTAGCTCGCGATGGCGTAGGCGGCCACGATGATGATGAGGCCGATGACCGACTGCGTAAGAAGTTTCTTTGCCTTTTTCACGTTGCCCTCCTCGCCATTCGAGGTGAGGTAGAGGAAACCGGCGTACACCACCAGCACCACGAACACGATGCCAAGCACGCCGAGCAGCACGTTGATGGCCGAACCGACAATGGTCGGGAGGTCGGGCTCAACGCCGATTTCACCGCCGATCGTGCTGACGTCGGACGCG
>Ga0208953_1000522_pt1 | contig 31515 bp, 9 predicted proteins | sample RifOxyB2_FD_184033 | JGI IMG/M metagenome (GOLD analysis project Ga0208953, IMG submission 184033) | Groundwater microbial communities from Rifle, Colorado - Rifle Oxygen_injection B2 (SPAdes) | ecosystem: Environmental > Aquatic > Deep subsurface > Groundwater | place: USA: Rifle, Colorado...
TTCTTTCCCGGATATACTTCGCCGTGACGCCAAGGCCTAAATTCTTTTTCACACGGTAAGCGTAGCTGAACGCGTAGGCGGATTCGGACGAATCGAAAAGCCCCGAGGCCAGAAGGGTATCTTCCGTCCTTGTTTCCAGGCCGCTGGCCGACAGATTGTAGATCGAGAGGGCCAGCGCCTGCCTGGATATTCCATCCTGCTTGTCGAAAGGAAAGGCAAAAGCTATGAATTCATAGTTTATGTCCTGAAAGTAACTGACATGCTGGGCGGCGAACTCCGGGGACGGCATGCGCGTAAGTCCGGCCGGATTGTAATAGGCGGAATAGACATCGTCCGCGACGGCCGTATAAGCTTCGGCCACGCCCCCGGCCTTCGAACCGGCTCCCAGTTTAAGGAACTGCGCCGCGCTGGTCCCGGCTTCGCTCGATGCGGCGAAAACCGCGCAGACACAAAGCGCCTGGGCGGCGAAAACCGCCCCTAACGCAAAAATTATTTTTTTAATGGTCTTCATAATATTCTCTCCCGATCGTGCAATTAACCGGAATTCCTCAACAAGCGGAATCTTTCGCGGCGAATTTTAGGCCCCCGCGGGATCCCCAAAGGGGGATCCCGTGCCGGGGTTACTGATACTTCGAAGCTTTTATTACAGCCATCTTGAAGAAGGCCTTATCGCCTCCGACTTTAACTTCGCCGATATAGACGCCTGAAGCGACTCCGGCGCCCGAACCGTTCTTCCCGTCCCAGGGCCAGACGTTGGTGGTGCCGGCGGCATAGCCGGTCAGCTGCATCTCTCTCACCAGTTCGCCGGCGATATTGAACACTTTAAAGGTCATATCCCCGCTGGTACCAGCCGGAACGAACACCCTTATACAGGTACCCTGAGTAGTGCACGGTACCGCGGCAGCCGTATAACCGCCCGTGGCGATGGCATCATTGAGACTTATCGATTTCGTCCGGGTATTATTGAACGGATTCGGGAAGTTATGCGCCTTCAGTTCTTTTCCCGTATAAGCGTAAGCGGTGGCTCCATCCGCCGGCGCCTGAGCCAGGACCACGAAGACCGAGAGGTGGTCCACATTCACCGAGATAGTGCCGTTATCCCGGTCCAGGGTCCGCTCCCTGCTCTCCAACACGTACCGCTGGCTGTTGGGATTATAGTAATAGACGTTGAGATCGGACGCGTCCGTGCCGGAAGACAGGGCGGTGTTGTAACTCAACGTTATCCTGGCCGGCTGCTGCAGCACATGGCTTATCCCTGCCGGTAGAGAGATGTCGTAGAAGGAACTGAAGGGATTGACGGTGGAGCCGGAACCGGAGGCGGCTCTCGTCTTATAATTGCCCACTCTCTGCTCCCGCAGAGCCTGCATGGCGTTATACAACCCCTTCGGGAGGGTACGCTGAACGGAGGCAAGCCGGCTGCCGCCGGACTTTCCGGCGGCGAGGGCGGAGGCCCCCGCCGTGGCGCCGTCCAGATCATCCGCCTTGAGCATTTCCACCGTAACGGTCGTGGCAACAAGCGCGTAAGCGGAACCGTCCAGGGCGAAAGTGCCGGGCGGGAATTCGACCGCGCCGCGTTCATCTTCCCCTTCCTCGCCTTCAAGTTCCACGCGGCCGCCGCGCATATTATTCAATTTTGAAGCGGCAACGGACTTGACGCCGGTATAGAAGTCGTAAACCCTGTCTATCATGAAGTTATCGCCGGTGGTCTGGTCTATCTCGCTGGTGTAAGCCGCCAGCCTTATGCTGAACATGCCTTCCGAAGCGGCGGTGCTGTAGAGGGCCGTGAACTGTTTCCGGTCCGCCGATAATTCTATATCCGACAATGCCCCGGCACCGTCCGGAGCTGAGATGGCGTTCCCGGAAGAATCAACCGAACTGGTAGCCAGGACAAGAGTGAGGTTATTGTCTTCCGCGGTCCTGTTCCGGAACGCTTTAGAGCAAACGAACTTCAACCTCATACCGGCGCCTCCCCTCTTCGAAACCACCATGCAGTCGCCGTGGCTGGGCCTGAAAGTCAGGTTTACCGATTTAGTGGCGGTTGACTCATCCTGGCTGAAACGCACACTTCCCTCCGACGGGAATGTCATATCGTTATTATCCGACATCAGGGCCAGGGAGTAATCGATGTTAGGCTTAAAGCCTGAGATGGCATACCGGGTTATGGTCCTGGAAACAGGGTCGCTCACCACCGTTCCCATAACGAATTCCGTGAAGCCGTCGTTAGCGGCGGCCACCAGGCTGATCTCGCCGCTGTTAGGCTCCGCATAGCCGCCGACCGCTGTGGAATCAGGCTTCCTTATCTGGCCGGTTACGGTTCCGCCCTTAGGGAGAATTGTCGTACCCAGATTCACCATGCCCGAGCCCGTCACAGTAAATGTGGTTACAGGCACGGAATAGCCGAGACTCACAATTCTCATCGTATAGCTTCCGGTAGTGAGCGGCACGGAGAACCCTCCGCCGGGTTCGGTGATCGCTTCTATGTCCCCTATAGGATTATTCTTTGGGACTGTGCCGTACGGCTGTATGAACAGCGCCGCCGCGGGATATCCCTGCATATCGCCAAAGGGATATGATAAGACTCCGCTGTCGATAGTAACGACGCTGCCTTCGACTCCGCCCAGCATGGCGTCAAGCGTAAAGTCCACGGTAGTGGATCTCGTAAGGTCTATCGCCGTATACACGCTTTCCCGATAGATTACAGTGCTCACGTCCACGGTCTGGTTCTGTTCGCGCGGGGCCGCTGTTATGTCGAAGTAACGGGACATATACGTTGAGACCCACAGCGTGTATCTCCCATCCCTATTGGTCATAGCCTGAATAATTATCGGATTTTCGATATACGAAGGCTTGGCCGTCACCTTGATATTTACCAGCGGGAAACCGTCTCGGCTGCTCACAATTCCGCTCATAGCCTGGCCCTGCCTCAGGTCAAGCACTCCGAGATCGCGGGTCTCCCCGGCGGAAGGCCTGATACCGGCCACTACGGCCGGAGAATAATTCTGCGCGCCCTGCCTCATATATCCCACGTCCCAATTGGACTGCTCGCACTTGACGTCGTAATAGACGTTCGGCATCACGGGGCCGATACGCACCGTACCGTCGGCTTCTATAGGCCTGTTGGAGATACTGGACGCGGCCAGATAATAGCCGCCCTGTACCCACGGATTAGCCATCGCGAAGCAGCTGAAGTTGGCCGCCAGCAGCGTGTAATTGGTCTGCGTCAGCAAGCTGGCCGAATTGACGTCGCGCAATTTAAGTGTAAACATCGCGCCCTGTTTAAGGGTCACATTCTGGTTGCTCAGATCGGACTGCATACCGTTGGGCGACGAGGCGATGTCCGGGAACCTGAGCGGCGCCGCCGCATACTTTATGGTCCCTGTGGAATCTTTCGTATCCCTGACCTCCAGCGTGTAAAACTCTCCGCCGGGCAGTTTGGTGAAGGAATACGCTACCGAGTTGGCCAGGGAATTAGTCCCGGAGTTGCCCAAAGCGGCCGAGGTGGACCGGACCACCTCGTTGCGCCTGTTCCTGAGCGTCAGCGCCAGCGTCCTGGCATCCTGCACGTTATTATCTATGGAGATCAGGCCGCTTACGTTCCAGCCGTCTATAAGCGTAAAGTTTACGGCGCCGGTGCTTACCGACAGCCCGTCCGCGATAACGCGGCTATTATTCGTATAATCCAGTCCCCTTATGGTCACGATCTTTTCCTGAGCGGCCACCAGCATTTCGCAAGTGGCGCAGGTCTTCAGAGGCTGCGTCCTTATCACATAGACGCCTTCCTGCAGACCTCTTATAGTATAGGTTCCCGCCAGAGTTATGAATCCCACGCGTGTCTTAGCGGGGTCAAAGACCGCGGAGGTCATAGCCGCGCCGAATTCACTCAGGTCCCTGCGCACAGCCTCTATAGGCATGTTGTTGGCGGGGATGGATGGATAACCCGAAGGCGTAGTGTACGAGGAATTGGCTATAGCCAGAGCCATGGTATTGAAGAGCGGATTGGAAACCTGGTTGGTTATGGACCCGGCTATAGAATAGGTCTGGTTCCTCAAATCCACCACTACGGCAGCGGTGGAGCCGCTTATTACGTTTACCAAGGCGGTCCGGCTCATACCCGTCAACCTGTAAGTGAAAGTTATCTCTATGGTTTGGGTTTCCATACCGGTCACGCTGAAGGTCGCGCTGGAAGCGTACTCCGTAAAGTTGGGCAGACAATCCTGGGGACTCTCCGCACACGAAATGGAGATATCAGGAGTGGAGAATTCCTGTCCCACAGTGTACGGATTTTCAGACTGTGTGACCCTGCCGTGCATGGACACCGAACTAAAATCAACCGTGGGCGTCGTAGGCAGAATAATGGTTCCGAATATAGCTCCGGAAGCCAGCGCAAACGAGAAATCGCTATTGCCGGAAAGACTGGTCGTATCCACATAGACCTGTTTAGGGAAACCGCCGGGAACGGTGAATTCCGTATTGCCGTTGTCGCGGCTATAATCGATATTCGCGAACAACTGGTAAGTCGTGCCGGAGTCCAGGCCGGTTATAGTGAATGTACTCTGGGCCTGTCCCGCGCTTGTCGCCACGTAGATCTCGGTCCAGCCGTTGGTATAGGTCTGAGGCGACCAGACGTTTACACTAACCCTGACCGGCTGATCCCAATTATTAGCCCAGCCGGGCTTCTGGAACAAGTGGGTATCCCCCGCGACAGTGACGGTTCCACGTATCACCGAACCGGCATCGAAGGCTGGTATATCAAGGCCTGTAGTTATATCGCTGGTTGAAACGAACACCGGGCCTATACTTTTTCCGGAATAACCGGGCACCTGCGCGCGGATCGTATAACTTCCGGAGTCAACGCCGAATATGTTGTAAGTACCGGAAGTCACTCCCTGGTTAAGCCAGATGCCGCCCCAGCCGCCCGCTATGGAACTGGAAAGAACCACGGGTAAAGCGTTGACGGAGATCCAGACGCCGGTCGTGTTAGGCGCGCCGACGGGCAGTCTAACAAGGCCGGACAAATTGGCTTTGCGGACGAAAGAAGGAAGAGTAAGTTCAAGTCCGGAGGAACCGACATAAACCGTGGAACTTACCCGGCCGTAACCGGTCAGCTCAGCCTCCACCGTATACGTCGCAGCTTCGACATCGAAACGTATTCTCCTGCGGGTTACGAACTGGTTTGTTGACGCGTCCCATCTTCCGCCGTCGTCGATAGTGGTGGTACCGGCCTGCACTCTGAGACTGCCGTTATAGACGCGGCTCCAATCCGAGGTATGCACGTTTATCCAGCCCCATTGATCGTATTGCTGGGTAGTGCCGTTGCCCAGCGAAGGAATAAGGACGAGCGCGGGCGCGCGCCGCATGCTGGCGTTCACCGTGGCTCCATTTACGCCGACTACCGTTTGAGAACTCACCATGCCGTACTCTTCCTTGCTGAACTGGAAGTTATACTGGCCGGCCGCGAGACCGGGGATGGCGAAATTACCGTTGGAATCGGTGGTAGCCTGGCCCCAGCCGAAAGCGCCGAACGTATTCACCATCACGCCTTCAAGCGGCCTCTGAGGACTGGTTCCGGCGTCAGTGACCTGGCCTGAAACCTGGGGAACCACTACGTTTATCCTGAGGCTATCGTTCCTAAGACTGCCGGCCTCTATTCTGACGAAGTAGGCCCCTGTCGGCACTACGCCGCCGAAGTTCATCCATGGATTATATCTGCCTTCCCAGAATATCTGGCCCGGATTCGGCTGGCCCCAGCCCCATGTCTCCCAGACCGGAGTCGGGGACACGCCCGTTCTGAAAGGCCTGGAGGAAACCAGCACATGCCAGCCCATATTTGCGTCACCCATGACAAAGTTGACATACGCCCTGTCCGCATTTCCGTCGCCGTTGGGCGTTATGGTCACTGTCATGGAACTGGCCGACAGGTTGTTATAAGCGCCGGTGGAAACGTTCGCGCCGCTGATACCCCCTCCCGCCATAACCTGCACGCCCATATAGAACGTGTTGGACCAGCTGAGATTATACGACAGGCCTACGTTCCTATAGCCCTGGGCCGTCGGCTTGACATAGAAAACCCCGGTGGAACTGTCCGCCTCAAAACGCACGGTCGCGCTCGTCGCGGTAACGGAACCGGCTTCGGCGTTCCATGTCGAGAATTTGACCGTAGCGTCGTTATCATAACCGTAGGTGGCCATATTGTAAGAATAGGCGCTTACGGTCGCGATATAAACCGAGGACATCGGAGCGAGGTTCCAGCAATTATCCCTTGCTTCGGCGAGCATGGGGGTAACCTCGCCGTTGGGAACGGCCATATTGGCGCCGTTCATACTGTCGGCCAGACGGAAACTCAGATTCTGGGGAGCGCCCGCCCCCAGCACGGCCGCCGGTTCGCCGCTTACAAGCGGCTGGGGCCCTGTGAAAGCGTTGCTGGAAGTGCCTACGTGGAATACAAGCCTGTTATCGGATTGCTGTCCGGTCATGCCTCCCTGGCACGGCGCGTACAGATTATTTATCGCAAAATAGACGGAAGAGCCGGCCGCCAGGCTCTGCCCCGTCGGCACACGATATTGCGCGTTATTGGAGATAAGCTGCGCCGCGCCATAATGCGTCCCATCCGAACTGACCTGGACATATCCGGGACACCCGGAGCAGCCCGTCTGTATGGAACTGTAGAGATTATTGGGCAGACCGACCATGACTACCCCGCCTCCGCCAAGACCGGTTACGCGCACGGTCACCGTGGACGTAAACTGGCTGCCGGCCGCAACCAGCGACGGAAGAACCGAGGCCCAGCCTTCCCCGGACACGCCTTGGACACCGCCGGTTAACGTCTGACCGGGGTCAGACAGCGTGAAGTTACGATCCGTTATATATGCCGCCGAACCGACATAGATAGGTTCCGGCCCTTCATTGTTCGGCGTATAAGCGCCTTTGGCTTCGTCGGGTTCGGGCATCCTGTTATTGTTGGCGTCAAGGAACGCCTTAAGATAATAAGTCTGGTCTCCGGGCACCTGAAGATCATAGTCTACCGACGACCATTCGCCGGTGAGCTGCATGGTCCGTATACCGATGGGAGTGCCCCTGAATGTGGCGGTATTCCACATCTCTATGACCAGAGAGGTCGCGGTGGAGATCCCGGTATAACTTATGGCGCCGGAAATGGTTCCCTGGCCGGCCCCGCCCACGAATACCACGTCGGTGCTATGATTTATTTCCAGCAGCGTCCCAGTGACGTTCTGGCCGGCTCTGAGCGTGATAATATTGGGATACATCCCGAAGTCCTCGCCCTGATCGGGTGAGTTGTTCCCATTGACATCCATGAAACCGGCTATATAATAACTGGTTCCGCTGGGCAGATCGCCGAACAGGAACGCACCCGGAACCTGCATGGATGTACCCATGATAGAGTTCACGTTCTGCGCTTCCCTGGGATTAGAGTTGAACAGACCCACGTTGATATTGCCGCCCTGTGTGCCGTTGTAACGGACGGTCCCGGCTATGGAGCCGTTGGTCCCGCCGGAAACGCGCATAGACAAGGTATAAGCGCCGGTTATGTTATTGCCATACGAAGCGGCGCCTATAGTATACATGCCGTCGGCGGTAAGCGCATAGCCGTTTATCTTGGAATTATAATTACCGCCGCTATCGTCATCAAAAGCGGCCAGATTATAACTGGTAAAGGCTTCGGTACTGCGCATGGACGGGCCGTACAGGTAAAGATAGGTATCCGAGAACCCGGTCCCTGTCATTTCCAGCGTGACGATGTCTCCGGCGCGGCCACTGAAAGAATAGTAGTCCACGAAAGCCGACGCCTGGCCCCTGTCCGAGCTCACGCAATCGGAAGTTTCCAGCGACCCGTTCAGGTTCTGCCCCTGGTCAATGGAAGTCCTGGCGCAGACGGAGAAGTTCTTCTGTTCCACCGGATCCGAGGTTAAAATTCCCTGGTTCAGGGCTTTGGTCTGCCCCCAGGCTTCGTTCCTGTCCGGAGTGAAGTTGGCGTTGGAATCCGCATAAGCCTGCGCGATATACCTGGCGTCTCCGTCGCTGGGCAGATTGTCGAACGAGTAGTTTATTGAAGTTTGATTCGCGGAGGATACATACGGGTATGTGGCCACCCTTATAGGCACTTCCATCACGCTTGCCGTGCTTACGAACCTGAACAACTGCACACGCACGGTGCCGGACGGAGTGCCGCCCTGTACGCGAACCATTCCTGAAAGCAAGTTACTGCCGGTCGGAATACCGGCGCCCGTTCCCGGATCTTCCAGGGTCATATAATTATTGCGCGACTGCGGCACGGCCTGGGACACACTTATCGCCGATGTTATGCCGCCGTGCGGCTCAAAAGCCGGCTCATACATCCCGTTGAAGCTGGAGTCCACGAAAGCGTCCACGTAATAATCGGCGGCGTAAGACAAGCCGCTGATAGTGAAATTGCAGGAATTACCGAGACAGCCGGCGTTTATATTCATGGTCTGAACGGGAGCTCCGTAGAAACCGCCGCGGAACAATCTTACTATCTTATCCCCGCCCTGATGCCCGCCGTAAGTGACGATGCCTCGGATCTCGCCTATATTCCCGCCGGCCATCTGGCCCGGATCCATGATAGTGAGCGCTACGGTAGTGGAACCGCTCACGATGTAGCCGGGAAGATAAGCATTCGGCTCGCCCGGATCTGTCATCTGATTACCGTTAAGATCGATAACCGCCGACGTCTGGTAGCTTGTGGTCGGATTCAGGAAACGCAGCGTGAAAGGGTAATCCGTAACGCCGCTGATAATTGCGAAGTAGTTTTCAGTGGAACAATCTTTCTGTTCGGAAGCGCTCTCACAGGATTGGTTCCACGCGCTAACTTTCGCGGACCCCGTCATTGTACCGTAATAATGCACAATGCCGCTTATATAGCCGGTTGAAGGAGCTGTAAGAGCGAGATTCCTGACCACGGTCGATGAGGTAGGCACATATACAGGCGCCATCTCCCCATCGATCGAATACATACCCATCGGTTCGCCGTTCTTGTCATCCGGCTGGCCGTTGCCGTTGAGATCCAGGAACGAGGCCATATAATAGGTTGCCCCGCCCGTTACACCGCTCTTGGAATATGTCCACGCGGTGGAGGAAGCATATTGGGTAAATGTAGAAACCACCTGCGAATACAGTATATTTTCTAAGCTCTGGTCGCTTGCCCAGCCTACCCAGATATTGCCCGTCGAAATATAGTTCTGGCCGGGAGTCGGAGTGTAGGTGACGCCGCCGCTCAGAGTAGAATTGCCGGCCCCTCCGCTGCCCGGATTTACGATGTTCAGGTTAACCCCGGTAGTTTGAGTGCTGGCGGTAACTGTGATAGAACGCGCGGAAATGAACGGCTCCATCACATCTTTCTGATTATTGCTGTTCTCGTCAACGAAAGCCCTGATAGTATAATCGGTAGCGGGCGCCAGCAGGTCAAGAACATATGCCTGATCCACGGTTTCATTTCCACGCGTCACGGTGGAGAATTTCACCACTTCCAGGTCGTACTGGTCGCTGCCGCGCTGTCTTGCCGCCTCTATTCTGATATTACCTGTCCGCCCGCCGTTATAAAAAAGGTTGCCGGACACCGAACCGACCGCGGGCTCCGCCAGCGTTATGGCCAGCGACGCGCTTGTCACGCCGCCGCTTACCGCGAACTGGACTGCCGTAGTGCCGCCGTAAACCCCGTACGGTTCAAAAGAGTCCTGGACCCCGTTAGCGTTGACATCCTTGAACGCCTTGAGATAAAAATTGCCGTCCCTGAGCCCTATGATCTCAAATTCCGAAACCGAAGTGGAGGACGTCATTACCGGCCATGAATTGGCCGTCAGAGTTTCGTAAATCTGCACGATCGAAGGCCCAGTCATAGAACCGGAGTAACTGAGCGCGCCTGAGATCCTGCCGGAGAATCCGCCTGTCACATCAAAGCCCACGTTCAGGGCTCCGGACAGGCCGGAAGCGTAAGAAGTAGGTTCTATAAGATAAACTCCGGGAGTGTCCAGAGTATATTGTATCCTGGAGTTCATATTCCCGCCGCTGTCGTCATCCCTTGCTACGACATCGCCGGTAGGCCCCACCAGGTACAGATAAGCGTCGTTTATGCCGTCCAGCGGATCGGTCTTATTCGCGTAAACGGTGATCTGCGAGCCTGTAGGAACCTTGCCCGCGCCATAACCGGCCTCCATCGTGTAGACCCTGGTATAATAACCGGGACCCCGGTCCAGGGCCTCGCATCCGGTGGTGGAAATCGTAACCCTTGTGGAAACACCTACCGCCAGCGGCAGTCTGTTGCAGACTTTAATATCTATGCCCATAAGACTATTGCCCTGGGTCATATAAATATCGAAGGGCCTCGCTATACCCCCATGAGTGCCGGAAGGCTCCTGCCTGCGGTCCTGTTTAAAGTCGTTATTAAAGTCGCGGTAGCCGCGAACGTAATAGGAACCGTCCGGCAGCCCCGAAACGGTATACGTAGCGGGCGCGGTGGAAACCATAATATCCACGAGGCTGGGCACATTGGCGTCCGGCGTGGTTGAAACGCGCACATGATAAAGCCCCTGCGTGGAGGTATCCACCGCATAGACCGTGCCCGTTATACTGCCGCCGGCGGACACATTGACCGGAGAGGAAAGCGCGGCCTGTAAACTGCGGTTCTGTCCCCAATCCACAGCCTTGACCCTGTAGTACAACGGAACACCCGCCAGGGGATTAAAGTCCGTGAAAGAGGTCCCGGTGACAAAACTGCCGCCGGAAACCCTTGTTACCGCCGAAGAGAAGGACGCATTCGTGCTCCTTAAAACCTCATAACCGATCAGATTGGAGGCGGCGGAAGCTATCCACTGCAGACTCACCCGTTGGAAGCCGGGCGTCGCGACCAGACCCGATGGAGAAGCCGGAATAGCGGTGCTGCGCACAATGTTTATGTTCTGGCCGGAAAGACCGGAGCCTCCCAGGTAAATGGGGCCGGCAATAGCGCTGGCGTCTTCATATATCTGTCTGGTATTGTCGGCGTTATAATCCACGAACGCCCATATGTAATAAGACGTATCGCTGGCGAGCCCGGTCAGATAATAAGACTGCGTGGTATTGCCGGATAAGACCAAAGTGATGGGATTGGATAGGAGCTGCTGCGTGGATGCCAGCAGGGTTATATTCCCCGTCATAAGACCGGGATAATTGACCGTGCCCCTTATAAAATAACCTGTGGGAGCGGTGGTGGTTGCGACAGCCACCATGGAATAAGCGCTTGCCACGCTCTGGGCGTTGAAGTTCAAGGCCCGGTAGTAATAGGTGGTGCCGGGGGTCAGTCCCGCATCCACGTGCGAAGTGACAGGGGTACCGGTGGAAGAGCTGTAAACAACGGCATATTCGCCGGCATTAGCGGTGCTTCTTTCCAGAACGAACCGGCTCGTGGCGCTGGCAACTCCAAGGTTCACTTCAGAGGCGCTAACGCCGTTGATAACAAGCGCGGGCGCGGCGGCTTTAGTGTAAAGCGCGATCATGGATGAAAGCGGGCTGTCTCCGGCATAGTTATGCGCCCTGACGGCGCGCACGGAACTTATAGTATTAGCCCCGCCGGCCACTGTTTCGCTGTATTGGGTGGTATTCGCATCCAAGACATGCAATATACCGCCGGTGGAAGTGGTCAGATAGTAACTGGTTTCGGTCGGCACATCGTTCCATGTCCAAAGTATCACATTTGTGCTCAGGACCGTGCCGCTGAACGACTGCGGCGTATCGGGAACCGGAGCGGCGGCCAACGCTATATCCGCCTGGGCCATGCCGTTAGCGGTCACCGATATATTATTGCGGCTGGAGGAGAATCTTTCACAATTTTCCGCGTCGCAATCCCACTGATCATTGCCGTTTTTATCCAGGAAAGCGACGACCGTATAATCCTCGGCCGGGGACAAAGTTCCCACGTTGTAATATACTTCGTTAACGCAGCCGTACCACCAGCAAGGCTGAGCGGAGTACTCCGTCTGGTTCTCTTCCACGAACGAACTCCCGGGAATGCCGTGGCCGGCCTGCACCACGACGTTTACACCGTATTGAATACTGCCCAGGTCGATGCGTCCGTTGATCTGACCCATATCCCGCAGCACAATCGTCGCCGGCACATTTGTAACGGCGTTTGAAGCTATATTCAACTGAGTTGCGTTGGAACTTATCAAAGAAATCGGACCGGTTGACCCATAATACCCGAACGGTTCGGGACCGCTGGGTTTGTTATCATAGTCCAAGTCCCTGAAAGCTACCACATAATAAACGGCCGGCCCGGGAATATTAGTAACGCTGAAAGCCGAAACGCCTTCCGCCAGCGTAGTGGAAACTACCGGGTTTCCGCCCTCCAGGTTGGTGAACAGCGCCACCACGGTATTCCCGAACTGCTGGTCACCGGAATAACTTATGTTGCCGTTAAGCGTGCCCGCGCCGGAATAGATGGTAACATCCCCGCCTGTCGCAGGCTGGCCTATCCGTATCCCGACTTGCGTGGGAGCGGTCCCGCGCTGGGAAGGATCTCCCTGGATATATGCGGAAATAATCACGTTGTCGGAATCTCCCTGCGGTATCTCGATGCCGCCCATGGTGTAATAGCTGGCGCCGCCTGAAAGCGGACTGGGTATAGTATGGGTCCCGACGATAACGTCGGCCATGCAGCTTTCCGAGGGATTCATCACCCGGCACTCACCCCTGCTAAGATCGGGCCTGCGGCTGCCGGCATTTACAATAATGGCGCCGGATGTCCCGCCGGCGTAGGTGACGACTCCGGAGATCACAGCGTGCGTGTCGCCCTCCACCGAATAATTCACATAAAGCTGTCCGCTGACCCCGTTGGGATAATTCCACATCATGGAACCGAAGTTATAGTTGGCATTCATGTGCACCATGAGAGGCCCTGTCATGCCGGTATAAACGAAGCTTGTGGACGTCCCGACATAGAACCAAGGCGAATTATAGCCTACCTGGGCGATAAGGGCTCCCACGGGAGCGTTCGGATACACGCCGTTGTTCATATTGCTGCCGGAACCGGTGGCATCCACATACACGCCATTGACCCGCCATTGGCCGGAAGCGGAGATATTTATGGTCTGACCGGAATGGACATCCAAGCCCGTATAAAGGGTTGACCAGACATCTATAGAATCCCTGACGGTCCTGAGAGGCGTGGAAACCGGGTATATGGCTTGACCGGCCATAGTCCCCTTCAACAATCCCACGCTGTCCGAAGAAAGCAGCACTGCCCCTATGGTGGAGCCTGAGACCGGGTTGGTGGCCGTCAATGTAACAAAGAAATACTGCGTGGCGCCGCTGCTGAGCAGTCCAACTTCGTTCGTGAATGAGATAGCCGCCTGTGAAGAAACTCCGCCGAAATAGCCGCTTCCCAGCAACATATCATTGTATGTGGAATTCAGTACGGCAGGATCATTATCGAATATTCCGTTGCCGTCGTCCTTGTAAACGGCAAGACTGAACTTGCCAGCCTCGGCTGTTCCGATAGAGCCGAACCTCAAACTTCCCACTGTGGCCGCTCCGCCGTTTGACACAAGCCCTAACTTCATCACGGCCACGGAATTTGTCTTACCTATAAAACTCCCGGCAAAGAAAGCGGTGGTGGAAATTCCGACAACGCCGCCGGCTTCCACGGAACCTGAATTAAGGGCTATATTACGCGTAACCGTCCCGCCTGTTGAAATAATCACATTGGTCGCGGTACCGGAGCTTTCAAAAGCCGGATCGAAGCGGCCGTTCTGGTTGACGTCTATATAGGCCAACACAGTATAGGTGGCGGACGGCGCGGCGACGATGTATTGGTACTCCCATTGGTCCAGGGCCTGCCAATCGAACAACGAAGTGGCGGAAAGCGGCTGATTATGCAGCTCAACTATGGTCCTGCCGGCCTGGTTTGTGGCGCTCTTGTCTATGGTCCCGGTTATTTTCCCCGTATCCCAAAGCGTAATATTACGTGTAAGAGCCGCACCGGTGGATAAATACACCGCATCCAGCCAGCCTATAGGTTCCATGTTGGAAGCCGTATAGTTATAATCGGAATTTGAGTCCCTGGTGGCCCAGAGATAATAAGTGGCGGGAGCTTTCAGACTTCCGAACGAATAGCCGGTTGACGCGGAGGTGCTGACAGCGGCAAAGCTGGAACTGGTCATATCCGTGGTAATAAAAACTATATAATTTCCGGTCTTGTTTCCGGAATAACTAAGGTTGCCGCCGATGCTGCCGGTGCCTCCGCCGTCCGGATTCCAGATTATCCTGTTATCCGGGTCCGAAAGTTCATGCGGCGTCCCCATCTTAGCTCCGGAGGCGTTATTCATGTAAACCATGGCGGAACCGGTCAGCCCCACGTTCTTGGTAACCGACGCATCAAAACCCCAGTTGTCGAATGTATAATCACCCGAAGCCGCGGTTATACTGAGAGCGGTGGCGCCGGGCGCCAGATTCATTATTCTGACATTGTTGAATGTAAGCGCCGGAGAATTTGATATAGCGATGCCGCTGGAACCATATATATTAAGAAGGCCGGCGCCATTCACTGTCACAGTGCCGCCGAATATGGATATCGGGTAATATCCCTCCGCCATCGGATCAATAGACGCGGCCGTATTACCGGTGAAAGCGAGCGTTCCCGTGCCGGTAACGTTCAAGCCACCCGGACCCACCTGCAAGTCGCCCTGCCCTGCGCCCAGGTCAAGAGCGCCGCCGGAAACGGTTATTGAAGAAGCGGCCAGGATATTGCCCGCGATATCAAAAGTGCCGCCGCGTATGCGGAGGTAATCCGTTATCTCCAGCCTGTTGATATTCATGCCAGGAGGATTTATCAGGCTGATACGGCCGTTGTATTCCGGATAGATATACAGGCTGTTCACGGTTATATTCAGATTCCACAAACAATCCTTTGTGCCGGTGCTGCCGAAGACCACATTGTCTCCGTAAGCGGGCAGGATTCCACCCTGCCAGTTCATAGGATTCCCGGCCTCGTTGCAGCCTACGCCTCCGCAAGCGGCGCCGGTCCAGATCTTGGTGACGGCCTGGGCGGCTTTCTCGAACATCATTATGCCGGTATTATCGGTATAGTCATAGTCGTTCATCGCAAGGCGCAGAGTATCGCTGTAACCGAGTACGATAGTGGTGGACCGGCCGACCACGAACCAGGGAGTAGAATCACCGCGGGCGATAAGCGCTCCGAGCGGAGCCGAAGGCAAGGGGCAAGTATTGGAACACGCGCCCGAACCGTCCGCGTCCACCTGATGCGTGGCATCGTAATTCCAATATCCGGTCGCGTTTACCTGCAAAGCCTGTCCAGCTATCACCGAAATATTGGTGTCGTAATTATATGACCCCATTTCGCTGGCGTATATATAGTTCATCACGGTGGACATGGCCGAATTAGCCGGCATGCCGGTAAGCGAATTCATAACGTCCGAACCGCCTATAGTGAACGCTGCCGTGCTTGTAATGGTGAGCCGCGCGGTCTTGCCGACGGCGCTCGATCTGGGACTCACGGTCACAAAGTAAACGCTGGTGGAAACGCCTATAGTCTCCGGGGCATAGAAATTGAACGCACCGCCGTTGCAGGGCGACGCATAACCGATATAGGAATCGTTTATATCGGAATATGCCCCGTCCCCGCTGTCCCTGTACACATACAAAGCATCCACGTCGGAACAGGGCACGACCGTGCCTCCAAGGTTAACGGTCATTGCCGACCACTGCGAGGAGCCTGAATCAGTCCAAAGGGAAAGTTTCAGAGCGGGGTTAGTATTGTAATATCTCATGTAAGAGGAAGCGGCATTTTGCACCAGCAGGTTCACCGTAGTCGCGCCGGCTTCGGCCACATCGGCAAGCTGGGCCAGCCGGACGGTTTTCATATCCCAGGTGGAAGTAGAACCGGAAACCAACAACACGCCGGTCACATACGGGTAATCATAACCGTCCAGCGCGAGACCACCGGGCTCAAAACCGTATGCCGAAAAGGTCGTAGCGCTGGACTGCCTGACCAGCGCCGGACTGAATTTCACCACCATATTCTCGTCATGCGCAGCGCCGCCGGCATTATAACCGCCGGCTATATATACGTTGCCGACGCTATCCAGCGCGATACCGGCGCCCACGGCGTAAGCCGTGCTGTAAACCCCGGCGGTGGACTGCAGCACTAAATTGGAATTATATTTCGCTAGCAGCATCGCCTCGTGGTTAGCGGAACCGACCAGATAAACGGCGCCGCTGGTGCTGTTCTGCACTATGTCGACCGTATTAATATTCTCGTCCGCATAACCCGGATAAGCGGTTGAAGAAACGAATACAAAAGCCCCGTCGAATTTAGCGGTGGCGTAATATGTGGCGCCGCCCATAAGCGAAAGGCCGGTCGCATAAACAAAAGAACCGTCGTCGGATACGGCTATCCCCTTGCCATAGTCAACCCCGCCCGCGTCCCAGGTATGAACAGTGCCCAGTTGGACCAGATCGGAATCATATTCGACTATTTTGTAATCGTTATTGCTCCCACCCTCTCCGGCATTGTCTCCAATAATATACACCTTGCCGGCGCCATCCAGAGTTATACCGTAGGCGCTGGAAGCCCCCACGAGCGTGACCGAAGAAACAAGCGTTAGATCATGCGCGTATTTTATAGTCACGAACCCGGGCGTGTCGTATCCCCTACCGGCGACATAAACCCCGTTCGCATTCACGGCTAAAGCCGTAAAATCCACTCCTGAAAGACCGGTCAAAGAGACCACCTGGCCTGTGGAAGTGCTGTATTTTATCAGCACGGAATTAGGATACGCTATACCTATGGCATAAACGTTTGAACCATAGGCTTTTACATCTACGCCCTGATCCATGGCCGTGCCGTTCAAAACCGAAGCACTCGGCCCGTTAAGCCCTCCCCCGCTGAAGGACACCGGAGGCTGAACCAATCTGGCGGCCGACCTTATGGGATACACAGCCTGCTCCGCCATAACGCCGCCCACGGTGAAAGAGGCGGTTGAGTCTATGCCGATATTTATACTGGAGCCGAGAGCTGAAGCGGAGGGAACAAGAGTTATGAACGAACCGTACGGATCGTTATTTATTATCCCCGCGGCCACAGGCAGGTCCACAAAAGCCGAGGTAACGGCGGCGCTTGAAATAAGCGCGTCGGTTCCCGGCTCCCAGAAATCGTTTCTGTCGCTATCCACATAAAAGCCCACATAGGCGGCCAGCGTATAGGAGCCATTAGGATTGACGCGCACCCTGACATTGGAGATAGAAGTTGAAGACGAAACGGTATAGATATCCATTCTTAAGGCGGCGGCTTCCACCCCGGTTGTAAAAGCGGCCGGCGAAGCGTCCGCGGTCGAGATATATACCGTAATAGCCCCCTCTTCCCCGGGAATCGGGCCGGAAACGGAGCCAAGTTTTGTGACGCCGATGCTTGCAGAACCGCCGGCGTCGGGCAGCGCACCCGACAGATAAACCTCTCCGCCGGGACCAAAAGCCATACCGCCGGGCGCCATGCCATAGGCGGCCGGAACGGAAGCGCGCGTGGAGGCTTCCGCCGCAAAGGTCGCGGCGTCGTATCGCGTAACGCGCGCCTGGTTGCCGTCCGACTGCGCGGTAACAAAAAACTTGGAGCCGGAAGATTTAAGATCGCCGAAATCGGCCGCCCCCGCCACAGTGGAGGACGAGTATCCGGCCGACATGTTTGACCTGCTAAAACGATAAATGGCGGTCCTGGTGCTCGTATTCAGAAGGTAACTATAAGCCGCATAAACGCCTGTGGCGTCGGAAGTAACGCGGAAATGGTTAAAACCTTCCCCCTCGGCAAAAACGACAGGGGGCGTGCCAGCCGTCCCCATATCCAGTTTGGACATGGTGGCCGCGGTGCTTACTCTGATGACCACAACCTGATCAGTTGAAGCGGGATGCTGAAACCCCGTCACAAAAACGTCGCCCCCGCTTACCTGTATGCCGATACCCTGATCGGGACCGTTAGACGTATCGCTCCAATCTCCGATAACAGAAGACAGGTTAGCCGACAGCCTGACAACTCTTATATCGTAACCGTAAGATCCCCCGTTATCCACCGCGGACACGACATAAACCGCGCCGTCCGCGCCAAAATCCAGCTGGCGCGCGCCCTGGTAACCGGATACGGTTATAGAGGAAACAAAAGAAAGGTTGGAAGCGGCATAACGGAATACGCGTATCCCGGAAACCAGGCCCTGCGCCGCCACGTAAAGGTCGCCGTTGACGGGACTTATCTTTATATCGTTAAAGACTGCGTACTTAGCCGTGATCGAGGAAACGATAACACCCGAAGCGTTATACTTAACAATGGCCGAATCAGTCAGGTTGGTGCCGATAACGTAACTGTTATTGGAGCCGTCCACGGCGATAGCGTTGCTATAAGTGCTGTTGCCGTTTATCCTGCAGGAACCGCCGTTAGCGAAGGTCTCCACGCAGGAAACTATGGAAGGCGCCTGTGATTCCGGAGACCAGGGATTCGGCTGGACATGGCCGTCGGTCATTGCCACATTATTACCGGGCGCGTCGCCGATCGTTACATCGACCGCCGTAGGCGTACCAAGCTGGCCCAGTACTCCCCAGGGATCCGTGGATACCGCGAGGCTCCAATTATTGGACGCGGATCCGGTCAGCGCCATATAATAAATGCCGGGAGGAGGGGTTATTGTGTATGCCTGGCTAGCGGAGGGGTTCTGGATCTGGAAGGGATAAGGATCACCTCTAAAATCGGGGGAAGTGCTGACCCACACGGTAAGCCACGCGCCCGGCGCGTACCCGCCGGCGAAACTGACCGTGCCTGAGATGGTGTATGCCATAGCCCTTATCGGGATTAAGACCAGAATACAGGTCAGAAGTATTTTTTTGAAAAAATTCAAGTTTATTTTATCCATAATAATTTCACCCTTAATTTAAAGACTAGAGACCGCACACAATATCCATAAATCTAAAATATTCTCAAACCCCGCACATTCTCCCCTCATTCCCCAACCTTCACAGCATCTTTCATTCCTCATGAAATTGAACCGCAAGTTTCTACCAGCAAGTTTCTAATACTCGTATGTAACCCCCATCAGATAACTGAACATCGCGTAGCTATATTTATAAAGTTTTTCATATTTCATATTGGAACTCTGGCGCCCGTACTGCATGGAAGCCTTCAGCTTGAAATTCTTTACAATATCGTAAGAGACATCACCCGCCGCCGTAAGTTCGTTGATATAGATCTTGGCGGATTTATAAAGTCCTGCGGCGTCCTGCACCGGTCTTTCAGCATAGCCGGTCCGGGTCCATCCCATGCCAAGCCGTGTTTCCCAGAACCGCTTTTCCCCCGCCAGGGGCGTCCGCAGGGACGCGTCCAAGCCGGCTCTGACCTTGCCGTAAGCGTAATAATCTTTTATAAATTTGGTATTCTGCGCGTCATAATTATTCTGGTTAGAACCGTTCATGACGTAGGCAAGGCTCAGACCCGGCGTCATCATTTTCCCGTTTACCAGATTCCTGGGAAATCTCCAGCCCAATTCGGCTGAGATCACATTGTCGCTTCTGGTATCGGACTTGAATTGCCCCGCCTCATTCACGATATGCTGATGGGCGTAAGAACGCATAGTATAACTGACAGACGCATCCCCCAGGGACTCCCAGGGCATTTTAGCGTTACCTGCGATATAGAAGTTATTATTCATCGAGTTCAGGGTATGATCTCCGGCCATTTCCCTGGCAAGACTTCCGTCAACGGCGCCGATCTGGGATTCCAGCGACGTGTAATTGTGGAATCTTATGTTATAGATATCGTAACCGGCGCGAAGAGTGAAAGGATCACTGTATTTATATTCCCCTTCAATGGAAAAACCGGGGCGTTTATAGTCAAAAAGACCGTCGCCCCAGGCTTCATCTTTTGTTTCTTTCAGGTACTCCCGCTTAAAGGCCAGCTCGGGCTTTATTTTTAAAAGCGGGCTGACGGAGTAGACGCCTTTAACCGCCGCCTTATGATCCATCAGCGCCTGGAAGAGCGTCCCGCCGCCGGCTAGATCCGCCACCTGTTTAGCGCCCTGATACCGCCCGCTATAGATAGGGATAAGAGTAAACACCGGCGATAATTTCATGGAGGCGGAGGCAAGCAGGGAAGCGTTACCGGACAGCGCCCCCGCGTTGGTTTCATAAAAGTACTGTCCGCCCATAAGGGACGCATTGTAGTAGGGGGTAATATCGTACGCGGTAAGCGGCAGGCGGCAGGCGGCCAGCAGCAGAACAGTAAGATAGACCGCTTTTAGAACAAATCTGTTGTTCTTCCGGCTTACAAATTCCGTCGTACCGCTAAATATCATTCCCGCCTCCTCTGAATCCGCAAATCCATTATGGGTTTATCTTATAAGTCCCGACTGTATCAGGGTCTTAGGCTCAATGACCAGATCGATCTTCCTTCCCCCGAACAAACTGCATGTGACCACCTGCTCAAAATTCCATTTCAGGAGAGTTTCCTTATAAGAAATCCCCGTGCGATTGCCGTCAAAATCGCCAAGCGACGCGACCTGTCCCTCGTCGTTCACGATGTAGTTATCGTACTGTTCCCAATAGCTGCCGGCACCGTAGGTGAGCCTGATCTTGTCGTGCAGAACCGTGCCGTCCGGGCTCCTGTCGGCGTTCTGCCCGGGAAGGACGGTATCCAGGGCGCCGTTATCCCCTATATATTTGTGCAGGGCATCCCGCTCGGTGCCGTCATCCTTGAAGTACGCCTGTATGCCGGTTCCAAGAGTGCCGTTGTATGCGGTAACGCCCGTATTGGGTTCCCAGGTATTGAAGGTCACGCCATTATATTTAATATAATAGTTATCAAAGAGCGTCTTCCAATACGCGCCGGAAACTCCGACATAACCGTTGAGGGAAGAATCAAAATATGAGGACACGTCGTCGTTTGCCACGGCGTTGGCGTTCACATTCACCTGATGGCCTCCCGAGGCCAGCTCTTCCACCCTATCCGTCAGGTTGGACCTGGCGGTTTCGTAAGAGGTCAGGTAGTACTGGCACGGAGCGCCCGTGCAGCCTCCGAGCTGTCCGAGAGCCACGCTAAGGTCGGTGGGAAGGGAAGTGTTAAAAGTGCCTTTATAGAAAAAATAGTCGAACCTGCCGCTCCGATCGTTCAGTACCACAAGCTTGAACTGATTATCCCTGGGGCGAACAATATACTGTTCCAGACGCACTCTCTCGCCGAAGACGTCTATCATGCTCTTGCCCTGCTGGTACTCCGCAAGTTTCATCTCCTCGGAAGCCGCGGCCATTACCTGCTCTTTCGTCATATCCAGGGCAACCTCGTTCTTTAACCCCACCTGATTTTCCTCTCTGCGCTGGGTACGGCCTTCCTCAATAGACTGAACGGAACCGATACCCCTCTCGTCCACGTTCACATGCTGGCCGGCATTAAGCAGGGACTCGTTCCCGGCGTTGTCGCTCACGGCCAGCAGCCCGGTTACAAGATCTACCGACGTTTTACGCCCGTCCGTTTCCACCTCAAACTCGGTTCCGCGCACGGCGCAGACCGCGCTGGGAGTGCGCACCTCAAATTTTCTCTGGGCCTTTTTTACCCAGGCCTTGAGCCACCCCATTCCGAGCTTAAGCGTAGTCGTAGTCGCGGCTCCGTCGGCGTCAAGCGTGACGGAAGAGGAAGAACCCATATCCACACGTGAACCGTCTTCCATATACATCCGCAGTTTGCCGCGCCAATTGGTTTTTATGGAATCCCCGGCTTTCAGCGTACCGGATCCTTCGACTCTCTGCCACTCTCCGGCGCCCTGGCGTTTGACTTCCACCTTTCCCCAGGTATCGGTGATCTTGGCGGCATCGGAAAAAACTTCCAGGCCCAAAAGCAGGAACAATGAAACCGAAACGGAAAAAAAACGATGTAAAACCGACGGGGATCCGGGGACGATCTTCGCGCAAGTGCCGCGGCCAAAACTGCGCCCGCCGGGTTCGGCGGGGCCTATGGTCCTCGGACGGCCGATCGCTCCCCGGAGCGGACCTATATCCGATATAGTTTGACAGATCATGGAAAGTCCCCCATTGAATATCAAAAAAATCGCGACGCTCTCAAATCGCGTCCCGGCACACTCTTCACACTGCTACTATTATACATCGGTTTCTAAGTGATATTCAAGAGTGTTATCGTGTGATTTAGGATACACATATTAAAGGCTGTAAAAAAAAAGGGGCGGCGGCCTACTTCGCCACATTTTTAAGGTAACTTTCCACAATATCCTTTTGGGAGGAAGGGTAACGCTCTTGAAGCGACTCCATGACCTTTTTGCGCAGTTCGGCCGGCGGGGTATAATCTCCCGCTTTCGGCAGTTTGACCGGAGAGGAGTCAAGACCGGAAGCCGGCCGGGAGAATACACCGGAAGGTTTGGCAGAGGATTCCATCCCGGCCGCGGCAGATTTCATTTTTTCAAGCATATCGTCAAGGGTCTGGTTCCCCAATTCAAGTTCATCCAAAGCCTTCAATTGTTCTTCACCCGCCGGCTTTATCTTTTTAGCGGAGAACGCTTCCACCGCCTTTGCCATGTAACCCCCGGCTTTTTCAAGCTGATCTATCAGGCGTCCGGCCATCGCGCCTGAGTAGCTCCCGGCTATCAAAGCCGCCAGGGCGGCGCTTTCCTGCCTGACCCTTTCCTGTTTTTCGGCGGCTGAAAGGAACAGGGCCAGGTCGGACGGCTCAAGCAGGGCGGCGTCCGATTCCAGCCGGGTGATACGGTCAACCCCGCTCCGGATCTCCGACTCGGCCGCGCGTAAAGCCGGGGCGCAGGGAACGCAGGTGCTCTTCATAAGTTCCGCACGCGCGCCCTCAAGAGCCGCGCGCGCACCCGCCATATCCTTTGCTTTCAACCTCTCTTCCGCCCGCTGTACCGCCGGATAAACGCCCGGCGCCTCCTGTTTTACAGGGGCCAGACTTTTAGCCGTCAAGACCTGGGTGTTTGACAATTCCGCGAGAAGGATGGTACGCGCCCGTTCAATTTTAACCAGCAGGGCCTCAGTAAGCTCTCTGCCCGCCGCGGTTTCCGCGCTCTGCGCGTCATAAAGAGCTTTCCAGCGGCCGGACAGTTCGGCGGCCTTGTCCGCTTCTCCCCGCCCATCGTCCGCGGAAGCCTGATAGGCCGCGTACTCCTCCATCACCCGCCGCATCTGTGAAAGTTTTTCCGCCAGTTTCGCGGCCAGAGCCGAGGCCTTTGCCGCATCTCTGCCTTTTATGGCGGCGGCCAGTTCTCCGGCCGCCTCAAGGGCGCTCTCAGCCGGCAGGGCAAAGGTTTTACCATCAGCCTTCCGCGGAGGACGGTCTTTAATCAACGCCTGTATGCGGGAGAGCTCGGCGCTTATCTTTTCAAGCGTCCTTTCAAGTTTGCGCCAATCCTTATCGCCGCCCGGGGCTCCGCCGGATGCTCCCTGTGAATCCTTGGCAAAGGAGGAAAGTTCGCCGGCCATATCCGAAGCGCTCCTGGCCATCCCTTCAAAACCGAACGAGGATGAACGGGCGCTTTCAAAACGCAGGGCGGCCTCCAGGCCGCGCTCACCGGCTTCCAGCGAATTCCTTAACGCCTCATGGATCTTTACCGCCTGGGCGGTCCGGCCCGATAGAGTTTCCGGAACGGCCTTTTCCTGCGCGGTTCTTGCGCCGTAAGCCATATCTTCCTTGAATAGTTCGAAGCGCGCCAGCGTACCGGACCCCAGATAGGGGTCATGATCAAGTTCTTTGCCCAGTTTTTCCGCGGAAGCGGCGGCTTTCCGCCAGGCATCGTTATAGGCCGCCATTTCCTCCGCTGTAAATATCCGGTTTCCGCCAAGGTCCGAGATGATCCCGTTTTCCCGGTTTTTAAGTTCCCCGACTTCTTTCTTCAGCGCGTCGAGCCCGGCATAGGCCGAAGCGTGCCGGGCGGAAAAATCAGTGACCTTGACCTTGACAATACCGCTCACAGAGCAGACCGCGGCCGGAGAACGGTCGCAGGCTGAAAAATAGAATTCCGCCTCCGTCCCGTCAGGCAGGTCATAAAGTTCAAGCGCATCCTCTCCGGAAAAGCGCCGCGCAGAAAGTTCAGTAAAGACCTTAACGCTTTTGTCAAAAGAAAGGTCCGCAACCGGCCTGCCTCCGGACTTGACTTTCCTCCGAAGACGTATTTCCCTGAGACCTATATCGTCGGAGGCTTCATATACGGCAGTTACTTCTTCCTCCGGCGCGGACTCCAGGGCGCCAAACGCCGGAGAAAGCACTTCCACTACCGGCGCCTGGTCCGCCAGAACCCGGATAGAATGCGGATCGTCCGGTTCACTTTCCCCGTCCTCCGTTTTAAGCGAAAGCCTGTACGAGACGTTCTCGGCGGCGGTAAACTCCGCTTTTAACCGCCCGCCGGCGGGCCGAAGAGGCAACTCCCCCCCGCCGTCAAATATTAAGGCCGCCGAAAACGGCTTCCCGGCCGCGGCTCCGGAAACGCTGATAAGGCTCCCCGAAAGAACCGCGCTTTCGGAAGGCAGATATGGAAAACTTGAACTCTTTTCGCCGGTATAGGCCGGCGGCATCACCGAAAAAAGGATATCTTTGAGCGCAGGAGGTTCTACTACCCTCAGACGATAAACCGAGCTTTGAAGTTCTTTATACTTCAGGCGGTAAGCCAGATCCGCCTCCAGGGACCCCCCCGCATAAACGAACAGTCCGGGGCCGGCCCCGGTCATAAAACCCCTGCTCCAGGCGGCGCCGGGATAACCCACTTTCCTGGAGATCAGGCCGCGGTTGGGAACCTCCGCAGCGTTTTCCCCCGCGCTAAGGAACAATTCAGGTTCGCCTTCGCCGCCGTTTTTAAAAACCGCCTCTATCCTGAAAGGGCGGCCCCGCATGATCCCGGAGTTTCCGGGTTTTATGTCCATCACATCCTCCAGGGGACGCAGGGACAGCGGGCGCAGAGACCAGTAAAACGTCTGTGGATCGCTCCAGGCGATCACGGCGGCGGCGCAAAGACCAGATGCCAGCCTGGCCAGACGCACCGGAGTAAAAACGTTTTTAAAGGAAATAAAACCAGGGAACGGAGCTTCTTTAAGCAGATCCGCGGCATCCTCAAGATGCCGCCGCGCGAAGGCCGGGGAGGCTCCGGCGCAAAAAGCGCCAGCGGACAGGTCCAGGGCGGATAACAGACGGCCTTTTAACTTAGGGAGGGCGGCCTCTGCGAGGACGGAAAAGCGCCTTAATCGCAGGTCCGGCAGAAAATCCGCAAAACCGACGAACAGTCTCCAGAGCAGCCAGGCGGCGGAAAAAGCCGTAAACAGGAGCCGCTGCTCCCGCGTCATACCGAACAGTAGAACCGCCCCCGCCGTGGCGGAGGCCAGCCACAAAGCGACGGTCAGGCAGTCAAGCAGAACACCGGCGGACCGCAGGCAGAGCCATGCGGCGCGCCAGGCGTTCATTTTTTTCAACCCGGGAACAAAGAGTAGCTTCTCAAATGTGGAATATTCTCTCATTAATGTAGCGCTCAGGCTGTTAGAACCTGTCCCTGGATATCTTTTGACCTTTTGGGAAACTTCGGCCTAAAACTATTGGATACTTTCCAGGCCGCCTCCGATCAACTGACAGTCTCCTTCTAAAATACTCGTTTAGCGTCGCTTCGGCTCTACTCTAAAAGCATAAATTTTGGCATAAAAACCATATTTCAAACAGACTCCTCGACTTTTTAAAATACGTCCGTTACCCACTTAACTTTTCCAAGTTCCGCAAGGCCAATTATATAATAATTGATTTATGCTAAAATATATTTTTACTATGGACAGGCCCCGAGCCCTTGACGAATCTCTAGCCCGCATAAACCGGGACATAAACACGCTTTTGGATAGCGTGGATAAAACCGTTTACGACCACGGAAAAACCAATTTTAATTTCATGGGGAAAGCCGTAAGATCGCGTTTCACGCTTTTGTTCGGCGACGCTCTGAACCTTGAACGCGGCACAGCTGAGCGCATCAGCGCCGCGGCGGAATTAATCCACACCGCCTCGCTGCTGCACGACGATTGTATAGACCGGGCGGCGCTTAGGCGCGGCCTCCCTACCCTGAATGAAAGCCTGGGGATCAACACCGCCATTCTGGTGGGAGACATGGTGGTATCTTTCGCTTTTGATTACGCCGCTAAAATAACCCCCGACACACCCGGCAGCCTGGTGAGGGCGGTGCGCGGAATGACCGAGGGAGCCCTCCTGGAAGAGAATCTCCGTTATAAAAACATCTCGGCCGCCGAGGCGGAACGCATTCTGCAGCTTAAGACCGGAGAACTTTTCCGCTGGTGCGCTCTTACCGTCTGCCATATGGCCAAAAAACCGGAACTCTATGAGGTATGCGGAACGATCGGCAGGGAAACCGGAATTATTTTCCAGATCACGGACGATGTCCTAGATTTTGAGGGCGAAGCCGGCCAAACGGGCAAAGACGCGCTAAAGGACATCACCGAAGGCAGAACAACCCTGCCCCTGATACTCGCCTTGAACGACCCCCGCTTCGCCGTGGAGATAAAAGCGGAGCTGGCGTCATTAAAAAACGACTTAAGCGGGAACCTGGCGCCCGCGCTGCGCATAGCCGACCTTGTAAAAAAGAACGGCTTCTGCGCCGGCGCCCGCGCGATCGCCGCGGAAAAGATGCGTTCCCTTGAAAAAGAAATAGCGCGCCTGCCGGAGCGGGCGGCAGCCGACACATTTAAAAATTACATCTACGCCCTGTCCTCCAGAACAAAATAGAGCTGGAAAAAAATTAAAATCAGAAACCGCCATGCCGGTAAACGCGAACGATTATGAGAAGCATTTTTGTAATTTTTAGAGCTTATTCCTGGCCGGCTTCGATAATGCCGGTAATAATCGGTTCGGTGGTTTCGCATAATTATGGGGCTTTTTCCTGGACTGATTTCGCCCTTACCCTTCCGGCCGCTCTGATCGTCCACTCCGGCGCCAATCTCGCCAACACGTATTTCGATTTCAAGAACGGAGTGGATAAGCCCGGCTTTTCCGACGACCGGGCTTTGGTGGACGGACTGCTGGCCCCGATCACCGCGCTCAGACTCACCTTCGCGCTTTTCGCCGCGGCGGCCGCCATAGGCGTCTATCTCTCGCTGAAACATCGCCTCCCGCTGCTGTTGGTACTGGGAGCGTCCGGTTTTTTGCTGGCCTGGTTTTACACCGCGGGGAATATAAGTTATAAATACAGGGCGCTTGGCGATCTGGGAATCTTTTTCGCCTTCGGCCCGCTGATTGTGGCCGGCACGGCGCTGATCCAGACAGGACGGATACTCACGGAAGCTCTGTGGGCCTCGGTACCGCTAGGTCTATTGATAACGGCCATCCTACATGCCAATAATATGCGCGATCTCGCATCTGATCGCGGCTCGGGAATAAAAACCCTGGCGGGATTACTGGGCCGGGAACGATCAAGAACGTTTTACCGGATAATTTTATTCACCCCTTACGCGTTCGCTTTACTCAGCGGGCTGTGGGCGGCTATTTTCACCGCCGCTTCCATCCCATCCGCCCTTAAACTGGACGCCATGGCCGCCGACGCGGATTTATCTCCGCTGGTCAAAAAAACCGCTGAATTTGTCACGATCTTCGGACTCCTTTTTTCCGCCGGACTCTGGATCTAGCCGCTTATTTATGGATATCTTCAAACCACACAGCTTTTTAAGTGGGATACGATTTCCATTCCGCAACCTCAGGGCTGCCGGCATTTGTATTGAGTCTATTTTTTTTATAGATTATAGGGGTATTTAGAAAGTTGGAGGACATTACATGAAGACAAAGACACTATTAATAGGCCTGCTTTCCGTTTTTATTGCGCTGGCCGCGGTTTCCTGCAATAAAAAAACCGTCAGAAATTCAGACGATTTAAAAACCGACTTAACCACCGACACCTCAGCCAACCCCGACCTGACCATAGCCGACAGCATGAACACCGAAGGCGATATCCGCGGCGGAGAGTTCATCTCCCAGGACACCATCCAGCCCATCTATTTTGACTTTGACATGTACGGCCTTTCCGATGAAACCCGCAAAACCCTGCAAAAGAACGCGGAAACCATAAAAACCCATAAAGAATGGACCGTTCTGGTGGAAGGCCATTGCGACAGCCGCGGCACCGTGGAGTATAATTTAGCCCTGGGCCAAAAAAGGGCCAAGGAAGTCCGTGATTATTATACCCGTCTGGGCGTGCCTGATTCCGCCATAGGCACCATCTCCTACGGCAAGGAAAAACCCGTCTGCGAAGAGGAAACCGAAGACTGCTGGGCAAAAAACCGAAAAGCCGACACCAAAGTAAAGACACAGACGAAATAATATGAAAAATTTCATAAAAACCGCCGCCGTCTTCGCCGCGTTCGCCCCGCTATGGGGCTGCGTGGCCACACAACAGGACATGCTCCAGATGCAGAGTCAGATGGACGACCTGAACACCAATATAAATAATATGCAGAAGAACCAGGCCGACCTGGCGGTAAAGATAGATTCCCTTTCCACCAGTTTAAATGCCTTCTCCGAAACCCTTAAGGATATCACCTCTCAGATGGCCCGCCTTTCGGGACGCCTGGATGAATTGGACGCCATGATGAGCAAGCGCGTCAACGCTATCGGCGCCAGCATAAAGAAACAGCAGGAAGACGTGGAATCGGCCCTGTTGCCCGCCAAACTTTATAATGACGCCTACAACGCATTTCTCAACAATAACTTCGACGGCGCTGGGACCGGCTTCAAAGCTTATCTATCCAAGTTCCCAGGCGGAGACCAGGCTGAAAACGCCTATTACTATCTCGGAGAATCGCTTTACCTCAAGGAAAAATGGCAGGATGCCGCGCTCAGCTACGCCATGATCCTGGATAAATTCCCAAGATCTTCCCGGGTCCCCGCGGCCCGGCTGAAATACGCCTTGTCAATATTAAAATTCCCGGAAGACAAGAAAGCCGAGGCACTGAAATATCTGGAGTCCATCACGCGGGACTATCCTAAGTCGCAGGAAGCCTCCACGGCCAAGGTCTATATCTCCAAACTGAAACCACCCGCCAAGACCGAAACCGAGAAACCTAAAACCAAGACGGAAGCCAAACCTAAAATTCACAAGACGGAATAAAGCGAATAAAACGGGGAAAATAATTTTAATTATTTGCGTTTCATATTTCCCTTTGCACTACTCCACAGCCAGATGAAAAAAATCCTGCCGGCATTACTCTTGCTGTCTGTTTTTTGGACGAACGCAGCCGCCCAGACGGATGTTTATATAGGCCTGGCCGCCGGCAAGGAATATAAAAAAACCGCGCTGGCCATGGCGATGTTCCTCCCGGCCAGGCCCGACAAACCCGAAGACCTTGAACTCGCCGGACAATTCCGCGACATCGTCCGCGCGGATCTGATGTATTCCCGCTATTTCGAGGTCAGAGAAGAACCCTTGAATCCGGCCAACCTGTCCACCGGGCCGGAGGCTTTGAAATTTTGGAAAACGACTGGCGCCGCCTGGCTGGTGAGCGGCAAGGCTTCCCGTAGCGAGACCGTCTGGACTTTTAACGCGCGCCTGCACGATCTGGAAAGCGGCAAGGTCGTTTTGGAAAAATTCTACCAGGGCGAACCGCGCGCAATGCGGCGGGCGGCGCATCTCTTCTCAGACGACGTTGTTCTGCGCGTGACCGGAAGAAAGGGCCTGGCCCACTCAAAGATCGCCTTTTCCAACAACTCAGCCGGAGCCATGGAGATATACGCCGTAGACTATGACGGAGAGAATCTGGTCAAGCTCACCAGCGACCGGTCCATCGCGCTCCTTCCCAGGTGGTCGCAGGACGCTTCCAGGATCTATTACACCACCTACCGCTACGGCAACCCCGACATGTTCGAGATAGATCTGAAAGCCGGCAAGATCCGCCCTTTCACCACTTTCCAGGGCCTTAACATTCCCGGCGGCTTCTCGCCCGACGGCGCGACCATGGTCATGACCCTTTCCAAAGGCGACGACCCCAATATCTTCAGCCTCAATATCGTTACGAAGGAATTAAAAAAACTGCTGACCCGTTTCGGAGTCAGTTCTTCTCCGACCTACGCCCCGGACGGACGGCAGATAGCTTTCATCTCCGACCGCGCCGGCAACCCCCAGATCTTCGTGCTGGACCTGGAGACGAAGAAAACGCGCAAGCTCACCCGCATGAACTGGTGCGACTCCCCCAACTGGTCGCCGTCCGGAGAGTGGATAGTCTTCTCCGGCAGGGAAACCGTTAAGGAAAAACTCAACATTTTCATTACGGACCTTACAGGAAGCCAAATCCGCCGCCTTACGAACAACAGCGGCGACAATGAAGATCCTTCCTGGTCGCCCGACGGCAGGTTTATTGCTTTCACCTCAAACCGGCGGGGCAGGCGGGAACTGTTTATTATGGACTCTGACGGCTCGGCCCCCCATCCCCTGACCGGCCTTAAAGGCAAGACCTCCACCCCCAACTGGAGCCCGTAAACATCGCACAACGCCTTATTTATCCGTACCCCACCGGAAACTTTATACCGGGCTGGTCGGCTTTGGGCTGGTGAGCCGCGAGAAGTCCAGTCGGGGGCCTGCCGAGGGTTTTGCCCTTGCGCCGCGTAGGAAACCCTCCCGTGGTTTCCCCCCGAAACGGGGCCCCCCATCCGCTATGCGGCTCCAGGGCAAACCCCTCGCCACCCCTCCATAGAATTTACGCGCAGAAGGGTCCTTTGGCTTATTATTTTGCACTTCTTTCTTAAAATATAATAATCGGACCCGCCCATTAATGATACGGCATAATATCCCACCCAATTATTTTTTATAGTAAAAAGATTCGACGGTTGTGTTTATTGAAAACATGTGGCTTTATATGCCCCGACATGCGCTGCCGCACAACAACCGCCTCCTTGGAAAACACCATAAGAGGTTTCAAATAATTTAGTTGCCATATTTTAATTCCACCCTCAATTTGATGATCCCAACTTTCAGAAGAGGCTCGTAACGGGCTTAGGGGACGTAGCTTAAGTGACTAATTGCAGATTTCCCCCCTTATCACAACTTGGATATTCTAGGAGCCTGTCCGACATAAGCAATTTAGTCTGCAATTGCCGCTTTTTGCCTGCGCCATCGCGCTGCTCAACTTACAGGTTCATTGGAGCCTGCTCGTTTCGCATCGCTTCGGCTCGGCTTCAAAATCGACAATTTCGTCATGAAAGCCTTATGTCGGACAGGCTCCTAGCAAATGAAGGATTTATTATAAGGCTGGCGGCTACCTCTGGGCGGGTAAATGGGCTGTACCATCAAAAGGGCGGGGATATTTTATTTTAGTTTATCTAGACGCCGGGGGAATAAAGCCGAGCGAATGTAACATGGGTAAGTTTAATGGAGGGGCGGCGGCGGGTTTTCTGCGCGGTCCTTTTGGAGGGTTTTAAGACCGGGGTCTGGAGCGCATCGCTATCATTAGCGACGGCGAGGACCGGTCAAGCCGGACCACTGT
>Ga0208953_1000530_pt1 | contig 31065 bp, 28 predicted proteins | sample RifOxyB2_FD_184033 | JGI IMG/M metagenome (GOLD analysis project Ga0208953, IMG submission 184033) | Groundwater microbial communities from Rifle, Colorado - Rifle Oxygen_injection B2 (SPAdes) | ecosystem: Environmental > Aquatic > Deep subsurface > Groundwater | place: USA: Rifle, Colorado...
AAATATATTAAATGCCCCCCTGCATTTAAGTAGATACTGTTCTCGTTTTCAAAAATAGAGATTATTAAATCTATGGTTTTTGCGATTTTTCTAATCCCTCTTTGAGTTCCCCAAAGCCATTCCTGCGGAGGAATGTAATATATTGTTTTTATTCCAATTTTTTTTGCGTATTCTGCGAGAAGGATATTAAATCCCTGTGTGTCTATCAATAAAAGTGCATCGGGCTTTTCCTTGCGCAGGAGTTTTTTCATTTTTGTCAGCATTTTATAAACCTTGAAGATGTTTGGCAGCGCTTCTATAAGTCCGATTGTTCCTTGAGGAGTCATATCAAAAAGCACGTCCGCGCCTGCTGCCCGCATTTTTGCGCTCCCCATCCCTATAAAAGTTGTTTGATCCCCGCTTATTTCACCTGTAGAGACAACTATTTTCATCTATATTTTATATCCCAAGTTCTGGGAGATCAGGCAAAATCAAATCTTCTTCGATTTCATTTATTGCGGCTTTTTTGCTGATTCCCCGTTTGCTGTCTTTGCTTAAAAATTCTATAATTTGGTTTATTTCATCCAGCGGACGCAGCTTTTTTTTAAGTTCTTCCACTATATTTTCTGTTGATTGTTTTTTTTCATAAATAATCTTAAATGCTTTTTTTATTTCTGCTTGGGCCTCCAAGGATACACCTCTGCGCTGCATCCCTATTGAGTTAACCCCTCTTGCTTCCCCGGGGGATCCTACTACTAACATGAATGGGGGGATGTCTTGCCCGATTTTTGATTGTGCCCCGATCATTGCAAGTCGCCCGATCCTTACAAATTGATGGATTCCCGATAAGCCCGCGATAATCACTTGATCTTCAATTTCTGTATGTCCTGCAAGCCCCGTAAATCCTCCGACAACTACCTGATTCCCCATTTTGCAGTTATGTGGGATGTGAGCATGGATCATAATGTAGTTATTGTCTCCAATTATTGTTTTTTCATTTTCTCCAACAGGCAGATGGATAGTGACAAATTCTCTTATTGTGTTGTTATCTCCGATTATTATTTCTCCTCTTTCTCCTTTATACCTTAAATCCTGAGGAGGAGTTCCAATTGATGCTCCTTTATGTATGTGATTGTTTTTTCCGATTTTTGTCCATTTGTTGATTGCCACATGTTCTTCGATTATTGTGTTCTCCCCAATTTCAACCTCCGGGCCTATAACAACAAATTTGCCTATTTGACAGCCTTTCCCGAGTTTGGATGAAGCGTGGATAATTGCAGATGGATGAACTTGTGCTCCTGTTGATCCTCCCCCCTGATCTACAAGAGAAAAAGTAAACTCTCCTTCACATGCCGCCTCTCCGTCTACAGACGCCTTCCCCTTCATTTTTCCTATGCCGCGCTTAAACCAAAGCACTTCAACTTCAAATTTTAACTGGTCTCCGGGGACAACGGGCTTTCTAAACCTTACCTTGTCAATTCCTGCGAAAAAGATGATTTTGCCTGCGGCAGAAGGGGCGCTTAATGCCATAACAGCGCCGACCTGGGCGATTGCTTCGACAATTAAAACTCCCGGCATTACGGGTTGGCCGGGAAAATGTCCCTGGAAAAAATATTCATTCATTGTGACATTTTTTATGGCGAGTGCACTTTTTCCGTATTCCATTTCGAGTATTTTATCTACCAGAATAAAAGGATATCTGTGAGGAATTGTTTTTAATATATCTTGAATGTCTAACATTTTTTAAAACTCCTTTTTATTATCATAAAATATTCGCATAATGTTGTTTTATGACTTCAAAACAATTTTATCATAAAAACCGGCAGCTATCTTCTTTGCCATTTCAATATTTAATTTATGGCCGCTTTTTTTGGCGATAATTTTTGCTTTGATTGGCCGGCCAATAAGCGATAAATCTCCTATTAGGTCAAGTATTTTATGGCGAACAGGTTCCTCTTCAAATCTTGCAACATTGACATATCCCTTTTTTTTGTTCAAAACCAAGGAATTTTCTAAAGAGGCTCCTTTTGCTAAGCCGTGTTTTTTTAATTCTTCAACCTCTTCTTTATAGCCAAAAGTTCTTGCTGGAGCAATTTCGGTTATAAAATTTGTTGATTCATTAAAAGTAAAGTTTTGTTTTCCAAGCCCGACAAAGCAGGTTTCAAAGTCTATGCAAAATCCTTCGTACGGCAGAATTTCTATTGAAGCATTTTGATCTTCCAAAAAAATCCTCTCTTTTACAATAATTGGTTCTTTATTTTGTTTTAAAGCTTTGGGTTTGCAGGCGATTAATGCCGCGACAAAAGGGAGGGCGCTGCCATCCATATTAGGCAGCTCTTTTGCGGAAAGCCCAATCTCCAAAGAATTTATACCAAGCCCATCTGCCGCCGCTAAAATATGTTCTATTGTTTGAAGGTCGCCAAGGCTGGTTCCTCTGGTTGTATTTGTAACATTTTCTACGCAGGCTCTTATTCTTTTGTTTTTAAAAATAAAATTGATTTCACCACTATCGGAAGGAGAAAATGTAATGCTGCTTTTTTCTCCGGAATGAAGGCCTATGCCGGATAAAGACCCTTTTTTTGATATAGTTTTAACGGGATTCCCGTCTTTTGATTGGAACATTTGCCCCATCTCCGTACAGTTTGTAATAACTTCGAATTATCTCTTCGGTTATAATTTCCTTTGTGTTTTTGTCTATTACTGTTCTTTTTACGACGGTTCTAAATGGAGCGTTTGATCCTATTACTCTTTTGTAAGAGGTTGCCTTAAAAGCGCCGTTTCCTCCCATAGAGTAAATAGATGCTCCAGAAAAAACAACTTCTTTTGAGGAAGGAGTTCCATAAATTCTAAAAGAAAGCTTGTGATTTGTGGCGGTCGCTTTTATCAGTATTGGATATCCTGTATCATTCTGGAATTTAAAGTCAGCGGAGCCGGGATAAACTGTCGCATCCCTGCCTAAAGGATATATATTGAAATAAAAAGAATGATTCCGTCTTGCCAAAACTTTTATGTCTGCCAATGCAACGGTATTATAAAGAGTTGTTGCTATTTGGCATGTTCCGCCGCCGTATTCCGGCACCAATTCATTGTTTGATATTACGTAGGCCTGCCTAAATCCGCGCTGAGGAGAGAAATCTCCTATTTTTTCTGTTAAAGATAAAATTTCGCCCGACATCATCAATGTATTGTCCAGCCAAGATGCAATAAGCTTTATATTGTGTATTCTGTTTGGCGAATCATGGGCTCCAAAATAAGTAGTGAAAGAAGAAATCCGATTGACAGGAGGACTCCTTCTTAAATCCGATTCTTTAATTTTTTGGTCAAAAGAGTATTCTATTTCCGCCTTTATAGCCTTATCTCCCCTTGCAAGAGTTTTCCTTATAATTTCAAGTGTTTTTTCGATGTTTAATTTTCTTTTAGGGGAGTCGGGATAAATATGATACTTTCCTGAGCTTTCTTCAAGCTCTATTTTTGCGTTTATAGCTGGAGCGTCCACTTGTTGAGAAACTTCAAAAAGGATATCCCTTGTTTTTTCCGGAAGAATCGCAAGCGCCAGATTAAAAACATGATAATCTCTGGAAAACCTATCCCTCAAATTTAAAAAATAATTTGAAATTTCCGGAAGAGAAAAAATAGAATCTGCTGTTTTTTCTGCAAGGATATAAACTCCAAACTCTCTTGGGAAAAAAGAAAAAGTTTCATTGGAACTTATGATTAGTGTAATTGAAGAAGGGGAAAGCTCTGTAATCGCGCTGTTCTTTAATTTGTATATTACCTCTTTTTTTGTCATCCTGGATATATTGATGTTTCCTACAAAACTGTTTGGCGGAAGTTTATGGTGGCTCATTACAAAATCAAAACAAATCAGTCCTCCAAGAAGAAGGACTGATAATAATGCAAGTATGAAAAGAAACTTTATTCCAGCTTGGCTATTCAATAATTTTTGTTACAGCTCCGGCTCCGACTGTGTGTCCACCTTCTCTGATAGCAAAACGCATTCCTTCTTCAACCGCAACTTCGGCTATAAGCTCAACAGTCATTTCAATGTTATCTCCTGGCATGACCATCTCGACTTTATCCGGAAGCTTGATTTCACCCGTAACATCTGTAGTGCGGATAAAAAATTGAGGCTTATATCCAGGGAAAAACGGCGTATGTCTTCCGCCTTCTTCCTTTTTTAATACATAAACTTGTGCCAAAAATTTTGTGTGAGGCTTAACTGATCCTGTTTTTGCTGCAACCATTCCACGCTTAAGCTCTTCCTTTTCAATTCCTCTCAATAAAAGGCCTACGTTATCTCCGGCAAGCCCTTCATCAAGAGTTTTGCGAAACATTTCTACTCCTGTAACCGTTGCTTTTTTATGTGCGCCGAGACCAATAATTTCTACTTCTTCTCCAACATCAACCTTCCCTCTTTCAATGCGACCTGTACCAACAGTTCCGCGACCAGTAATTGAGAATACATCTTCTATTGGCATTAAGAAAGGCTTATCTATAGGTCTTTCAGGATCAGGCAGATAAGCATCTAATGCTGCTGTTAATTCTAAAATACACTTTGCTGCCTCAGGATCTGTTGGTGATTCCATAGCCTTAAGCGCAGAACCCTTAATTATAGGAATTTTATCTCCCGGATATCCATATTTTGCCAAAAGCTCTCTTATTTCTACTTCTACAAGGTCGATAAGTTCAAGATCGTCGACCATGTCGCATTTATTTAAGAAAACAATTACGTTAGGAACATTAACCTGTCTTGCGAGAAGAATGTGTTCGCGGGTTTGAGGCATAGGTCCGTCAGCTGCGGAAACAACCAGAATAGCTCCATCCATTTGAGCTGCGCCTATAACCATGTTTTTTACATAATCGGCATGACCCGGGCAGTCAATGTGGGCATAATGCCTTTTTTCTGTTTCGTATTCAACATGCGCGATAGCAATTGTAATCCCTCGCGCTTTTTCCTCCGGAGCTGCGTCAATTTCGTCAAACTTTTTGGCTTTAGCAAAACCTTTCTGTGCTAAAACATTTGTTATAGCAGATGTTAACGTTGTTTTTCCATGATCGACGTGTCCAATTGTTCCTACATTTAAATGGGGCTTCTTCCTTTCAAACTTTTCTCTGGCCATTCTTTTTTCCTCCTTGTAATAATGCAACCTTCTTTTCTTTTGTTTTCAATAATATATTATCAGCAAACGCTGATGATTGTCAAGATTGATTTTTGTTTTTTTGTGCTTGCGGGAGCTTCTCATGTAGTGTAAAATTATATCCCAAGTGTTATTTTTCTGATTTTTGTTTGTTATATTAAAACTGTAGTTTGAAGGGATTGGTTTTAAAATTGAGATTTAAACAGCTCCAATGGTCATGGCATAAGATAAAAAAATATCGTTTTGCTTATATTTTTATTCTTCCTACCGTTCTTGGAATGTTGACTTTGCATCTAATCCCGATTGTTCAAGGTATTTATATGTCTTTTTTAAATCTCAGCCAATTTACTCTGGACAAATATCTTGGAGCTCCTTTTGTATGGTTTAAAAATTATTACGATGTCTTGATTAATACGCGAAGCCCTATACGCATAGGCCTTTTTGATGCCGCAAGAAATACAGTTATATATACAGTTGTGGTAACTTTTGGGACGCTTTTACTTGGGATGCTGGTTGCTCTTATGGTAAACAGGGAGTTCAGAGGCAAAGGATTTATTCGCACGCTCTTTTTATTCCCTTGGGTTGTCCCGACCTATGTTACCGGCCTTCTTTGGGGGTTTATGTGGCAGAGGGGAGTTGGGATTATAAACATCATTCTTGTAGATATTCTGCATTTGCTTCCAAGCAAACCTTTTTGGTTAATAGGGCCTAACACCATATGGGCTATTATAATCCCTACAATTTGGCGGTATTGGCCATTTTCAATGTTGCTTCTTTTGGCAGGGATGCAAAGCATTCCTGAAGAACTTTATGAAGCTGCTGACATTGATGGAGCTTCCGGATGGAGAAAATTTTGGGAGATAACTTTCCCTTTGTTAAGGCCTGTGTGGTCAATATTAATACTTTTTGGTTTAATATTTAATGTATACAGTTTTAATATTGTTATAATGATGTTTGGTTTTGGGGCCGGATTTCCTGGTGAATGGGGAGATTTATTAATGACTAATATTTTCAGGAATTCATTTATGCAGTGGAATTTTGGCGCAGGCGCGGCTGCTTCCGTGATCCTAATGTTGACAATGATTTTAATCGTTAATGTCTGGTTTTATTTTTACAAAAAAGCCGAGGAAGAAACCCGATGAATTTATCTTACTACGCTAGGAAGAGAATAAAGGATTATTTGATCCATATTGTAATGTTGATAATACTTTTGTTTACCCTGTTTCCTATTGTATGGATGGTTTATACATCTTTAAAAGAAAATACAGATATTTTAGTCGGCAAAATTCCTCTTTCTCACGCGCATAATAATGTTGCCGAGATAGCGCCTGATGACAGTTCCATATGGATATTGACTTCTGACGGAGGAATAAATAAGCATAACAGGAAGACATTGAAAGAATCAGACTATAAGAGCGCCCAAACCATGACTTCCTCTTTTCACACGGATGATAAATATATTTGGATTTCATCTGCCAATCATGGGTTGTTAAGATACAGCAAAAGCGATTTAAATAAAAAGAGCGAATTCGATTTAAAATTGCCTTCGTTTGACAAGGCAAAAGTCGGATCCACAACTATTTATGGAACCAAAGATAAAATTTATTTTTCGATGAAATATAAAGGGTTTCAACAAGTTGTGGAGTTTAACAAGAAATTGGGAAAGGTTGTAAGGACCTTTAATATAAAGAATGAATTTTCTCCTTCACAGGTTCAATCATTATTTGTTGCAGGAGATACTCTTATGGTGGGGCTTGATACTGGGTTATTGTCGGTGGACATTAAATCCGGCAAAATAAAAAAAGGTTTTTCTATAATGGAGTATCTTCCCCTTGGCGTTGAAAAAATAAAATTACTATCCAATGGCAAACTTATTATTGCCGGCAATAATGGTGCTTATCTGTTTGACATGTCGAGCGGAAACGTTGTAAAAAATATTTACCCTAAAGCAGTTTATGGATTAAGTGTATTAAATGGAAATGTTTATATTGGCACAAATCACGGCTTTATTGCTTATAGTGCTAAAGAGCCAATGATGGCATCTCCGCTGGGAGCCGAAAACCTTTTTCATCAAATTAAGAGGGATGGAACGGTTAATCCAGGAGCGAAGCTTGTTCCTTCTGAGGTGGTTGCCATTGCTGGGCTGGGAAAGAATCTTTATGTCGGATCCACTTTTGGAAGAATATCCCAATATAATTTAAACTCTAAAAAAGTTGTAAATTCTGCTGTCGCGCGCCAGGGGCATATTGTAGTCTCCTGGGTTAATTATGTTGACATGTGGAAAAATGTTGATTTTGGTTTATACTTGGGCAATTCTTTTTTTATTTGCGGAATTTCCATGTTTTTTGCAATGATCTTTGCCACAATGGCGGCTTATGCTTTATCTAGATTTAAATTCCCCGGGTCTAAGCTTTTTTCTATGGCGATATTAGCTACTCAAATGGTTCCCGGAATTATGTTTTTGATTCCTATTTATTCTAATTTTGTTAAATTTTCAGAAATTACAGGAATCCCTATTAAAGGGACTTATTATGGGCTTATTTTTGTTTATTCAACATTTTTTATCCCTTTTTCCGTCTGGATTTTACGCGGATTTTTTGCAGCAATTCCTATCGAGCTTGAAGAAGCCGCGCATATAGACGGCTGCTCTCCTTTTCAGGTCTTTTGGTATGTTGTTTTGCCTTTAGCCATACCCGGCATTATAGCTACGGGAATATATATTTTCCTTACAGCCTGGGATGAATTAATTTTGGCTTGGGTTTTAACTTCTGCCGATACCATGACTATTCCCGTAGGGATCAGGAATTTTGTAGGCAACTATCAGAACCGCTTTGATTTGATTATGGCAGCGGCGACTGTGGCGACAGCGCCTGTTATGTTGTTATTCTTTTTATTGCAGAAACATATTGTAAAAGGGCTTACGGCGGGAGCGGTAAAAGGCTAAAAGAAAAAGAGATGAAATTTATTAGGCTTTTGTGAGATAATTATTTGTCAGGAGGAGGTGAAATAGAATGAAAAAACTGTTTATGCTTATAGTCTTAATTTTTGTTATGACTTTAACATGTTATGGTTTTGGCGAAAAAAATTCTTCCGATATTTCCAGCAAGGCTTCTTATCCTTACCTTATAGATAAGTTTGATGATGGGAATTTTAACGAGAATCCGGAATGGTTTGTTTTTGATAATATTGTTCCTTCAGTTGTTATTAATTCTGTATTGTCAAAAAATAAGGTGGAAGTCGCGGAATATTCTTTGAATATTACTGGAGCCGCTAAAAGCTGGTATGTTGGCGGGATGGGAACTGTTTTAGGGATAGATGCCACACCTTATGACTCCTTTGATGTGAATGTGTATAGCAACGGAGAAGGATCCGGCCTTTTAAAAGTTGAATTGTATGATGATGACAATTTAAACGACAAGGTCGAGGTTGATAAGAATTGGAAACCGACAGAAGATGATTTGTGGGTTTACGAGCTTAAAATCGATTGGAAAGGGTGGAAACATATCTCTATTCCTTTTGCCGACTTTGTAAATCAGGGAAGAGGCAATGGGATTTTTGATCCTAATCTTAAAGAAGGGTCCAGCGGTTTAAATAAGATTCAATTGATTGTTGTTGCCAACTCAGAAGACGGAAACGTTGATTTTAATCTTGATACTATTGAGTTAGGGTTGTCTTCCTCTGACGCCGGCGATAAAGGAATGTAATCAGTTTTTGATTTTTTTAGTTTTTAAAAAGGGTACAAACAGCAAAAAGTTTGTACCCTTTTTGTTATTTGGGAATCAGGGGGAATTTCTTCTTTTTTCTGCTTCTAGGTAAACCACCAAAACCGAGATATCTGCTGGGGAGACCCCTCCAATTCTTGCGGCTTGCCCCAATGTTAATGGCTGCTTTTCCGATAATTTAAGCCGCGCCTCTGATGACAGAGTTATTATCTTTTTGTAGTCAATCCAATCAGGAATTTTTTTTTCTTCAAGCTTTTTCAGCTTTTCCGCGTGTTTTATCTGTCTATCAATGTATCCCGCATATTTTTTTGATATTTCAATTTCTTCTTTAATTTCTTTTGAAATTAAATTGTTATTTTTGATGGCTTCTTTTTTAATAAGAAAAGATTTATACCGTTCTTCTGAAACAAGCCCGATTTGATATCCTTTTTCGGTAAGCCGCAGATCCGCATTGTCCTGCCGCAATAAAAGCCGATACTCGGATCTGGATGTCAGCATTCTGTAAGGTTCGGAAATATCTTTTGTTATTAGGTCGTCTATTAGTGTTCCTATATAAGCTTCGTCTCTACGCAGAATTAATGGTTCCCTGCCTTTTGCTTTCATTGCCGCGTTAATCCCTGCTATTATGCCCAACGCCGCAGCTTCTTCATATCCAGACGTTCCGTTTATTTGCCCCGCGCAAAAAAGGCCTGAGATTAATCTTGTTTCCAGAGAATAAGTAAGCTGCGATGTAGGCACATAGTCATATTCAACCGCATATCCCGGACGAATTATTTCTACATTTTCCAAACCTGGCATTGTTCTTAGCATTTCAAGCTGGACGTCTGACGGAAGGCTGGTATTTAATCCCTGCGGATAAATTTCCAGAGTATTACGTCCTGTCGGCTCAATAAAGCATTGATGCTTTTCCTTGTCAGGGAATCTTACAACTTTATCTTCAATAGATGGACAGTATCTTGGCCCAATCCCCTGAATTTTTCCGCTGTACAAAGGGGATCTGTCAAGATTTGCCCGAATAATTTCGTGAGTTTTGGGTGTTGTCCATGTTAAATAGCACGGAACTTGAGGTAGGTTTGCTCCTTTATTTTCGGGAATGTTTAATCCATATTGCCTATATTCCCAGGTAAATGAAAACATTTTAGGAGGGGTATCTCCCGGTTGTATTTTCATCCTTGAAAAATCAAGTGATCTTTTGTTAAGCCTTGGAGGGGTTCCTGTCTTTAATCTCCCAAGTTTTAACCCTATTTTTTCCAAACTTTGGGAAAGTTTTTTTGCGGGGAGTTCCCCTGACCTGCCTGCCTCCTGATGGTTCATTCCAGTATGGATTATCCCGTTTAAAAAAGTGCCGGTTGTTACAACCACAGTTTTACTTTCATAAACAACATCCAAAGCTGTCCTGACTCCGACAATATTTTTCCCCTCTTTGTCTACAAGAATTTCATCGACAATATCCTGCTTAAGATCAAGGTTCTTTTCTTCTTCGAGGATATTTTTCATGACAAGATGATATTCGTCACGATCTGATTGTGCGCGGAGGCTGTGAACCGCATCCCCTTTTGTGGTATTTAAAGTCTTCATTTGAAGAAACGTCAAATCGGCGGCAATTCCCATTTGCCCGCCCAAGGAGTCGAGCTCTTTGACAAGCTGGCTTTTGGCGGGGCCACCGATTGCGGGATTGCATGACATAAAAGCGATGGTGTCCAAGTTTATTGTCAGAAGCAGAGTTTTGCAACCAAGTCGAGAAGCTGCCAATGCCGCCTCAACCCCCGCATGTCCTGCGCCGATAACGATTACATCGTATATTCCGGGATTTTTATTGTTATGCATTCTCTTTTTGTTATCCGCGAATATCTCTTATGACATAAACAACGCCTATTGTTATGCCAAAAGAATCTCTAACCTTGTTCGCATTTATAATAGAAGGAATTTTTTCACCTTGGGGATCGATCAAGTCTGTTTCAAACCTTTGGATTTCCAGATTTTTATCCGCTACTTCACAAAACAGCTGATTATATTTATTTACATCTTTAAATAATTTGCAAATTGGCTTACCTATTATCTGTTCTTTTGGCACATGGAAAAATTTTTGCGCTTCATTATTTAAAGATAAAACTCTTCCTTCAAGATCGGTAATCAAAAGAGAGTCGGGCATTGTTTCGATAATTGTTTCTGCCGCGAATCCGGGAGATACGGTAAACAAGTTGTACCGCCTCATTGCTATAAAAACAAAAATTCCCATTAGGGTTATTGCAAACACAACGGTCGGATAAAAAATTCTTGTTCCAAAAATCAGAGGGGTAATCTGGTCTGTTATTGCCGCCATTAAAAGTGACAAGACGGCTCCTGCTGCGATGATTGCCGATTGTTTTTGTATTATTGGATGATGGCAGACTTTTTGTGCACAATTTACAAAAAGATAAGACGCAAACGCTACATAAGCCAAAGAATAGACGGTAAATATCCAATATAGCGGTGCCGGCTGGCTGACAATTCCTATATCCCTTATTTCATAGTAGGAATACATAAAATTTGTAAAAAGAAACAAGGAGCTTGTAATTACAGCCGGTAAATACAAGAAAATATAAGTTGTCCTGTTGTTTAACCATGAATACCTTCTGGTAAATATCATCGCAAAATGGACAAACATGGCAAGCATAAAAGAAAGAAGAGTTACGCTGATACGGTTAATTTGCCTTGCTATTTCAAGCGTGAAAGCTATTCGCATGGAGTATTCAAAAATAGCGGCTAAAAATCCTACAAGCGCCAATCTTGCGTAAAACCTGGCTGCCTTATCATCGTGGTACCTGTTGAAGATATAAAACGACATTAATAAAATAAAAAGAGCGGCTGCCAATTCAAAGTATGAAAAAAACATTGCCATAATTTAATTATAGTTTACTTCAAAAGCATAAGCAATATGTGATATAATTAATTTGATGACTTACAAACGCATTCTCCTCAAGCTTTCCGGTGAAATTTTTGGCGGTAAGTTGAAATACGGCCTTGATCCTGAAGTTTTTGATGAAATCGCAAAAGAGATCCAAAAAGTAAGGAAACACAATATCCAAATTGCTGTGGTTGTCGGCGGAGGCAATATATTTAGAGGTTTGGCAGGATCTTCTGCCGGAATGGATCGCGCGACTGGCGATTATATGGGAATGCTTGCAACGGTCATTAACGCTCTTGCTCTTCAAGACTCACTGGAAAGAGCAGGCGTTTACGCAAGAGTAATGACGGCAATAGAGATGCGTCAAGTCGCTGAGCCTTTTATCCGTCGGAGGGCGATAAGGCATATGCAAAAAGGGAGAGTCGTCATTTTAGCTGCAGGGACCGGCAATCCTTATTTTTCAACAGATACAACTGCTTCTCTTCGCGCGGCCGAACTTGATGTCAATGTAATCATTAAAGCAACCAAAGTTGATGGGATATACGATAAAGATCCTATGAAATACAAAAATGCAAGGAAATTTTCTAAATTAACTTATATGGAAATTTTAAACAGAGGGCTAAGAGTGATGGATTCAACTGCTGCCTCTCTTTGTATGGATAACGATATTCCCATGGTTGTACTTGACTTGATGAAAAAAGGGAACGTTGAAAAAGCGGCATTAGGCAAAAAAGTAGGCACCTCTGTTACAAAAAACAAGTAGGAGGAGATATAAATGCAGGATGCGATAAAAGATTCTGAAAGTAAAATGAAAAAGGCATTAGATGTTTTAAAACAAAGCCTTACGGGCATACGGACGGGACGCGCTACTCCCGCGTTAATCGATGGGATTACCGTGGAATATTATGGAGCGCAGACCCCTTTGAAGCAGATCGCCAATATTTCTGTTCCTGAGCCTAGACAAATTGCTATCCAGCCATACGATAAAAGCTCTGTCCAGTCAATAGAAAAAGCTCTTCTTACGTCAAAACTGGGAATTACTCCTAAAGTAGAATCCGGCATGCTGAGATTATTTCTTCCTCAGTTAACAGAGGAGCGCCGCCGCGATCTTATAAAAATAGTAAAAGATGAAGCTGAAAAAGAAAAAGTGTCTATCCGTAATATCCGCCGCGAAGGGATGGAGTTCTTAAAGAAACAGAAAAATGACAAAGTTTTGACTGAAGACAACGTGAAAGATCAGGAAGAGACAATCCAAAAACTTACCGATAGATACATTGTAGAAATAGATAAGGTGCTTGCCGCAAAAGAAAAAGAAGTTTTGGAAGTATAATTTTGGGAATAATGAAAAAGATCCCAAACCATGTAGCAATCATAATGGATGGAAATGGCCGTTGGGCAAAGGGGCGGGGGCTTCCTCGCATTGCGGGACATAAAGTTGGTGCTGACTCCTTAAAGGAATGTGTCAAGGTTTGTGCGGAAATCGGAGTTAAATATCTTACCGTATATGCTTTTTCCACAGAAAACTGGGCACGCCCAAAAGATGAAGTTTCTTTTTTGATGGGACTGCTGGCGGACACAATTGATCGTGAAGTTGAAAGCCTTAACAAAAACAATGTCTGCTTAAGGTTTCTGGGAAGGCTTGATCAGTTTTCTGACCAATTAAACGGTAAAATGCGGGCTTCAATGGATAAACTTTCTAAAAATACGGGATTAAATCTTAATGTTATGGTGAATTATGGGGGAAGGGCGGAGATTGTTGACGCGGTAAACGAATGGGTTAAGGAAGAAGAGGGGCGTGGTGAGGGAAAGCTTATTACCGAAGAAAAGATTAGCAGCCATTTATATACTAAAGATATTCCTGATCCGGATTTATTGATCAGAACGGCATCTGAGATGAGAATTTCGAATTTTTTATTGTGGCAGATAGCTTACGCGGAAATTTATGTGACAGATGTTTTTTGGCCGGATTTCAGGCGAAACGAGCTATCAAAAGCAATTGAATCTTATGGTAGTAGAGAGAGAAGGTTTGGAAAGACATCAGAGCAAATTGATTGATAATTTTATGTCAAAATCTTTTATAACAAGATCACTTACTATTTTAGTTTCTGTTCCCATAATATGGGCTTGTACTTATTTTGGCGGATTTTTGTTTTTAATTTTTATTTTAACCCTGGCGCTTTTTTCGGTTAACGAATTTTATAATTTAATGATGAAAAAAGGTTATTATCCTGCTTATTGGGTAGGCAATATAATTACCATATTCTTTATAGTTTTTTCTTATTATTCAGTAAGTAAAAATTGGGAACCCGCACATTCGGCGATTCTTACGATTGCGGCTTCTCTTGCTCTAATGGCCGGAGTTTTCCTGAAAAGGGCGGAAGATACAATTGTTGATGTCGCGGTAACGCTTTTAGGGATGATTTACATTGGATGGTTTTTCAGCTATTTTATTTTTATAAGAAGCCTGACCGATCACGGAGCTTATTTTTTCTTTTTAATGCTCACTATATGGGCGATGGATATAATGGCTTATCTTGTCGGTAAAAAATTTGGCAGGCATAAACTGGCTCCCAATATTTCTCCGCATAAAACATGGGAAGGGGCCATTGCCGGGTTTGTTACATGCATTATCGCCTCTGAGATATTTTCCAATTTTGCGGCGATAAATGGGACGCATGCCTTGATTCTCGGCTTGTTAATAGGGCTTGTTGCCCAGCTTTCCGATCTTGTTGAGTCTGTGATAAAGCGGGATGCTGGAGCCAAAGATTCTAGCCAGATAATTCCGGGACATGGAGGAGTTCTTGACCGCTTGGATTCTTTTATACTAACCGCGCCAATTATGTACTATTATGTAGTTTGGGTGATATTGAGATAACCTTATCAATAATAATATTTGCTCTCGCTGAATATTACTTTAATACCATGTTTATCGTGTATTCTTTTTGCTGACAAGTATCTATCGGAATGTTTTTTCAAAATTTCACTAATTCTTCTCTGCTTCTAGTGTCTGTTTATCATCGTAAAATTGTGCTAATGGATATGATATAATAATTGCGTGAAAAACAGCCAGATTCAGGTTCTTCCCGAAGATTTAATCAATAAAATCGCCGCAGGGGAAGTTATTGAAAGACCCTCTTCGGTTGTCAAAGAGCTTGTAGAAAACTCAATCGACGCTTACGCTTCTCACATTGAAATAGAGATACAGGATGCAGGTAAAAAGCTTATCAGGGTGACTGATGATGGTGTTGGGATGACTTCCGAAGAGATAGAGCTAGCACTCAAACGCCATTCTACTAGCAAAATAAAAACTCTTGATGATCTTTTTAACATAAAAACTCTAGGCTTTCGCGGTGAGGCACTTCCTTCGATTGATAGTGTATCTAAATTCCAAATGGAGCCTAATTCAAACGGAAAGGGGATAACCTCCTCTGTTAAAGAACTTTTTTATAACACCCCTGTTCGTCTTAAGTTTTTAAAAAGTAATACTACTGAGATAAATCACATTGAGGACCTCGTTTCTAACTTTATCTTATCATCTCCAAAGATCTCTTTTAAATTGATAGTAGATGGAAAAATTGTTTTGACCTCGCAAGGGAACGGGAAACTTACTGATGCTATTTATTCTGTTTTTGGGCTTGAGCTTTCTCGTGAACTACTTGAAGTTAAGGGAGAGTCTGTTTATGGCTTTGTTTCAAAGCCGAACATAAGCAGACTCGATAGAAGTTTTGAGGTTTTCTTTGTAAATGGAAGAAGCGTTAAGAATTTTATGTTGGGAAGAGCGACTGAAGAAGCTTATCGCAACTTAATTCCTGGGAACAGATATCCTGTGGCGATTTTGTTTGTTGATATCCCGCCTCAAGAGGTGGATGTGAATGTACATCCGGCGAAGAGGGAAGTTAAGTTTTTGAAGACGAAAGAAGTAATGGCTAGGGTCACTTTTGCGGTGAAGAAATCACTTGAGGGAGTAATGGAAGGGGACAAATTTCCAATTTCCAATGTCCAATCCCTCGAGAAGCTCGGGACAAGTTTTCCAATTTCGAATGGGGGGCAGGGAGAATACAAGGGATCGACTGATAACTTATTCCAAAAAATACACATTCATGAAAACCAATGGACGCCTCAAATGGCTGAGATTTTATTAGACCAGCTACCTCAGGTTCAAGTCCCGACGATGGTTGAGGAATCTACCTTTATTGTGTCAAGCGTTCAGCCACTTATACCGATTTATCAGTTTATCAATACTTATATTATATGTACTGATGGCGAGGATCTTGTTTTGCTTGATCAGCATGCGACACATGAGCGAATTCTTTTTGACAAGCTTCAAAAATCTGAAAATTTAGGTATGTCATCGTCTCAAAGTTTATTAATTTCAGAAACTCTTGAGTTTAGCCATGGTGAAGCCTCTGTCTTGGAGGAAAATTTTGAAGAATTTAAGCGGCTTGGTTTTGAGATAGAACATTTTGGAAAAGACTCCTTTATTGTACGAATGATTCCATCAATTTTGATGAAAGCCTCTCCAAAAGAGGTAATCACGGATATTATAACGGAACTTAAAAGTGGCGAATTTAAAAATCAGCCTGAAAAAAAGAAAGATAAGCTAAATAAGATGATAGCATGCAAGGCTGCGATAAAAGCGGGAGATAAGCTTTCACAAACAGAGATACAAAATCTCATACGCGATCTTTATAAAACAGAAAATCCTCTTACCTGTCCTCATGGCAGACCTACGATAGTCAAAATCACAAAATATGATTTAGAGAAAATGTTCGGGAGAAAGTGATTATTCTGATTTTAGAGAATTAGTTTTATTTAATTTTAATTGAAACACTCAAAAATAGATGTTAAACTTAAAATTGAGAGGTGAAGCTGATGAATACTGTAACTTTAGAAAAAGAGTTGATTGAGATAGTTTCTGATTTACCAAAAAATTCAGCTAAAGAAGTTATTGATTTTGCAAAATATTTGAGATGGCAATCTGCTTCTTCGAAAAAATTTCCGGAAAGAGTCGATGATCTATGGACAAAAATGAAAAAACAGATTGAGTTCAAAAAGTTTAAACCCAGCGATGTTGCCAGGTTTATTGAAGAGATAAAAAAACAAAGCAAATGAAGGCTTTAAAAGTTGTTGTTGATACTAATGTTTTAATTTCCTCGCTATTTGGCGGTAATCCAATTTGTAGATTGTGCAGTTTGCTCTGGTGTTCAATATATAATTTCTGGCGATAAGCATTTACTAAAATTGTCAGAATTTAAGGATATCATAGTTCTTTCTCCTGCTAATTTTATTAAAACTTTTAGTCATTAGGCTTTGCAATTTCCTGCCCAGTTTTCAATAGAAGTACAAATTATGTCATCAATAAACAATCTCCCAGTATTTGGCATTCCATTTTCAATAGAACTGTATTTTTTTGGTAAAGGAGCAAGAGCAGAATATCTTATGTGCATAAGTATTCTATTTCTGAATTCTATTGGCATTTTCGCAGCAGATAAAAGACCAGTCTCATTATCAAGGTCGGCTAGAACCTGGGAGATTAAAGTTGTTGCCCGCTCTTTTTCTTCTCCAGTAGCTGTATCCCAAAATAGTCGGGATGAAAGTTGCTTGTTTATTTTTTCTTTAAAGGTATCTTCCTCGCCATAACAGCCGTTGTTTTTGTTAAATACTGCTCCGTGTAAATTTCTTAAATCGCTATCATATGGGTTGGTAAATCTAAACAAAAAACGGCTTCCATCTATAACCCCTGAAGAAGAAAGTCGTGCGGCTCTATATAAATCTTCCAAAGAGACAGGCATATAACCGGTTGAATCGAAAGGTTCTTGAGGAGAAACTCTTCTCGTGTGACCAGTATATCTTCCTATACTTGCTTGAAAGTCTTCAGAAGTTTGGGATGTTTTTGCTGTTGAGACTACATTTCTGAGCCGAACAGGAAGATTGTCAACTGTAACAACTACAGGCGCAACTATTTCCCCTTCTTTTTCTATCTTCACATCGTCTAATATAGTTGAAAAGAAAACTCCATCATTAAAAGAAGATGGACTCCATGATCTAATGCTTATCATCGGTCGGGGATGAGTGTAATTTGGTATTCTGAAAACCTGCTCTAAAACAGTTATTTTTTTCCTTCCTTTAAGCTCTAAATAAAGATGCTTTGTTGCATATGCACGAACTGCTGGTAACATTTTTTTGCCTCCTAAATTTTTTTATTATAACTAATATCTTATCGCCTGTTATAAAAAAAATTTCAAACTATTTTAATGGCAAATAAAAACAGGGAATAACAATCATGGAAAAAATGTTTGAAAAAAGATAGAATACTTCTCTTATGGACAATAAAGAAGCCAAAAAAAATGTTTTCTGGCTTGCGATGACCAGCCTTTTTACTGATATTTCTTCTGAAATGATAATGTCACTTTTGCCGTTGTTTTTAACCGCGCTTGGAGCTTCGCGTGCTGTGGTGGGGCTGATCGAAGGGATCGCCGAAACTACTGCTAGCTTGTTTAAAATAATCTCCGGATGGCTTTCTGATAAATTGGGAGCTCGTAAAGGGCTGGTTGTTTTTGGATACGCATTATCAACTATTTTTAAGCCTTTCATCGCTCTTGCAAATGTTTGGCATCAGGTTTTATTCGTCAGATTTGTTGATAGAGTCGGAAAAGGGATCCGCAATGCTCCCCGCGATGCCTTGATTGCTGATTCTGTAGAAGAGCATGAAAGAGGAAAATCTTTTGGCTTTCAGCGTGGAATGGATACTTTTGGAGCTGTTATCGGAACATTTCTTGCGGCGGCATTGCTTTTTTTTCTTGGGGAATATACCCAGTTAGATGTTTTGCATCAATACAGGACAATTTTTTTGCTTTCTATAATTCCTGGAATTTTGGGTGTTCTGTCTGTTTTATTTATGGTTAAAGAAATAAAAAAACAGACTGATGGGAAAGAAATTCCTTTAATTTCATGGAAATCATTTGATTCAAGTTTTAAAGCTTTTATATTTGTTTCCGCCATTTTTGAATTTTCAAATTTCAGTTACGCGATTTTTATTCTTCGCGCCTCAAGTTTAGGCGTCATTGTCGCCCTAATACCAATTATTTATCTTATGTACAATCTTGTTTATGGATTCCTTTCGCAACCGCTTGGGGCTTTAGCTGACAAAATAGGGGAAAAAACAGTCCTTTTCTTCGGATATGCTTTTTCTGCCATTATGTGTCTGGGTTTTGCTTTTGCGAGCAATCCTATGCATGCATGGATACTTTTTGCGATATATGGAGTTGTCAGCGCTATAACAAATACAATCCCGAGAGCAATGCTAGCAGACCTTGTGTCTCCCAAATTGCGCGGTTCAGCTTATGGCGCCTATTATATGGTGATAGGGTTGGTTGCTCTTCCAACATCCGCGATCGCAGGCTTTTTGTGGGATAGCTTGGGCGCTGTCATTGCTTTTTCTTATGGAGCCGCACTGGCTTTTTCTGCTGCAATTCTTGTTCTTGTTTTTATTCCATCAAAAAATTCTTAGTGAAGAATTTTTCTGTAATAAAATAATAAGATCTTTTGCTATACTTAAAGCATGCCTAAAATCTATTTAGCCCCGCTTGCGGGATGTTCGGACTTGGCCTTTAGGCTGATCTGCCGCGAATATGGGGCAAAATTTGCTTTTTTTGAAATGGTAGATGCTCATTCCCTTATTTATGAATCAAGACAAACTTTTGATGTTTTAGAAACTTGCCCCGAAGATAAACCTATAGCTGCCCAGCTCTTGGGCTGTGACCCTGACATCATGCTAAAAGCCGCTAAAAGACTTTTGGCTATAGTAAAAGTTTCATCCATTGATGTAAACGCCGCTTGCCCTGTCACAAAAGTCATAAAGAAAAAATGCGGCGCCTATCTTATGCGTGATCCAAGTGGCTTATATAAAACAATTAAAAAACTTGTCTCCAGCCTGGATATCCCCATAACCGTAAAACTAAGATCAGGTTTTGAAATGGAAGATCATAAGAAACTTGTTTCTATCGCTAAAAATTGTGAAAAGCATGGAGCTGCAACTATTTTTATACACGGAAGGACTCGTTCTCAACTATATTCCGGCGATGTTGATTATGAAGCGATCAGGCTTGTTAAAGAGAATGTGAAGGTTCCGGTTTTTGGTTCGGGAAATGTTTTTAATCATGAACTCGCAAAGAAAATGTTTGATGAGACGGGGTGTGACGGGATTTTGGTTGCGCGCGGGGCGTTTGGCAATCCGTGGATATTTAAACAGATAGAAGATTATTTAAAAGATTGCAAACTCCCCCATAAAATAAGCATGGCCTCCAGAAAAAAAGCGCTAAAGAGACATCTTTATCTTGTGAATAAATATAGAAAAGGAGTTGAATCAAGCAAGGTAGGCATTATGAGAAAAGTTGGCATCTGGTACTCCAAATCATTTAAAAATGCGGCAAAGCTTCGCGGGCTTTTTGGGCAGGCTAGGAGTTATGAGGAGATTTTGGCATTAGTTGAGAAGTTTATTTGCGGGGTGTGAGTTATGAGTTGACTAGCGCCGACTACTTAATTCATGCTAAAATAGCATTGTTATGAAAGCTATTTTGGCACTTGAAGATGGAACTATATTTGAAGGAAAATCTTTTGGAGCCGAAGGTGAAAGTCTTGGCGAAGTTGTTTTTAATACTTCTATGACCGGTTATCAGGAGATTTTGACCGATCCTTCCTATAAAAACCAAATCGTTGCGATGACCTATCCTTTAATAGGAAATTATGGAGTAAATGACGAAGATTTTGAATCTCAAAAACCCCATCTTTCCGGTTTTGTTGTTTTGGAATCAAGCAGAATTGCCAGCAATTGGCGTGCTCAAATGACACTCGATCAATTTTTGAAAAAATATAATGTTGTTGGAATAGAGGGAATTGATACCCGGGCCTTAACTCTTCATATCAGGAATACAGGAGCAATGAAAGGGATAATTTCTACATCTGACTTTAACGTAAAAAACTTGATAAAAAAAGCAAATGATTACGAAGGGCTTGTAGGCATAGATTTGGTAAAAGAGGTTACCTGCAAAAAAACTTATGAATGGAACACGGAAGGTAAATACAAAGTTGTTCTTATAGATTGCGGAGCAAAACACAATATAATGCGTGAGCTTGCCAAACGAGGATGTAAAGTGACAGTTGTTCCGGCAAAAACAACTTCTGACGATATTTTGGCGATGGAGCCTGATGGAATTATGTTATCAAATGGGCCAGGAGATCCAGCTGCTGTTACTTATGTCATAGAGACCGTCAGACATTTAATCGGCAAAACCCCTATTTTCGGAATTTGTTTAGGCCATCAAATGCTTGGACAGGCTTTGGGCGGAAAAACTTATAAATTAAAATTTGGCCATAGGGGAGCGAACCACCCTGTTAAAAATCTGCAAACAGAAAAAGTTGAAATAACCTGCCAAAATCATGGGTTTTGCGTAGACATAGACAGTTTGAATCAAGAAGAAGTTGAACTAACACATGTTAACTTAAATGACCATACTTCAGAAGGTTTGAGGCATAAGAAATACCCCGTATTTTCGGTACAGCATCATCCAGAATCATCTGCCGGACCTCACGACAGCCGCTACTTGTTCGACCAATTTATAGAGTTAATGGAGCAGCATGCCTAAACGAACAGACATAAAAAGTATATTAATTATAGGTTCCGGCCCGATTATCATAGGGCAGGCTTGTGAGTTTGACTATTCTGGGGTTCAGGCTTGTAAAGTTTTAAAGGCCGAAGGGTTTAAAGTTATTCTTGTCAACAGTAATCCGGCGACTATTATGACGGATCCCGAAGTTGCCGACCGTACTTATATTGAACCTATTACTCCTGAAATTGTTGAAAAAATTATTGAAAAAGAAAGGCCGGATGCCATCCTTCCCACGCTGGGAGGGCAAACAGCCTTAAATATAGCTATTGCTATCTATGAAAACGGCGTTTTGGATAAATACAATGTAAAAATGATTGGAGCAAATCCTGGTGCCATCAAAAAAGCAGAAGAGAGGGAATTATTTAAGTCCGCGATGGAAAAAATAGGGCTCGACCTGCCAAAAAGTAATTTTGCCCATACTTTAGAAGAAGCAGAAAAAGTTTCAGAAGAAATAGGATATCCGGTAATTATTCGCCCGAGCTTTACTTTGGGTGGAACCGGAGGCGGAGTTGCTTACAATATCGATGAATTAAAAGAGATAGCTTCCCGAGGACTTTCTGCCAGCATGACGACAGAGATTTTAATAGAAGAATCTATTATCGGGTGGAAAGAATTTGAATATGAAGTAATGAGGGACAAAAAAGATAATGTTGTAATAATTTGCTCTATTGAAAATTTTGATCCTATGGGGGTGCATACTGGAGACAGTATTACGGTTGCTCCCGCGCAGACGCTGACGGATAAAGAGTATCAGAATATGCGAGATGCTTCTATTGCTGTTATTCGTGAAATAGGAGTTGAAACGGGAGGGTCAAATATTCAATTTGCGGTAAATCCTGACAACGGACGAATGGTTGTTATTGAGATGAATCCGCGGGTTTCCAGGTCGTCCGCGCTAGCTTCGAAGGCGACAGGATTCCCAATTGCAAAAATGGCGGCAAAATTGGCGATAGGCTATACTTTAGATGAAATTCCAAACGATATTACCAAGAAAACGCCCGCATGCTTTGAGCCGACTATTGATTATTGCGTGGTAAAAATTCCAAGGTTTACTTTTGAAAAATTTCCTGGAGCTTCTTCTACTCTTACGACCGTTATGAAATCTGTAGGAGAGACAATGGCAATCGGCAGGACTTTTAAAGAATCTTTACAAAAAGGACTGCGGTCTTTGGAAATAAAAATTTATGGGTTTGAGGATCCGAAAATTGAGCTTTCAAAAGAAGAAGTTGAAAACGAGATTAAAAGGCCTTCGCCTGATAGAATTCTTTATTTAAAGCGTGCTCTTCAGTTGGGACTGGATATTGATCACATTTACGAATTAACAAAAATCGACAGATGGTTTTTGACGAACCTGCAGGAACTTGTTGAATTTGAGAAAAAACTGAAAACCCATAAAAAATTAACTGCCTCTATTTTAAAAGAGGCAAAACTTATGGGATTTTCTGATATCCAGATTGCAAAACTGTGCGAACTTAAAGAGGAAGATGTGTCTACCCTTAGAAAAGAATACAACATCTTTCCTGAGTTTAAACAGGTCGATACTTGCGCCGCCGAGTTTGAAGCTTATACACCTTATTATTATTCTTCATATTGTTAATTTTTTCCTTTGTCTTTCCATTTATATTTTACTAAAAGAGCGTGAAATTTTTAAAATATTCTGTCGAAAGATATTTTGATGTAGCTTATACATACATACAAAAATGGAGGAGAAATAAAATGGGAATTGATTTTGGATCTGTCAGGGCTTCGAGGCTTGTTGATACATTTAAAAGAACATTGGTTTGTCCGTCGCAAAATGGGGTAAATCCTGCTACTTTAAATTTGACCAGAGATGGGGCAAGGGAGATATTAGGGAGAGGCTCGCTAAGAGAAACCTTAAATCCTTTTTTGTCAGCCATGGATGCTAATAGCTGGCAGGCTATTCCTCTAACAGTAGAAAGAAACGAGCATTTTTCTCCTTTTAGAGAAGTAGCATCATATACATCTTATTGGCCATCGGGGGGAATGTCTGTCGAAGGGCTTTCGGTAGAGACAATCAGAAAGTATGCGATGAAGGATTCGGGTGATGAATGGGTACGGCAAACAATTACTGAAATAGAAAAGGCATTTACAGTTTCTTTGCCTCCTTTGTTTCGAGTTTCTTATACTTTACATGAGGTGTGCGAAACAGCCGGGCTTCACCTTACGGACGAACTCTCCTTGAGTGTTGATGATTTAGCGGCATCATTTCGTGCTTTTAATGAATCTGATTATGTAGCGGATCTTTTGGCAAAAATGTATGCTAACCATTTATTGAGTGAATTACATTCGCAGCATGTGGGTGCAATTAATGAGATTCGTGAGGCAATGGACTCAGAAGAAAATAAACTTGCGAAAAATATTTTGACTCTTATTTATCGCGCTGATAACAATGAGGGAAAAGCGGCAAGATTTAATGCATTATTGAACCAAGAAGGAGGCAGAGAGGCTTTCGAGACGGCGTTTAAATATGCAATTGCTCTTGGACAAAATAAAACAGCTTATTCATTATGTTTATATTATAAGCAGGCTTCTTTCAGTTAAGTGAATATGGTTGGAGAGAAAGGAGTGTTAGTCTTTCGTAACGGCTAGATTATCATATTGCCCACCCAAGCTGAAATTAGAATTTTTTTTATATTTATGTTATATTAAAAGAAAGTCTTTATGCCTAAAATACTTTCAAAAGAAAAACTATCAGAAAACATTTCAAAAATTGTAGTTGAGGCTCCTCATGTTGCAAAGGCTACCAAGCCTGGTCAGTTTATTGTTGTGGTTCCTACAGAAAACGCGGAAAGAATCCCGTTGACTATTGCTGATTTTGATAAAAAACAAGGGACTATTACCATTATTTTCCAAATTGTCGGCGCGACGACGAGAATTTTGAACTCCCTAAAAGAAGGCGATAATATTGCCCATATCTTAGGCCCTCTTGGCGTCCCATCGCATATGGAAAAATTTGGGACGGTTGTCGTTATTGGCGGCGGAGTCGGTATAGCGGAAATTTATCCTGTCGTCAAATCATTAAAAGAAACAGGAAATGAAGTCATTACAATTATCGGAGCCAGATGCAAAGAGTTGCTGATTTATGAATCAGAACTAAGAACACAGAGTGCGGAACTTAAAACCACTACGGATGACGGCTCATCAGGCCGCAAAGGATTTGTTTCCGACGAGCTCAAGGATATAATAAATTCAGGGAAAAAGATTGACAGGGTAATTGTGGTTGGACCTGTTCCTATGATGAGAGTGTGTTGCGATGTGACCAAGCCTTTGGCGATTAAGACAATGGTTTCTTTAAATACACTGATGCTTGATGCTACAGGGATGTGCGGAATATGCAGAGTGACCGTTGGCGGCGAGACAAAGTTTGCCTGTGTTGAAGGGCCGGAGTTTGACGGGCATCAGGTAGATTTTGGCGAACTTGCCAGCCGTTTAAGCGCTTACAAAAATAAAGAGAAAGAGGCAGATAACCATGTTTGCAGGTTGTTGAAAAATGGCTGAAAAAAAGTTAAGGAAAAAAATGGGCGAACGCTCTGTTGTCGAACGTATAACAGATTTTCAGGAAGTCCCTCTAGGATATACTTTGGAAGAAGCCATATCCGAAGCTAAACGCTGCATACAGTGTAAAAATCCTCAGTGTGTTAAGGGCTGTCCTGTGGAAATCGACATTCCCGGGTTTTTAAAATATTTGGCGCTGGGCAATTTTGAATCAGCCATTAAAAAAATTAAAGAGACAAATTCTTTGCCTGCTGTATGTGGAAGAGTCTGTCCTCAGGAAGAACAATGCGAGCTTAAATGTGTATTGGGCGTTAAAGGGGAGCCTGTCGGGATAGGGAATCTGGAAAGGTTTTTGGCTGATTGGGAGAGAGCAGAGAATAGAAAGCAAAAAGCAGAGAGCGGAGAAAAAAAGAAAGATAAAATTGCGGTTGTTGGATCTGGGCCTGCTGGATTAACTTGCGCGGGAGATTTGGCAAGGCTTGGCTATCAAATAACTGTTTTTGAATCCCTTCATGTAACTGGAGGAGTTTTGACATATGGCATACCCGAATTTCGCCTCCCCAAAAAAATTGTTGAAATGGAAATTGATTATATAAAAAGCTTGGGAGTAGAAATCAAAACAGATATGCTGATCGGAAATGTTTATACAATTGAAGAACTTTTAAAGGAATATAAGGCTGTTTTTATCGGGTCAGGTGCCGGTCTTCCAAAATTTATGGATATTCCGGGTGAAAACTTTGACGGAGTTTATTCAGCCAATGAATATCTTTTTAGAGTTAACATGATGAAGGCCTGGAAATTTCCGGAATATTTAACCCCTATAAAAATAGGGAAAAAAGTGGCAGTTGTCGGCGGAGGAAATGTGGCAATGGATGCGGCAAGGGTCTCTCTTCGGCTTGGGGCAGAAGAAGTTTGCATAATATATCGCAGGACCAAAAATGAAATGCCGGCAAGAAAAGAAGAAGTTCATCGCGCAGAAGAAGAAGGGATTATATTTAAAAATTTAACCCTTCCTATCGCGTATCATGCAGATGAAAAAGGTTGGGTTAAAGATGCAAAATGCATTCAAATGGAGCTTGGCGAACCTGATTCGTCAGGAAGAAGAAGGCCTGTCCCGATTGAGGGCTCAAATTTTAAAATTCCGGTTGAAACGGTTATAGTTGCGATTGGGAATTCCCCAAATCCATTAATTCCGCATAGAACGCCTAATTTGAAAACGGAACGATGGGGTGGCGTTATCATTACAAACGAAGGGGCTACTTCAATTTCAGGCGTTTTTGCCGGAGGGGACATTGTACGTGGGGCGGCAACTGTCATTTCAGCTATGGGAGACGGCAAAAGGGCTGCAAAGGCTATTCACAAAATGCTTTCCGCGTAGATCAAAAATTTTCCTTTATAAGTTTATTCATTTCCCCTTGTTTTAAAATTAACACACTCCCTGCCCAATTGGACGCGGGATCCGCAGGAATTGTTTGCGTGCGAATATTTTCTGAGGGCATAGCCCGGATGCTATTGGCCAGCAGGATGAATTCTTTCAAAGAAAGATCGCTTTTTATATTATTTACTATTACATCTATTATAAAAGGAGCCTTGATAATAGATACAGGGTTAACAAGGTTTTTTATTAAAGCCTTTATAAATTGCTGCTGTCTTAGCATCCTTCCTATATCGCCCATCGCATCATGCCTGAATCTGGTATATCCGTTTGCCTGTTTTCCTGAAAGCTTCTGGTATCCTTTTTTAAGATTGATATTTAAATCTTGGGCATGGTCAACATAATATAAATCTTTTTCAACATCCACCCATACGCCTCCTAAAAGATCAACCAATTTTTCAATTCCTTTTGTATTAATTAATATATGTTTTTCTATTTTTACTCCTATAAGCTTTTCTATGGTTTGTTTTGTCAGGTCAATTCCTCCAAGAGCAAAAGAAGCATTTATTTTATTGTATCCGTATCCGGGGATTTGCACAAAAGAATCACGGGGAATTGATATTGCGTTGATTCTATTTTTTATCGGATCAAAATGAAGAAGCATTATGGAATCAGATCTCCCGTTAACCCTCAGATCCACTTTTTTTGTTTCTGCAATAAAGGTTACATCTGTTCCTACAATTAACATGTTTAATGGGCGGTCAAAAGTTCCGGTTTTAATAAAAAAAGGGATTGCAAAAGGGAAAAAGAGATTTATGTAAAAATATACTATTCCCAACATTAAGATAAAAATTGCAAGAAGCCTTAATCTGTCAATTTTTTGTTTTTTATCCTTCATTTTTTTCGTAACCTATAGGTATTATGTATAACGGATCATGGTCAGGAGGAAGTTCTAAAATGCTTGATATTACATCATCCCAAAACGACCCTATAGGAACAGCACTCAACCCCAGAGCCTGGGCTTCCAATAAAATGTTTTGAGCCGCGTGTCCTGCTTCAAAATCGACATATCTTTCGGATCGGATCCCGAACTTTGATTGGGTTCTTCGGTATACGGCTGTAATTATTATGCTTATAGGCGCATCTTCTATAAAGGTTTGAGTTAACGCTCCCCTGGATATATTTGGCCGTTTATCACCTTTTATTATTAAATTCAGCTTGTTTTCCATCGGCAGATAATGGAAAACCCCGTCTTTATTGGCCAGATAGATTTCCAATGGATATAAGGCTCCGGCAGATGGGGCAGCTCTTAATTTCCAGTCCTGATCGGTAATGCCTTGGCATGCCCATAAGAGCTGAGAAATTTGATCTTTTGTTAATGCGGTAGTGAGAAAAGCTCTTGAAGATCTTCTTTTTTGTATAGCTTCTTCAACAGAAATTGTCCCTTTTGTTTTTGGGTTTGGAAGCTCAATTGTTTCAGCAGCAGCAACATTGCAAAGCAAGATGACTGCGATAAAAAGATACCACCCTCTTAACATAAAAGTTATTATAACATAATAATAAAAGCAGGATATTGTTTTAAAAAAAAGGGGGCGCAAGGGAGAAGCGCCCCTTTAAACTTTTATTTTGCAGCCTTTTCTTTTTTTGACCATTCTAATATTTGCAGATTTTTTGCAACTATTTCGGTCCATGTCTGGCTCTTTCCGGCTTTATCCTGGTATTTTCTTACCTGGATACGGCCTTCAATTGCCACAAGACGGCCTTTTTTGAGCCATTCTCCGCAAACTTTTGCTAATCCTTCCCATGCCACGCAATTTATAAAATCGACGGATTTTTCTCCGTCTTTTGTCGGTCGGTCGACCGCTATTGAAAAGTGAGCGACAGGTTTTTCGTTTGCTGTATATCTGATTTCCGGGTCGGCGGTAAGTCTGCCCATTAGAATTGCCTTATTCATTGATGCCATTTTTTTCACCTCCTTTTTTATATTGACATCAATCTTCCAGCAATTTTCATGCCATCATTTTTAAGGAGATTATGTCTTAAAAATAGTCACTATTGACGATTTTTAGTAGAAGAAGGAGAACTAATGAGGCTTGATTGAAAAAAGATTTTTTGGGTAAACATTAGAAATTGGGATTTTATGCTTTTCTGCCAATCTTTTGCAATCTTCATATTCAGGAGCGATAGTCATAATTTTATTCCCAAGTTTTCCAATTTTGATTTTAAGTTTTCCGTATTTAGTCGATATTCTTTTGAAATATCTGGAAAGCTTTTCTCTTTCAAGCAATTGTTTTCGTATTCCAAAAGTGGTAGTCTCTTCAAATATTATTTTGACCAATTTGTTTTTTAGTTCAACAGTTGAAATAACGGCAAGCTTTACTCCGTTTCTCTGTTTCTTCATCCTGATAGGTTCAAAAAAAGCGTCAAGGGCTCCCGCGTTCATGAGTTTTTTAATTACCGGATCATATAATTTAGGATTCATGTCATCAATGTTTGCTTCTATCAAATAGACTTTGTCTTTTTCGGTTGGAAGTTCTCTTTGCTGGGAGGCAATAATGGCATTTGCCATAACGGCAGCCCCGAATCCGTTGTCGATGTTGACTACGGCAATTCCTGGCGCGCATGAGTTGAGCATTGTTAATAGGGCGGACAGTCCTTTGAAATTTGACCCATAGCCGACTGAAGTTGGTACGGCGATTATAGGGGCTTTTACTAATCCTCCGATTACAGAAGGGAGCGCCCCTTCCATTCCGGCGACAACAATAAGAACAGAAGCTTTTTGCAGTTTTTCCAGATTTTTTGTAAGTCTGTGAAGCCCCGCAACGCCAACATCGTATAATTTTTCAACTTCGTGTCCAAGAAACTTTAAAGTTACAACGGCCTCTTCCGCTATTGGGATATCGGAGGTTCCTGCTGTAACAACCATAATCTTGCCCCATTGATTTCTCGATCCCTTGTTCCTTTTTTTATATGCAACAATTCTCGCTTCTTTATTATATTGTGCTTTTTTCACGACTTTCTTTATAGCTTTATAAGCCTTTGTGTCAGCGCGAGTTGCAAGGATATTATCTCCTTTTTTATAAATAGCTTTTGCTATCTTGAATATTTGGGCGGGAGTTTTTCCCTCACAGAAAATTACTTCGGGGAACCCTTTGCGTTTAATCCGATGGTGATCTATTTTGGCAAAATCAAGATCTTCATAAGAATCTGTTTTAAGTAAATCGCAAGCTTCATTAATTGAAATTTTATCGGTCTTCAGCTTTTTCAGTGTGTTTTTGATGTTCACTATTTAATTATAGATGATTGGAAGCACGATCTCAATGAAGGTTAGAAATAAACAAAATCTTTTAAGTGAAAATGTCATCCAGATATTATAATTTACCATTCTCTCAATTTTACAAAATAAATAGTCCCTTACAATGGAGGTAAAAGCCAGACCCACAAAAAATTGTCTATCGATGGCATCGGCTCTGCCTCAGAATGGTTTTCGTTTCCTCTTAATCTGTCCTTCAAAAAAATAACAAGAAAGTGGTCGCGCAGAAAAAACCGCAATTTCAGATCGTTTTTTTCGATAATAATGTAGGAAATTATTGCATACGAAAAGGGAATTGCCAAATGGTAGGAACATCAGATTTAAGGTTTAATTTTGGGAAAAGAGGGATAAGAAATTTCCATAACCGTATTAGTGCCCGTACTCTATTCTTATCTGCCTCTTCACAAAAGTCAGCATTACAAGCACTGTCAGAAAAAGTAAAGGCTACTTTACACAAAAATTATCAGGAAGACGCAATAAGCGTATTAACAAAAATGTCCAAATATGAGCAAAAAAGAATGTTAAGATTTCATAAAATTCATCCCATGTTTACCAATTTTATTTTAACAATGGGGCTTGAAATTACAGAACAAGATTTTCATAGATTCGTTAGGCTTATAGAAAGATACCCTGAACATGAAGCAATAGTTTATTTTATGGCTATGCAAGGAATACAAGAAACAGATAAACATTCTATAGAGACATTATTTGAGTTTTCTTGTTCCAAAACTCCTGTTATTGAGGAAGATTATTTTTATTTATATCGTATTCATGAAGAATCGCTTCAAGAAGGGAAAAACTTTTTAAGTCGCGCGGCACAAAAAACTGGGCTTGAAAAATCTATAGAAGCATTTGAAAGAGAAACATCAACATCTGGCGTTTTATTGACGGAGACTCAAAAGGCTGCAATGCATCGTGCGGGAGGAGGAAGAGAGCGGTATGGTATACCCCTTACGGCAGATATGCTTTCAGCCGCAAGTTTTGTCGCGGAAAGAAAACTTCCAACATCTATAATTTACAGGTTGCGCATTCCATGTGCTCTTGTAAGAGATGTAAATGCGATGTTGAAGAACGCGAATATGCAAGATCCTGTTGCATCATTAGGTGGCGGAACTATTAGAGAATATCTTGTATGGCATACATTCCCTAAGGAGTTTATTGTAGATGAAATGCCTTATCCATTTAAAAAAGCTTTTTCTTATTCTGATCTGGGGTATGGATACTTTGGCGTTTTCTTAGAAAAAAATTCTCCAAAAAGGTTTAACTGCGCCGATTGGCGAGGGACTATGAGCGATTGTTAATGGAGTAGCCTCTCCTTCATCATATTCCCGTCTTTGATTGACCCAAAATCCGATTTAGGGGGCTTCTTTTTCGGGGAGGCTGGGTAGCATGGGACAAAAAGTCATTTAAGTTTTTTCAAAAGAGCTAACTCTGTATTTTTTTATGCAAAAGCTGAGCGATAAATCC
>Ga0208953_1000535_pt1 | contig 30858 bp, 25 predicted proteins | sample RifOxyB2_FD_184033 | JGI IMG/M metagenome (GOLD analysis project Ga0208953, IMG submission 184033) | Groundwater microbial communities from Rifle, Colorado - Rifle Oxygen_injection B2 (SPAdes) | ecosystem: Environmental > Aquatic > Deep subsurface > Groundwater | place: USA: Rifle, Colorado...
CGTGGCCATACCGGCCATCGTCGCTTACAATTACTTTGTACATAAGTCCAACGACTTTTCCAGCGAGATGAACTGGATGACCGAGCAGCTTATAGACAAGACAGCCGCCAGGGAATTCACCGGCGTGCTCTGATTTGGAAATCGCAGGGCAAAATCTTATTTGGCTGAAAATCAATGTGTTTTATCGTTAAGCCCTGAAGCTTTCAAAACTTAACGGGTTTTGTTTGCCGACATCCACCGGGATATACTATGCGCATACACAATATAAAAAGGGGCATTATCGCCGACATCAACATGATACCGCTCATCGACGTGTCGCTGATCCTGCTTATCATCTTCATGGTCATCACGCCGTTCCTGGTCCAGTCACAGATCCAGGTCAATCTGCCAAAGTCCGCGGAAGGCTCTAAAGGCGCGGATGAAAATATTATAACCGTACAGCTGGCGGCGGACGGCGTCGTAACCGTGGAGGGCAAACTCATAAAATCCGGCCGACTGGAGCGGGAACTCACGCTAAGGCTTTCTAAATCTTACAAGAAAACCGTTCTTGTACAAGCCGACAGAACCGTCAGCATAGACCGGGTTGTAACCGCCCTGGATATCGCCAAAAAGCTTGGAGCAAGCAAGGTGGGAATCGGTGTTTCTCCTTTGGATAAATAGCGGCGGCGGCAAAGTAGCTATGCGGCATTATCTCATTTATTCATCCTCCGCGCATTTCCTGCTTCTTGCCGTTTTTTTTCTTTTCGCGCGAAATTCCTTCACAATGAAAAAGCAGGACGCCTATTTCATAGACTTCATCGGACAGTCCGGTGTCATAACCATGGAAAAAGCCAATGCCGCGCCGGGGGCTGAAACCCCCAGGGCCGCAACAGCGCCCGCTAAAGCGGCAAAGATCAAACAGGAACCCGAAGACGATTCACTATTCTCAAAGAACGATCCGGAATCTATGCCGAAGCCCAGCGTCCTGGGAAGCGGGAATTCCAAACTCTTTGAACCTCAGCCCTCCGATAAAGGCGGGGGGGAGAACGGCGCTCCGGCGCTGGCGGATTTTTCAAATTTTCCATACCCCTGGTATATCACGCAGGTGCGTGAAGCGCTCTGGAACGCCTGGACGGCCAAAATGCCGTCCAGCGGCAAGCTGCGATGCACGGTGAAATTCAATATTCAGCACGACGGCTCCGTGAAGGCCGTAGGAGTGGAGCGTTCATCCGGCAACCGGCTGTTTGATTATGCCGCGGAAACTTCGGTGGAAAACGCCGCCCCGTTCCCGCCTCTGCCGGCCGATTTTTACGAGGACAGTCTGACTGTCCACGTGGAGTTTAAAACTACGGACTGATAGTCCGTTAACCGCAATTATGCGCGGACGCCGTCTCTGGTGCGGCGAGCCTCAGACGAATAAGGTTCCACACATGTCTCTTATATTTAAAATCTTACTTGTGGCGCTGCTCCATTTCATCCTCTTTGTCTGCTATCCTGAAACCGGACCTAATGGGAACCTATATCTGTGCATCTCCATGCTGGCCTGGGCCGGTTTTCTTATAATCGCTAACGCCAATCTGGCGTTCGTCAAATTTATAAGCGGATCGCTGAGCCTGCTGTTCAATCTTACTTTCTTCGCGCTGATGCTGGCGGCAATAGCCCTCACCATGCCGCAACTGGACAAGGTCACGGTCCTGGAAAAAATACAAAACAGGCAATTCCCGGACGAAAATTCGATTAAAATGGGACTGATAAAGCTCGGCGTTAATTATGAAGGCGGGTTAAAATACGAAAATACGGTAAAAAAAGAAATAAAAAAACTGGACGTGGGAATAAACAAAGCCGTGGACAAACTAAAGGAAGATTGAGGGCTATTTATGAGAACAGTAGCTATAACGGGGGGAACCGGCTTTATAGGAAGCGCGCAATCTAGGGCCCTGCTCGCCAAGGGCTACAGAGTAAAGATCTTCACACGCAAGCCGCCGGCCAGGCGCCTGGATAACGCGGAATATGCCGTTGTTTCATTTGACGATGCGGCAACCATCGCCGCCGCCGCCGAAGGCGCGGATTTTATAGTCCACATGGCGGCAGTCCTCTTCTCACGGACACGCGCCGGCTTTAATAAAGCAAATGTAACCGGCACCGCCAACCTTGTCAAAGCCTCAGGCAGTCTGCCAAAACCGCCGTTGAAGTTTATTTATATCTCCAGCCTGGCCGCCGGCGGCCCTTCGCCTTCCGCCGCCGTTGCGCGGGATGAAAACATGCCGGATGCCCCAGTATCCAACTACGGGGCCAGCAAACTGGGCGGGGAAAAGGAGATCGGAAAACTGCCGGCAGCCATCCGCCGCACAATCCTGCGTCCGCCCATAGTCTATGGCAAGAACGAATTCGCGGTTTCAAAGATCGCGGAATGGGTCAGAAAAGGTTTTATGGTGAACGCCGGTTCAAGCAACGGCACTTTCAGTTTTATCCACGTGGACGATCTCACCGCCGCCATCATCACCGCCATAGAAAATCCGGCCACGGACGGACAGACCTATTATGTCTGTGAAAACAGAACCTATCCCTGGCATAACTTCATAGAACTGCTGGCCGACGCCATGAAAGTCAAAATGCCGTTCATGCTGGATCTGCCCAAGGGCCTTCTCTGCGCCCTCGGTCTGGTTTATGAGGCTGTTTCATGGCTGGGCGGGGCCGAACCGGTCTTCAACCGGGACAAAGCCAAAGAAGGGGCGGCCGGAAACTGGACAGCGTCTTCCTCGAAATGGGAACGAGATACCGGCTGGAAAACATGGACCGGCCTAGAAGAAGGCATCAAAAAGACCTTCAACTGAGCGCATTTTTTATATAATAGTCCTACCCTGCAAGTGTTATGAGGGGGGTCAGAATAAGAAGATCTGATTTCATAGTATTCGGAAGATTTTCGCGGCAGTGGGTTCGGTGCGGCGACTGAGCCCTGCGACAGGTGGAGAGGTGGCCGAGTGGTTTAAGGCACCGGTTTGCTAAACCGACATACGGGGTAAACCCGTATCGAGGGTTCGAATCCCTCCCTCTCCGCCAAATTTTACTTTTTTCTTTTTCGGAAAAAAATTCCGAATTCTGCGCGCGCGAAAAATTGAAATTTGGCAGGAATTCCCACGGTTTTTTGAATTCAAACGAAAGCCTTTTCCTGCCAATCCGGAAGTTCGAACCAATCTTTTTCAATATTTCCCGGTTTTCATCAGGTTTTCCACTCTCCGCAATTTCCCCGACGTGCGCCGCCTCCCTGTAGAAGTTAATCTCCGGTTCGAACCGATTTACCCTCTGCCGTGCAAAAGCTGCAACTTTATCTTGTAAATCCATTTTCTCATTTAAAAATGAACGCTTCTTTTGGGCGTATTCATCCTGCGTCAACTGCCCGCTAAGGGTCATGTCCAAAAGAGCGTTCATTTTTTTATCAAGGATATCAATATCAACTCGCAGCTTTTGGACGGTCCCGGCCACGGCCTGGGCCGACGCGGCTCTTACCGCTTCCGCATTAAGGATGAGCCCGGCGGCCAGGGCCGGGGGTAAGGAAACCGTTTTTAATTCACCTTTTATCTGCTCCGTAATCAGTTCTTCCCTTACATAAGGCTCAGCGCAAGGCCCCTTGCGCTTGGTACAACGCAGGTAGTTATGGCCTTTTTGGGTTTCAGTGGTTATAAAGCAACCGCATTCCTCACAACGGAATAGCCCGCGGTAGGTATAGGGCTTAAGTTTAGGCCCCTTGGGCTTGCTCTTATTGTGCATTACAACCTGGCAACGATCAAAGAGGGTCTTTGTTATGATCGGCTCATGCTTGCCCTCGTGAATCTCGCCGTTGTACCTTATAACGCCGTAATAGACAGGGTTCTTGAGCATATACTGATAATTGGAAGTTGAAAGGGCGGTATGCCGCCCTTTCAAGCCTGCCCCATTCATTATTCGCCTGACCTCGGCCAAAGGGTAATCTCCGCTGGCGTATAACTCAAAGGTCTTGCGGATAAAGACCGCCCGGTCTTTATCCGGCAAGATGGTCCGGGTGTTCTTGTCGTTTAAATAGCCGATTGGGGCGCAACTAGGCCAAATGCCGTTCCTTATTTTCTGGCGGAAGCCCCGCCTGACATTTTCCGAAAGGTTGTCAACGTAGTATTTGCTTTGGCCGAAGGCTATGGAAAGCATAAACTTACCCTGCGGCGTGGGGTCAAACCAAAAGGTAGGAAACTTCAAGGCTGTTATTTTGGCGGTGTCCACAAGATAAATAATTCTGCCACCGTCGATAGAATTCCTTGCAAGACGGTCAGGGTGCCAGGCAACAATGCCTTGCGCGCTACCCTGCTCTATAGCGGCTACCATATCGTTAAATATTTCGCGGCCCGGTTCCTTGGCCGTTTTGCTTTCAATGAATTCCTTTACGATTATAAGGTTTTCCTTTTTGGCGTATTCGCGCAACTCGGCGAGTTGCGCCTCTATGGATAAGATCTGCCTATCAGGTTCATCCGTAGATTTTCTGGCATAAAGGAAATACCGCATTGTCTGGTTTGTCATAAGTGCCCCCTACCTTATTATTTGATTCTCTTTACCTTATTGTCTGGTTCGTATAAGTTCGCTTTTACCTTGCGCTTTATGGCGGGTTGGCTTAGCAAAGCGAAACCGCCATAAAGGGCCTACTATCAATTCTCCGCCGCGCGTAAGGCCGGCTTGGCTTACCAAAGCGAAGACGGCCTTACTGGCGGCGATTAAGGAAGAGATTGGTTCGGGAAGCTTTGCTTCCCGGCGCGCCAGCGCCGAACTTCCGGGCTTCTCGCCGTTTTAATTCAAAAATCCGGGGGTATTCCTGCCAAATTTCAATTTTTCGCGCGCGCAGAATTCGGAATTTTTTTCCGAAAAAGAAAAAAGTAAAATTTGGCGGAGTTTTCAGGATAAAGTTCGAAACTACTATGCGCAACATCCTGAAGATTCTTTATAAATACCTTTATCGATCCGTTTCTCCTGTCCGCTGACTGCTCGATGTCGTCGCGGGCGTGGCCACGCCGCGCGGCCCCGCACCGCTCCCCTGCACCGCACGTTAGCCGCACGGTCGGCCACGCCGCGCGGCCGCCCATGCTTGCCGCAGGTTAGCGGGTTCGCAGGCTTCCGGCACGCCGCGCGCCGTCGTTCTGCTCCCAAGGTATGGGGAAGCTTATTGTTTAGCATAAGCATCACCCCCTTCCCGTCCGCCAGAGGCGGCCGGGTTTCGGCTTCGCCGTACACCGCAGAAAATTATTTCCCGCGCGCATCAATCTTATTCGTTATGAGGTCGCACTTACCACTCGGCTGTCACACAAGGCCTTATTGAGCCTCAATAGATATGTCACTTATAGACTGTAGATACATAGTATGTAAAAATATAGACTGTAGTCAATAAGTGACATTATATTATGAAAGATATACGCAAATTATTTGGGGGGCGAATAAAGTTTTTTAGGAAGAGGAAAGGCTTTTCTCAAGAAGACCTGGGATTCAAGTCTTCCCTGCATCGGACCTACATAAGCGAAGTTGAGAGGGGGCTCCGCAATATATCAATTGTAAATATAGCTAAGATCGCAAAAGCTTTAAACCTAAAAATTAAAGAATTATTTTGACCCGCCTAATAGTCTGCTTGGAACCATAATCCTTGAAGTGTCGCCCCTTATTATTCTTGTGCTATCGTGTAGGTCTTTCCCTCAGTCTGCCCAGCTAGGCGACCGTGTCGGTACTGGGTCTTGTACCATGCGAGCTGCTGGGGGTTAAAGCGCGAGCCTGGCACGGTGGACAGCACCGTCTTGATTATCTCCGCATCTGATGGGACCCCCGGCAAAGACAATAGCTTAGTCACGACTGACGCAGCGGTCACACGTGTGTTGCTCCCGATGTCATTCTTAATACCGTATCGCACCTGCACGTTACAACCGGCTGCCTGTAGAAAGGCCGCTTCGATCACTGCTGGCCCTGGCTTAATGTCGAACCGGACCCTTTGTCCAGGAAGCCATACCACCTTTACAACCTCCCCCGCAGGCCCAGGAACCACTGTCGGCTCTTTGATTCTCCTTATCATTTCTTGCCTCCCTTCCTTCTTTCCATTCCTATCCGACTTTTTTTACCGTAAAAACAATGGTCACGGTAGCCTTGATTTTATTCCCTGCGGCTTTGGCCTTGTAGGGCCGTGTACCGGAATTAATATAGCCGGCAAAGGCCTTGGCGGTCTCTATAGGCGTCTGTTTGGGCTTTAAGGCCTGCGGGATATTCCAGCCGCCGACATGGTCTATTGTTCCATCAGGCCGCATATAGCGGAATATGGAAAGCCATAAATCGACAGTGCCCTCTATCCCGGCCTCTGGTATATGCCCGGTGGCTATTCCGGAGATCTCCGCTATCCCAGGCTTGCCGCCGACCGTGACCTTGCCGGCAAGAACCGTAGCCTTTTGGGTTTTATCATAAGCTGCGGCTTCCAGCTTCGCACCTTTCGCAAGCTCCACTTCGGGATTATAGGCACGGGTGGGTTTTTTCTTCATAGATAGCCCCTTAATTGCAAAAGAATTATTTCACCAATTCCCCGTTTTACGCAAATCATCCCGCGCCATTTCAACTTCCTCAATTAGTCTCTTCAGGGATGTTGTAAGTTCAAGATGATTTTTTTTATGGCTATATTGAATTATGTTTAGATTCATTGTATCGGAGACGATTTGTGAAATATCATTATGAATCGAATCTTTTGGCAACACCATGATATGTTTCCGTGCATGGGGATATCGAAAAAACACATCCTCCATGAGAAGTTTTATGTCTGGGTCATTGACTCCACAGCCTAAAAACAAGAAGGTGTGTGTTAAAGAAAGCGCACTTAAAATATGATAAAAAGGCGCGTATTTTGTTCTAGCTTCAGCATACTCAGAGCGTGTGAATATCATTTTATCAGGCGAATCAATTGACCCATGAATTTTTAATATTAGACGTCCATCACCCCTTATGTGATCAATAACATCGGTGTCATCGGGATGCTTCACAATTGTGGAGCCAGAAGATTCCGCCCCAGCATAAATCTCATATATCTTATCGAAGTTAGGAGTCGCAACAATTCTTGAGTCCAGCTTGAATACATATTCATGTATTAAGGCCTTCTGATAGTGCGGGGCGAGGAATTCTTCCTTAAGTTTTTTAATAAAACCATCTCTTCCAAGCTTACGTTTAATAATTTCGCACGCGGTTAAGTAGTCGTTGTGTTTAATCAGTGTCTCAATATGCTTCCTAGGAGACTTTACCTCCTTCAGTGCATCGCTTAAAAACATTTCCCAAGTTTTAGGCTGCCGACCAGCTTTATTTTTTGAATTTCTAGATATCCCGGCACCCAGAAAGATAACACATTGCCGTCTCGCAATGTCCACAATCAATTCTTTAGGCCAAATCATATTATTAAGCTCCGATATTCGCGAGTAATTGCCCGGAAATTTGCTGGTAAAGACGCTCTGTATCACGGACTTTTGCAAAGTGAGCTCCGACGACCCCATCAGCCGCCTTTAATGCAAAGATTGGTGAATGGCTAGACTGTGAAAGTGGGACTACACTATGTAAATTGGGGATGTCACTAAGCTTAAATGGGCCGGGGATATTGCCAGAGAATTGCTCTACAAGTTTGGTTTTAATTAAAGATGGGGCTTTTGTAATCACGTTTTCATATGCTCGGACGGGCTGCCGAGTACCTTGCACCCTTTTTGCAGTATATTGCTGTGTAACGTAGCCAGCAAATTTAAGATTCCAATCAACGATTGTCCCGCTTGGGGACATCTTGTAGTCTTCATTATTCTTCTCTTTATACTCATCCAGGCCTTTTCTTAAGTCTCTTTTCCACTCTTTCAATGCATGCGCAATATTACTGACTGCCATAACACTGAAGATATCTGAAGACATAGGCATCACAAAGAAATCAGAAGCAATGAGAACCGCTCTATTAATTGCGCCGAGAGAGGGACTCACATCAAAAAAGATATAGTCATAGTTTGAGAACTTTAAAAGCATATCCTTAAACACAAACGAGGTCTGCATCCCGCGTGGCTTACCAGACAGCATATCGCCCCAATCTGAAGCCAGAATATCTTCTGACAGTGCGAGTTTGGGATCACCAGGAATCAAAGAAAATCCAAATCGTGGTGATTTCTGTGGGCGGAATTTCGTCTGCAAATATCCTTGTGCTCGTCGAATAGGCTCAAAGAATGTTTCAATAGTTTCCCGTTTATCAAGACTGTAATGTTTTTCAATAAAATCTTCCTGCATACAGTACATTGTTGCATTACATTGGGGATCAGCATCCACAACTAATACCTTTTTGTTAAGTCGCAGGGTCAGATAGGCCGCAAGATTTGACAGGAATGTTGTCTTACCCACGCCACCCTTATTATTAAATATCGCAATGCTTTTCATTTTGGTTCCCCCTAGGAATATCCGACATCATACCGCAGCAGTATTTGTGTTTATTGACGCAACAATTTTATCCGCAGATTTAAAATTTAAAAGCAAAGCTTCTTTTTCAAGTTTTAGTTTGTCATCCAAGAATTTGTGTTTACAGGTGAAGTCATTAAATATTTGGCTCCAGGTTTTAACATAAACTTTATAATTCTGTTGCGCATTTATCGCCGCCAAATCTCGCTCACCTTGAACCCTATAGGAATCAATCTTGTCTTGTATATATGGGGTCGCTTCATGGGGACTTTTTTTGAGTTTATTCCCGACCAAATAAAATGTCCACTTCGTGTTTTTATCATTGAATTCAGGAACATTAATAATTGTTCGGAGATATGTCTCAACCTGATCCAATTCTTTTTTCCCCAAAGCTACGGTAGGGGCTTTTAACTCAACAACAATGTTTTCAATACTTGGCTGCTGTCCATCCTGGATATCTTGCTTGCAAATAAAAATATCCATTTCCTTGTTTTTGTCGGGGTGGTTAATTTTTACCGGCTTCTTTTCACCTTTAAGAATGTAAAGATAGTTCTTTAATGCGGTTTCGAATTTCTGCTCTGCGGCTGCAACAATATGATACTGCTCCCCAAATATCCAATAATGCTTTTCGACTACTTTCTGTATATGATCAATTTCATTTGCCTTAAGTTTCTCATTAAAAACCAGGTTCTTTAAATTCTCAACCGCCGCATATCTGTCTTCAATCAACTTAATGGTTTTAATGATGTAGCCCAACCTAGTCTTCTTAAACAAGTCGGCGAGCTCTGCCCTTTCAGACGGCTCCAAATCAACCACCTGCTCAAGTATTGTCATTAGTTTTTCGCGCTCGCCTGAGTCTAAGACGAGGCTTAATAAGCCAACAAAAGTTTTCTTTTGCTCGATATTAAATTGGGCAAACAATTTGGGCTGGACTTCATATAAGCCTTTAACAGTATCCTCCAACTCTTGCTTTTTTATAGTATCCCATTTGTCAGAAGAAAACACAGGGAAACATCCTTCCTGTTCATACTGTTGTATGAGTATGTCTGAATACCTTTTAAGAAACGGCTTCCGTTTCGCTTTTAAGTATCTTTCTAGTTCCTGTTCTAGATATTGGAATTGTTTATCCGTTCTAGAGCCGCCAAGGAGTGCTACCTGGGCGTCTTTCTGCGCAGCAAAAGCGAAATTGTCAAAGTAATCACTTTGTACATAAACGCTGTGATAAAAATGGTCGCCTTTATTGTTTAAAGTTGTAAATTCTTTCCATCGCTCGTGGTTGTCGGTGCCCAAGTAATAATAACGCGAGAATTCCTTATTTAATTTTTGCGTCCATTGGACATATTTAATCTTAAACTTCGTTTTTGTCACGCTATGAGTAATTATGCGCTCTTCACGATCCGAAATAATAGCAGAACAGTCCAAGGGGACACCATTTACGGTCAGAGAGTATTTAAGATGTTGATTTAATTCCAAAAACCATCCAAACTCAACTTTTAAGAATTCAGAGATTTCTGGAAAGGATTTTCCCATTAATTCAAAAACATCATCAAACACAACAGCTGTGCCCGTCGGTTCACTTGTGGCCTTCGGAGTGTCATCTTTGCCAGTATAAAATTCAAGCTGGGTCTCGTGTATCCCAATTTCGTAAACATAGTTTTTATTGTTTTTGGCATAAACCGTTCGCCATTTTGCGGCACGTGCGAAAGTGAAAAAGGTTAACCGCCCAATGCCATTTTTCCCATGCACAGTGGAATGGCTGGCTTGTGCTTCAGGCTCATAAGTCTTTTCACTGTCATAGAATGGCTTAAATTTATGCGTCAACTCATCATGGTTGATCCCATAACCATTGTCTAATATTTTTATCTGTTCAATTGCTCCGAGTTCATTTTCGGTAAAAGAAATATCCACGTGTGTGGCTTTGGCATCAAATCCATTCCAAATATATTCAGCAATGGATTGCATGTAATTATATCGTTTCAAGGCACTTTTAATGCCTTTGGCAGTTATTTGCACATTTTCTTTTTTCATTTTTTTACACCACTTTCAACGATTTTTATTTCTTCTGGGGTGAGGCCATAAAGCTTGTAAATCAACCGATCAATTTCCTGTTCTAATGCAGAAACATCAGACGCCGGGGTCTTTCCCTTAATTGCAATAATTTTGTCCACCAAGGATATTATCGGTTTCTGCTCGGCCGCAGCGATTGATTTTATCAACAATCCCCTAACTGAAGCTGGATATGTGTGCGAGGCAGCCCCCTGCAGGCTCTCTGTAGCGAATCTGTTTTTGAAATAAAAGTTCTGAAGCATAGAAAGGATTACTGCCAACACATACTTTAGATTTAAACTCCCGCCACATTGCTCATAACCTTCAAAGTCTTTTCGCAAGCCTGACCCGGAAACAGACTCATATGGTACAATCAAAACATTTCCATCGTCGGTATAACGCTTTGTATCGTCAAGTGCCGCGCAAATTGCATGCCCTTTATCTGAAACTTTACGCACAGCAATTTTGGGCTGCTCAAACAACTCCGGGGCCCTAGGGCCATACAATTCATCTATTCTATAATCAAGATACAATCCCCGGTAATTTAGATGCCATCTTTTTAAATCCTTACCTTCATAAAATTGCTTAGCATTACCTTTTGGCTTCGTTCCAACAACTTCTTTTTTTCCAAAGCCACCTTTAACCTTACTGGACACCTGTGCTCCGTAATTGACATAAAAATAATTACCAATTTTCTCGGACTGCTCCTCAATGCGCAGAAGCAAGGAATCCGCCGCATCATTGCCTTTTAGCAAAAATGCATGTCTCGGCTGTTGAATCCACGAATCCTTGTTTACACAATTGGACAAAACAATCCGGTCATTCTCATTGCTAAGAATCTTAATCGGATAATTGCTTTCTCCTGGATTCTTTTTGGCAGCCAACACTGTTGTGCGTCGCGCAACATTTTCAAAGACATTAACATCGCTAAATTCCAATAAACTCAATAACTGCATCTCTTCAAGTAAGAAGCGACGTGTTTCAGTGGCATACTTCTCCCGCAACACAGGGTTGGGAACAATATAGGAAAGGCTCCCCTGATTACACAAAAGCTGATGACCTCTTGCGACAAAAGCAATATACAAATCCCAATGCCCTGTAAGTATTGAATAGGATTTTAGAGAGTTCTTAATCGTTTCACGTGTTGAAGCATTTTCTTGCTCCATCGCCCAGGCATTTAAGTATGGGGGATTGGCGACTACGATATTAAAACCATCTTTCAATCCAAACATCCACTCCGTATTGAACCATCCAGTGGATTTATTTTTAAATGGTTCCCACTGCGAGAGCTTCATTGCCTTTGTGTCGGCCTTACCCCAACCCACAGACCGCATAAGCATTTTGTGTTGCGTTGACAAAAACTCATTTTCTACTTTAAGCTTAGAGTGCCCAGAGGCGGTAAAATACTTATCTCTTAGGTTTTTCAAGGAATCAATATCACGCAAATCATCAAAAAGCTCTGCCTCATCTTTTGGCAGTTCAATAAGCGTATTGGCACAAACAAATTTGAATTCCAGGTTTGGAAGCGGCTCAATAGCCCGATTTTTCTTTTTATCATCAACCTTTTCGTCCACAACAAGGGAAAGGAAAAAGCGTAATTTTGAAATCTCAACGGCTATGGGTTGTATATCTACGCCGTAGATGGATTTACGGATTACCCCGAGTTTGCGGGTGTAGTTCCAAAGATCGGATTCACCTTCCAGTTTTTTTCGGAGCGTTTCCCTGGCGGTAGCGTCCGGCACGCTGTCCAGGAGTTTTGAAAGCCATCCTTTTGAATCCGGGTCCACTTTCTGAAGGACAAGGACTATTTTTTGAAGCATTCCCATCGGGAAGGCGCCGGAGCCGCAGGCCGGGTCTATTATCTTCACCTCGTCGAGGGCGGCAATGATTTTTCCTTTTTCAGGCTCCGAAAGGTCGGTATCGCTTTCTGAATACGAAAGCAGATCGGAAAGTTTGTCTTCGGGAATGGCAGTTTTGGTCTTGAGGTATTGTTTAAGGCTTTCGTCCACCATGTATTCCACTATGGGACGCGGGGTGTAATAGCTGCCGGTGGCTTTGCGGGCAGTTTCTCCTGTTTCCGGGTTTATTTCGGCCAGAAGATTTTCAAATATGCGGCCGAGCATTTCTGGGTCAACGGCCAGTTCAACATCAACAGAAGTGTTCTCGTCTATGGTGAAGTTGTAGGTTTCAAGGATATCTAGCAGCCCTTTGAACCATGCATTGGGGATCTTAAGGGTGTTTAAGTGTTTTGAGCATACCGTGATGGCATCAAAATCGTAAAAATCGCCGTCATGTGGCTCAAAAAGCCCACCGTTGAGGAAAGGAATCTTGTCGTAATGGGATTTTTTGAAATCTTTGCCCCGTTCCGGCATCTCGGTATTGAGGACCTGGAAAAAAAGGTTCTCAAGCACGGAATGATAATAATTGTCTCCTGCTTTGTCGCAAGCCGCCATAGCGGAAGAAGAGAGGACGGATTCAGGGAGAAGAGATTCCCCACCAGGAGATTTCTTCTTTTTCAGGAACCAGCAAAACACTACGCGGCCTATAAGGCGGACGGCAAACTCCTGGGCGGCGATGTGTGATTGGGGCTTTGATAGGTCCATCCCCGGCAGCCGCAGGGCAGGCTTAAAATCCTCAACTCTGGTTTTAACTTTACGCTTTCCGCCGACAAGTTCCGTGAACTTTATGGCGATTTCGTTATAAAACTCTTTATTTACAACCTCAATTGAAAACCGCTTAAGCAAATCATCAAAATCCGAAACTTTTCTGGAGAGGAACTGCTCCGGGGTATGTGTTTTTGCGTCAGACCCGAGGAAAAAGGAATACCGGCGCGGGTTAGAATACTCCCGCTTTGTTTTTACGCCTTTAAGGGCAAGCGTTATTGTGGCAAGGGAGAGGCGGTAGTTATCCGAGCTTGTGGAATAAAACACCACCAAAGCCCGCTGGGCGCCAAGATTACACATTACACGGAAAGTTTCGCGCGACAGTGTTACACGCGGATCATTTTCCGCCTCGTGCCGGATTACGTATAGTTTTAAAGCAAGACTGGAGGACTCGCCGATAAACTCAATTTCTTTTATGCGGTCGGGGGCAAAGGATAACTGGCTAAACTTGACCGCCTCCCGACTTTCCGAAAAATCATCCGGCAGGAATTGATTTTTGAGAAAATCAAGAACAGCGGTTTTATCGAATTTAGCCTTAAAGTCCATCAAAATTCCTCTGCAAGGATTAAAATCTCTTCGCCTTCGTCAATTCTATTGGCCTGGTTCAGAAGGCCGGTTAAATATTTATGCGGCACCTGCCTTATAAGTTCCGCCATATCGGCATCCAGCTTCTTTTCAGAAATAGAACGGATAAACTTCAAATAATGGGTAGGGAGACTGTCCAGCTTTTCTATAACAGTCAGCAGGTCTTCCAGATAATCCCGGCGGGCAGGTAATTTGTCTTTTAAAGCGCGCACTTTGTCGGCAGCGTCACGTTTGCCTTTATCAAAAGGGACCTGGGTTTTTCTGGCAAAGAGGTTTTGTTTGATATTTTTATAAATCGGCTCAAAGGCTTTGGAAAGCGGCTGCGGCTTTTCTTCCGGCTTTGCCTCGAAAAGTTTTAAAGCGTCTTCCGGGGACATGGAGCAGGATTCCTGCGGGTTAGGCCCAAAGCTGAAAGTAAATTCGCCGCCTTTCTGGGCAAACACAAGAACGCCGTTTTTCCCTTTGGAGACGGTGCGGCGGATTTTGGTGCGGGGCGGGATATTGTCCGCCTGGGATATAAGCTCTAGCCTGCCGGATCGTAAAGAAGTAAGCAGGTTGCGGTATTCCACATCCCAGGAGCGCTCATCGTCCTTTATAAACTTTTCATACTGCTCTTTATAAAAGGACTTAAGGTCTTCATCCTTGGTCAGATATTTGGTGTCCTCGCCCATCAGGGCGTGGATCATGGCTATTTTAAGGGTGGAAATCTCTTTAGTGCGGGTTTCATCCTCGCCGGTGGCTGTGGGGAAATAATTATAGATGTAAAGTTTATCAAAAACTTTTTTATTTACTCGGTTAATGCGGCCCACGCGCTGTATTACGCGGGTCGGGTTGTAGGGCATATCGTAATTAAACACTATGCCCGCCCGGTGCAGGTTTATACCTTCCGACATGGCGTCGGTAGCGACAAGGATATCAAAATTGTTTTCCTGCTTTTCCGCAGCGTAGCCGGCGTCAAAGTTTTTACGGATAATCTTCTTGTTTTCTTTGCTTGAGTCCGCAGAGCTGTATTTAAAAGCCCTAAAACCCGTCTTTAAGGCTTCACCCAGGTAGGCGGCGGTATCGGCAAACTCGGTAAAAACTATTATTTTGCGCTTAGGGTTCTCTTTTAGCCTGGCCTTAAGTATGGCTTTAAAATCCGCAACCTTAGGATCGGATTTAACGGCATCAGGGCTCCAATCTTTCCGCACGGCCTTAAGCAGTTTAATATCCTTCTCCAGTTCCTTTATGAACTTTTCTTCAAGTTTTTCTTTTTCTATCCAGTGCAGGCCGCGCTCAAGTTGCTTTGCAAGAATCTCATCTATATTCACGAGTTCGTCGCCAGTAGAATCAAGGAGAGTTTCAACATCCGGCAAATCACCTTTTTTATAGACCGGGACCTTGCCTAGTTTGTCGTAGTAATTTTTTATTTTCTCGGAAGACTTTATAATAAATTCCAGCGAGCGACGGAAAGAATAGATAGAGCTTTCAAACCGGCGCACAAGCAAGCGGCGCATAAAAATTGCCAGGTTAGCCTGCCCTTGTTCAAGCAAGCCTATAGCCTCCGCCCCTTTTAATCCTGTAAAACTTTCGGCATAGGCCAGCTTATGCTCTTTTTTAAGGTACTGCGCCGGATTGTAGCGCACCCCCTGAAAACCGCCTTTGCCGTTTTCCGGGGATATTTCCTCAAGGGTCCGGCGGTAAAGGGTACTAAGAGGCCCTAAATTGTAGGTGGCAAGCTCCGGCGGCTGCACCTCAGGGAATGAAATCTTTTGCAGGGCCAGGTCTTTTTTGTATTCCTGTATTTCTTCAAGGTCTATGCGGGAGCGCCTGATCACAACAGGCGACAGGATATCCCGTATTTTGCGGGCCACGGCGTTGACCTCGGTTTTTATCTCGGCGCCGGTTTTGGATTTTTCCTTTTGGGCTTTTTCAATCTTCTTGTATTCGCGTATCAGTTCCTGAAACCTGTAGGAAAGGTTGTCCACCGTCCGGATCGTGGATTTTGCCGCTATCTGGAAGAGGCGGATCATGGAGAAAATATCCTGCGGACGGTTATTGAAAGGCGTAGCGGTAAGCAGGATTACTTTCTTGCCCTGGCAAAGTTTATGCAGGTTTCCGTAATCGTCGGTATTCTCGTTGCGGTATTTATGGGCTTCATCTATGATTATGACTTTTTCCTCATCATCATCTTCTTCCAAAGCCGTTTCAATAGAACCGCTGGAATAAATTTTGGCGGTAAGGTCGAAATCGTAGGAATAATCAATCCATTGGTCGCACAGATGCGGCGGGGCTATTATAATAGCCTTCATTTTAAGATTGTGGGTTATGGCTGAGGCGATAATACTTTTGCCAAGGCCGACGACATCGGCTATTATAACGCCGTTGTGCTTTTTTATTATGGCAAGGCCCTGCTTTACGGCATCAATCTGGTATTTAAGGTCCAGAACTCCGGGTGTTATGTTTTTGGGGGAAACGATTTCACCCTTGGCTTTAAGCGAAAAATATTCGTCCAGAACGCGGATATACATCAGGTAAGGGGCCGGAAGCTTTTCAAACCATATCTTTTCTATAACTTCTTTATGGAAAATATCGTAATTGTCTTTATCGGCTATGGTAACAGCCGTCTTCCAAAGCTTGTCGAAAATCTCCCTGGCTTCCTTAAAGTGTTCATCACGGAAAACAACATTGATTTCGTAGCGGTCGCGGAGCCCTGCGCGGCTCAAATTGCTTGAGCCGGTTATTACTGTGCCGGGATAGTCGCCTTTCTGGCTGAATTCCGGTTTGTTTTCAAAAATATAAAGCTTGGCGTGGTTGGGCTCAAGGGTCTTTTTGATTTCCAGCGACCCGGTTTTTATCTTTTCAAGGAATATCCTGAAAGCCTCCTGATTTTCTTCGCTGTCAAAAAGATTCGTTTCATTGTAAAGTTTGATGAACCATTTATAATGATCAGTCCGTATCTGGCCACGGGAGATATTGCGCCCGGTTATAACCTCGCATTCCCGGACGGCATTAATTATGTCTTTTTCCACATCCAGCCCGACCAAAATACGGAGATGCTTGCCGGAAAGGTTTTTGTATATTTCCTTAAAGCCGGAAAAGTAAAAGTAGCCTACCAGAAAATCCAGATTGGCGGCGCTGGGGAGGATGTTGTTTATAACATCCGAAAGAAGCCGCTCCTGATTGGTAATAAATTGATTCGACATAGTTATACCCCTGGACAATTAATTATATTGCTTTGCAAAGTGAATTGCCATTGATTTTCTATCTATTCCGTATTAAAAGTATAGCAGGTCATCCCGAACAGCCTCATGTCGTGTTGGAAAGGCTGTTTTTGGGATTTTTGGCTAATTTTTGGGTGGGTTAATACGCTGTATCCTGAGAGGGCGGGGCCAAATAAGGCGGCTAAGGCCGGGTCTGCACGGCTTGTCCGGGCTGTCCCGGCCTTAGCTTCCTTGCTGTTGCCGTTTCCGCCTCTGGCCGGTGGCGACATATGATTAACAGAAAAGACCACCGTGGGCGCCGCGTAGCGGGCGCCGGGGTGGTGCTTTAATAAGCCTGTGGCCACCGGCTTAAATGCTGTTGAACATTAACAAGACAAGGCCGCGCCGCGGGGCCACGCCCGCGACGACTTCGCGCAGTCAGCGGCTAGGAGAAACGGATCGAAAAAGGTATTTATAAAGAGTCTTCGGGATGTTGCGCATAGTAGTTTCGAACCTGCTTTGCCGAACAGCTTCAAAAACATCCATCATTTTCCCCTATTGGCCCGGGCGCATAACCTTCTTTTACCTTCCACTTCCCCCGCCAACTCATTCGCCGGGCCCAAATCATTTTTAGTTTTCCCCCACACAGCAATTTCTATACCAAAACCGAGCCCAAGGCAAAACCGGGGTTCTGATCATAGGAAATAGCCAAAGTGTCTTATTTAAAGACTCTGTGCCCTTTTTTAGCGCGATTCCCCCATAAACTAGCGACTGTTTTGCTATGCTTTCACTTCCGGGTAATGGCACATAGGGGGAAACTTTTCATGGACAAACTACAAATCCTGGTCATTGAGGACGACGAACTGATACGCGAGGTGATAACCGCCAATCTGGCCGGCCAGTCGATAGATACTGCCGGGGATAAAGCTACAGCCGAGCGCAAACTTAAAACCGGGCATTACGATATCTGTTTTATAGACCTATTGCTTGGTGAAAATGATGACTACTCCGGATTGAAGCTTATCCCGCTGGCGGTTTCAAAAGGAATATACTCCGTGGTCATGTCCAGTTGCGACACGGAAGAAACCATAAGCCAGGCCTACGCGCTTGGCTGCAAAGAGTTTTATGTTAAAGGTAACGAGGTCTCAAATATTGCAGCTATTATAGCCCGGTATATGCAGGACGATACCGGCAAAAACGCGCAGAAGATCTTCTCGACAGATTTTATCACTAACGACCCGGCGACACGCTCAATGATAACCGAAGCATTGAAATACACGCAAGGGAATCTGCCGATACTAATACTAGGGCCATCAGGGACCGGCAAAACCACCCTGGCGAAACTATTACACGAACATTCCAAACGCCCCGGCGAATTTGTGGCCAGCAACTGCGCGGCATATACCGAGGATTTACTGGAAGCCGAACTGTTCGGCTATAAAAAGGGCGCGTTCACGGATGCGCGTGAAACCCGCAAAGGCAAATTGTCTCAGGCCGACAAGGGGACGCTTTTTCTGGATGAGATCGGCGCCATGAGCCGCAATATGCAGACAAAACTGCTTAAAGCGATCGAGGAAAAGTCGTTTTACCCCCTCGGCTCGGATAAGCCGGAGTATTCCGATTTCCGGGTCATAAGCGCCACCCTGGAAGATATGCAGAAACTGTTAACCGAGGGCAGACTGCGGTTTGATTTCTTCCAGCGCGTCCACGGCATGACCATAACCCTGAGCCCGCTGGCCCAAAGGAAATGCGATATCTTCCCGCTTATCGGCGCGTTTACAAAAAAGACAAAGCGGCTGGCCTTCGAACCGGCGGCAAAGGAATATCTACTGGCGCACAACTGGCCGGGCAACACACGGGAACTTAAACGTTTTGTGGAGATCATAACCACAGGAACAGACGGGCAGATAACACTTCCCACAGTCCAACGCCATCTTCCGCGGTCTGAGGCCGCGTCAGGACCAACGACCATAACACAGGCGCAATACGATCATGCGCTTGAACACGGACTTGGCGGCGCACTTGATAGCGTCGCCGCTGAAATAATCAATCGCAATTTAAGCGAGAACCACGGCAAAAAAGCCGCCACACTTACCCAGCTTAAGATCTCAAAATGTCTTTTGTATTCCGTGCTGGCGAAGTCGAAAACAACAGAGAGGAAATAATTATGGCCGATAATGAAAAACTCTATCACAACCTGAAATCAAAAACCATAGGCCTTAAAAGCGCGGCGGAACTCCTGGAGAAATGCCCCCCGGAAAAAAAAGATAAAGTGATCAGGCTGATGCGCGAAGCGGCGCAGGATATTATTATGCTTCTGACGGAGTTGGAAGCAAAACCGAAATCATAATCAGCCCCACGGCGGTTCTTTGCTGATCACTTTCAGCCAGGGCAAATGGGAGAATCTCTCTGGAGGATGGCCGGTCGCAAGGCAAAGATTCGTGAAACCTTTTTTTCTTAGGTCTGCGGCAATATCCTCACCTTTTATGTTCTCCCCAAGGTCGGAATCTATATACATAGGCGTATCTTTGGAAAAATCACCAACCTGTGAAAGAAACTCAGCCGGGTCCGTATACGCCTGCAATTTGATACCGTGTTCCTGCGCGGCCATTTCCCAGGTCATATGCGTAAGCGCGTCGTCGTCCACCAGAATAGCGAATTTAGAAGATGAAGCAGAAACAGATGAAATATCGCGGGATTTACTCTCAGCTATAGTCATAGGCACAAAACCGGACAGGCCTTTTGGGATCATGCGTACCTTAAGGCGGCGGCATTCTTCAATTATCCGTTTTTCTTCGCAGCGGCTGGTGACTAATATCGTTTGGCCGCATAGCCCAAGCTCTTCGGCCAGGCTTAGCCCGGTTTCTTTATACCCTGAAAGTTCATAATCAAAAAGGCAGATGGAGCTTACGGATTTTGCCGGATTGGCTTTAACCCAGGCCCGCAATTTTTCCGGTTCGTTAAAATGGAACACTTCAATATCATGTTCCTTAACACGGGCGGATTCAAACCGGCCCTGCCATATTTGATGGACACTCGGGTCATCGTCAAGGACAACAACCGGCCTGCCGGGATAAAGTATCAATTCCGGCACAAATTCATCAGGCGCTTTAGCTTTAGGAAGTTTTATTGTAACTTTACTGCCTTTGCCAAGCTCCGAGGTAATTACCAGACTGCCGCCCCAGCTTTCCGCCGTAGTTATCGCATGGAACAGTCCAAGGCCAGATCCTCCGGTTTTGCCGTGAGTTTCGCCTTTTTGCCCAAGACGCGCCCGAATTTCAGCCGGTATGCCTTTACCATTGTCTGATACGGTTAGAATAATGTTTTGGTCTTGATTGGTTAAACCTACGCTAACCGCGCCTTTATCTCCCAATGCCTCAACGGCGTTATTGACCAGATTAGAAATCATGCGCCTAAACTCAACAGGCTGGAGCTTGGCGAACAGGCCGTAAGATTCCCTGGTCAACTCAAAATCAATGTTAATCCCGGGGTTTGACTCAAATTGCAGCCGCTTTTCCGTGATAAGCGGGTCAATAACACTTGAGATCAGATAGGTTTCAAGTGGCGCGACCGCATCGGGGCTTTCTCCGGCAGAATCAACGGCTGGCCCAGTTTTTGCCTGTTGCCGGTTCTTTTCAAGAAGATCATTTGCCACGTCGCGTATACGATTGACCGCGTGCCGCACAATAATACGCTTCTTTTCAGGCAGCTCCGCCGTATCTTTAAGCGCCGCATCCAGCGCAAACAAAGGCGACCGTATATCATGCGCCACCTGCGCGGCAAAATTCGCACGTGATTCATTTATTTGCGATTCCAGCGATAGTTCATACTCCCGAAAAATTCTTTTCCATTCGTAATATCCTATCAGTATAGACAGAGAAACTAAAAGCAGCCAGGAGAAGACCGCTATCGGCAAAGCTTCCCAGCGATTGAATATAAAGAGCAAGCGGCCGGCTTCAATGGTCTGGTTTTCATCAAAAAACACTTTAATATAAAACGAATCATATTCCCACTTATTTGAAGGGCCCAGATTCACCGGTACAGAGAAGGAATATCCCTTACCACTAGGCCGCCAGATAAACCCGCGGAAATCCTTTAAAACCGGACGTGGCATATCAAGAATAATCTGCCTATTATCTCCCGCAACTAACGGCGCCCGAAAGGTTTCCGCCAGCTGGCCCGCAAGGCGCATCTTGGAACGGGTAATAAACAAAACTGAAAGCACGACCAATACCACTAAGATAGCGACATCAAACATCACCACTTTTAAAAACATCCTTCTGAAAGGACGCTGCATCGACTGGTTCATAAATTATCCGTAAAAATGCGGGATGCCGCAGTCTATGTTTACAGTTTCTCCGTTAAAATCCATAAGACGCCCCATAATTTCCGGACTAAAGTTAAAATCACCGAACTGCGGTGTAATCAACTTGCTAGAACGCGCCTGCGTCAAAACAAGAGGAACACCGGGGAAAACGGAGTTAAGGGTTTGTATTTTTGTGAAGGTCACATCCGCTATCGAGATCTTTTCCGGCTCAAGAATCTCTAGTTTCGCCTGTAACGGGAGCAGATTTTCTTTTAAATACCGTAGACTCTTCGTGGTTTGCGCCTGCCAGAAATGCCAGCGCGGTTCTCCCCTTCGCTTTAAATCATCAAGAGGTTCTTCTGGCTTATAATCTACGAAAAGACAGACCACTGCGGTACGCAGACATTCGATGACGGCATGTTGAATGGCTAATTGTATGGTTTTATCCGTACCGAACCCAGCGATAAAACCGCCGATGCGCGTCACCTCTCCCCCTGTAGCTATCGCACAAACGCTCTTGGCATCCATAGCCGCGCGCATCTCATACAATCTCACGTCCAGCTTGTTTTCTTTCAAGACCTTCCCCAAATGGGCATCTGGGAAAAAGCCGCCGCTTTCCTCCCACGGAATTTCCCTCATTTTTTTGCGGCAGTAATGATGGCAAAATACCCGGTCAATCCCCAGTAATTCATAGTATGCCCTTTCCTCGGCTCCCTGAGTGGTTGGATATGCCGCGGTGCTCCATGGCATTTCAAGGCGGGCAATACCTACTGCTGCCCGCTCCAGAGCTTCTGCCGCGGCTTTATGGAAAGCTGTTTCTTCCGTTTTGTCTATCCCGCGTCCGGAAAAGGTTTTATTGTTGACCGAGATGATAATCCCGTAGTCAAAGAAACCAGGCAGCCACTCGTCAACCCAAGAATATTTGTCGGCCTTCAAACCCAGTTTTTTGGAGTTGTAAAGTAGCCAGTCCGTCAGTTGCACCGCATTCTCCAGAAAGTGGTCCCGGCGTGCAAATTAAAGAAATCGAAGCGCCATGGTTTTTTCACTATCGCCATATACGGTGAAAATGTAAGCGGTATGGTTATCGCCTCGGAAAGGGTTTCGTAATGCATACGGTTTAGCATCTTCATCCTGTCTCCGAGATTTTCGGTCCTTGAGTACTTTTTGACCCAGGAAGCGCCCTTTTCCCCATGAATCGAAAAGAAATACCCGCTCATATAATAGGAGAAAAAGCTGATGTCCTCTTTGATACTGGTGTCTGTTCTATGAAAAAACAAATCCGGCTCTTCCAATCCAAGAGCCTTGTAGTCCGCATGCCCTGGTATTGCCATCACATATTTCAAATCAGCGTTCGGAAAAATCTTCTGCAATTCTGGCCAGGAATCTTTGGGCAAGTTCCAGGCCGTAAATTTACCCATAAAAACACTGTCCTTCAGATTTTCAAATCTGGCATTAAGAGAAGCTAACTGTGCTTCAGTTAATGCCCCCTGACCAAAGGGTGGGAACAACTGAATAGTGGACTCTGCCCCTCCAGCCGTTAAGGATGAAAGAAGGGCTCTTTTGATCAAAGACGCTATTACAAACCGCTCGGACACCGTGTGCCTTGAAACTCCTGAGGGAGTAAAAGTCAGGGCAGCCAGTTCAATTGGTATGGTTTTAAATATCTCTACATCTTTAGTCCCTTCGGCATATTTCTTAATTGACTCTATACCAGCTGTTTCCGCAGTGGTAAGCATGTCCACCTTGCCTTCCTTAAAAAGCGTAAGCGCGATGCTCTTTTTGTCCACACGCGATGGGATCAGCGTTATCCTCACCGGCATTTTATCCGAATAGAGGAAATGGCTTGGATTAGCAGCCAATTCCAAAGGTTCAGAAGAAATAGATTTTTCCACATAATACGGACCTGAAGTTTTACGATAATCAATAATTTTCAGTGTTTGATGATCATAGGATTTTCTAGGCAACACTGAAAAGTCTACCGAAGTGAGCATTGAAAAGAGAAATGGGTCTTTTTGCGGGAAAGCCAGCACAAGAGTGTAGTCATCTTCTACTCGCATATTCTCGCATTTCTCTGATAATGCCTTTATTCCATTTTTACCGCACAATGCCCGGCTGATGTCTCCATGTGTGTTTGACTGTAAAATGAACAGCCTTTTTAAAGATAACTCCGCATCGCTGGCGGTGATTTCGTCACCGTCAACTGTCTTTAATCCCCGCCTGATATAAAACCGAACCTCATTTCCAACCCATTCAAATCTTTCAGCTATCCCGGAAACTATTTCCCCTTTTGTATCGTAGCCCACCAGTTGCGAGTACAGGTTTTCAAGAATGATATATTGGTGCGCATAATAAATTTTTGACGGATCGTAGTCGGATATTGCATCGTTAGCCGGAAAAGCTACTCTTAAAAGAGTTGTATGCATATTACCCCTTTGCCTGTGCTGCATGGCATAAAAAGAAACAGCCAGAGCGAGTGTGGCAAAAAATAGAAAGCCTTTCGCTCCAGCTGATATTTGCATTGTCCAAAAGGTGCCAATCGCTACTATTTACCGCTCCTGCTGTCGCACACTTTGACGCAGATGGGTTGAACACCTTTATCTTTGATCTCCACCGTGATATGCTTTTCAAGCTTTGCTTGAAAATCGGTTTTCTCTGCATGCGCAACGAAATTCAGACCGAATATAAGCGCGAGCATCCCATAAAACACGTTAACAGTTCTTTTCATAAAGTTTCCACCCCTTATTTCTCTATTTTAACATTAAAAACCTGACCAAACAAAAAGGCAAAGCCGTTTTTTGCTTTCCCTAGTTACACCGGATTAAGATCCGGTCGTGATGCTCCGGGACCAATCCCCCAGATTACAAGAATACTACAGGTACAGTCTATCTGACAGAGCAGGCGTAGGAAAGGGTCTTTAGGCCTAACCTATTTTGGGTCCCATTTATCCGCTCGTTTTCATAACGCATCGGAGTAAGGCCGGGGAAGGACCGCACGGCCCCCTCCCTGGTCCTCACTCCTAACAATGCTTTACTTTAAATACTTATCGCCAAGAGTAGCGCCTATCCATGGCACGAAAGCGATGAGTAGCGTGTTGATCAGCTCCGGAAACACTTTTTTGCCATGATAGATCAATATCAGCGATATCAGAGCTCCAGACACTCCGCCTATTTTCATGCCAGTCTTTTCTTTAAGGTTCATGATATGTCCTAAACTACCCCAGGATTTCCGAAGCCGGGAACGGCCTCGCTATCCCACTCAACGCAGTACGGCACAGGGACGCATTCCGAGACAATTCTGTTAACAAGGGTACAAACAGCCCCGGCAGGCCCACAACTTCCGCCGGCAGCTACAAAGCACCAAACAGTCCCGGCGAGACAGGCAGTCTGCCAGATCTCTTTATCACGACAAACGTCCTTTGAAGCCCATTTTACACAATTTCCAAGAGACTTGTCTTCTGCTGCTGCGAGTTGATCTAAACTCCTGGAGGATAGAAAAGCGTTCAGCCTTTTCGGAAAAACATATTTCTCCGGAGTGTTGAACTGTGCTTTCTCTTCTGCCGTGCCATATACAAGCAATTTCTTTAAGTCATCCCGCAGTGTTTCGTCCACCTTCTTGTTTTCGCAACGGTTAATGGTCGCCAGTATTGCGGAATCGTCCGAAGGATCACCCGCATTTCCGGACTCCACCGAAGGGGCTTTCCAAGAAAGGCCACTCGCACTGAGCTCCTGCGCCTTGACCGCCTCCATAAACTTCTGGGAACTGTAAGAGCCTTTGTCGAAATCCATCCCAAACTCTTCCGCCCTGACTCCAGAGGCTACATTAACTATTATCGCTATCGCCATCATTATCGTTTTCATTTTTTGTCTCCGCTCCTCGCTTGGGATACCGCCGGTACTTTTTCCGCCGGTTTTACTCACACTCGCTACAGAGCAATTTTTATGCCAAAGGCGAGGGATGGCTGTATTTTAGCTAGACAGAGCGTTTTGGGGAAAATCTGAAAAATGGGCACAAGTTACCGATTATAAGACTTTTTAGTCTTTTTTAAAGACGCTCTTGCCGTATTGCGTGGGTGTTTTGTTGCGATTTTCACTGCCTAAAGGATCACGTTTTCTCTTTGGCCGTCCAGAATCCTTCAAAAACATAGCCAATCTTGAACCAGAGCACCAACCTCAACATTCCGGCTTTGCTCTTGCCCACGTTGTCTACCGGGATTAAGTGTTGTTAAATATAAATAGGAACTGGCACGCGGCAGGTTCCTGCGGCCAGGGACAACGAGGCCGGGTATCGGCGCCTACTTACGGTCCTTCCAGGTTATCTTAAGGGTGTTCTTTCCGGAGTCGTACCCGAAGTTAAAACCATCCAGGCTGCGCGGCAAAGTTTCAACATTATACTCCTTCATTTTTTTAGGGAAATCCGCCGAGCACAGGCGGTCCAGGTCCGGAAAATTTTTTCGGATGGCTCCGTTATGAGCCAGGGATGGGTTTTCCGGACAATAACTTTCAGCGAACCCAGGGCCAGGGTTTCATTTATGGAATAACTGCCGGACTTCTCCGGCAGTTTCAGGCTGGAACCTTTATAACCGAGGTAGCGGGGACCGGAACATATTATGGCGGCCCAGGACAACAGCGGGGACGAAGTTTCCCTGGCGACCCTGATGAAAAGTGACGCCCTGTCGTCGGCCCGCGCGTCCTCGAATTCAACCTTTGGGAACGCTATATTCGCTTCCCCTTTTTCCCCATCCACCTTCAACATTGTAGCGGCGGCCAGTGTCATGTCGCGTTGGGAAATACTATTTTTTGGTGTTTTTCTCCTAATTTATGGGGGGTCATTATGCTGTATCATGATAAGAGCGGGGCCAAATAAGGCGGCTAAGGCCGGGTCTGCACGGCTTGTCCGGGCTGTCCCGGCCTTAGCTTCCTTGCTGTTGCCGTTTCTGCCTCTTGCCGGTGTTGGCGACATCGTATTAACAGAAAAGACCGCCAGGGCGCAGCGAAGCAAGCCGTGGCGGTGTTTTATTCAACCTGTGGCCACAGGCTTAAATGCTGTTGAACATTAACAAAACAAGGCCGCGCCGGGGCAAATTTTGGCCCTAATTCGCCAAAATTTGCGGGCGGCGCGGGCAAAATCTTATATAATAATTCTGGCGCAGTTTTGATCTTTCTCTTTGCAGCGCGCGCGGGAAATAATTTTCTGCGGTGTACGGCGAAGCCGAAACCCGGCCGCCTCTGGCGGACGGGAAGGGGGTGATGCTTATGCTAAAAAATAAGCTTCCCCATACCTTGGGAGCAGAACGACGGCGCGCCGCGTGCCGGAAGCCTGCGAACCCCGCTAACCTGTGGCAAGCATGGGCGGCCGCGCGGCGCGGCCGACCGTGCGGCTAACGTGCGGCAAGGAGCGGAGCGGGGCCGCGCATCGTGGCCACGCCCGCGACGACATCACGCAGTCAGCGGATAGGGAAACTGGAGTGAAAAAGGTGTTTATAAAGTGTCTTCAGGATGTTGCGCATAGTAGTTTCGAACTTTATCCTGAAAACCCCGTTCCTTTTACATTCTGCGGCAATATTACAGCTGTGACCATGTGCTGATTGCCGCAACGCTGGACAAAGAGGTATCATTTCACACTTGCTCAGACAAACACTGGCATAATAGGAGACCGTATGGATAAACTTATATATTCAGCGATACTGGCGGCCTTTCTGCTCGGCGGCTCAACCGCCCTGCAAGCTCAGGAAACTGTAACTTCAAAATACAAGGCCAATTTTTACGGCCAAGTAAAAACCGATGTGGTATATGACGAACATGGCGTCACGGGTGACGATTACATGCAGTATGTTATTTCCAAGAATGACAGTGACCGGGATTTCAGGATCAGCGCCCGCGGCACCAGGCTTGGCTTTGATATAACGGACGGAGGGAATGTCTCGGGGAAGATCGAGACGGACTTTCTCGGGCTCAGCGAAAGCCCCGCCGGGTCCACCACCGACCTGCGGCTAAGACACGCTTATGTGAACGTCAAGGCCGGAAAATTCGACATCTTAGCCGGGCAGACCTGGCATCTGCTGCCTCTTGAGTTTTCCGGAACCAATAATGAGTTCGCGCTGGGCTACAGCGGCGCGTTGTGGTACCGCGCCCCTCAACTGCGCGTCACCTATAAACACACCGACCGCTTAACCTACGCCCTGGCCGTGGTCCGGCCCACGCGCAAACTGACCGACTCCGAAGGCACCGCTTCAGGCTTTCCGCAGGTTCAGGCTCAGGCGCAGCTCAAGGCCGGCACGGCCAAGTTCACGCTTATGGGCGCCGTGGGACAGTGGCGCAATACAACTACGGGCCAAAGGGGCGACATCACGCTTGCGGATCTCGGCTATAATATCCCCCTCAACTCCGTGCTTACGCTTAACGGTCAACTATGGACCGGTCGGGATCTCTATGACTTCCTGGGCGGCATTGGCAACATGGGATATGGTTCCGATGAGGTTAAAGCTTCCGGCGGGTTCGCCAATTTAAACATAAAGCCGGCTGGAAAATTATCTTACAACGCGGCATATGGCATAGACGACCCGGTCAACGCCAAGATAGCGGCGGCGGCCACGGCAAAGACCAAGAACATGACCACGCTGGCCAACGCCGTCTATCTCTATGACAAGGTGACCGTTACGCTGGAAGCGGCGCGCCAGATAACCGAATATAAACTGACCACCGGCTACAAAACCGTGTACAACATGCATTATCAGCTAAGCGCTAAATTCCCGTTCTAACCGCTTGCGGCGCCGTATGCCGTATATGGAATAAAAAAAGCCCCGGCTGAAAACCGGGGCTTTTTTTGCCTTTCTCAATGTGAGAAATATGAGGATAAGATACGCCTGTAATCCGGAACTTTTCTGGCCGCAAAGCCCTCCAGCAGTTCCTCTTCGTCATAGGGCACGGCCTTATGCCGTATCGAGACTTTACCCTTGTGGAACCTTACGATGGCGTAACGGGCGGCCGGCTTATGCCAGCAGCCCAGTGAACCGGGATTGACGTAGCGCACTTTCCCCTTAAGGTCGGAAGCCTTGTGCCTGTGGCCGTGAAAGACCAGCAGGGAGGAGTGCCTGCCCAGCAGGGCGTCAAGGTCGGCGGTTATGGGTTCGCTCATCGGCTGTGAGGAAACCTGGCGGCCGCACGGAGTGAGGGCGTAATGCACAAAAGCCGTCTTCACGCCTTCAAACTCGTGTTCGGTCAGATAAGGCCAGGCGGCGGCGAAGTTCGTATGTTTGCGGGAAACAACCTTCGCCAGCCAGGAGTAATGCTCTTGCACCCAGCGGGCCGCGTCTTTCGGAATACCGCCGAACATCCACGCGTCGTGATTGCCGGCAATCAGGTGCAGCCTGGGTATCTCAGCGAGGGTTTCTATAGTTTCAGCGGGCCACGGGCCGATACCGACCGCGTCCCCGGTATGGAAAGCCGCGTCATAGCCCTCACGCCGTATCTCCGGGATCATGGCCTTCAGGGCCGGGAGGTTGGCGTGGGTATCTGTAAAAACCACTATTTTCATTTAAGATTCAATAAAAGCGGGAAGAGATCTCATCCCTTCCCGCTTTAAAGCCGCCATCAAGCCGCAGGCGCCTCTTTTTTCTGCGTCAGCAGTGAGACGACTACCAGCACCAGAAAGCTCAGCGGTATTGAGAATATACCAGGGTTGTCCAGCGGTATGGGCGCCGTAGCCGGGTCCAGGCCGAACTTCTCATAAATGCTCGGCGAGAACATTATTATTCCTATAGCGGATACCATACCGGTGACGATGGAGGACGCTATCCCCTTAGCCGTGGTCTTCTTCCAGAAGAGTATCATGATGATGGAGGGCAGGTTCGCCGATGCGGCCACCGCGAAGGCAAGGCCCACCAGAAAGGAGACGTTCATTCCCTTGAAAACTATTCCAAGGATTATAGCGATGATGCCGACCACAAAGGCCGCGATCTTTCCGGCGCGCACCTTTTGTTTCTCATTGTAACCCAGTTGCATATAGCGGTCCATCAGGTCGTGCGCCACGGCGCCGGAGGCGGCGATAATGAGCCCGCTCACAGTTCCGAGCACGGTAGCGAACGCGATAGCCGATATGATCGCGAACAAGAAGGTCCCGAAAGACCTCGCCAGCAGCGGGGCCGACATATTATCGGTCAGCGGGTTCACCACGGCGTTGACCAGGGCGCCGAGGCCGAGGTACATGGTCAGAACGTAGAAGAAGCCTATGGCGGCTATAGCCACTATGGTGGACTTACGGGCGCAGGCCGCACTCGGCACGGTATAGTAGCGTATCAGAATGTGCGGCAGGGCCGCGGTACCGAGGAACAAGGCAAGCATCAGCGAGAAGAAGTCCAGCTTCTGCATGGGTGTGCCTTCCACCTTGAATTTGAGGCCGGGGCGCATAAGCTTGTTGCCGGGCGTAACATCGGGGGCGTAGACCGTAACCTTGTCCGCGCCGTCGTTAAACTTAACCGTTTTCCAGCGGTTAATCTTCGTTTCCGGGTCGCTCAATATCGAAAGGAACTCGAACGGCCCCACTTTGCCTGTCGAGGCTTCAGGGCCTGTCTTTCCCTTGATCGCCTCAAGGTTGCCGTACAGCCGCAACTGGTTTTCCTTTGATTCCGGCAGGCCGTTCACCAGTTTTGCCCCGTCGGCTTTGGCAACGGAGTACTGGGTCTCGCGAAGGGTTATCTTGCCATCCTTGTCGTAGCGGGCCCACCAGGTTTCAAGGCCGTTGACCGACAGTTTAACGAACTTGGCGCCTTTAACTTCCTTGCTCCCGGAGACCACAAAGGTTTTATCCTCGGTCGCAAGCCGGCCCTTAACTTCGGAGGCGCCCATCGTCTTATACTCGTGGAAGGGAACGCGGCCGCCCTGATCGGGGGTCGTGGAAAGGCCGCGATAAAGTACCGCGACGCAGACTATCAGGGAAAACACCACTAGCATGCCGCCCTTTATGAACTGCACATAAGTCGTGGAAGTCATGCCGGCGGTGGCAACGATCGTTATGACTATAGCGCCCACCATAATGACGCCCGCGTAATGCGGTATGCCCAGCAACGGCTCTACCAGTACGCCGGCGCCCACCATCTGCGGTATCAGGTAGAACACCGAGACGACCAGAGTGCTGATGGCCGCGGCCAGTTTAATGCCCCGCGAATTGAACTTCGCGTCCAGGGCGTCGGTGAAGGTGTACTTGCCGAGGCGCTTCATAGGCTCCGCCACCACGAACAGCGCCACCATCCAGCCGGCCAGGTAACCGATGGAATAGAGGAACCCGTCATAGCCGGCGGTCGCTATCATGCCGCAGATGCCCAGGAAGGAGGCGGCGGAAAGATAGTCTCCGGCGAAGGCGATGCCGTTTACGGCCCAGTGGATCTGCCCTCCGGCGGCGAAATATCCGCTCGCGGTCTTGGTCTTGGCCGCGAAGTAGAAAGAGAGCCCCAGGACGAGGCCGACAAAAATAAGAAAAATAGCTATAGCCATGATTATTCCCCCCCTTCAGCGGCCTTCGAGCGTAAATATTCAGTAAACCCGTCTGATTTGCGGCGTTATTAAGCGCATAGCTGCCGGCGGAAATCCTTGGCAAGCGGATAAAGGAATATATCCTTGACCGGGAACGGTCGTTTATTCTGGCGGTCTAG
>Ga0208953_1000541_pt1 | contig 30754 bp, 23 predicted proteins | sample RifOxyB2_FD_184033 | JGI IMG/M metagenome (GOLD analysis project Ga0208953, IMG submission 184033) | Groundwater microbial communities from Rifle, Colorado - Rifle Oxygen_injection B2 (SPAdes) | ecosystem: Environmental > Aquatic > Deep subsurface > Groundwater | place: USA: Rifle, Colorado...
TTATAAGTGTACGGGATTTTCCGTCGGAATTCAAATCGTTCACCGACGGGGAATATGGCGCATTTTCATTATTACAGTATGCGCCGACTAATTGCTCAGGCTCCTAGTAACGGCTGCGGGGCCGCCTGACAAGCCGGGCGGCCCGGAAATACCGGGTTCCTCAGCGGACCGTCCGGGCGGACAGGTAAAAAGTAAGATCGGAGATTTTAAAATGCTGGAATATGTTTTTATACTGCCTCTGTTAAGTTTTGCCGTTGCCGGGGTAATACTCACTTTCGGCAAATGGCTTCCATGGAAGGGCGCCTCAGCCGGCATTGCCGTGGCGGCCTGGGGCTTCGCGCAGGCGCTGCTTCTTTTTATAAAAGCAATCCGGGGGGGGCTTACGCTTCCCTACGAAGTTTCAATCCCCTGGTTCAGCGCCGGCGCCCACCATACTACGCTGGGAGTATACGTGGACGGTCTGACCATAGCCATGCTCCTGGTGGTAACCGCCGTCAGCCTCCTGGTCCAGATCTACTCTATGGGCTATATGCGCGGCGACCCCCGCTTTAAGCGTTACTACGCCTACCTTTCGCTTTTTACCGCCTCGATGCTGGGACTCACGATCGCGGACAACATGATGGTATTCTTCATGTGCTGGGAACTGGTAGGCGTCTGTTCCTATCTGCTCATCGGGTTCTGGTTTGAAAAGCGATCGGCCGCTTACGCCGGTAAGAAAGCGTTTATAACCACAAAACTCGGGGACCTGGGTTTCCTTGTGGGGCTGCTCAGTCTTTTCTACTGCACCGGGACCTTCCAGATATCTAAAATACTGGAACTAGCCCATACAGGAGGCATTCCCGCCGCGGCGGCGGGCATAGCCGCGATCCTGCTGTTCCTCGGCGCCGTAGGCAAATCGGCGCAGTTCCCGCTTTTTATCTGGCTGCCGGACGCGATGGAAGGTCCCTCGCCGGTATCGGCCCTTATACACGCCGCCACGATGGTGGCGGCCGGTGTTTATATGGTGGCCCGGCTTTACTCGGTTTACGCCCTCTCGTCTGTCGCCCTCGATACCGTGGCGTGGACCGGCGCCATCACGGCGCTTACGGCCGCCTCTATGGCGCTGGTCTGCTTCGACTTAAAGCGCGTACTTGCGTTTTCCACAGTATCCCAGCTGGGCTACATGATGATGGCGTTGGGTGTGGGGGGATTCACCGCCGGCATGTTCCACCTTACGACCCACGCATACTTTAAAGCCCTGCTTTTTCTAGCGGCCGGCTCGGTGATCCACTCCGTCCATTCAAACGATATGCGCGAAATGGGCGGGCTAAGGCGCAAAATGCCCATAACCTATGCGACCTTTCTGCTGGGAACGCTGGCGCTTGCCGGCATCCCTCCTTTTGCCGGATTTTTTTCCAAGGATGAGGTGCTTGCCGCCGCGCTGGCCCGGAGTCCGTACCTTTTCGCCTTGGGCGCCGCCGCGGCCGCGCTGACCGCGTTCTATATGGCGCGGGCGCTGATTATGACTTTTCACGGTAAGCCGAAAGACGCGCACAAGTACGAGTACGCGCATGAAAGCCCGCCGGTAATGACAGGCCCCCTGATACTCCTGGCCGCCGTTTCCGTGGTTTCCGGCTGGGCCCTTACGCGGCATGAAATCTTCAGGGGCCTGGTGAATTTCGAAGGCGCGCTCCCGTTCGAACTGCGCCATGTTTCCCACGGCGCGGTGGCCGTCTTTTCCTCGCTGGTAGCAGCGCTCGCGATGGGACTTGGCGCCTGGCTGTACAAAGCCAGGCCCGACATCCCCGTAATGCTCAGGGCAAAGTTCGCGCCCGTAGTCGGGATGCTGGAGAACCGCTACTGGCTGGACGCTTTTTTTCTAAAAATAATCGCTATGGCGGATTCACTGAGCGTGTTCATGTTCGGTTTCGATTTTAATTTCCTGGACCAGTTCGCCATTGACGGCTGGGCCTGGCTTACGCTGAAGCTCAGCAAGTTCCAGGACTGGTTCGACGATCATGTAGTGGACGCCGCGCTGGACGCCACGGGAGCGGTTACCCTTTCCGCCGGCAGGATAGCGCGCTGCGCCCAGACCGGCATAGTGCAGAATTATCTTCTTTTTGTAGCTATCGCCGTTTCAATATTTGCGGCTATCGCGTTTGCGGGATAGGCCGTCCGACGGCCGCTTACCCTGTTACGGCAGCCATAGGCTAGGAGAACTTGAATATGTCACTATTGTCCCTTATCGTTATCGCTCCACTGGCCGGAGCATTGCTGATACTCGCCATCCCAAACACCAGGGTGAAGTTGATAAGGGGCTCCGCCCTTGCCGCCAGCGCCGGTTGTATGTTTTTTGCGGGATACCTCTATGTCGCCTTCGACAAGACTACCGCGGCGATGCAGTTCATCGAGCGTGTTTCCTGGATACCGGCGTTCAATATAAACTATTACGTCGGCGTGGACGGTCTTTCGGTGGCCATCGTGATCCTTACGGCCCTGCTTACGCTGGTTTCCATAATCTACTCATTTAATATAACGCTCAGGGTGAAAGAATTCTTCTTTTGGTTCCTGCTCCTAGAAGCGGGCATGCTGGGCGTGTTTATTTCGCTGGACTTTTTTCTTTTTTACGTCTTCTGGGAACTTACGCTCGTTCCGATGTATTTCCTTATAGGCGTGTGGGGCGGTCCGAAAAAAGAATACGCCGCCATAAAGTTTTTCCTCTATACCCTGTTCGGAAGCCTGTTCATGCTGCTGGGAATGCTCGCGCTTTACTTCCATTCCGCCCCCCACACTTTTGACATGCTGGAACTGGCAAAACAGGGAAGCCCGCTGCCGCTGAATGTTCAGATCTGGATCTTCCTGGCTCTCTATCTTGGCTTCGCGATAAAGATCCCGGCCTTCCCTTTCCACACCTGGCTCCCCTTGGCCCACGTAGAGGCGCCCACCGGCGTCAGCGTCATCCTGGCCGGCATCCTCCTCAAGATGGGTACCTACGGCATCATGCGGGTATCTTTCCCCATTCTGCCGCAGGCGGCTAAATGGTTCATGCCCTTTCTTATAGTGATAGCCGTGATAAATATAATATACGGCGCCTTCTGCGCCATGGCCCAGAAAGACCTTAAGAAAATGGTCGCCTACTCGTCTATAAACCACATGGGCTACTGCATGCTGGGCATGACGGCCATGACGGCTATAGGCTTTAACGGCGCGGTGCTGCAGATGATCACCCACGGCCTCATCACCGGCTCGCTGTTCCTTCTTGTCGGAGTAATATACGACCGGGCCCACACCCGCGATATCGATGCTTTCGGCGGCCTGGCCGCCAGATTCCCGATCTATGCGGGCCTGATGATAATACAGGTGATGGCGTCGCTCGGTCTCCCGGGGCTAGCCGGCTTCGTGGGGGAATTCCTCTGCTTCCTGGGCGCGTTCCCGGCCTGGCCCTATTATGTGGCGGCTTCGACCATCGGGATACTTGTAACGGCCGCCTTCTTCCTGCGCATGATTGAAAAAGTATTTCTCGGACCTTTCAATGAGAAATGGGCCGGACTGAAGGATCTGAACCTGAGGGAACTGGTCGCGATAGTTCCGTTGGCGGTTTTAACGCTTGTGATAGGCATCTGGCCCAGGTTTTGCCTGGACCTGATCGATCCTACCATTACATACATGGCCGGATTATTGAAGTAGGCGTCTCGACGGCATACGAGATAAATCTCAGAATCGGAAAGTGTAAAAGGCCGCCTAACCGCCAATCAGTCTCGCACCTAGATATTCTCCGTCCAGCCGTCTAGCGGCCAAGCCGCCCGGCACTAACTATGACAAACATCATCCTGCTGAATCCTGAAATAATACTGGCCTCGACCGGGTTGTTTATACTGCTGGCCGGCGCTTTTATAGGTGAGAACCGCGCGAAGCTCCTCTACCATCTTGGGATAATAAGCGCGGCGGCGGTGCTGGGGATGACAATAACCCAGGCCGCGTTTTCATCTTACGGAACGGGAACGATGTGGGTACTCGACCCCGGCGCCCAGCTTTTTAAATTCATAATTCTTACGGCCACCATCTTCACGCTCCTGCTGTCCGTAAACTATACCGCCATCCGTCCAAGGCACATAGGGACCTACGTCGCGCTGCTGCTCTGGGCCAGCTCCGGGATGATGCTTTTGTCCGGAGCTATGGATTTTATCTACCTGCTTATATCACTGGAGCTCATAAGCATCTCTTGTTTTATCCTGACCGGCTTCGATCAGAAAAATCCAAGATCCTCGGAAGGGGCCATAAAGTATTTTCTTATGGGCGGGCTTTCCACCGCCGTGACGATATACGGCATCTCCCTGTTCTATGGCGCCACCGGCACCACCAACCTTTTTGCCGGCGCTTCCGCTGTTGATTCGCATTTAAGCAATCCCGCTTACCTCATGGGGATGCTTTTCATACTAGTGGGATTTGGATTTAAAATTTCCATGGTGCCGTTCCATTTCTGGGCGCCGGATGCTTATGAAGGGGCGCCCACTCCCGTGACGGCTTACCTCTCCGTGGCGTCCAAACTGGCCGCCCTTGGCGCCATGTTGCGGATATTCGTTTCCATCATCCCGCATCAGTCCCTTAATATCACTTTAATTATAGCGCTGCTTGCCGCCCTTACCATGACAGTGGGCAATCTGACCGCGTTGTTCCAAACGAATGTTAAGAGACTTCTGGCATATTCATCCATAGCCCAGGCCGGCTACATGCTTATAGGCTTTGTGGTGGCCGATCCTCTAGGGAGAGAAAGTGTCCTTTTCTACGCGCTGGCTTACCTGGCTACAAATATGGGGGCTTTCGCGGTGGCGATGGCGGTGGCCGGGAAGACCGGCTCGTATGAGCTGGACGCCTACAATGGACTGGCCAGGCGTTCGCTGGGGTTGAGCATCGTTATGGTCATGTTCCTGCTGTCGCTGGCCGGCATACCGCCCCTGGCCGGATTTGTCGCCAAGTTTTATGTTTTCGCCTCGGCGGTTAATTCGCAGCGGTATTTGTGGCTGGCGGTACTGGGGGTGGTGAATAGCGTCGTTTCAGTTTACTATTACATGAACATAGCCCGTAGGATGTTCTTCGTTGAATCCAGGGATGCTTCCGCTGTTGAAGCGGACATGTATACGGGGTTTGTGATTGTCATTACTTCTGCGGCCACCCTTTTAATGGGCCTTTTCCCCGAGACCTTTATGCGCATGGTCAAGGATTGCGTTTCCTTCTAGAAACCTGTCCCCGGCATAAGGCTTTCATGGCGTTAAATTTAGGGATTCGGGCTAAAGGAATCCGTTATCTTTCAAAAACTCCCGGGTTATGCTTGAAGATGGTCCCTTGGCGGCGTATTTACCCAGGATATCGTACTCCACGTTCAGCAGGCCGCCGGGTTTTAAATTTTTCAGCGCCGTATTTTCCCAGGTATGAGGGATAACCGCCGCCTTGAAGGAGTTATCTGAAATACCGTAAACCGTAAGACTGACCCCGTCCAGCGCCACGGACCCCTTCTCCACTATCACCGCGTCCCCGGCCTTAGCGATCTCCATGATCCGGCTGTTTCCGTTGTTACGAACGGACAAAAGCCGCGCAGTACCGTCAATGTGTCCCGTAACAAAATGCCCGCCCAGCCGGGCGCCGACAGCCAGCGCCCTCTCCAGGTTAACCGCGGAACCCGGCTTAAGCAGCCGCAACGCGGTCCTCTCAGCCGTTTCCGGGCTTATAGCGAAAGCCGTCAGTCCCGGGGTAAAACCCGCGACGGTAAGGCAGGCACCGTTCACGGCCACGCTTTCCCCGTCGGAAAGTTTCCAGTCCCTGGGAATGGAAACTTTCAATCTTTCGGGAGAAATGGATAGTATTTTAGCGACAGTTTCAATTATTCCAGTGAACATAATTCTGCTTTGCTCCAAGGCTTGGCCGGTGCCCGCCTGCCGACCGGGAAAGTTTCAGGATTCAGGCTGAAGTCCAGCATAAGATCTTCCCCGCAGCGCTTCACCCCGGCCGTTTTTATCCTGACGCCCAGTTCTTTCCTTTCCGCGTTCAGGGTATCGGGCCAGACCACCGAGCTTTTGGACTCCACCCCGCCTATTATAAGCGGAGAGGTAAAGCAGATAAAGCGGTCCGCCAAACCTTCGCTGATAAAAGACCCCAGCACCTTTCCGCCGCCTTCAACTAACAAGTGCGCGACGCCGATGGCGCCGAGTTCTTTGAGCAAAGCCGGCAGTGAAACCCGACCTCCGCCGCCGGAGGGCAGGACCAGTATTTCAACCGTTCGGCCCGGCTTTTTTATGGCGGTAACCGAAGCCCTACGGGTGGTAGCGACTATAACCCGCTCATTTTTAAAAATACGCGCGTCCGCCGGCACGCGGAAAGAGGAGTCCAGAACTACGATCAGGGGCTGGCGCTTAACCGCTACGCCCCGCACGTTCAGCAGCGGGTCGTCTGCAAGCACCGTACCTATGCCGGCCAGTACGGCGTCAGCTTCCGCCCGCAGTTTATGCGTTTCCCGGCGCGCCTCAGGGCCTGAAATCCAACGGGACCGCCCGGCTGAGTCGGCTATTTTCCCGTCCAGGCTCTGGGCGGCTTTAAGGGTGACAAAAGGGATGCCGGTGCGCATGAATTTGTTGAACGCCGGGTTAAGAGCCGCGCATTCCTTTGCCATCGATCCGATTTTAACCTTAATCCCGGCCCTGCGCAGCAGTTCCGCGGCTTTGCCGCTGTTGGCCGGGTTAGGATCCTGAGCGCCTATAATTACCCGCTTTATCCCGGCCTTTATCACCGCTTCGGTGCACGGCGGGGTCTTACCATATGTTGAGCAGGGTTCAAGCGTGACATAAAGTGCCGCCCCTTTCGGGCTGGCCACGCAGCCCCGGAGCGCGTTTATCTCCGCGTGCGGTCCGCCGAAGCGCAAATGCGTCCCTTCGCCTATAATCTTCCCTGCTTTTACTATTACTGCGCCCACCATCGGGTTTGGATGCGCGTCGTAGCGTCCCTTCCGCGCCAGCTCTATGGCGCGGAACATATAAAGTTTGTTTTTATCCATAACAGACATCGTCCTTATTGTAATAAGCCATGGGCTTTATGCCGTATGTCTAAGAAACGCGCTTTACGTATTCGGCTTATGGCGTATAGTTATAGATTTTTGAAAAGGTTCGCCATTTCAATGGCCGAGATTGCGGCTTCTGAACCTTTGTTGCCGTGCTTTACACCGGCGCGCTCTATGGCTTGCTCCAATGTTTCGGCGGTTATCACGCCGAAAGCCACAGGTAACTTATGTTTCATGGACACCGCCGCTATACCTTTGGCGGTTTCCTGCGCTACAAAATCGAAGTGCGGGGTTTCACCCTTGATCACGGCGCCCAGGCAGATAATGCCGTTATAGCCGCCGCCGGCGAGTTTTTCACAAACCATCGGAATTTCGTAGGCGCCGGGGGTTTTAACCACGGTGATGTCCTTTTCGGAGGCGCCGTGGCGTTTAAGCGTGTCAACCGCGCCTTCGAGCAGTCTGCTTGTAATAAAGTCGTTAAACCGCGACACCACTATCGCAAATTTAAGTTTCTCCGCCGTCAGTCCGCCTTCTATTATTTTCATAATATTCTCCTTATAGTTAAGATTTTTAGCGTTTCAATAAATATGCCCCATTTTTTCTTTTTTGGTTTTCAGGTACCTGGCATTATGCTTGTTGGGGATTATATACAGCGGCACCCGTTCTTTTATTTCCAGTCCATAACCTTTTAATCCCACCACCTTACGCGGGTTATTGGTTATCAGGCGCAGGCGGCGCAACCCCATGTCGCACAGTATCTGGGCGCCTATCCCGTAATCACGCAGATCGGCCGCGAATCCCAGTGCTTCGTTCGCTGTCACAGTGTCGTACCCCTTGTCCTGAAGGTGGTAGGCCTTTATCTTATTGGCCAATCCTATGCCTCGGCCTTCCTGGCGCATATACAGTATGGCGCCCGCGCCCTCTTCAGCGATCATGCGCATGGCGGCGCGCAACTGTGGGCCGCAGTCGCAGCGCCGTGACCCGAAAACATCTCCCGTCAGACATTCGGAGTGGACGCGCACCAGCGCTGTGTCCCCTATTTTGCCCAGGGTTAACGCGAGATGCTCAAGCCCGGTAAGGACTTCCTTATAAACAGAAATATTAAAGGTGCCGAATTCCGTGGGCAGCGTTGAGGCGGCTGCCCGTTCCACCAGCGACTCTTGGCGGCGCCGATAAGTTATAAGGTCGGCGATGGTTCCAAGTTTGAGGCCGTGGCGTGTGGAGAAAGCGCGGAGCTCCGGCAGGCGGGCCATAGTCCCGTCGGCGTTCATTATCTCGCAGATAACCGCCGTCCCGTCCAGGCCGGCAAGCTTTACCAGGTCCATGGAGGCCTCGGTGTGTCCCGCCCTTACTAGCACTCCTCCTTTCTTCGCCTTGAGGGGGAAAATGTGGCCGGGGCGCGTCAAGTCGGCGGGGGAAGAGGCCGGGTTCGAAAGGACGCGTATGGTACGGGCCCTGTCTGCCGCGGAAATGCCGGTGGTGATATCTTTAGAGGCGTCCACCGAAATCAGCCAGTTGGTTTTGTATGGATCCGTGTTTTCCCGCTCCATCTGGAACAGGTTAAGCGCGCCGGCCCGCTCCTCCGCCAGCGGAGCGCAGATCAGCCCGCGGCCGTATTTTGCCATGAAATTGATTTTTGACGGGGTGGCGAAACAGCCGGCCATTACAAGGTCTCCCTCATTTTCGCGGGCCGCGTCGTCGGTAAGGATAACCAGGCGGCCGATCCTGATGTCGTTTATGATTTCCGCAACAGGGGAGAACTGGGTATTTTTTTTCATAAAACCTGTTATCCGATCTTCCGGGCGCATGCGCGGGACTCCGGAAGCCCGGATGAGGCGGGGTCGTTGAATACCCGCGGGGGATTTCCTGATCCTCGCTCCGCGGGGTGTATCCCCGGCGGGGGGTATCCGCCTGAAAACTCTTGCTGCGTATATTATACAACTTTACCGCCGCCAATATGGACAAAAATCATCCAATAATCTCTTGACTTTGCAGCGGCATTTTGAGAAAATAGTGTTGGTAACAGGGGCTAGTCTATTATGACCGGAGAATTACACGACAACTTTTATAAGATGCGCATCCAGGATGTGGTCCTGGCTGCCGGCCTTATTTGCGCCTCGGTGTCGTGGCTTGCGTCGCCGACGGGCGCGGGGGGCGGCGCGGCTTCCTCCGCCCTGGTATATCATGGCGGCCGGGTGGTGGCCGAGATCCCTCTGGGCGGGCTGGAAACGCGCGCTTTTTCCTTTGAAGCCGGGCGCATATCGGTGGAGGCGGTTCCCGGCCGGGGGGTTCATATATTAGAGTCTAATTGTCCGGCAAAAGTCTGCGTTCACGCCGGCTGGATAAGCCTGCCGGGCGAGACCATAGCTTGCCTCCCGAACAAATTGCTTGTGGAAATAAAAGGCGAAAAACAGGAATATGATGCCGTCATCTATTGACCATGCGCCGGCCGGGCAAGGCCGGGATGTGTACCGTTCAGCGTCGCTTGTGGCGATAGCCTGCGTGTTGCAGATAGCGGAATCACTAGTTCCGCACCCGATACCAGGGGTGCGGCTGGGACTGGCCAACATGGTCACGCTGGTTACCATGGCGGACCTGGGCTTCGCCTGCGCTATGGAGGTGGCCGTTCTTAGGACGGTAGTCAGTTCGCTGGTGCTCGGCTCTTTTCTGACCCCTGGTTTCATGCTCAGCTTCTTCAGCGCGGTGGCCAGTACCATCGTAATGGGGGCTTTCTGGCGCGTTTCCATCATTTTCCCCGCCTGGGGCTTCAGTCTTATAGGTATAAGCATAGTCAGCGCCGTGGCTCATAACGCCACGCAGCTTTTCCTGGCCTATCTGCTTATGATAAGGCATAAAAGTATTTTCTATTTCGCCCCATGGCTTGTGATCAGCGGCGTGCTTATGGGCTGGTTTACCGGCTTGGTGGCGGCGGAGGTCATAAACAGCCTGAAGAGAGATGGAACGGAGCGGAACCGCGCGGCAGCCTTCCAGGGCAAAGCGGAACCCTCCAGTATGGCCGGGAAGTCGTTGGTTCACAGGCTGGCGCCCGAGTGGAAAATGGCCGGCGCAGGGTTGATGATCTGTTTTATCCTGTTGGTAAAAAATTGGCTTGTCTTCCCGGCTGCGGCTGCGCTGATGTTTGCGCTGATGCTTGCCACACGCCTTGGCGCGGGGGAATATTACGTCATTCTCCGTAAATTCAGGGGGTTGTCCTCGCTGGTGGGCTTTTCCTTCCTTTTCCCGGCTCTTTTCGGCCGCGGGGACGGAGGAATCATGCTTTTATCCGCCGGCCCGATCGGGATAACCACCGGCGGGCTGACAAACGGCGCCTTTTTCGCCTCTCGGATAATACTTATGGCCTGGACCGGCTTTTTACTGAATCTATACGCCTCTCCCGCCGAAATAGCCGCCGGTATACGGAGGCTTGGCCGTCCTTTTAAGTTTTTTGGCTTCCCGGTGGAACGGTTCGCCGCCATAATCAGTATTTCCTGGAGCGAGATACCGGCTCTTTCCGCGCGCGCACGCGCTGTGGTCGCCGGCAGGCTCGCCGGCGGTCCGGGACCGGCCGGAGGCTGGCGCTTGAAGCCGGTGAGCTGGTTTGTCGGGCTCCTTGCCGGAGTTGTTTCCGAGATGTATTGCGGTCGTGACGAAGCCTGTATGGATCCTGGAGGGGGGGTGTCTGGCGGACTGTAAGGGTATTATAAGGAGAAAAACAATGGAAGAAAATATACTTGAGAAAGTAAAACTGGAAACGCTTCCGAAAACGGCGAAGATGTTCCTCACTATGTTCCTTATTGTGATCGCCTGCGGTTATCTGATGGCGATACTTAATATCAACACGTCCATGGGGTTGCTCAGAGAAACTTATGTGCCCGGTGAAAAGGTGCAATTCGAGTTCGGCGGCAGCGCCTATGAGAACATAGTCAGCCATTACCGAGGTTCGGTAAATGATGCGGCGGCATACCCGGGCATGGACCTGGCTACCATGACCTCTACAAGTCACACCCATTTCATCGCCATGGGCATGATGATGTTCTGTCTCGGGCTTGTTTTCCTGTTCACTAATACGCTTCCCGAGTGGCTCAAAAAATTCGTGCTGGTGGACTCTTTTGTGGCCGTTATTATAGCGGTGTCCGCTTTCTGGTTCATAAAGTATGTCTCCGGGGCCGGCGCCTACCTGATGATGTTCTCCGGCATGCTGCTGGGGTTCTGCGTGATGTTCGAGACGGCGGTGCCGCTCTATGAGATGTGGCTGTCTAAAGTGTGCACGCCCCCGTCTCCCGATGGGGAGCCTGAGAAGGGCGCTTACGAAGCGAAAACCGAAGCCGGAGAGCCCGCCGTAAAAGAGGGCGGGAAGTGACCGCATAAGAGGATTCCGGGCGCCTGGCGCCCAAATACAAAAATAAGGAGCGACATGATGAGAAAACTAGTATCTATAGCGGGCTGCGCGGCGTTTTGTCTGGCGTTTGCCGTGCGGTCAAGTGCTGAGGGTGAAGGGTTGGTGAAGATCGGAGGGCATATGAAAGGTCCCGTGCTTTTCGATACGGTAAAGGGGCGGGCCGTGGTCAACGGAGTGAAAACTAAAGGTTCCTACTCGGCGGGCAGCTATTTCGGCGCCCACGCGTTCATAATGTATGTGTCTAAGGACATAAATGACACGATGTCGGTACATTGCGCTCCGGACTTCGGTAACGCCGGAGCCGGCGCCACCCCGGTCCTCGGCACGCAGCTCGGCGAAGGCCTCAAGACCACAGCCGGTACCCCGACGCTGAAATTCAACGAACTGACCTTCAATATGAACGTGCCCGCCTATGGCGTGCAGATGAGGGCCGGTTATATGTCGCTGCCGTTCATCCAGGACTACGGCAAGGAATTGTTCTGGCACGAGGAGCACAATGCCGGCAAGTTCACGCTGGGCAACGCCTGGCATGACACCGGTATTGAGATATATAAGTCCCTTGAGGCCGGGCCCGTGTCGCTGCCGCTCTCGTTCTACGTGGTAAACGGCAATGCCTCTAGTAATCGTGACAACAATAACAGTCCGGCCTATATGTTGCATGCCGAGCCGGAATTCGCCGGCGTGAAAGCCTTCGGTTCGGTAGGCGGCGGCATGTGGGGAGATAAGGTGGTGATGTCCACCGGCGGGTTCACCGGCTATATGAACCCCAAGAAACGCTTCATGCGCTGGTCCTACGGCGCGGCCTATTCATATAAGCGTTTCACGATCCGCGGAGAGGCGGCCAGCGGGAAGTGGGATGATAACTTGTTTGCGGGCAAAGCCCAAGAGGCCAATAAGCTGACCTACGGCTACTACGGAAAAATATTCTACACCGTGGTGCCGGGAAGACTTACCGCCATGTACCATTACGACAGGTACAAGGCCAAGGTGGAGGCCACGTCGCCGAACAACCATGTTATAAAGGAAAAGTATAAAACCAACACGGTGGGGCTGCAGTACGAGATGGCCCCCGCCGCTACACTGATATTCCAATATGACGTTGGTGACTGGAAGAACGACGATGTGCCCGGAAAAGAGGATTCGGTAGTCTTCACCCGTGCGCTGGCGTCGCTAAGGGTAACCTTTTAACAGGCGGAAGAGTTGTGAACGTCCGGGCGGGTTGAAATCCGCCCGGACGGAAAAATTATGAAGAAATCAGCAATGATCATAATCCTGGCGGCTGTGGTCACCGCTCTGTTTTACTACCGCGCCGATATCTTTACCGGAAAAGGCGCGATTATAAAACGCACCAGGTTCATGATGGACACTCTTTGCACCATACAGGTCCCCAATGAGTCCGGGGCGTCAAAGACTGAGGCCGCGATAAACCGCGCCTTTGATAGAATGGCTGAGGTGGACAGGAAGTTCAACTGTACCAACCCGGAAAGTCCCATCTACCAATTTAACAACGCCCGTGTCCCGATAACCGATCCTGAAATAGTCGGAGTGGTGAGTCAGGCTCTGGATGTCAGCCGGGAAACGGATGGCGCGTATGATATCACAGTACAGCCGCTTGTGGATCTTTGGGGCTTTTTTACCACTTCCGTTTCTTCCCAGGCCCATACCGTTCCGTCGCCGGAGAGTATCAAGCGCGCGCTTTCTCATATCGGCTGGAGACGGGTTCATGTGAAGAACGGGGTGGTCACCGCGGATAAGGACGTCAGGATAGATCTGGGCGGAATAGCCAAGGGGTATGTCATCGGGGAGGCGGAGAAGGTTCTCAAGGCGTCCGGAGTTAAGTCGGCCCTGATACTGGCCGGCGGACAGGTGCAGGTTTTCGGTTCGGCGGCGCCAGGCGTACCCTGGAAGGTCGGGGTGCGCAACCCGCGCAAGGAAGGCTACATAGCCGGGCTCGGTTTTGATTCCGAAAACGGTGTTTCCACCGCCGGGGATTACGAGAGGTTCTTCGAGGTTAACGGGGTGCGCTATCACCACATAATGGACCCGAAGACTGGGTATCCCGCCAGGGATGTTATGAGCGTAACCGTTATCGCCCCGGACCCCACATTTGCGGACGGACTTGATACAGCCCTTTTCGTGATGGGGCAAAAACGGGCGCTTGAATTTGTGAAAAAACGCCCCGGATTTAAAATTGTCATTGTCAACGCCAAAGGCGAGATCGTTACTTCCCAGGAGGCGGCAGGCAGGACGAAGGCGAGATAAGGAGGATTGTATATGAGCAAAACTAAAATATTTACCGCAGCCGCGTTCCTGGTGCTGGGCGCCGGACTCGGCTATTGCCGGGCGGAAAGGCTGATAACCGACGAAAAAGCTCTCAAGGAAATGCTGCCGGACACGGACCGGGTGGAGAAAGTGATCCGGACGCTGACCGACGCGGAGACAACCGCTATCAAGGGCCAGCTGGGTTCGCTGATGCTGCCCGTTGAAGGCGGGAAGAAAGCTGTTGAGGTAAAGGAGTATGCTTTTTACTTCGGCATGAAAGGCGACAAAAAGACCGGGGTGGCTCTGTTCGATTCGGAACCGGGTAAATGGGGAACAGTTAATTTTATCGCCGGCCTCGACCCCGACACTGGCAAAATAAAGAATATGGCTGTGGTTTCTCTCTCTGAAAAAAGAGGCCGCCCCGTGGCGCTGAAGAGTTTTCTTAAACAGTTTTTCGGCAAAGGGAAGTCGGATCCCTTCGAGGTGGGGAAAGACGTTAACGCTATAGCCGGCGCCACTATTTCCACCAAGGCCGCGGCTTTTTCAGCTCGCAAGGTAGTAGTGATGTACGACGCCCTTTTCCTGCGCAAGTAGGCGGACGATTACTCCCCCCTTGCCCGCCCGCGGAAACGGGCGGGCAAGTCCAAATTTTAAAGCGCCGCAGAAGGGATCCTTTCCCGGGAATTTAGCGCGGGCCGGCATCCGCGCAAGTATTGGATCTTATTCGCAAGTAACGGAAGGAGCGAATTATGGCTGAAATACTCATAATCGACGATGATCCGGATATAGTGGAATCCATGCGCATAATCCTTGAATGCTGCAGGCACACTGTAAAGGTGGCCAAAAGCGGCGAGGAAGGTCTTAAAGCCGCCGGAGCGGCCAAGTATGACCTGATCATATTGGACGTCATGCTGGAAACCATGAGCACGGGTTTCGAAGTAGCCAGGAACATCCGAACAGGTTTCAATAATCAAAATGTTCCCATACTGCTGCTTACCGCTATAAAAGAAAGCACAGGCCTTGATTTTGGGAACGTGGCCGGCGACAAAGACTGGCTGCCGGTAGACGCCTACCTGGAAAAGCCGCTGAAACCGAATGAACTCCTGGCTAAAGTAGAATCCCTGCTTAAAGGGAGGTGATAAGGTGGGAACCCTTAACCAGCTGGAAGAATTGACGGAGAGGCTTTACTGGCTCATCCGGCTGCGCTGGTTTGCCTTGATGGGCGTTTCTTGTACGGTGCTGTTCGTGGATAAAGCGCTGCATGTTCCGCTTCGTTATGTGCCGCTTTACTCCATCGCCGCGGTCTTGGGCGTTTATAACTTTCTATTCCTGCTGTATCTGAACCGGTTGAAAACGGTATCTCCGACTGAACTCCCTGCTATAACTAATCGCCTGGCCAACGCCCAGATCTCGCTTGACTTGCTGGGCCTAGCGGCCCTTATTCACTTTTCAGGCGGCATGGAAAACCCCTTCGCGTATTATTTTGTTTTCCATATGATCATCGCAAGCATCCTGCTTTCGCGGAGGGCAAGCTATTTCCAGGCGACTTTCGCCTCATTTCTGTTCCTGCTGACGATAGGCATGGAATACTCCGGCCTATGGAGGCATTTTTGTATATACAGGTACGGATTTTGCGCCCTTGAGGCGGGCCCGCTGCCCCTGCTGGGTTCCGGCGCGGCTTTTGTCAGCACGTTATTTATAGCTGTTTACATGGCCAGTTCCATCTCGCTTAAGCTGCGTCAGAAGGACGCGATGCTTTGTGAAGCCAACCTTCTCCTTAAGGAAAAGGACCAGATCAAAAGCAACTACGTACTGCGCGTCTCGCACGACGTGAAGGAGCACTTGGCGGCCATACAGTCCTGCCTTGACCCCGTGCTGCACGGGATGACCGGGGCGCTCACTCCGGCCCAGGAGGGACTGGTACGCCGGTCGTATGACCGAACCGGAAAGCTTATGTTTTTTGTAAAGGCGCTGCTTGAGATAACACGCTTGAAGCTGAGCAGAAAAATTGAAATCGGGCCTTTTTCCATCAGGGAGACGGCGGAGAGCGCGATTAATTTCGTGGAAGCGAGCGCCAGGGCCAAAAACATAAAGCTCACCTGGGCGGTTACGCCGGGGGTGGAAGAAATAACCGGAGCGCAGGTCTATATAGAAGAAACCATCGCTAATTTTCTGGCTAATTCCATCAAGTACACTCCCGAAGGCGGAAGCGTGGATCTTATAGTGGGGGATGCCGGCGCCTCGGTGCTTATATGTGTGAGCGATACGGGGATAGGTATACCCGAAGATGAGATCTCACATGTCTTTGAGGAGTTCTACCGCGCAAAGAACGCCAAGGCTGCGGAGAGGACCGGCACGGGGCTGGGGCTGTCCATAGCCAAAGAAGTGGCGGAAAAACATAACGGCCGCGTATGGGTGGAATCACAAGAGGGGAAAGGCAGCCGGTTTTATCTCTCATTGCCGAAACAAGCCGCGGTGCCGGGCGGCGTGTAAGCCACCCGAAGCCGCCCGCAGTGGATATAACGGCGCGCTGCATACCCGCGGGAAATTCCATTATTTAAATATCCCGCGCGCGACATTCAGCCCGATACATAATGGGAATAGATTTTTGATGGCCCGGCGTAGACCGAATTTAAGGCAGTAAAGCTTAGTACTGTCCATGGTATGGAGCGGCATAATGGATTTTATCGTTCTCGTTAAACAAGTCCCGGACATCACAAATATTCCGGACGAGGCCTGGGATAAGGAAAAGGGCACGCTGCGTCGCGGGGTGCTGGATACCGTCCTGAACCCGCTCGATTTACACGCCCTGACCCTTGCCTGCCGGATCAAAGAAAAAGACGCCGATAAGAATTCCAGAATGATCTGCCTCAGCATGGGGCCGCCGCAGGCCAAAGAAGTTTTGATCGACGCAATGTCGCGGGGCGCGGATGAAGCCATTTTGCTGACTGATCGCGCATTTTCCGGAGCTGATACCGTTGCCACGGCCTATTCGCTGGCCCTGGCCATTAAAAAAATAGAGAAGGAAATATTAAAGAAGCGCGACTATATCATTGTCTCCGGCATGCAGTCCGTGGACGGAGATACGGCCCAGGTTCCGGCCCAAATTGCCGAGGCGCTGGAGATAGAACATATTGCCTATGCCCAATCGTTTTCTTTTGAACCAGGTCTTGTCGTAAAGCGGATCGGTTCGCGGGGAGTGGAGGCGATCGCCCCGAAAACATATCCCGTCCTGATTACTTGCACCGCGTGCACCGAGCCTTTGTACCGGTCATTTCATCGTTCGCGGGCCGCGAATCAAAAATTAATCCTGGAATGGAATGCCCGATCCGTAGGGGCGGATCCCGACAGGATCGGTCTGAAGGGATCCAGGACCCAGGTTTACCGTATTTTCTCCCCAAGCGAAGAGCGGCACAAACAATGCGTTTTTCCGGAAAGCCCGGAAAAATTAGCGGATCTGATGGGGATACGTTACAAGCAGGGTCCATCCGTGGAAGCTCCTTCGGAGGCGACATCCTATAAGCTGGCGGGTAAAACCCCATCCTATCAGGGAGAAGTTTGGGTTTATGCGGAGCAGGAACAGGGGGTCGTTAATCAGGTTTCTTTGGAATTGATCAGCGAGGCCGTAAAATTAGCCGCGTCCCTCAATGAAAAAGTGGGAGCGGTGTTGGCGGGGCATAACGTCGAAAATCTGGCGGCCCAATTAATTTCGCAGGGCGCCGACAAGGTTTATCTGGCTGAGCACGCGCTTCTGGAAGATTTTCTTCCGATCCCGTATAAAAAAGCGGTCAGCGGACTGGTGAAAAAATACAGGCCCCAGATCATGCTCTTCGGCGCGACGCCGCTCGGAAGGGAACTTGCTCCGCGCATCGCCTACAGCTCGGATGCCGGCCTGACCGCGGATTGCACCAGATTGGAAATTGAAAACTTTCAAAAAGGCGGCACACAACTCGTCGGCATTTTAAAACAGACGCGGCCGGCGCTCGGAGGGAATATTATGGCCACCATTATGACCAAAGATTCCCGGACGCAAATGGCGACCGTGAGACCCGGGGTCTTGAAAGCGCTTAAGCCTGATCCGGGCCGCACCGGCGAAATTATTTCCTTCATTCCCGAGATTAACGAGGGCGACATCAGGGCCAGGATTTTGTCGCGGGAATGCGTTCATTCTCATACCAGCATCGCGGACGCGGACATTATTGTCTCGGGAGGCCGGGGTTTGGGAAGCAAGGCCAAGTATGACCGCTACGTCCGTCCCTTGGCCGAGGCCCTGAAAGGATTTTTGGAAGGCCGCATCGAGGTGGGCGCTTCCCGCATGGCGGTTGAAGAAGGTTTTATCGGCCGCGATCATCAGGTGGGGCAGACGGGGCAAACCGTCAAGCCGCGATTGTATATCGCGGCCGCTATTTCCGGAGCTGTGCAGCATATCTCCGGAATGCAGAATTCCGATATCGTTGTGGCTATCAATAAAGACCCTCATGCCAGGATCTTTAATTATGCGGATTACGGTATTGTCGGAGATTTGGAGGCCGTGATCCCCAAAATGATCGAAGCTGTTAACCGGGGAAAAAGAAAATCATGAGCCGTATAAATGTACTGATCGTGGGAGCGGGGCCTTCTGGACTTGCGGCCGCTATCCGGATCAAGCAAAAGCTGAACCGCGAAAAAAGGAGCGAGTCCGTTGTGGTGGTTGATAAGGCGCCCAAGCTGGGCTATCACAGTTTATCCGGCGCGATTTTTGAGGCGCAGTGCCTGGATGAGCTTGTGCCGGGCTGGCGGACGCTTTCCGATCCTTTTGTGAAAAGCATGGTAAAGGTGGAATGTGACGAAATGTATTACCTCGGCCGCGGGAATGCGATTAAGATCCCCGGATTCGCGACGCCCCGGCCGATGCGTCATCAGGGCGACTATGCCGTATCTCTCGGCCGGATGGTGGATTGGCTGGGTAAGATCGCGCTTGGCGAAGGGGTGGAGATTTATAGCGGCTTTGCGGCCGAAAAAGTTTTTTTTGACGGCGATGCGGTCAAAGGAGTCAGGCTCGTGGATCTCGGATTAAACCGGGAAGGCGTTCCGAAATCAAATTTTTTAGCCGGGGAAGAACTGGAAGCGGATGTCACGGTGTTTAGCGACGGATCGAGGGGCGTTGTTTCCACGCAATGGACTGAACGTTTCGGCCAGGGTATGAATCCTCAGGTCTATTCGGTAGGGATCAAACAGCTGATCAAGCTGCCCCCGGACAATGCATTCGGCGCTAACCGCGCTATCCATACGCTGGGTTTCCCCAATCGTGCCGATGTTTTTGGCGGCGGTTTCATGTATAGCATGGGAGAGAACATCGCCGCGGTCGGCATGATCTTGGGTTTGGATTGGAGATATCAGGATCTGAATCCCCAGCAGGAACTTGAGATTTTTAAGTCTCATCCTTTTGTCGCCGGCCTTTTGAAAGGCGGGCAGGTGGTCTCCTCCGGGGTTAAAACTATTCCCGAGGGCGGGTATTATGCCTTGCCCAAGCTCTTTACGGACGGCGCTTTGCTTATCGGAGATGCGGCGGGTTTTGTTAATATGGAAAAGATTAAAGGCATTCACTACGCCATCCGGTCGGGGATGTGCGCCGCCGACGCGATCTGTGAGGCGGTTATTAAAAATGATTTTTCAAAAGCGGCCCTGGCGCGGTATCAAAAGAACCTGGAAGAAGAAAACATCATCCGGGAACTTTATCACGCAAGAAATTTCAGGCAGGTTTTTAAGTTCGGGATTTATTTAGGGGCGCCGCTCTCGAATATTCAAACCTGGCTCCCTTTTAAACTGGGGATGGAAAAAGATTACCGGGCCATGAGGCCGGGCGCGAAACTGCAAAGGAAAGAATCCGCGGGCATGGATAAGGCCCAGTTTATCGGTTTATCCGGCGCCGCGCATCGCGAGGACGAGCGGGCCCATATCAGGATTTTAAATCCCGCATTGTGTCTGGAATGCACTCAAAAGTACGGCAATCCTTGCGCCTGTTTTTGTCCGGGTGAGGTTTATCGCATGAAAGGCGTGGAGTTGATCCTCAGCCCATCCAATTGCATGCATGATGGTTCCTGCCAGGTCAAGTGCCCTTATCAAAACATATTATGGACGCCGCCGGAAGGGGGGGAAGGGCCGCGCTTTAAACAAATGTAGCCGCACAGGTGGCGATGTCGGCTTGCCTCAGGTTTTCTCATATCCCGCATAAAAAAAATGCCTGCCGGTCACCATGTTTCTTTGGCATTGGGCAACCAAGCTTGAATCTCATTCTACACCGCTTGACAAAATGTTCCTTGGTTTCATTTCTAGACCCAAACAATTGCAGCTATAGTCTTCGGCTGGGGGATGCGGATGGGGGTTGGAGTATTACAAGCAGATAACCCTCTAAAATCATCACAGGAAACAAGAATTAGAGTAACTGCGCGAGGTGCTGGACTGCCCCGCAGAGAAGGCGAAGGCATAGGCAAAGATTATCGACGAAAATTGCTTTCTTGTAGTCAGGAGATATCACTAGGCGTCATCAGACATCAGGAGACCTCACCAGGCATCACAGCGTTAAACCGATTACTAAAACATCACCAGACATCAGCAGTTCAACCTGGGATTGAACACTAAAACGAACATCATCTTTGACCGAGCACTTTCTGTGAATGCGCTAGGGTTGGCAGGATTCGCTAAGACGGTTCCAAAAAGGCTAGGAGAATGTAATTAAATCTTGTCACAGAAAACTATCTTTTTTTGTGACAGAGGTTACCGGATGCTCCATACGGAAACGACTTCGGCATCCGGATAATGATAGTTATTCTTTGACGCGCATATCAGCCTGAAGCTTCCAAGCCTGTCTCCAAGCTTCTTGGCCGCTTTCACGTAGCCCGGAAGAATACGTTCCACCGAAGACCCTAGCTTAATTTCTGCTAAATGGAGTTTGTTTCCTCTTTCATAGGCCAGGTCGAATTCCTCACCCTCTTTGGTGCGCCAGAAATAGATACCCGGGTCAACACCTCTGAAGCGACAGCTTTTAACTATTTCTGATATCACCCAATTTTCAAACAATTGGCCAGCCATGGGGCCAGCCAGCGTAGTTCGCGGATCATCCCATTTAACAAGATGCGCGGCCAGACCCGTATCTAGAAAATAAACTTTCGGGGTTTTGATCAGCCGCTTGTTTATATTCCCGAAATAGGGCTGAAGCAGCATTATCTGATCGCTTCTTTCAAGGACGGTGAGCCATTCTTTAACCGTGGGAATGCTGACGCCTATTTCGGAGGAAATGCCCGCCATGTTCAGAAGCTGCCCTATTCGTCCAGCTAAAAGCCGCATGAATTTGTCAAAGGTTCCCAGATCCCTGATTCCCAATTGTCCCCTGACATCTCTCTCAAGATAGGTCTGTATATATGAAGAGTAAAACAAACCGGCAGGAAGCTTTCTGCCTGACCATAAATCGGGCTTATCTCCTTTGAGAATTATTTTAAAAAGATCGTGAAGTGTGCGGTTTGTGGTAAAACGGGTGTTGAAGCTTTCAAGAAACGTTTTTTTGGGTAATTTCAGCGCGGGGCTTGCCGTTTCTCCCAGACTGAATCCCGCCAGATTGAGAATTGCGACTCTCCCGGCCAGTGACTCCTGCACGCCTTTCATAAGCGCGAACTTCTGAGACCCGGAAAGCCAATACATGCCGGCGGCCTTGCGCAGCCGTGTGGCCTTGGCGTCCACAGCTATTTTAATATGGGGAAGAATTTGCGGCGCGTATTGAAACTCGTCTATAAATACCGGCGGGGGAAATCTTTCAATAAATTGCGATGGATCCTCTTTGGCAAGGCGCCTCATGTCCGGGTCGTCCAGGGACACAAATGTCCTGCGGGGTTCAATATGCCGCAGCAAAGTAGTCTTGCCTGTCTGTCTTGCGCCTGTCAGCATGACTACAGGGAAACTGGCAGAGGTTTGTTTTATGCAAGCTGAGATTATTCTTTGTTTGAACATATGGCTATTATAAAGTATAACCTTAGAATAGTCAACATGTTCTGCTTCTGTTCACGTATACTCAGTGTTTTCAGCAAGAGCTGGATCTTCGCATGTCGCCGGTGTCTACGAATCATTATCAAAGAGCCGTCCGCAGGGCATACAACTGGGCCATTGACCGGAAGTGGTTCCGGGGGGATAACCCGGCATCAGGGAAACGCGTAAAGTTGGCCAATGAACGGAAATTCTGGCGGACCCGGTATCTATCAGCCGAGGAGCTAAAGCATCTTGTCGATAACGCGGATGAGAAGCTTAGAGGCCTTATTATTTATGCCGCCATGACCGGGCTCCGCAAAGGGGAGCTTAAGAATCTCAAGAAAAAAGACTTATGCCTCGACAAATGCACTTTGTTTATTCGGGAATGCAAGAATGACGAGCCTGCGTATATCCCGTTTCCAGATATGCTCTACCCTATCTTAAGGGAGTTAAACAAAGCCTGTCGGGATGCTGAGTCTTCGATATTTGATTTCAGGAACTTTGAGCGCCGGTGGGAACGGGCCAGACTGAGCACTGGCTTGGCTGACATACGCTTCCATGATTTGCGCCACACCTTCGCCAGCCACCTGATCCAGAACAGCAACGGCAACCTGAAAGTCGTCCAGGAGCTTTTACGGCACAAAGACATTCGCATGACGCAGCGCTACTCGCATCTCTCACCAGGCTACCTCAGGCAGGCCTCACTAACGCTGGACAAGACCTTCGCCAACCTGGGCGCAACGGTGCCGCTTCTACCGCAGCTGCCGCCAGGCGCGGCGACCGTAGACAATCCTGAGGTGTTACCGTCAACGAAGGCCGCCTTGGTGTAGCGTGTGGGAGTCTGAAGTAATCCCGACAGCATCCATCCCGACAACCATTGGGCGCACGTGAAATTTCCCAAAATACCAGTACTATTTGTATTATTTCGATTGGGGATGGCATTCGTCTTAGGCCGAAGTCTCCAAAAAACGGTCAAAAGACATACACTTTGAGGTACTAATAAGGAGAGTTAAAACACAGTTCTGTCCTGATTTAATCCAAATCGCTAATGCAGTACCGCGCAAACGATATAAATAATCAAAGCATCAAGTAGGAGAATATATGGACGAGAAAATCAATAAATTAAGCACGACGCAAATCAAGACGCGGGAAAGATTCCTGCTGAAGGTAACCTCACTGCCGGTTGCACCCGGGCACGAACTTGCTGTGATGAAATTTGTGGAAGGTTGGGTGAGGAACTATCCTGGACTTGTCCTTAATCATGACAAAAGCGGCAATCTGTTGGTTGCCAGAAAAGATTTTAAGAAAGCCTGTCGCAAAAAAAAACCTCTTTTTATTACGGCACATATGGACCACCCCGCCTTCGTCGTTATTTCAGTGGATGGACGTGAGGTTAAGCTGGAATTCCGCGGTGGTGTACATGATCCATATTTCAATGACACACCAATAGAGATATTCAACGAGGAATTTAAAAAAAGCTTTATAGCGAAAATCGTCTCCCTGAATCCGACCGTCAAGCCTTTCAAGACCGTGATGGCTAGGCTGGACAAGCCTGGGCAGCAGATAAAGGCTGGTTGTATCGGGCGGTGGAAATTCCCGGGAGTGGGTGTGAAGAAGGGGATGGTTTTCGCCCACGCCTGCGATGATTTGGCTTGTATCGCAGCCGCGCTTGTAGCTTTTGAAGATATTTCTCTAGATAGAAAGCTAGGCCACGTAGCGCTGCTGTTCACGCGGGCGGAAGAGATCGGTTTCGTCGGGGCCATTGGCGCTGCGCGCGGCGGCACCATCCCGAAGGGTTCGCGACTGATATGCCTGGAATGCTCTCGCAGTTTTCCACATGACTCGCCGATTGGCTCCGGACCGATAGTGCGGGTGGGAGACAGGCTTAGTGTGTTCACCCCCGAACTTACCAATGCACTTTCAAGCATCGCAACATCACACCAAAAAAACTTTCCCGGTTTCCGCTTCCAGCGCAAACTGATGGCAGGTGGAGTATGTGAGGCTACTGCATTCTCAAGCTATAACTTCAGTTCTTCCTGTCTCTGCCTAGCGTTGGGAAACTATCATAACATGGTCGACGTTGATACTGTGCTTTCTGGGAAAAAGGAAGCCAGGGTAGCCCATGAATTTATCTCGGCGTCAGACTTCCACGGCCTTGTGGAACTATTAGGGACTATAGCTATAAATCTGGATAAGCCGGGACCCACTCAGCGCGACTCGGCAGAGGAAATCTGGGCTGAAAGAGCCGGGATATTGGGTCCCGTATCCTAGTAAAAAGGCTGAATGCTGTGTGAATTATGCAATCACGCCAAATGATATAGTTATAATGTTGACGCTCATGCAACTAAAGATATGTCGATTGGATACAAGTTATGCGATATCTCGAAAACAATGTGCCGGTGGTTAATGCTCTCGACGGATTTTCCACAAGCGATGTAGCTGCCGGCGGGGTAAATAGTTCAGCATACGACGAAGACCGTCGATATTTGGGGAACTATCTATACGAGCATGGTATACGTTTTGAAGGGAGGGCGTTGCCGGTAGAAATACATCCTTACCTTATTGAATCTGGAGAGGAAGCCGTTATAAGAGAAAAGTTTACCAGATTCCATTCTCTGATGGAGAAAGTAGTTGATCTATATGTTGAGAATCAGGATGTGAGAGACTATCTCGCTTTTAGTAAATCTATCGAGGACTTGATTCTTCTGCGCTATCCTTATTTTCCCCGAATTCATGTCTGCAGATTCGACTTCACGTTCGATAAGGACCGCAATCCAATAATTTATGAGAATAACTCGGAATGCCCCAGCGGGCTGCTGCTGATGAAGAAAATATTCGCCGGCTATCGGAACACAAAGTTGTTCCGTGACCTGTGCAGCATAAAGGATATTGAAGTCTCACCGTTCAAATACTTTCTTGAGCCGGTTTTTTCCGAATCCCTTCTGAATATTTATAATGCTGTGCGCCGAGAAGCTTCCTCTAGACCTGTGGTCGCGATTTTAAACAGCAGGCATAATACCCTAACAAATGAGCTAGCCCTGATGGCGGAAGAGTTGTCTGTTATAGGGTGCGAAACGGTTTCCATGTATGTAGAAGACCTTGTCTATGACGGAAGCAGGCTAATTGGAAAAAACCGAATGATTGATTTGTGCTACCAGAAATTCGACTCCAACCCTGCTTGGGAGTATCCGTTCACTTTGAACAGGCGCGATGCAGACAATTATCTTCGCGCTTTAACTGAGAGGAGGGTGATAGGTGTGAACAGCTTTGCCAGCAGTTATTTGATTGAAAGCAAGGCCGTCCTAGCGTTACTATGGGAAAAGGAATTTGAGCACTATTTTTCAAGCGAAGAACTGGGGCTTGGTAGAGCTATGACAGCGACGACTAAAATTGCTATGCGTCTGACTGACTCGGAAGCAAAAGCGTATAAGCATGAAAAAGATTTGTTCATACTAAAAAAATCCTTTGACACCAGAGGGCGCAGTGTGCTTTTAGGCAAGAATGTGCAACAGGAAGTCTGGAGCAAGGCGTTGGATTCTGCGCGAACGGACAAGAATTCCATGTATGTGGTTCAAAAATATCAGGAGCACGAGGTCTGCCCCGATATTACTGGGATAGATAAGTATATTTCCCATGCGTATTTTGTCGTAGGAGGGAAACCTGTGGGGATGCTTACACGGGTATCAGCTGATCCGATAACGAATGTCGGCAGAAACGGCTCGCTGGGTATTCCGTTAATGGTGGCTAAGGTAGTACGTGGAACAGTTTCTTAATAGATTGATATGAGACCAATTGAACCTGGAAAATATCCCGGATTCGTAAGTCGGGCAATAATGGATGGAATGAGGAATAGATTTTCCTCGGAGATATTTCAATCCGCCAAAACTCTCCGCGCAGTAAGTCAAAAAGGAGTGCTTCTTCCCACGTGCCTGATCCCATTACAGAGGACGGCTGTGAATAAATGGGCGCGGGACTTGCTCTCTCTTAAGAAGCTTCTCTGCGGACTGCCCAAGAAGATTGGGATGCGGCCGGAGGAATATGCAGACTTTTTTAAAATGGTGCCGAAAATGCGGCGCTATCTCCGACATGATGGGCTTAAATGGGTATCTCCCTTTTTCCGGCCGGATTGCATCCTAACTGATACAGGCCCGAAAGTGCTTGAATTTAATATCGACACTGGGAGCATGGCTTTTATTTCCGGTATTTCTCTCAAACTGCTTTACAGTATTGTTCCGGGCTTACCGGAGTATTTGACGCACGATCTCAAGACTGGTTTTGATAAATCTTTTTGGGCGGAAGACATCTTTACCGCTTACTTGAAGAATATCGGGAAGAAAAAAAGAAACCTATACTTGTGGGACATAAAAGACCGCGACAGTGAAGGTACGAAAGAGAGGAGTTTTGAAATAGATTATTTCCGCGACAAGGGCGTAAAGATTGAACTGCTGGTGGCTGGAGATATCTTAACTAAACTGTCTCCAGAAGCTTATTGCTTCCGATATTTCGCGTATCTCCACTTCTTCACCCCTTCCTCTGCTCTGGAAAATCTGTTCCTCAATATCCCTAGCGGGCTGATTGATAAAAACGATATTTCTATCTCTTCACTGCTGTATGATAATAAGATCAACCTGGCTTTACTATGGGATCCGAGGATCCAGAAATATCTGGATCCGGGAGAGAGAGCTCTGGTCAGTGAATATATCCCGGAGACATATTTAAGTTCGGAAGTAAGCAAGGATTTCATCAGGCGCGCCTTGAAAGATAAGGATCTCTGGGTTATAAAAAAGGGTATAGGGCGGCAGGGAAAGAACGTGCATATAGGGCGGGATTATTCAAGCCACGACTGGAGAACGATTGTTATGGAAGCAGTTGAGGCAAAAGACTATGTTTTTCAGAAATTAGTCAAGGCGACGACTCTGCCTTCAGAATTGACCGACGGGAAGAACATGTTCACTGCAAGCGGCGGTCACATTTTAAACTTTCATTATGTCAATAACACTTTCGGCGGCATGCTTTTCAGGGCCACTTGCCGAAAAACTGGTTCTAAGATTGGCGCGATAGATTCCTCCGAAGTTGCCGGAGTAATGCCACTTATTTTGGATTTTTAGTGCTGCTGGAGGTCCGGTCAGGGACTTTCAAAAGGTCAATATGGCTAACAACAAAAATGAGGAAATACGGTCGGGTGTGATTTCAGCATGCAGAGACATGGCTGAAGCGGAAAACAGCATCGACCGATTACGGTCCATATGGGAGGGAGCTATTGGAGTTAGCCCTTTGGGGATAAATGATGACTTTTTCAGGCTTGGCGGGCATTCATTGATTGCCGCTAAGATAGTTTCAGATGTAAGGCTGCAGTTTAATATCGCAATCCCTGTTTCAGCAGTATATAGCTATCCCACGCTGGCGGCGTTTACTGCCGCTCTCCCGAAGTACCCGCCGCTGACTGTCATACGCAATGCCGAAGCTGCTTTACGAATTGAACATGGGAAAGACCAAAGGCCGGTGACAACCTGTTTTAAGGTTCCTGAGATACGTCCCTGTGCTTCCGTACCCGCCAATGACCGTATGGCACTGGCTGTGTCGGAAGAAATCCCGGCTTCTCACTCACAGAAAAGGTTATGGCTACTGGAAAGCATGTTGCAGGGACAGCCAGTGTACAATGTGTCCGAGGCGGTGCTTTTGAAGGGCAAACTCAACCTTCGAGCGCTTAAGCGCGCCCTCGCGAAAACATTAAGCAGGCAGGATATCATGCGGACTGGTATTAGGGAAGGAAATGGGGAGATAGTACAATTCGTGGTCCGCAATACCGAGGCAGCACTTACAGTTAAAGAATGTTCCAGCGAAAAAGCCATGGCTGAAATCGAAGCTGACGCACAGTTACCGTTTATACTTGAGCAGCCTCCACTGTTCCGACTCAAGCTCTTTCGTACAGGAATTGACTCGCACATATTCTATTTTAATTTCCACCATGCTATTACCGACGGGATTTCCACTGCAGTGTTTATGGAGTCATTGGCTGGGTGGTACAATTATTATTCGAAGAAAAAGCCTTTGCCTTCTCCTGCTACTGTCCCGCAATATTTGGAATATTCTAATTTGGAACTCAAACTCCTACAGGACGGTCTTCTGAAAAAACAGGAGGATTATTGGTGTACCAGACTTGCGGGGGACCTGCCCAGGACGAAAATTCTGCCTGATTTCGCGGATTTTCAGAAAGCAGATTCGAAAGGAAGCCGGGTTAGGCTGAGGTTGACAAGCGATTTAAGCTACCGAATAACCCAGTTTTGCGCTGAACAGCATATTACGGTGTTCGTGTTCTTTCATGCTTGCATTAAGCTTTTGGTCAGCAGGTATACCGGTTCCTCCGACATAGTTCTCAACATTATAACCTCTGGAAGGACCGATGCCAGGTTCGATGGAACGATGGGCTGCTTCGTGAATACGCTGCCGATGCGGGACGCTATTATCAAAAACCGAAGTTTTGAAAAATTTCTAAAAGATATTGCAATTACCAGCGGTGCGGCTCTTGACAACCAGGACTACCCGTTCGATCTTATCGTAAGGAATCTAACCTTTCCGCAGGCAGACGGTCAAACTCCTTTATCGGAGGTTGCACTCGCGTTTCAAAACCATGCTGACCCATTTCGGAATGGCCTTTTTCTAGGACTTAGGCCCAGCAGGCTCACCCTGAATACGAACACCAGTATGTTTGACTTGTTGTTCATCGTAGAACCCACAAATAACAAGTATTTTTCGATATCATGCGAGTACAAAACATCAAGGGTTAAACGGGAAACCGTGGTGAATCTCCTGAACTATTGCATCCAGATTATCCAGGGTGGGATACGTAACCCTTCTGTGCCCATTCAGGAAATACCAATAACCATGCATCACGCCCGTACTGTGAAGGTGGGAAAAGTGCAATCTGATGTTAAGCATAAGATCGCAGAATGCCCTCATATAATCTTCGAGCATATCGCGAAAAAGAAACCGGATTCTATCGCAATTGAAACGGCCTGCGGTACCATTTCTTACAGGGAGTTGAACGAAAAGGCCAATCAATTGGCCCGGTACCTGCAGCACGAAGGCATAAAACGCGGCCAAGTGGTGGCTGTGTCCGCTGAGCGCGATATGGCGTTTTTTATAGGCATACTCGCCGTCCTGAAAGCAGGCTGCGCCTATTTGCCCATAGAACCGTCCTGTCCTCCTAGTCGTCTTCTTTCAATTCTAAAAAATAGCCATTCCGCCGCTATCTTGCTGGGGCATGGCAGATTTAATAATAAACTTGGTGCCTTTAAATGCCTGTCCCTTGAGTCAGATGCATGGTGCGACCGCGAAACAAGCAATCTCAACTGCATAATTAAACCGAGGGATAGGATGTATGTTATTTATACATCCGGTTCTACAGGCGAACCGAAGGGTGTAATGATCTCCCACACCTCCGCTATGGCCATCCTAAGGAATCTTTTCGAAGAATATCCACTTCATGAAAACGGAGCTTATCTTTTTAAAACCTCAGCATCGTTCGATGTTTCAATCCCGGAAATATTTATGGGATTGGTTCACGGGCGCCACACAGTTGTATTGGAAAACGGGCAGGAGTTGGAGCCGGAAGGTATATACAACACGGTAAATAAATATAAGGTGTCACATGTCAATTTCGTGCCTTCAGCGTTTGGTGCGTTTATCGATTTCCTATCCACAATTCCCGTGGCGGAGATGCCTACTCTGAAATACGTGTTCCTAGCCGGAGAAGCTTTATCTCCGAATCTTGTCCGAAAGTGGCTTAAACTGGGCCTTTCAGGCATACGCCTGCACAATCTTTATGGACCCACTGAATTTACCGTTTATGCCACGCGCTACCCTTTGTCGAACTGGGACGGCCAAAGCAGAATACCTATTGGCAAGCCTTTTAACGGGATAAAGACGCTGATTCTAGATGAGTTAGGGCATGAAGTGCCGCCTGGTATCCCAGGGGAACTGTGCCTGACTGGAGCAGGGATTGCCTTGGGATATTTGGGCAGAAAAGAAGAGAGTCTGAAAAGATTCGTCAGGTGCAAACTTTATCCAGGACAAAGAATGTACAAAACCGGAGATATCTCGCGATGGACGACGCAAGGAGAAATAGATTTTCTGGGAAGATATGACACGCAGGTGAAAATACGGGGGTATAGGATAGAGTTGGATGAAATAGCCAGTAGTCTCCTAGCGCATCCCGATATAGAAAACGTGGCGTGTATAGTAAAAGAGAACAAACTCCAAGACAAGCATATCTGCGCGTATTATCAGTCCTCTTACTCTATTCAGGCAGAAAGATTGGCGGCTTTTCTTTCCAAAAAACTACCAGCCTACATGATCCCTGCTTTCTTTTTTCACACGCGCGCCCTCCCTTTGACCTCCAGCAATAAAATAGACCGTAGCCGCCTAGCCTCATTAGAATGTGGAAATGCCCTGGCTTCGCATCATCGTCTAGCCACTGGGGCTGTGGAGGAAAGATTGACGTCCATATGGTGCAAAATGCTGGGTTGTAAAAGTGTCGGGCCGGATGTGAGCTTTTTTCAGGCGGGGGGACATTCCCTGAAACTTGTTCAGTTAGCGATAGAGGTGCAAAAGGCATTCGGGCTAAAGGTTCCTCTGGCCAAGTTATATGAAGCACATACCATCTCACTTCAAACAGCTTTTATCGAGCGTGAAACAGCGGCCGCCGATGTGTCTGCAGGTGTGGGGCGGATTTGTGAAGACCTGAAGAGGGAATTCGGTGGTGGTTTTATGTTAAAAATCTTGAAGGTGCCCGGAGGTTTGCTGAATATCCTGTTCACGGATCATTCCGACCAGCCCGGAATATTCGAATATATTGCTGGGCGCAATGCAGCAAGTCTACCGCATTATATACTCTCCAAAGCGTCCCTGCTAAACGAGAGCCGGGATCTTGATTTAAAACAGGTCGATGCTGTATTCTGCGGTGGTCGGGAGAGTCTAGACCAGTTCTAGGCCCTCCCTAAGGTGCACTGCATCAATCTGTCCCTGCCGTCGTCGCCCTTCCAAACCATCCCGGTCTTGTAGGTCTC
>Ga0208953_1000556_pt1 | contig 30165 bp, 28 predicted proteins | sample RifOxyB2_FD_184033 | JGI IMG/M metagenome (GOLD analysis project Ga0208953, IMG submission 184033) | Groundwater microbial communities from Rifle, Colorado - Rifle Oxygen_injection B2 (SPAdes) | ecosystem: Environmental > Aquatic > Deep subsurface > Groundwater | place: USA: Rifle, Colorado...
CCCCCCTCAACCACACATACCTCGCAGAAAAATAAAAGCCCAGGCTTGAAGGGCAGACTTTACCCATAGGGGAAAGCGCGAAAAATGGAAAGGTGGCCCATCCCTGGCAACCCACCCTAATCGTTAAGGCTGTTTTTCTATGATACCTTTTGACAATTATATAAAATTAATATTATTTATATAGCACGGGGGACAATCAAACAAGGGGGGAATATGGTTTTTTTAGCGGTTTTATTCACAGCGTGTCTTCTGACATTCTCCGTTGCACAGGCGGTTCCGTCAAATATAGCGGCCTTTCACCGGAGCGGCCAAACCTTCATCAATTGGACCGAGGATGGCGGATCGTACGATGTGTACCGTCACACAGAAGCTATAACCACGGCAAATGTTGGTTCAGCGGTCAAGGTCGCGAGCGGCATTTCCCAGGGTTCGGGCAACTGCTCCAAATGTGATGTTTTTGGTATCAGCAGGGTAGTGATGAGCGACATTACCACCGATGGCTTGGGCACCCAACTGGCCTCGGGAAAGGGCTTTTTTGTCTACACTGCACGCGATACCGGGACTTTTTTTTACGCGGTCACATCGAGCGGATCAACCGAAGTGGGGGCCACTGGCGCCACAACAGGTATTGCCGAGGAAATGGCGCCCACCCGGCATATTGTCGCAAAACGGTCGGGATCAGGGACTTTCCTCGGAATAATTCAATATATGGATTATGCCGAATACAAAAACTGCCCCGATGGATATATTTTTGTGTATTCAATTCAGCGGCCAGTGGCAACGCATCCTGATTCCATGCCCATTGCGATCTATTTACACGGGTACAGCGCTTTCAATATCAACGGAAACGGCGTACCAGCGGCCGATACCGCGCGCCGCCGTTACGAGATCACCATAGACGACCGCACCAATACCTGGTACTACGGCTACAAAAGCATACAGGGAGACACGACCGCTAATTTCACCGAAGCGCGCGTCATTGACGCGATCGATTATACTCTTCGGGCGTTCAAGACCAATCCGAACAAGGTGTTCGCGTACGGCCATTCCATGGGCGGCAGCGGATGCATTTCCCTGGGTCTGCGTTATCCGAATGTTTTTGCGGCGGTTTTCTCGTCAAAGGGAATGACCAATTTTGCAAACGAACACACGGGCTGGTCCGCCGACGCGCAGAGCAAATGGGGCACCATTACGCAGAACCTTCCTATTAAGAACATTGGGCGCCTTGCCGCCCATCTCAGGAAATACGACGGCACTCCCACCTTCAGGTGGATGAACCATGATCAGATGATGGCCGACATGATCAGCGACGAGACCGCGTTCATCACCTCTGCCCACGGATCCTCGGACGGGAGCGTCATATACCCTGACCAGGGTCAGCAGTTCTACAAGGCGCTCAATCTTGCAAAGCGCGGGTTTGTAGGCAGGATCATCAATGTGAGTCACAGCGGTTTTGAGGCCGCCTGCAGCCCGGTCTGCGGCCGCTATGACTGGCAGATAAACACCCCAGGCGCGAACGGCGGGCCAGACTGGCGATTCTGCAAAAACTACAGCTTTCCGGCGCTGACCAACTCCCATATTATTGGCGATTATACGGGTCCGGCAGTCGGAGGCGAGAAATTTTACAACCTGCACCTCATGTGGGGGTGCCCCTGGGTAAATTTCTGGAAACTTTCCAACCAGAATTCCGTTCCCGATTCATGTACGCACATTGTCGATACTGAAAACGAGTATAAAGTATGGCTCCAGGTTTTTCAGGAAACCGGCACTGGCTATCTGCCAGTCACTTATGGCATCGATACCTTTGACGTTACGCCTCGGCGACTGCAGAATTTCAAACTAGTGCCTGGTGCGCAGTACGAGGCGAAAAACATTTTGAAAACAGGCCTTGTTTTCCAGACCAAGACCCTGCAGGTGGGGGCCGATGGCCTGCTTACCTTCCCTGATTTTATTTGTCTGGCAAATGGCAACTGGCTCCAGATCAGGAACACCACCGTGCCAACAGAGATGAAACAGCTCGAAAAAAAGGTCACTGACGCGTATATTCTGCCGCCCAATGCGCCAAACCCCTTTAACCCTTCAACGCGGATTGCCTACCGTGTGGTTGATATTGGCGGTAACAGCTCCGCCAAGCCCGTGGTAATCCGTATCTACGACAGTGCTGGCAGGAGTGTGCGCACCCTGGTGAATGACGTACTGGCATTGGGAGAGTATGCGGTTGCCTGGGATGGCAGGGATGTGTCGGATAAGCTGTGCGCCAGCGGTGTATATGTTGTTGTTTTTTCCTGCGGCAACGAACGCTTTCAAAGAAACATAGTACTAGAAAAATAGGTTTAACGGCGTTTTTATATGATTCAAAATCATTGGTCCATGCTTTCTGACCGTATTAGGACCAGTGCGTTCCGCAAGGCCATTGAGGCTGTTGTGCGGCCAGGCCAGGTTGTTCTCGACCTTGGCTCCGGCTCAGGCATCATGGCCTTTTTTGCGGCCAAGGCAGGCGCCCGCAAGGTGTACGCCATAGAACAGACAAACCTGGTCGATTTTGCCCAAAATGCCTGCACCTCCAATGGTCTTTCCGAAAAGGTCAGTTTTATCAAGGGTCATTCTTCAGATATTTCCCTGCCCGAAAAAGTTGACGTTGTTATTTCAGAAACAATCGGTTCCATTGGTTTTGATGAAAATATCATCAGGAACTTCATTGACGCCCGCGGCCGTTTTTTAAAAACAGGCGGCAGTATTATACCCGCGCGCATGCGGGTCTTTTGCGCGCCCGTATCCGTGCCTTGCGTGCATGCGCGTATTGGTTTTTGGAAACGGAAGGTATGGGGGTTTGATTTTCCCCTGGGCCATGAGTATGCGGCGAACACGATCTATCCTGCGCGCATACGCCAGTCTCAGATGTTTGCCCGGCCGCGCTGTTTTTTTACCGTAGATCTTGGTACAGCGCAGGACGACTGTCTTGAGAGCGGTTTTTCATTCAGTATTGAACGGCCCGGGATTGTGCATGGGTTTGCCGGATGGTTTAGCGCAACCCTGTCCAAGGGGGTTGATATCACCAATGCGCCCGGCGCCAGAATCACCCACTGGAGTCAAAATATTCTTCCCCTTCCCAAACCTGTTGTTGTGAGAAAAGGCGACCGGATACATCTTACGCTTCAGACAATTCCCCTTGAAAAGAGTTTGTTTTGGAACTGGAAGGGAGCTGTGCGTAGAGAATGGGCGGAAAAAAAGGAGCGGGTGCTGGAATTCGACCTTTCCACCTTCAGGGGCTATCCGCAGCAACTGGCAGTTGTTCGCCAGTCTTCCATTTAAGCGGGCGTTGGATTATTTTAAATTCACTGAAAATTTCCGCATTAATTTTTGTATTTTCGGGGCAATGACCAGCCGGCAGTAGGGCTGGTTTGCATGTTGGGCAAAGTAGTTCTGATGGTTTGGCTCTGCCTTGTAAAAGACCGACAAAGGCGCTACTGCGGTTATTGCTGGTTTGTCCCAGATCTTTTCAGTGTCAACTTTTTTGATTGCCTCTTGTGCGGTCTTTTCCTGTTCTTTGGTTTGATACAGTATTATTGATCTGTACTGGGTTCCAGTATCAGCGCCTTGCCGGTTCATGGTTGTTGGGTCGTGTAATGCGAAAAAGACCTCAAGTATCTCTTTAAGATGTATTTTTTGGTTATCAAAGGTGATTTGCACTACTTCAGCATGGCCGGTTTCTCCTGAACAGACCTGTTCGTAGGTTGGATTTGCTGTTTTTCCGCCAGCGTATCCGGATTCGACTTTGGCAACGCCTTTGAGGTTCTGGAACACAGCTTCCATGCACCAGAAACAACCGCCTCCCAGAGTGATAGTTTCTTCCATTGCTCCCGCCAGAGTAAAGGTCAATAGTAATAGTGTTGTGATATATTTCATACTATAAAGATAGGAAATTGATCGAAAAAAAACCACCTGGTTCAGGTGTCTGACAATTTCAGGAAAAAGGCGTTTCTAAGCTCGATCGCATTGTACCGGAAGAAAACAATCACTGATCCGGTCCACAGTAGCGCGGGCGCGGGAATCGCAATATACCAGGGTTGGCCGGAAAGCGTCAGGCCCAGCGTGACCAGCAGGACCACGAAAGCCAGGATCATGTTTCTGAACGAGGGCAGGACCTTCAGCCTGCTCCGGACAATCAATGGTATTATAGCGAGGAGTACCGCATCGGTCACTGCCATGGAAAGAGCGGCCCCATAAAAAGAATAACGTGGTATAAGCGCCATATTGAGGACAAGATTTATTGCCACACCGAAAACACGGAGAAGGGAGAGCGGCATTTTTTGCAGGCCAAGGACCAGAAGCATGTTGCCAAAGCAGTTGTTGAGGAACATCAGGAACGGCGCCATGCCCAGTATTTGGAGAACGACAATAGCTTCACGGTACTGCTCGCTAAAAATGGTCCGTATCAGGAGCGGCGCGGTTATAATGAGGCCGATAGAGAGGGTTCCGCCGATGATGGCCAGGTAATCGATGGCTTTTTGGTATATACGGTTGAGCCCTTCGATATTATTGGGAAATCGGCCTGCCATGAGCGGATAGATGGAGACCATCATAAGCGAAGAAAGCATATACGCATAATCCACGAACCTGAAGGAAGCGTTGTAGATAGCGACCGCTTCAACCCCTTTCATGTGTTCGAGAATGAGAATATTGAAGCGGTAATAGATGATCCAGAGGGCTGTGGAGATGCCCATAGGCAGGGTCTCTCTCAGCAGGAAGCGGATACACGGCATGTCCACGATGAATCGAAAAACGATGAATTTTCTGGCCCACAGAAATAAAAAGAGGCTATAGACAAGGTTTGCGCCAATATAGGTGATAATGACTGTCGTCAATGAGGCGTGGAAATAGACCGCAAGCGTGATAAGCACCAAGTGGCAGATGCGGTAAATGATCGCTGAAAAAGCCGCGTATTCCATGCGCAGTTTTGCCCTGAACACAGATTCGAATGAGTTGAGCAGTGCCGCGAAATGAACCACGCCCATCAGAAGAATCTGTATTTTCAAAGCAACGGGATATTCCTTGGCCCAAAGGACCACGGCAAGGCACGCAACAGCAATGGTGGTGGAGAGCGCCTGGAGGACCAGGGCCGAAGACAGGAGGGAGTTGACCCGGTCTGGTTCCCATGTCTCATTTTTTGCCAGTTCGCGTACCAGGATGCTTGTGTACCCGAGGTTGGCCGCGATCCCGGCAAAACTGAAGTAGGTTATCGCAAGGCTCAACTCGCCAAAACCCCTGGTGCCCAGGTATCGGGCAAGCATACCCGTGATACACAAGCCGGTGACCAGGTTCACGGCAATGCCAATAGCCTGCAAGGCGGTGTTTGTGACCACTCGTTTTTTATTTACCAGTTCGTCGTGTGAAAGTTTTTCCTGCATGCGTATAGCACCTTGAGCTTAAAGGCCTGTTATTGCTTTTCGATTAGGCCGATTCCCGCCCAACCCTGGTTCCAAGAGCGGATAAATTCCATGAATGGACCGCGGGTTTTTATCTCCTGCCAGTACCGGTCGACCCCGCATCCGTCGTTGCTGGAGTGGGGTGCAATGTCGTGAAAAGCGATGAGTCCGCCCTTTTTCACAAAGGGCGTGTACATATTAAAATCCTGTTTTACCCCTTCGTACGTGTGGTCACCGTCTATGAAGAGAAAGTCGATCTCCCTGTTTTTCAGGATTGCGGCTATTTTTTTACGCGTCTCTTCCAAGTGTGAATTGGCCCTGACCAGGAAAAGGCGCTGGCAGGTCTTTGGAAAAGAGCGGTAGAGCCATTTTCTCCAGAGAGGATAACCGCCGCCGTATTTTCCCCCAGGCAAGTCGAGGCTGATGATAGTGGCATCGGGGCGGGCCACGGAGCAGAAGAGAAAGAGGTTGCCGCCAATGGCAGTGCCGATTTCGAGGACCGTGGCTGGTTTTTTATCCGCAATGGTTTTAAGAAGCCCCAGAATTTCGGTTTTTTCCTGCAAAGGTTTAATGATACCGGAATATCCGGTAAAGGCGAAGTCGACTAACGATTCAATCTCCTGTGCTTCGAGCTTTTTTCTGTTGCCCGGCAGGGAAACAAAAAACCGGCCAAAAAGAGAGATTTTTCTCGCTATGCCAAAAAGTCCCTGCTCCTTGAATATGCGGAGCGCATTTTTGAAATCATAAATCATGGTCAGGGCCGCCTGGATTCAGGATCCTTTTAAAATTGTTGATGACCGCCTGCCAGTTTTGCATAATTGCAGTGTTCCTTGGGTTAGAGCATGGTCTGGATGCTATCAGGAAGCGCCAGCGTGTTTACCGACAGATTGGGATAGTGTGTTGCCGTAAGACCGCCATTGTTGTCAATCCGGTAAAACCGGTATCCCAGTCCTGCGAGCATGGTCTCGATCTCGCGGAATACAGGTCTGTTTCGTTGTTTTTCAAACCCCAAAATTGATTCGTATACTATGACCGGCTTGCTGGAGCGCCATGTTGCCATACCGCCTGCAATGACTTCATATTCCATGGCTTCAACATCTATTTTAACAAAATTGATTTTAGCAAGGGAGCGCGCCGCGCAAAACGCGTCAACCGTAGTCACTTCAATGGGCAGTGCGCCTGGACGCTGGTCGGGTATGATGCTGCCGTTTCCCGGCTGTCCTTGGTGTTCAATCCAATAAATCTTCGATTCCTTGTCTGCCATGCCTTGGTTCACCGGGGTCGCGACCGCTTTGACCTGCTGATTCAGATCAATGTTGGCGCAGAGCCGGGTGTAGGCGGCAATGCCCGGTTCAAAGGCAAAAACCTTTCCATGGGGCTCGGCATGATGCGCGAGCGCGAGTGTTATTGCCCCAGCATTTGCCCCAATATCGAGACAGACGCTGTCCGGTTTCACAAATCTGCGGACAAGGGAGAGTATGGCTTTATCGTACACACCGTTTAAAATGCGTTTTTCAATCTCGAAACGCGTATGGATATGAACTCGCAAGCTCCCGAGATAGTTGTAAAAAATGAATTCCCTGTCCGAAGGCACTAGGCCGGTGAGCCGCGGGATCCAGCGGACCACTGCGAGCATACAGGGCATAGGGAGAACGGCAAGGAAGAGGGCGATAAGTTTTTTTATGGTCTCTTTCATACAATTAGTTCTTTTATGGAAAAATAACTAATAATTGCCCTGTGGTGCATAAGAGGGGTTTTTCCCCAATTTTTTCCTCAGACCGTCGAAAAGACCGTTGACAATGGCAATGCAGCTGCGGGGCTTTCCTGAAAAAAGAAAATAGAAAAACCCCTTTGCGCCGTAAAGAACAATCCCCACGGCCTGCGGGACTTGCCCGAAACGGAGGTGAACGGCCAGTTGGTTTCTGAAAGCATAGTAAAGCCTGAATGTATCAGAATAAAAACGGAACCGAGACCCGAGCACATACTCTGATTTCCTGGGACTGGGGGTTATCTCGCTGAGTCTGCCTGCACATACACCGAATATTTTATAGCCAGCGCGCCGCAAACGCATGGAGTATTCCACATCTTCGCCATACAGGAAAAAATCCCTGTCAGGAAGTCCGATTTTTTGGATTGCGGTTGACTTGATAAATGTGCCGCGCCAAGCAAAACTGCCGAATTCAATGACATCGTCCTTGCTCTTTCCGTAATTTACCCTAAAAGCCCCCAGATTGCCCCGCGCTTCCAGCATGGGGATGCGGGCGCAGGCTTCGGCTAGGGTCATTTTTTGGGCAACAATATCGTCATCCAGGGTCCAGATGTAGTCGTGGTTCTGGAAGGTGCGGACAATGCCTTCATAAAAACCTCCGGCGCTGCCTATGTTCTCCTGAAAACGGCAGTAGCTGATTCCCGGAAATGACGAGGAGATCAGGTATTCGGTCTCATTATTTCCGCTATTGTCGATGACTTGTATTTCATCGAGCAGCCGGTCTTGGGCAAGAAGGCTTTCGAGACATTGCCTGAGAATTGCCGGACGGTTGTAGGTGGGGATTACCGCGGCTATTTTCATGTGATTTCCAGGGTTTTTCGCCATGCCGCACGCTGGTTGGTCCAACTCAGTTCCCGGGCCCTGCGCACCGCTTCTCCAGAAAATTGAAAAGGATTTTCAATCATATGCACTACAGCATCCGCGATTTTCTCAGGGGTGACCGGTTCGTCGATCAATATTCCGGTCTTATTGTGTATTACTGCATCAACAACACCGCCGTTGCGCGAGGCAATGACCGGAAGGCCTGAAGCGCTTGCTTCCAGATAGACAATGCCAAAACCCTCTATATCGCCATGTTCCATCAATTTGGGAAGCATGATAAAGAGGTCGGCAAGCGCATAGATCGCAGGAAGGTCGTTGTCCGAAACAGAACCCAGAAAGGTCACATGATCGTCTACGCCGGATTCGCGGGCAATTGTTTTAAGCGAATGGTGGTTTGGGCCTTCTCCGGCTATAACATAGTGTGTTTCTGGCAGACGTTTTAGCACAAGGGGCAGCGCGCGAACGACGCTTTCGTGTCCTTTGCGTTCAACAAGGCGTCCAACGGTAAGAACTATTTTTTTACCAGTCAGCCCGTATGTTTCACGAAAGGCTTTTGCCTTCGTAGTATCCGGCGAAAAGAAGCGATCCTCAACACCGGGAAGAATGACCGATACTGGGCAGGTTGGGACAAACGCGCTGCGCACAAGATCAGCGGTGAAATTGCTGCACGCGATTATATGTCTGCAATTCCCGAGGACCGCGCGTATCACTCGATTGCCCCATGCTTTTTCGCGGAATTCAAGCACATCAGCCCCAAAGACATACACCACATAGGGGACCTTGAACAGCTTGTTCAGGACAAGGCCGCTGATGCCGCCAGCAAGTACCTGGCCAGCGTGGAATTCAAGAGGGCCCATGCGGAAGTAGGCGAACAGGCACGAGAAGAGCACGGCTACCGAACGTATAATTCGCGCAAGTGTCCCTTCCGAGCCTGGAACTGGCATGTAGGCAAAGGAATGGCCGGGCATGACCTGGCAATGCTGCCTGCAGCGGCCAGGTACCAGAAAAATATCGCCAGGAAGGGCGTCGGCCAGCCAGAGGTTCTTAAAATAATTGGATTGACCACCAGTCATCGGCGGAAAATCGCAGGTAACGAAAAGCCTTCGCATAATCAAGACCTATTTTTCGCACTGCCACGGCGCAGCATGCGAACACAAAAGGAGGCAAGCATGCCTATTCTCTTCAAATATAATTTAACCATGCTCTCGGATTCGTGGTTTGCCGTTTGCCTGATAATGGACGGCCGGGGGAAGATGGTCTCAAAGGCAAACCGCATTTTCCGTACAATCCCCGGTATAGTGAAGAAGAACAACAAATCGCCCGCCTGTTCCATTGGTTGAGCGTTCACAATACGGTCAATGATGCGCTGTTCAATGCGGTTTGGCGGGTACCCAAAAGCGCCTTTTGACAATGGAAATCCAAAAAGGTCCCTGAGAACCATGAGACTGTGGGCAAGCGGCCGTCCCACACCCAGGCGTTTGGCTTCTTCAAGCACCTGTTTCAGAAAAAGAGGGTTTGGGTTACGGTCCAGAAAAAGGGCCAGATCAACACCCCATATCCACCGGCTGTATGAGTGTTTGACCGTATGCAGGGAACAGTGGATAAACGAACGTTCGGGAGAAAGTACGAAAAGATTCGGGATTGAGGCATGAGGATGCAGAACAGTTGTATCAGTCAGGTCCGGTGAAATGAACCAGCGTGCGCTTATGCGGTCTGTTTCCAGCAAGTCAAAGTGCACATCAAAGACAAGGGAGCCTTTTTCATAGTGACCGGGATAGATTTTGTTTTGGGTAAAACCTCTTTCCGCAAATGCCTGAGCAAGCTCTTTTTTATGTTTTTGATTTACCAACAGGTCCATGTCGCAGAGGGGGCGCAGCGAAAGGTCCATATACAGGGTGTCGAGGAGCGCGCCTCCCTGTACCACGGCAAGGTCGTTGAACGGATAGCGGGAGGCTATCTCGCGGAGTTCGCTGAGCAGGGCCAGGTTGAGGGCCAGAATATCAGCGCGCATGGCAGCCCATTGACGTTCAAAAGGCTTGGGTGGAGCAATAGTGTCCTGCTTCAGAATGTAATGAGCAATTGGATACAAGCCGTGGTTTGTTATAATTGTGTGTATTTTCTCCCAATCCATGCCTGGGAAGGGCGAAATCTTGTCTACTTTTCCCAGGAAGCGTCTGAGAAGCTCGAGAATGAATCGATGTTCGGTTGATAGAAACGGCATGTCAGGCCACAATCACGATATTTTTTTGCCTGGCTTTTTTCAGAAAGGGGATGACATCGGCCGTGGCCTCCGCGTCAGTGAGGCCGTATTCGCGAGCAACGGCGTCTATGATATTCCGGACAGATTTGCCTGAGGAAGTCAGCATGTTCCAGATAAAGGCGCCGGTCTTGTTGATCCGGTGGATAGTGGAATCTTTTGGTGTGATAGCTACCAGATTGCCGTCAAGCATTCGCCAGGCAATCGCGGGATTCCGGGAGATGTTTGCATTCAGGGGAATATCCATGTGTATAAGATACATTTTGCCCCAAGGTGAGGCAATACGGCCAAACCGGGGTAATATATATTTGGCGTCCAATTCTCCAATATAATTATTTTATACGCATCCATTGTCAAGGAGTTGCCTCTGTTTGTTTCAGTAGTTGTACCCGTTTATGGCGCGCCCGAAGCGCTGCCTGAACTGCACCAGCGTCTTGCCGCTGTTTTTGCGGCCATGGCCGTTGAGTATGAAATCATTTTAGTAAGCGATTCCTGCCCGCGCGGGTCATGGCAGGCAATTACCGCGCTTTCCCAGGCCGATGGCCGCGTGGTGGGCGTCAATTTATCCAGAAATTTTGGCCAGCATGTTGCCATTACAGCCGGGGTTGACAGAACCCGGGGTGATTTTGTAATTGTGATGGATTGCGACCTCCAGGACTGTCCTGAGGACATTCCTGCCATGTTTGCAAAAATCCAGGAGCGTCCTAATGTTGACATTGTTTTTGGCAGGAGAGGCAGGGAAGACCCTTTTTTCAAACGCTTGTCGTCGCGGCTTTTCTACCGCGTTCTCGAATACATGACCGACCGGACCTATGATCCTTCCATAGCAAATTTTGGCGTGTACCGGCGTTCGGTCATCGATGCCTATTGTTCAATGCGCGAACGGTTGCGCTTTTTCCCACTTATGCTCATGTGGCTCGGGTTCAACGTGGACTATTGCGAGATACGCCATCCCCGGCGTCCCATGGGAAAGAGCAGTTATTCTTTTTCCAAACTGGTGCGGCTGGCGCTCGATGTCATGGTCGCCTTTTCCGACAAACCGTTGCGGTTGGCCGTAAAACTGGGCTTTGGCATGTCGCTCATTTCATTTTTGGCAGCAATCTATTTTGTCCTCAAGGCGCTTTTTACCTCAATTCCTATCCAGGGATGGGCCAGTCTTATTGTATCGGTCTGGTTTTTATCGGGCCTGCTGTTGCTTTTCATGGGAGTGACGGGTGTTTATATTGGCCGCATTTTCGACCAGGTCAAATTACGGCCTTTGTATGTTGTACGGGAAGTTTCAAAAAAGACGGGAACGTAAATGGCCAGAATGAAACTTTCTCAGATACGCACCTATTGGACGGATCAGGCAGGCGTGCATGGCGCAAAACCACAGGCGTCGTGGTCAGATTTCCGCGTCATGGAAATGGAATGCCGCGAACTCTGCAAGTATATCAATGACGGCGACAAAGTACTCGATGTGGGATGCGCCAACGGGTATACCACCATGCATGTTGCGGCGCAGAAGAACGTGCGCATACACGGTGTCGATTATATACCCCGGATGATTGCTTCTGCAAAAAAAGGGCTGCGTGCGCACAAGGCGTTTGCTGCACGGGTCTCCTTTTCCGTCGGCGATATCATGAAACTGAAGTTTCCGGCTGGGAATTTTGATACGGTCATGGTGGTACGGGTAGTCATTAATCTGGGGACGTGGACGCGTCAGCTGCACGCCATGCGCGAGTGTTTGCGTGTGCTCAAACCCGGTGGCCTGCTGCTGCTGTCTGAAGCCACGCTGCAGGGCTGGCGGCGGCTGAACCTGCTTCGTGTTGAATGGGGCCTTCCAACAATCCCGGTCCCTTCATTCAATACCTATCTGGATCAGAAGAAAGTGGCCACCGCGCTGCGCGGACATGCCGACCTTCTCGATATTGCCAACTATGCAAGCACCTATTTCGTGGGCACGCGGGTGTTAAAACCGCTGCTTATCAAAGCGCTTTCCCTGAATGCCGATCCATCCGATCCGGGCATGGAATGGAACCGGCTCTTTTCCCTTGCGCCGTCGATTGGTGATTACGGAACCCAGAAGATATTTATTTTTAGGAAAAAGAGGTAGTACGGCCCCATGGCGCTCCGCATACCCTTCAACAAGCCCTTTATGGTGGGCAAAGAGCTCTACTACATGGCGCAGAGCGTCATCGGCGGCCACACAGCCGGCGATGGCCCGTTTACAAAAAAATGCCACGCCTTTCTCGAAGAGACCTTGAAATGTAAAAAGGTCCTTCTGACCCATTCCTGCACCGCTGCTCTCGAAATAGCGGCCATTCTTTCCGACGCAGGGCCCGGCGACGAGGTCATTCTGCCCAGTTTCACCTTTGTTTCAACGGCAAACGCTTTTTGCCTGCGCGGAGCACGGCCGGTTTTTGTTGATATCGATCCACGTACCCTTACTCTTGACTCCCGTGCGGTTGAGGCGGCCATTACACCGCGCACCCGGGCCATTGCCCCGGTCCACTACGCAGGCGTACCATGCGATATGGATGCGGTTATGGCTCTGGCCCGAGTGCGCGGACTTTTTGTGGTGGAAGACGCAGCTCAGGCCCTGGGATCATCGTATCGAGGACAGGCGCTGGGAACCATAGGCGATGCGGGCGCCATCAGTTTTCACGAAACGAAAAATGTAATTTCAGGCGAAGGCGGCGCAGTACTCATCAACCGCGACGCCCTTATCGAACGGGCCGAGATTGTTAGGGAAAAAGGCACCAACCGGTCAAAGTTTTTCAGGGGCGAGGTTGATAAATATACCTGGATAGACATTGGTTCGAGCTATTTGCCGTCGGAACTTATCGCCGCCTTTCTTTTTGCGCAGCTGGAGCATATGGATGCTATCAATCGCCGCCGGATCGAATTATATAGAAATTACACGGCGCTGCTTGCCGATCATGCGCGGAAATACGGATTTTCACTTCCGGGAACCGAATCCGAAAACGGTCATTTGTTTTACATTCTCACCAAAGACCTGCACGAACGCAATCGGCTCATCGCTTTTCTGAAAGAGCAGGGCGTTCACGCGGTTTTTCATTATATACCGCTCCATGTTTCTCCCATGGGAAAACGGTTCGGCTATGCGCCGGGTATGTTTCCCGTCACCGAATCGGTCAGCGACCGGTTGGTGCGGCTTCCCATGTATTTCGAGCTTTCGTCATCCAGTCAAGATATTGTTGCGCGGGCCGTGGAACGGTTCTATGCCGGCGCATAAAAAGCGAACGTCTGGGGTCTCATCATCTGTTGAAATAGGCCGGCACCTCTGTGTATATTATCTAAAAATGTACAACGTACAGGGAGTTTCATCAAAGGAGACGCCGTGAGAGTGCTTGTTACCGGAGGAGCGGGCTTCATCGGGTCGCACGTAGTAGATTATTATCTGAGCCAGAAAACGGATATCACGGTGGTCGACAATCTTGTCACCGGACGCATCGAGAATCTTCGCCACAATTTGGACAATCCTCAGCTAAAATTCGTCATGGATTCCATTTTGAACAGACAGACCATGGAACCGCTTATTGCCGAGGCTGACCTGGTCTACAATCTCGCTGCGCCGGTAGGGGTGAAGTTCATTATGAACCATCCGGTCCATACGCTATTAGACAATGTGCGCGGCATTGATTGTGTCCTGGAATACTGCAACAAATACCGAAAAAAGGTCCTTGTCGCATCGAGCAGTGAAGTGTATGGCCGCAACCTGGAATTTTCCACCAAAGGCAAGAGCAGCCTGCTGAACGAGGATTCGGTGCGCGTCATGGGCGCAACCTCAAACCACCGCTGGGCATATGCCAATACAAAGGCCTTCGACGAATTCCTCGCCTTGGCCTATAAAAAAGAATTCGGCCTTCCTGTGGTGGTGGTGCGTTTTTTCAATATCATCGGGCCGCGCCAGACCGGAGATTTTGGCATGGTTGTGCCCAGTTTCATCAAAAAGGCCCTGAACAACGACTCAATCGAAATATACGGCACAGGAACACAGACCCGCACTTTTTTCTATGTCAAGGACGCCATTTCAGCAATGGTTGGCCTTATGAACTTGCCTGCAGCCTACGGCGAAGTGTACAATATCGGCGGGTCTGACGAAATCTCAATAATCGATCTGGCGAAAAAAGTGATCCAGCTCACTAAAAGTAAGTCAAAAATAAAAGTCATAGATTACAAAACAGCCTATGGCGACGGGTTCGAAGATATGTTGCGTCGTACGCCCGACACCGCGAAATTGAAGAAAACAATCAATTTTACGCAATACTATCATCTTGATAAAATGCTTCTGGAGATTATCCAGTCAGTTAAGAAACAATTGAACGCCGGATAGGGCGTGGTACTGGCATGGCTTCACGTCGGGCAACGGACAGGGTTTTGCAGGAGACGATTTTTCCGCGGCTGGCGCGGGAACTGTCGGCCAATCCGCTTGTTCTGAACGTCGGCATCCTCTGCGGTAATACCACCCCCTTCATACTCAAGGAATTTTTTCCCTCAGCCTCATACAAGACGCTCGACCGTGACCCCACCCTGCGCCCGGATTTCTGTGCCGATCTTCAAAACGCGGACGGTCTGGTTTCACAGATCGGCCGTTTCGACCTCATCATTGTCACGGCAGTGTTTTTTCTCCTTGATGATCCGGACCGCGCGTTCGCAAACCTGGTTGCCTGCCTGAAGCCGGGGGGGCACTGCATCGTTGAAATGGACGCCTTTAACAACAGGGGTGAACGTTTTGCGTGTGAGAGCCATACCAGGGACCTGGATATGTCCCGTTATATAAGCGCGGATATTGTGCGGCAGCCTACCTTTTCAAACCGGTATGCGATATTCTGTGAATACCAGGGTCTGGCCCCCGAAAGTGTTCCGGTAGAGAGGGCGCTTTCGTATCAGCATGATCGCAGGAGCAACGCCCAGGTATGGTCCGTTGACCCGATTTTTTCCATGCCCGGCCTGCAGGTGGTGTATAATTTCAACAATGACGAAGAACGCATGCGGGGATGCAGTTTTTTAATTGATGCGAAACGGCTCTCCGTAGATGCCCTTCCCCGGCGCGGATACATTCTTAGCCGGTACGCGCCGCCGGCGCTGCGTTTTAGACGTCTGATACAGGCATGCTCGCGGAGCGTCTGGTATGGCAGGCTGGTTGCCCGATGGGCGGCGAAATGGTGTATGGCCGTGTGGCGGTTTGTCTCGTGCCGGATTTTCCGGAACTACAAAGGATATGCGGCCACCACCATGGCGTTGATTTTGCGCCGCTGTTGCCCGCAGAAGGGGTTCCTTATCAGGGTCGATGATTTCCCCTGCCTAAGCCATCCGTTGGAATCATTCAAGAAATTTGACGCCATTATGCGGGAGCACGCGGCACCGTATCTTGTGGCCGCGACCCCGTACGAGTCTTTTTTCAGCAAGGGCGAACAAACACGGATCAAGGCCGGCTTCGACTGCCTTCAGGAGCGCGGCATTGCCTTCGGCCTTCATGGTTTTACCCATGAACGCGGTGAACTCGACCTGCTTCGTTCCGAACACCGACTCGACGCAATGATAGAATCAACGCTTCGGGAGATAGCCCATTACCCTGCAATGCTGCCCGTCTTTGTCCCGCCTTTCAATGCGCTTTATTATGACGATTACATTGTGTTGAGGAAATATTTCAAGATCATCACGGGCGGTCCGGAATCCATCCAGACAATGGGGTTTTTACCGCCTTTTTCATTGGGGAACGTTTGGTATCTGCCCTCGTATTGGGGATATTACGGAACCGCGCAGACTATCAGAGATTTTCTGCTGCGTACGCCGCCACAGCGGTGGTCCTTCTGCATGCCCCTGACCCTGCACTGGACCTGGGAGGCGGACAATGATTTCACCCATTTGCGAGCGTTGCTCAAACTGATCTCCGGTTCAGTAGTCGATTGGCGCGGCATTGTGCCTTCAGCCAGCGCCTTGGACCGTTTCCGTGCCCAACAGGATTGGCATATGCCGGCCGAACCCGACAATTAAATTTCAGGAGATCTGCTGTCTATGAAGACCGAAGAACAGTTTTATCAACACATATGGCAGGTTGCCGGAGCGTCGTCTCTCGACGCACCCTCGGACCGTGAAATTGCGGCGCAGCACGATGTCCGCACGGGTACGGGCATTGCCCTCGACGTTGGGTGCGGTGACGGAAGGTTCTGCACCATGATCCGATCGCGGTGTGCCGCAGTACTTGGCGTTGATATATCCATGAATGCGCTGCAGGTAGCTCGAAAGCGGGACCTTGCCGTTGCCCAGGCGAATTTTGGCGAATCGCCCCTGCCTTTTGCCAGCGCGAGCATAGACCTTGTTACCTGTCTCGATGTCATAGAACATATTTTTGACCCCTATTTTCTTCTTCACGAGATCCATCGGGTTTTAAAACCCGGCGGCAGATTTATTTTGACCACGCCAAACCTCCGGTTTGTGAAACATGTCTTCGATGTTCTGTTACGCGGGCGTGCGCCAAAAACAAATCTGGACCACGCGTCCTGCGATGGCGGGCATTTGCATTATTTTTGTACGCAGGACCTGAAAGAGCTGCTGCAAGAATGCGGGTTCAGCGTGGTTGCGTGCAGAGGCGTGCGCCAGTGCTTGTTTAATTCCCCAAAGCTGTTTGTGTTCAGGCTTCTTGCGAGATTTTGGGAGCGGGATGTCCTGCGAGAATTTTTCCACCAGGGGATATTAATCACAGCCGTTAGGAAATAATAGGCCATGTAGCCGCCGAAGGAGCGTATTGCAATACGCTCCTTCGGCGGCTACATGCAATGCAGTGCCTCGCTGAAGATCTTTTCCAGTTGTTCCATATGCTGTTCGTGTGTATATCGTTGTTCCGCGATTTCCCGCCCACGCAAGCCCCACTGCTCATTCTGAGACCGGTTCGTCACAAGCTGCGTAATAGCTTGTGCCAGGGCAGCGCTGTTGTTCCGCGGCACAATGAGGCCGGTTTCACCGTGGGCAAGCCAGTCGCGGATGCCGCCAACATCGAAGGCCACGCTGGGAACCCCATGGGCCATGGCCTCAATACCGTTGATGCCGAATGCTTCCAGATTAAGCGAGGGGACCACGAGCAACGCGGCGCGCCTGTAAAAACCACTAATGTGTGTATTATCGACCCAGTCATGGAAATCGACACGGTGCCGCCAGCCGGGTTTCGCCGCGATTTTTTTAAGTTCTTCGAGCTGGGGACCGCTGCCGAGAATGGAAAGGCGCAAAGGAATGGCCACCTTTTCAGCAGCCGCGAACAGCATCTGCGGCCCCTTTTCAGCCACAAGCCTGCCTACATAGAGAATTTCAGGCATGTCCCAGTCAACGGAACGCTCGATGCGCGCGGGGAATTCGGTGAAATAGGGGAGTACGACAATTTTATCAGGGTCCATGCCTTGTTTGATAAGCATTGATTTTACAAATGCACTCGCAACGCGTACCCGGCGTACGTGCGCATGGGCGCTGAGGCAGCTTTTCATCTCGCGGATCCGTTTAAGACCAAGGAATATGTTGCGCGGCATGCACTTCTGCGTATAGGCGAAGAGCTGGCATGGCCACCCCGCTTTTCTGTCGCAGACCAAGTTGAAATCGCTGGACATGCGCCTGCTTGTAGGACAGGTGAGGTCAATGCCGTGTTCGAACCTGACCGTGGGCCAGTGTTCGGCCACAAACGAGATAAAGGCGGGATTGTGAATTTGGTGGATGTATATGACTTCAGGATTAATGGTCAAAACCGCTGATTTCAGGGAATCCATTTTTACGGGATCGTTGGAGAAGACCTTTCCCAGCATGCCGGGAAAGGCGAGGAAGTGATGCGCTCCTTTGTACGCTTCAAGCGGTTCTTTGTGGCCATGAATGACCGATACGTCGTGTCCGCGCTCTATTAGCGATTGGATGACTTTTATTACGTATAGTGTTGCGCCGCCCGTGGCTTGGTCTAGATACTCGTTGACGACCAGGATTTTCATAGAGCGTCCGGTTCTGCGGTTTTTCGCAGAGAAAGAAGGGAGAGGACTATGAAGTAAGCGCCCACGGCCTGCATGGAAAGGAGGGCCGTAAAAAAAAGATGGCCGTTGTCCGCGAATCTATTCCAGGAATATCTGCTTATGATCAGAAGCAATCCAATCACATAGCAAAGCCTTCCGGTTTGGCTTGCGTGGCCAATTCTGTTCGCGCAAATAAGAAGCGGTAAAAGCAGTATTGAAAAGTGGTGAATCTCGGTCAAAGGGGAGATGAGGGGTATCATGGAAAGGCAGATTAGAAAATCAATATCAGGACGCGCGCACGGTTTCTTCAGAAACCGGAACGCGACAGGCAGGCCCAGCATGGCTATAATACAGAGAAACATCAAAGACGCGGCCTGGGGATGGCCTTTCAGGAAGCGATGCGTCATACCGTTGAACCCAATGTTCCCCAGAAAGGTATTGGTGTATTCCAGGTTGCCATAGGTGAAAAATCCCCTGCCCCAATCCGCATAGTGGTGAAGGCCGAAAAAGGGGATCGCACAAGAGCTGAACACGATGGAAAAAAAGGCCGCGTACCCGAATGCCTTCCATTGCCGCATAAGCAGGAGCGCCGGCACCAGCGCGATATAATGCAGTTTGAGGGTGGCCATGGCGCCCACCCATAGTCCTGCGGTCAGATGGTTGCCCTTGACAATCGCGTACCAGGCGAAAGCTGAAAAAAGTACTAAAAGCCACTCAGTTTGCCCTGAGAACAGGGCCTCGTGAAGCGGCTGGCATAGTAAGGTGATAAAAAAACACATGGCAACATGCAGCGGCGACACAAATCGCTCGCGTCTAAGAACAAATATGATAAACGCGAATATGGCACCACAGGCCAGTATCAGCCAGAGTGTCGTGAAGACAGGAAAGGAAAATACAGTCAGGGGCGCAATTACCATGAATACTGTGGGTGAATAGACCGGCAGCCCGCCAGCCCTGCGAATAGGAATACGTTCTTCTGCTTTTTGAACAGACGCCGGGTCGAATAGGTCCAGTCCCTGGCGCGCCATGGAGGAATAGAAGTAGAAGTATGCGTTGTCGATAAACGGACTTTCAACACGGTATTTGATAACGCTGTGAAAAAACAAGAACGAGGAGAAAAGCACGACACATGTGTACAAAAACAGGTCTTTGGACAGGAGTGTTCTGGCCCGAAACATGAGTGACGGCTGTGTTTCCTGTTTCATTACTGTTGATAAAATAGCTGATTGTGAAAATGAAAACAAGGAAACTCCGTTCTGCTTGTGGTGCTCTTGATTGTAGATGTATTTTTTAGTTTTACTATTCCCAGGACGAGCATGCTGCAGACACAACAGGTGTATAAAATCCCGCTGCTTCTGGCCGTTATTGCGGTGGCTGTTGGTATTGGTTTTTTTGTCAACCTTCAGGTGACCCAGCCCCTGGTCGTGGTGACCGCGGTCCTGATCTTCATCGTACTGTTTCTTCACGGCGATTACATCCTTTTCGGCCTCCTTTTCTCAATGCTGCTGTCGCCGGAAATTGTCGTCGGCGAGACCGCACGCCGCGATTTTACCGTGCGTTTTGAGGATTTTATCATACTGGTCATGGCGTTTGCGTGGGTCTCAAAGATCGCCATTTTAAAAGATCCGGGTATTTTCCAGCATGCGCCTATCAACCGTCGAGTGCATCTCTATATCGCTGCATGCGTTCTGTCCACAACGTTTGGCATGTCCATCGGAGATGTGGATGTTGCCGCGGGAATGGCGTTTGTGATCAAATATATCGAGTTTTACATTGTCTATATCGTTGTACTCAACAATATCAAGGACCGGCATTCCCTTCAGTATTATGTGTATACAATGTGTCTGGTCTGTTGCATCATCTGTCTTGTCGGTGTTGGCCAGTATATCCAGGGGCTGGGTGTGGAAGCGCCCTTTGAGGGCGGGGGCTCTATCGAGCGCAATACCCTTGGCGGCTACCTGATTTTTCTTTTTGGCCTGACCATGGGCCTTCTCTTTTACGAAAAGCGCAGGGGGTTGCGGATTTTCCTTTTTTGCCTTGCGGTTCTTATCATTGTCACACTCGTCATCTCCCTGTCGCGCAGTTCCTGGATCGCGTTCGGGGTCATCTGCATATATTTTCTGGCAGTGGTGCGTCAATACCGGAAGCACCTTTTTGTATTCATGATCACCTTGGCCATCATTATCCCCCTTACCGCCCCGGAAATGACCAAAGAACGCGTTTACCAGACGTTCAAACCAACGGAGACCCGGGAAAAGGTCGTCACTGTTTTTGATTTTCGTCTCGACCCTTCCATGTCCGCGCGTATTATCAGTTTTCAACGGGCGCTTGATGAGTTTTACAAACACCCGTTGCTTGGCTGGGGCATCACCGGCTTTTATTTCATCGATAGCCAGTATTTCCGTTCTATCGCCGAAATCGGCGCCCTTGGCCTTTTGGCCTTTCTCGCCATGCTTTTTGGCATTGGAAAGGCCGCCCGGATGGTCAGGGCGCGGCTCTCCGGGTTTGAACATGGGGTGGTTCTTGGATTTTCCGGAGGATTCGTGGGGCTGCTGGTCCATTCGCTTGCGGCAAACACCTTTATCATAGTCCGTATCATGGAACCTTTTTGGTTCCTTACCGCCATTGTCATGTACCTGTATATTCAGGAATTCCATCCTCAGGAAAAAGCAACGGAGAAAAAGTAGCGGGGTTTCTAATCACCGACGCTTAGCCAGTTTGCAGCATCCGGCACAGCATGGCCGTGTCTTTCCGTTTTTGAAGAGTTGCCTGAACGCTGCATAGCGCGGCGATGTCCAGAGTGAATAGAGAGATTGATCGCGAACATTGCCGATCCGGCAGTTCATACAGGGGAAAAGATCGCCATAGGGGGAGATGCGGCAGGTCTCCCAGGGGACAAAACACTGCCACGCGGCCAGATTAAAATCGCCCTGATAATACGCGACAAGATCGGCAATGGTCATGCCCCGGGGGGAAACGGAAAGCGGCAGATTTATACCGTTCGCGACATCGAATGTTTTTTCGAGGCATTCACGAAACGGCGCCGCGGAGATGCGCGGTACATTTTCCATGGGGCTGATGTTCGGATCAATCGTGTCTCGCAGCCTGCTGGCCGACCGTTCGTACGAACCGTCCATGGCTTCGATAGAGGCCGTGTCCGCGCCTATCTCTTTCATGATCCGGATGGTTTCAGGAAGCAGTTCGTAGGTTTTCGGCAGAATGACCGCGTTGACCATGATGCGGGGCGCGCGCGTACCTGCCGTGTCTCTGGCTTCCCGGAGAGTACGTATACCGTTTACAAGTCCGTCAAACGCATTGGGTTTTCCGCGGACCTGATTGTGAATTTCACGCGGACCGTCGAGAGATAAACCTATTTGGTCAACCCTGAGTTCCACGAGGGCAGCGCACAGGCCTGGCGTCAGAAGCACGCCGTTTGTGCCAATGGTGACCGAAAAACCGCGCTGCTTCGCCTCCCGTACAGCATCGATAAATCCTTTTTTTACGAAAGGCTCGCCTCCCGTAAAGGCGATATTCGATTTTCGGGGAAGTTGTTTGACTATGTCCCGTATTTCATTGCCCGTGAGTTCAGTCCGCTTTTGGATCTCGCCCTGTTTCCGGGCGATTTCCTGCAGGTAACAGCACATGCTGCAGTTGAGGTTGCAGGCGTAGGTGACCTCAAACACATAGTTACGGCACGAAAAAAGATAGCGCGTATTCAGGCGTCTCGGCAAGGTGTAGTACAACCAGCGGAAAAATCGTTTCATATTTTTTTCCCTTTGGACGCAATGGCCTGTACCAATGCGGCCTCGTATTTCGACGCGATGATGTTCCAATCAAAGAGTTCCTGCGCGCGCGCCCGTCCCTGGTTGCCCATGCGTGTGCGCATTCCTTCGTCGTTTAAAAGTTCAATGGCAGCGTCGGCCATGCGTTCGGGGCTGAACGGAGGAACGAGGATCCCGCATTCGCGGTCCTTTACGACCCCGGGAATCGCCGTGTTGTATACGGACACTATTGGTTTCGCGTAGGCCATTGCCTGGGCCAGGACAATACCGAAGGTCTCGTATGTGGAGTGGAAGAGAAAAACATCGCAGAGGTTGAAATAATCGCCCAGGCGGATATCGTCGATGAAATCGGTGAAAAGCACATGTTTGGCCAAGTCCAGGTCCTGGACCAGGGTGTGCAACCGTTCTTTTTCAGGGCCAGTGCCGCCGATGATCAGGTAACTGTCAGGTATGGCTTTGCGTATGCGCGGGAGCGCCTTGAGCACTATATCGACCCGTTTTTCCTTGCTAAGGCGCTGGAGCGCGAATAGAACGCGCGCGCCTTTTGGTATGCCCAGGCGTTCGCGGAAATGATCAGAAGGCTTCAGATGGATCTTGTTAAAATCAACGCCGTTCCAGGTGACTGTGCCTGGGCCCTTGGTGCCGAAAACAATATCACGGCAATAATCTGACACATAAGTAAGTCCGCTGTAAAACGAGGCGGCGATACGGTGCCAGTATTTCCAGAAGACCGGTACTCCGGGGCCCGGGACATCGCGACCATTGAGCGTAAGTACTGATGGTATTCCCCAGAAAGTATCCGCAATAGCGCCGGCCAGGCCCGTGGGCATGGTATAATGAACGTTGAGAACATCCGGTTTAAATGTCCGCAGCGCTTTCCGGACAGCAAACACGGCTGAAAGTGAAAACGGCGGAATGGCGCCCTGAAAAAGCCCATGACCGGGTATGGACATTAACGTCAGTGTGTCGTTGTACCGGGTGACCGGGAAGTTGAGGGGATAGTCGGGTGCGTTGTGGGAATAATGGCGGATCAGGTCCTCGGACAGTTGGGGTGTCAGCAGGAGGACGCTGTGGTGTTCGGCGAGTCTGCGGTATACTTCCCAGAGAACAATTTCAGCGCCCCCGACCGCGGGCAAAAACGTGGGAGAGAGTACGAGTATTTTCATGGTTCATTTCGCCAGAATACGGTGTAACTCACGATTAAGGTCGCGGCCTATTGATCCCCAGGCAAACGCGGGACGCAGGGCAATAATGCGGGTTTCCAGCGTTTCACGGCGAAGCGAATTGTTCCAAAGCTGCCAGAGCGTTTCCGCCAGTACCTCAGGGTTCTGGGCGGGTACAAAGCAAAAAGCGCCTGATTTGTCATTGAGATACGCTGATGGGATAGCGGCCGTGGTTGTCACAGTGGCCAGCCCATGCTCAATGGCGGTGATGAGCGTTGTCCTGCGTATTGAGGCGCCTTTGTCAAATGGAACGCAATAAATGTCCGCGGTGGACAGGTGCGCGGAAACGGCCTTTGGCTCCAGGTCGCCGGTAAGTACAACGTGAGTGTCCAAACCAAGTTCGCGGACCAGGTTTTGAACAAGGGTGATATAGGTATGGTCAATTTCACGGAGTGCGCCCAGCAATAGCAGCCGAAAATGTCCCGTCTTGATTTTGAGTGAATGGCACGCCCGAAGGAGCGTTTCGATGCCGCGTCCAGGGTAAAAAAGACCAAAGTTGGCGATGACCAGGCATTCTTCCGGAAGGTTCAACGACCTTTTGGCTTGTCTGCGGTCCGGCCGCTGGCCCAATGGCACAATGTTCGCGCCAATGGGGATTTGCGCAAAGTCTTTCCGGATGAATGGTGTCTGTTTCAGTATCCGGGTGATTTCCTCATTTGTACTGATGAAACCTCTGGAAAGCGCGAGGAGCATAAGCGCCTGGGCCTTGCTAAAAATGGTTGATCCGTGCAGCGTATGAAACGTGACAATGACCGGAGTGATAAAACCTGCGAAGCATACGGCCACCCTGAACCAGAACCCGTAGAGAGCCGGTGTATGCTGCATGTTGATCAGGTCAAAACTGTTTTTTCTGATGAGCAGCAGGAATCTAAAACCTGCCATGCACCCGAAGGTACGCGTAAACGGCGCAACAATCAAACGGTCTGTTTTGGGCTGGGTATGATGAAGAGTGCTGGAAAGCACGGTAATGTCATGGCCAATTTTCAGCAATTCGTCCACAACGTGGCCCGTATAATCGCCTACTCCGCACGCAAAGTCATTGGGCGGAAAGTGCGGACAGATGATACAGATGCGCAACTGCTTTGCGGTCATTTGTTGGTACCGGTTTTTCTGAACACCACAACGATGTTTCTCATGAAATAATGGCCCCAGCGCTTTTCCAGGAAACCCCAAAGGGCGGTATAGGCTTTTTGGGGCAAACGGGGGACTATGGCGGGCATGCGCCGGTACATTTTGTCCATAAGGTCTCTGAGCACAAACAACGGCTCTTTCCACGAAGGCCAATATCCGTACCCGAGAACAGTTTCTTCTATAAGGCCAAGCGACCTGCCCGCGTTCCGGAGATCGCCATAGGAAAATTCCCGTTCCCATCCCAGTTCCCAGGCGCCTTTCCGGATCTGCGCATGTTTGTGCAGTGTATACCCGGTGAATTTTTGCGGCACATTCACCACGAGGAATCCGTTTGACGCAAGCACACGAACCTGTTCCAGGAAACAGGGCATGGGATCGAAAAAATGCTCCATGACTCCCTGGGTAAAAATGATGTGCAGCGAGTCCGAGGCAATGGGGAGCGCGGCCATATCAGCGGCGAAAAAGGAACACGACCCGCCTATGGCGCTGTTCATGGACCGGGCGACCGTTCCGGCTTCGACTGAAATATCTGAAACATAGAAACGCAATAACGGGTGCCCGGCGGACAGGATGGATGCGTCAACGGCAGTCCCGCACCCCAGCTCCGCAATACGCGCGCCTGGCGCCAGTCTTGCGCACAAACGCTTCATGAGTTCAAGAAATGGCGCACGGGTGCGCTCGTGATGGTCCCTGATTTGGACCGGGTCTTTTCCATCAAGATACCCGCTCCAAACCTTCCGGTAGTCGGCAACGACGCTTTTGGGCGTTATTGTTTTTGCTGGATGAGAAATGGCCAAGGAATGGTCCTGTTCCGCGGAAAACCCAGGGTTTTAACGTGCGCTGATGAGGTAAGCCTGGCAAGGAGCGTCATGGCCCTGGTTGTGGCCAAGGGTTCCTTTTCAAACATGAAAAGACAGCGCGCAAGCTGTACCATTTTTTCTGGCCGCTCCATTTCAGTAATGGAAAACGTTCCGCTTTTGCATAAAAAATAGATTATTTTGAGCGGCGCCGCCTTGTTTTTACCCGTGCTTTTCATTTCTCCCCAAAAAGGGGTGCTGTGGACCACGAAGGTTTTTCCCCTTTGCCTGATGGCCACGATCTCATCGCTGATGACGCCATAGCGTTTGCATGCGCGCGAAATGGTGGTTTTGCCGCTGCCCGATACTCCTGGAAAGACAATTGCCATGTTGTCGCGGATGATGCCAGCCGCGTGCATAAGGCAGCCCTGTTTGCGTATGAGCAGCGAAGAATAGAGAATTCTCAGGAAAGAATCGAACGAATACCTGTTGTCAGCAATGTCCAGCGTTCCCCGCATCAGGCTCATGTTGAAAATGCATATAAAGTCAAAGCGACGTATTGTCAGTATCATTTTATGCTCAGAAAGACAGGGGATCATGGGTCCTTTTTTTCTGGTAAAAGACCGTATGGTCAGAACAGCGTTGGGGCGGCCATGGCAGGTAAAGCTGGAATAGCGTTTTCTAATTTTAATTGCCCGGGTGTATGGAAGAATGAAGCAACAGCGTATTCCCGCGATGGATAGCGTGAGCCGGCTATTGGTCTTTTGGCGCATTTTTCTTGTATATCATGAGAAACGCGATAAGGATGAAAAAACAGCTGGATTGGAATATGGTGAAAATAAGGTCAAGTCCCTCGGCTGTTCTTAGCACCAGCCCGCTAAATCCTGAGACAATACAGGTGAGAAAGATCATAATCACCGCGCCCTTGGGCGAGAAACCCATGTCCGTGAGGCGGTGGTGAAAATGGTCCTTTCCCGTAAAGTGGATCCATTCGCTTGCGCTCTTAACCTTGCCGGTCCGTATGCGCATTATTGTTGTTAGGGTCATGTCAAACACCAGCACGCCCATAATGACAGCGGGTGCAATGAGATCAAAGGGGTTGTTGGTGGCCCAGTCACCCATTATGGCCACACTGGCAAGGAAAAAGCCCAGGAAGTTACTGCCGCCGTCGCCCAGGAATATTTTCGCGTTTTTTCGCGGCCTGAAATTGTGCAGAAAAAAGCCAAGGCAGCTGCCGATAATGGCCAGACAGAGAAAGGCGAGATAGGGCTGGCCCGTGCGCATGGCAAAAACCGCGAAAAATGAGGCCACAATAATCGATATGCCCGAGGCCAGGCCATCCATGCCATCGAGAAAATTCATGGAATTGGTAATACCCACAAGCCAAATGGTCGTAATTATGGCTTCTGTATAAAAACCGCCCAGCCAGTCGGGAATAAAAGAAATGCGGACGCCAAAAAGAATGACTACTGCCGAAGCCGCGAGCTGGGCGGTTTTTCGTATTTTTGCGCTTAGATCGCGGACATCGTCAATAAACCCTGCAAAAAAAACTATGCCGCTGCCAATCAGGATTCCCTTCATGTTCCAGGAAAAATGAAAATTTAGCAGGATCGTTGTCATAAAGGCGGCGACGATTGCCACGCCGCCCGTAAGCGGGGTGGGTAGTTTGTGTATTTTCCGTTCGTTGTCCGGATCATCGACAATATTGAACAAAAGGCCAAGACGTATGGCAATGGCGTTGAACAGGTAGGAGAGGGAAAAGGAGAGAACTATAAGCATGGTCCAGTCGAGAGAAGACGGAATCGCCCCGTTTTGGTGAAGAAAGAGCATACCGCCGAGTAGAATGATGTTCAGCGCATGAAGGAGCATGGTCAGAGCCCTGCCAGGCCAAGATTGAGCAGCATGCGCGGCGTTTTGAACCCTTCGGCGAATTTGACACGGGACTGGGTACCCCTGAAATTGGCCAGGGCCTCGGCAATGCGCAGGATAGAGAGGTCAGTGATATTGGTGCGGTTCATCTGCGAAGCATGGGCCTTGAGCGACTCGAGTTTGCTTTCAATGTCAGGGCCAATTTCAAAAAAGATGTTTGGCGTAAAATCGATTGTCGTGGGTACCTCGTAAAAGAGGATGGTCTTAATGTGCCTTGTCGCTGACAAGGTACAGGCATTTACATAGCGATGGTCCTGGTGGGTGTCCTCGGGCGCGTGAACAAAGACCACGTCGGGCCTTGCCTCTATCACAATAGCCTCTATTTTATTGATGACATCCGCGTGCTGGGGTATTTGAGTGTCGCGATACCCGCCCCAGAAGAGTTTTTTGAATCCCAGAATACGCGCTGAATTTTCCTGTTCCGTTTTTCGCACTAGGGGATCGCCGCCTATTTCACCGTGGGTAAGAACAAGGGCCGAGACCGCGTGCCCCATGCGGGAGAGCTTGTGCAGGGTTCCGCCGCAGCCTATTTCAATGTCGTCGGGATGGGATCCAATGGCAAGGATGTTCATGCGTTTTCCTTACAGCAGAGTGTTGATGGCCTTGATAATTTTCCCTGTTTCAGCCTGGCTGAGCAGGGGATATATGGGTATAGACACCGCATGCTGATACATGTTGCTGCTGTTTGGGCATGGACATTTTTTCATGTAATCGCCTAATAGCTTGTATATTGGCCTGCGCGCCGAGATTCCATTCTTGTTGAGCCTGCGTATCGCTTCACCGGCAAGCCCTTTGTATGTAACGATATATCTAAAATAAATATTATTCTGCACAATACCACAAGGCAAAACTCGCGGGTTTTTTATTTCCGCTGAATAGCGCGCGGCTATTGCCCGCCGTTTTGCGATAAACCATGCAAGTTGGTTCAGCTGCGAGAGGCCCATCGCGGCGTGTATATCGGTCAAACGGTAGTTAAAACGGGTCTGGTAATCGTCCTTTTCATCGTATTCCCTCAGGTCCAGTGTACGCTCCCTGATAGCGGTTGAATTGGTGAGGAGCATTCCCCCTTCACCAGCGCACAGGAGTTTGGTCGCGTAGAAGGAACACACAGCCACGTGGCCCATGCTGCCGATTTTATTTCCATTGACCTTGGATCCAAATGTATGGGCGCAATCCTCGATAACGGGCACCCCCAGGCGTTTGAAGGGGGCAAGGTCCTGTGCAAGTCCGAACATATGGGGAACAATAATTGCTTTGATTTTTTTTGTCATAAGGCGCTGTACGGATTCCAACGACAGGTTGGCATTGGTTGGATTGCAGTCGGCAATGATGGGTTGTGCGCCTACGTAATTGAGGCAGTTCAACAGGGCTGTACATACATAATCTGGTATAATGACCTTGTCACCCTTTTTAATTCCAAATGCAAGAAGGGCAAGATGGATGGCTGAGGTGCCTGAATTAACGGCAACCGCGTATTTGACACCCGCTGCCTTTGCCATGGCATTTTCAAAGGCCTCCACAACAGGACCGCCCGTAACCATGCCCGATTCAAGGACTTTTAACACGTTTTTCCGGTCAGCAGTGGTAATGGTTGGACGTGAATGGGGAATCATATGGCGCCTCCGGTCATGAGTATTTCAAGGCTTTTTTCACCGCAATTGAAGAGAAGATCGATAATAGACAGATTGGGAATAAATGTTTTCTGTTCCTTAAAGGCCACCTGGGGGTATTGGGGACAGGTGAATTCCTGGTATTGGAGGGAAATGCCTGCTGTGGGAAAGGCATTTTCATCAAGATACTGCTTGCCGCCTGGTCCGGAAAGATACGTGTCCGCGCTCAAGGCCTTGCAGATAGCTATGAGCCGTTGGGTTGAATGGCCTTTGATCTTCAAGTCAGATGCAAGAACAATGGAACAGCGCAATCCGAGTATGGTGGCAATGGCTTTTATGAGTGTAGCGTTGAGGTCTGAAAGGCTGTGATACTCGCGCGAAAGAATTGTTGCTATTTCAGGAAAGAATTGCTTGAAGAACGGGGCGCGTGAATAATTCATTTCCAGGGCAGCCAAATGCTTTTTCGCCCATTTCTGGCGTGAGTCAACGGTCACTTCACTGAGGAGCTGAGGAAAGGAATAGTTTACAGGTACTGTCAGAAATTGTTCACCCTGCGCGGTTTTTATGCGATTACGGTTTTGCCATTCGTTTTTGTGGTATTGGGCGTCGTTGAGCAGTACAAAAGCGTCGCACAGCGCCATCTTGTGAAAATAGCCCACATAAGCGAGGTATTGAGGTTGGTGGATGGCGCAGATCATTTGACTGTTATATTAAATTGTGCAGGTTCATTTTACCAGCAACATTCTACGTTTTTGGATAAAATCGTCCGCTATTATCCGATAGATATATAGACCACTGGCGAGTGTTCTGCCATTATCCGATTTACCATCCCAAATAACAGAATGATAGCCAGGTTTTTTTATTTCATTTACCAGGGTACGTACAAGCTGGCCACGAATATTGAATATTTCAAGCCGCGTAAAATGACTGTTCTGGCCACCCTCACGATAGGGAATATCATACCTGATAATCGTTGTCGGGTTAAACGGGTTTGGCATGTTCTGGTGCAGCGCAAATACCTTGGGATACTCTTCTTTTGGCGCCTGCTGCTCTCTGGCCCTCTTTGCCATGCCTATACCATAGCCATCTGCCCCAATGTCCCACTGCACGCGGACACCGCCATCAATATCGGTCTCAAAATAACAACCCAAATCAGCTCCGGCATTGCAGGCAATGCTACCAGCTAATATGTGCAAATCCCGTGTGGTAGTGGCAGTGTCTGTAAAAGCGATCTGTGTATATGTAATACTAGAATGGTTCTTTGAACCAATGCCAATAACATTGAGGCTGTTATCGCCGCAAATATTGCTGGTATCGTTCTCGTTAAACCCTATTGACCCTGGAACCTCACTGAAATCAGCCCCATTGCCCATGCTGATGTTGTTCACAACATACATGTTGTTCCAGGCATAATTCCCATGGCTGCAAC
>Ga0208953_1000560_pt1 | contig 30059 bp, 26 predicted proteins | sample RifOxyB2_FD_184033 | JGI IMG/M metagenome (GOLD analysis project Ga0208953, IMG submission 184033) | Groundwater microbial communities from Rifle, Colorado - Rifle Oxygen_injection B2 (SPAdes) | ecosystem: Environmental > Aquatic > Deep subsurface > Groundwater | place: USA: Rifle, Colorado...
GAATCAGATAGTGCGCCAGAATTCATCGGGAGGCGCGTTTACGGTTTCGGCGCTGGCGGACGCGGACGTACCCGACACTATAACGCTCACCAATATCACCCAGGTTACCAACCGCGCCATAACGGATATGTCCGGGACTTTGGGAGTAGATCACGGCGGTACAGGTGGAACAACCTTTACGCAAAATGGAATGTTGTATGGCAACAATGCGGCAGGGATCAATGTTACGGCTCAGGGGGCGGTGAACACTGTTTTGAGAGGCACCGGGGGCGCCCCCACATTCGGGACGATCGATTCCAATTACACTACCGGCGCGAGCGGCAGTTTTGACGTGGCCACCACAACCACAACTCCGGCGCAATGCAAACTGCTTACCATAACCAATGGTTTAATTACCGCTATCGGTCTTAATCATAATTGTAACTAATAACGCCACAAACCCAGGATCACAGTAGCAAGCCACGCGGGACTTTGAATCGCGATTTATTGACAAAAGGTATGTGTAAAAACATCCTTACGGATTCTAACGGAGGAATCCGGGGAAAACAAACCGGGGGTTTTCCGGGTTCGCTTTGTGATTGCAGGATTCTATTTAAAGATTGGTTTCCAAGATGGCCAGGGTTTTCCGGGTGGCGCCCTGAAGGGATTCCAATGCCGCCTTTGAAGCTTCGCCCGCTCTTGCCAGGAGAACCGGGTCTTTAAGCAGGGAAATTATTCTATCGGCCAGTTCATCGGCGGTTTTCACCATGAAGCCGCCATTTTTATTCATAAGCGCCAAGGCGCCGGCGCGGGTATGCTTTATGTTCGGACCGAAAAACACCGGCTTGGATAATGCCGAAGGTTCAAGCACATTATGCCCGCCGGTATCGTCAAGCGTCCCTCCGACGAACACCACATCGGAAAAATAATAAATATCCGCCAGCCGGCCTGTCTCGTCCAGCAGAAGACAATCGGGATCGGGGCGTGCGTGCGCGCGCCGGGACCAGCGGGGTGAGACCAGGCTCTTCTCTCTTAGCCTGGCCGAGCTTGAGGCCGCGGTTTCAGGATGGCGGGGGGCTAGTATCAGCCGGGTATCCGGAAGCGCCGCCTTTATTTTCAAGAAGGCCTCCAGAATGATATGTTCCTCATCAGGATGAGTGCTACCGGCGCAGAAAATCTTTTTACCCTTCCAATCCGCCAGCTCAAGAAAAGCCTCTATTTCAGCCCGGTCCTGCGGTTTCTGCACTATCAAGTCATGCTTCATGTTGCCTGTCAGCACAAGTTTATCCGTCCCACCCAGTAAAACCTGATATCTTTCCAAGTCGTCACGACTCTGCGCGGCGATCAAGTCTATATTGCGGAACATTAACCTGGATACGGGGGTAAGCAGTTTATAAAATCCCAGGGTCCGGCCGGAGATGCGCGCGTTTATCATCATGACTTTTACGCCGGCTTTCCCGGCGGCGTAAAGCAGATTCGGCCAGAGTTCGGTCTCCGCTATCATCAGCAGCTCCGGCCGCGCCGCGGTCATAAAACGGCGCATAAGCGGATAAAAATCCAGGGGAAGAAGGAAAACGTCGGGAGTCAATTTAAAAGCCTCCATTTTGCCGGAGGAGGTGGAAGTGGTGATCATTATAGGCTTCGAAGGGTAGCGTTTCCGCACCAGCGGAAGAAGCATTTGAATAGCTTTCACTTCACCGACCGACGCCGCATGGAACCATAACGGTCTTTCAGAGAAAGTAGGGACGCTGATAGTTAAGCGCTCTTTAAGCTCGGGCAAAAGATGGTTAAGCAGACCGCGCCGGGGGGAGCATAAGAAGAAAAACAGATATAGCAGCGCTATGAAGGGCGCCAGAAGGTTATAAAGAATTAATAACAGCATGCCCATGATTAGTCCGGCAGAGCGTCCGCCGTTGGGAACATGTGCGCTTCTGTGATGCTCCCATGCCGGCGCTCTAAATGTTTAACGGCGTAATAGCGTTAAGAGCCTCTTCCAGTTCCGCGGCTTTTGTTTCCAGCCGGTCATTCTCAGCGACCTTTATCGGCGCGCCGTAAATAACCGCCGCTTTCCCGAAAGGCAGAGGGAATTCAAAATTGTCCCAGGAATTAAAAGTGATCTTATTTGAGAGCCGGACACCTACCGGCAGTATCTCCATTCCGGTCTTTTGAGCCAGATAGACCACGCCCTGCTGCACTTTTCTCCTGGGGCCTTTGGGGCCGTCGGGCGTTATAGCCAAAGGCAAGCCCCGGCGGCCGCAATCTATCAGTTCCATTACGGACTGAGCGGCTCCGCGGCTGGTGGACCCCCGCACCGTGTTGAACCCGAATTTCCTGAGCAGCCGGGCGGCGTATTCTCCGTCTTTGCTTCTGCTGACCAGTCCGGAAATGTCTTTGCCGCGCAGAACATAGAGCATGAACGCCAGATGGGAGTGCCAGGAGGCGTAGATAACATTGGGAACTTGCGGCTGGTTCTGAGTACGGATACGCGTGGTAGCCCCGGTAAAACTGATATATAAATACCCTAGTGTCGATACGAGGCGATGCAGGGGGCTTGAGTGGATGGACTCATTCATCTTATTTGCCGGCGGCCGCGGGACCGGCTGCCGGCTTTTTCTTTTTCTTAGCCAGCCAGGGGATACTGAAGATAATAGAGTATTTTGGGGCCAAGGAACCTTCGTTCAGGGTAACGCCTATCTTATCGGCGCTGAGACGCGCAAGACATGCGCTCAGGGCGGCCGTATCCGTCTGATGGGTGGGCTGTTCATCCGCTTCCGGCGCGGGACATGCGAAAACGTGGCGCGGAGTTCCAAGATCCAATCCTTCGGACAAGACTTCCTGGTTGATGAGTTCGGTTATTACTTTGAGGCCGGTTTCCGAGAATACCAGCGCGGCGGTTTCGGCGAGCCCGAAAAGCCCGCGATCCGTTATGGCTTTAAGTTTCTCCTCAAAAACCGTTCCGAGAGTGATGACGCCCAACGTTCCCGCGCCGCCGCCCATAGGGCCGTCCGGTTTCGCCAGTTCGTCTTCCGAAGCGAGGAAATCGAATACCGTGGAAGGCTCAAGAGCGGCGGCCAGGGATGAGATATACTCCTTTGCGCTTTCCTGGTCGGCCAAGCCGAGCGAGAACAGATCGATCTTGCGCTTTTTTGCCTTGCGCAAAATATCGTAACTGTATATCGGAATCTTGAATTTTTTTATCTTCCTCATAATATCAGGGGCAGAGTGTATTGCTCCGGGTGTCAGGTGCGATGATAAACGCAAATTTTTTTGCGCCCCGGTCAACTCATCACAGGCCGCCCGGCATCTGGCTAACGTTTACTTGCTTCTGCGCTCCCACTGGTAAACGAGGGGTGTGGCTATTGCTATGGTCGAATAAGTGCCGGAAATGCTGCCCACCAGCATGGCAAAAGCGAAATTATTGATAACGTCGCCTCCGAAGAAGAAAAGTATCGCCACCACTCCCAGGACCGTGAGGTTCGTTATAAGGGTCCTGCTGAGCGTCTCGTTAACGCTTACGTTCACGAGTTCTCCCAGGCGCATCTTTGGGAACTTGTTCAGGTTCTCTCGCATCCTGTCAAAGATAACGATGGTATCGTTAATGGAGTAACCGGCGATAGTCAACAGGGCCGCCACCACCACGAGGTCCACTTCCCTGTTGGTTATGGACATGGCGCCGAAAGTGACGAACACGTCGTGCAGAAGGGCGAGCACCCCGGCCGCGCCCCAGATAGGGTTGGAGAACCTGAAGGCCACATAAATGATGATGCCGAACAGAGACAATATGATCGCGAACACGGCTTTCTTGCTAAGGTCCCTGCCCACCACCGGGCCCACATAGTCCCGGCGTTCTTCAATAAAGGCGTTGCCCGGGATGTTGGTCTTAAGTCCCTGGAGTATCTTGTCGGCTATCTCGTTAACATTCTCCTGCTTGCCTTTGACCTTCAGGGCGAAAGCGTTCCTGCCGGTAAAGGTTTGGATGGTGGTCTCGAGATCCGCGGTTTTCACCGCCTGTCTGACTTCCGCGATGGTGATGGGGTCGGCAAACTTCACCTGCAGCAGCGTGCCACCGGTGAAATCAAGGCCCATGTTGGGGCCTTTGACCGCTACCGAAACGATGCCGGCCGCTAGGGCAAGGCCGGAAACGGCGAAGAAAATGTAGCGTTTCGATATAAAGTCGATATTCGTTTTTTTGATGAGGTTTATCATACGCTGAGCTCCTTGGGATTGGAAGTGAGCCAGAATTCGTAGATGGCTCTGGTGATGAACACCGAAGTGAACATGCCGACCAGCAAACCGATAGTCAGCGTCACGGCAAAACCTTTCACGGGGCCGGAACCGAACTGAAAGAGGAATATGGCCGCTATCCAGGTGGTCACGTTGGAGTCCAGAATGGCGCTCCAGGCTTTGTCGTAGGCTGTCGGGATGATCATTGCGATAGGCTTTGAGAGGGCCAGCTCTTCACGCATCCTTTCAAGTATCAGGACATTTGCGTCTATGGCCATCGCTAAACCGAGGATCATACCGGCGATGCCGGGCAGGGTCAGGGTGGCGGAAAAATAGCTCATGGCGGCTATCAAAAATATGAAGTTGAGGCCGAGGGCGATATCGGCCACAAAACCGCCGGCCTTATAATAGATCACAATGAAAAGGATGACCAACAGGAAACCGATGATCGAGGCTGTCAACCCTTTTTTGATGGAGTCTTCACCCAAGTCCGGGCCGACGACCCTTTTTTCTATTATATTGACCGGCGCTGGGAGGGCGCCGGCACGTAAAACTATGGCCAGGTTCCGGGCCTCTTCCATAGTGAAGGTGCCGGAGATCTCGCCGCTGCCGCCGCCTATGCGGCTCTTGATGACAGGAGCGGAATGCACCACCCCGTCCAGCACGATCGCGAGATATTTACCCACATTTTCGCCGGTATAGCGCTCAAAGATCTTGCCGCCATCCTTATTAAAGGCGAAAGAAATATTCGGATAACCGAACTGGTTGTCAGTGGACACCCGGGCATTTTCAAGATAGGCGCCGGTGATGCCTACCGAGGATTCCAGCACGTAATATTTGGTTCTGGTATCTTCACTGTTGGAAGTCGCCTTAAAGAGCGCGGCGCCTTTCGGCATAAGTTTTGCGATATCGGGAAGCAGCTTCCCGTCTTTATCGAATGGAGATTCTCTGAGGTCCGAAACTTTGGCCAGAACCTTTTCGGCTTCGGGACTGGTGTTAACGAGCCGGAATTCCAAAAGAGCCGTTTTGCCGATAAGATTCTCAGCCTCTTCGGTGTTTGATATGCCGGGCAAATCCACCGCTATCCAGCGCTCACCCTGCCGGGAAATGGGGGTTTCGCCCACTCCGTACTGGTCTATACGGTTTCGGATGATTTCTATGGCGCGCGCTATTGCATCGTTTAAAGTCTCTTTCTTGTCGAGCTTGGCCACATCCAGTTCCAGGAGCATGTGGGTGCCTCCACGCAGGTCCAGGCCGAGGTTGAGCATCCGCTTAGGGCGTTCACGTACGGCTTCCAGTTTCGCTCTTTCATCGGCGGGTTTGGTATACCATTCCACTGTGGGATATAAAAGCCATACGGAAAGTATCAGGAGGCCCAATATGAGGCCCAGTTTCCAGTGTAATTTATTCATTGCTTGCTCCTCTTATTCACCGCTATTTTCCGGTTTGATTCACAAGGCCGGCGACCGCCGACCTGACGACCGCGACTTTCACACTCTTGGCTATTTCCACGTCCAATTCATCTCCGTTGATGCCGGTGATGAGGCCGATTATTCCGCCGTTGGTCAGGATCTTATCTCCGGATTTAAGGGCGTCAAGCATGGCTTTTCTTTCCTTCGCCTGTTTCTGCTGCGGACGTATAAGCAGAAAATAGAAGATCACCATAATAATGATCAAAGGGATAAATTGCATAAAAGCGGCGTTTTGAGGCATTGTATCTCCTAAATAATGAGTTTATTAATAATTGCTATAAAATATTCTAACAAATTTTTCGGTTCCGATGTGAGATGAATGGTTTGATTTCCTCAATCCCTGTTGGGACGGGGGGAGTTGCGGAAATAAGAATCGTGGAATGCTTTCTTCTTGGCCAGAAAATCCCCGTTCTTTATCGCTTCCCGCATGATTATGGTCTGGTTTATCAAAAAACGCAGATTATGGATGGAAAGCAACTGATTCATAAGAAGTTCTTTGGCTTTAAAAAGATGGGAAAGATAAGCCCGTGAATAGTTTTTGCAGGTATAGCAGTCGCAGTCCGGGTCCAGGGCGGACTCATCCTTTTTGTAAGGGGCGTTCTTTACGTAGAACCTGCCCTGTGAAGTCAGGGCTTGGCCGTTGCGGGCGTTCCTGGTGGGCAGGACGCAGTCGAACATATCGGCGCCGAACTCCACCGCCTCCCAGATGTCTTCGGGGCTGCCCAGTCCCATGAAATAGACGGGGCGATCTTTGGGCAGAGTCTCTGTAACCACAGCCAAAGAGGCATGCATCTGGTTCTTGCTTTCACCTACGGAAAGACCGCCCACCGCGAAGCCGTCAGGGTTTACCGTTTCCGCCATATGCAGAGCGGCTTCTTTACGCAGATCCGGAAAAGTCGCGCCCTGTACGATGCCGAAGAGCAGCGGCTTTGCGTCGCCCTCGATGTGCGCTGTCGTAGCTCTGAAATGCTTTTGCGAACGTTCGGCCCAGGCTTTGGTTTTTTTCAGGGCTTCGGCGGCCGCATCGCGGGTGGCCGGATTTTCCACACAGACATCAAGACAGGTCCGGATGTCGGAGCCTATCCGGGCCTGGTAATCAATAACGCGCTCGGGAGTGAACAAATGCGGGCTTCCGTCAATATGCGAGGTGAAATGCACGCCGTTCTCGGTTATCTTCCTCAGATCGCTGAGACTATAAACCTGGTAGCCGCCGGAATCGGTAAGTATCGGGCCCTGGTGGCCCATAAAGTTGTGCAGTCCGCCGAATTTTTCCAGCACGTCCAGGCCCGGCCTCAGGTAAAGGTGGTAAGTGTTGGCCAGGATGCACTCGGTCCCAATGCCTTTAAGGTCCTCCTGGGAAACGGCTTTGACCGTTCCCTGGGTTGCCACCGGCATAAAGACCGGAGTATGAATCACCCCATGAGCGGTCTTAAGACGGCAGATCCTCGCGCGGGTATTGGAATCGGTCTTAATAACCTCGAAATGTTTCATATATATTCCTTGTATAGGCCGGGCCGCCAGGCGGATAAAGCAAGCTAACTTGAATTTACTAACCGCCGCCGCCTGACCCTCAAACTATTAACATCGAATCGCCGTATGAATAAAATCTGTATTTTTTTTCCACCGCGGACTTGTATGCCTTATAAAGCAGTTCCCGTCCGGCGAAAGCGGCGGTCATATAAAGCGGCGCAGAGGATGGCACATGTAAATTGGTAAGAAAAGCTCCGGCGGTCTTAAAACGGTGGCCGGGATATATGAAAAGTTCAGCTTTCCGTTCGCCGGGAGAAAGGCGCCCGTTTGCATCCGAGAAAGTCTCCAGCGTACGCATCGAGGAAGTTCCCACGGCTATTATACGCGCGCCTTTTTCCGCGGCGGTGTTAAGCGCCGAAGCCGTTTCATCCGTCATGGAGCAGGCCTCTTCCAGCATAAGGTGCGCGGACGGATCTTCATTTCTGACCGGCTTAAAGGTTCCCCAGCCTATGTGCAGAGTAATATAGCGCACATCTACGCCTTTAGTTTTTATCTTTTCCAGAAGTTCCGGAGTAAAATGGAAACCCGCGGTCGGAGCGGCGATGGATCCAGGCGCGCTGGCAAAAACGGTCTGATAGCGTGAATCGTCCGGAACGGCATTCTCCGTTATACCCGCCTTTTTCCTGGCCTTAAGAATATACTGCGGCAATGGTACCTCCGCGTTTTTTTCCAGGTAGGGTCCGTCCAAAGGAACTGAAAGTTCAAAAAGGAAACTGCCGTCCGGATTCCGCATCACGCAGACAGCCTCGGCTCCGCCCCGGCATACAAGTTTCTGTCCCGGCTGGATCTTACGAGCCAGCGCGCTCCAAACCGTCAAGGCCGGGGCTTCGGGCCTCATCAGAAGAAGTTCCGATCTGCCGCCGGTAGGCTTGCGCGCGGGCAATTTTGCTTTCCACACTTTACTTCGGTTGAGCACCAGCACATCCCCCGGACAAAGGAGGTCCGGCAGGTCCCTGAAAACTCTATGGCTCACAGTCCCGGTCCGACGGTCAATGGTTATAAGCCTGGAGGAATCCCTCGGCTCGGCCGGCCTGGATGCGATAAGCGGATCTATTTCAAGCCCCTCGAATTCGGAAAGGGCGGCTTCAGTCATGAGGCTCGCTCCAGAATAGAATCAGCCAAATGTTCATATTATTTCGTTGCGGGCCCGATATCTTCTATTGCCGCGCCGGGGTAATATTGCCGGAGTATTTTTTTATAATTCCTGCCGTTATTCGCCATATACTTGGCCCCTTCCTGGCACATACCGACGCCGTGCCCCCAGCCTCTGCCGGTAAACTCGTAGCCGCCGTTCAGGGGCGCGACGCGCGTAATAAGGGTGCTTTTAATGTCGTAGGTGCCGAAAACCTTGCGCAGATCGGAAGTATTGACGGTGAAAGAACCGGAGTCGGTCACAAACCGCAGGCTGACCGCGCGTCCGGAGCGGTCGCGTTTGTAAACGCGGATGCTTTTTATTTTAAGAGCGGAAGAACCCCTCTTCTGGATAAAAGCCAGCAGATCGCGGGTGGTGGCGTAGAAGTCCCATTTGTAATGGCTGGAAGGGGAACAGAACGGGTCCTTGGCGCCATACAGGGGTTTGACCACGTCTTCTCCCCAGGCGGAACTGGCGCTGGCCGTGTGCCCGCCGCAACAGGCGTGAAAAAAAGCGGTGATAAGCCTGCCTTTATATTTCAACACTTCCCCGCGGGTGGAATTGACGGCGTCCATGATCCGCGCGTTCATGCCGGATGCGCCGTTATAGACCTGCGTTTCCACCCCGTCCGTTATATCATAATCCTTTTTCGGGTTTACGTTTTTAAGCGCGTAAGTGCGCGAGGCGACAGCCTGGGCCTTCAGCGCCTCCAGCGGCCAATCGGGGCTCATTTCCACCGGCAACACGCCGTAGAGATAATCTTCTATGGAGAGGTGTTCGACAACTTCAAGCTTTTCGTCGGCGGCCGTACTTATATACATATCACCTTTATAGAAGCGGCCATTCAACTTTACCCTGTCGCCGCCGTCAGCGGCCAGGAGCTTGACCGGCGATCGCAGAGTGGCGCCCGCCACCGCCAGTTGGGCCGGACTGACATATTTGACCTCGTAGGTGGATTTGTCCAGCAGCATGTACTTCTGGCCGGTCTTGACCTCAAGGGCGTAAACCTTGCCGGAAGTCTTAAGTTTGAATTGCGCGGTGTTGCGGGAAATAGCGACTCTGATGATCTTGGAATTTCCGTCTCCGGAATCCGCTGCGAAGCTGATCGGGGAAAGGAATGTCAGGGCGCAAAAAAAAAGTCTCAGCATTGGTGATAGACACTTATAAGAATTTATCCTGTGCCGGCATTTTCAGGCCGAGGTGTAGATAGGCTTTACCGGTCAGTATTCTGCCCCTGGCTGTGCGCTGAATGAAACCCGACTGCATCAGGAACGGTTCTATCACATCCGTAAGCGTGTCGGTCTCTTCCGAAATGGCCACGGCCAGAGTTTCCGCGCCCACCGGTCCGCCTCCGAATTTTTCGGCCACCGTCAGGAGCAGTCTTCGGTCGAGACTGTCCAGGCCCTCTTTGTCTATTTCAAGAGAAGTCATGGCTTCCAGGGTCACGGCCGGGCTTATCACCCCGTCCGCTCTGACCTGTGCAAAGTCCCGCACGCGTTTAAGCAGGCGGTTGGCTATTCTGGGCGTGCCGCGCGATCGCGCCGCGATATGAGCGAGCCCTTCCGGAGTGGCTTCGGTTTTAAGGATGCGGGCGGACCTCGCCAGAATCCGCTCTATTTCGGGCTGGCCATAGAAACCTAAATTAAAAACGATGCCGAAGCGGTCGCGCAGAGGCCCTGTCAGGAGACCGCTTCTGGTAGTCGCGCCGACAAGAGTGAACCTCGGGACGGACAACCGGAGAGTGGTTGCGCCTGGTCCGGTCCCGGTGCTGATGAAAAAAAGAAAATCCTCCATCACTGGATAAAGGGCTTCTTCCACGGCGGCGTTAAGACGGTGTATTTCGTCTATAAAAAGGATATCGCCTTCCTGCAGTTCGGTGGTCAGCATAGCCGCAAGATCGCCCGGTTTGCCTAGCACCGGCCCGGAAGTGACTTTAATATTAACGCCCATCTCATGCGCCAGGATATGGCTGAGGGTCGTCTTGCCGAGGCCGGGGGGGGAATAGAAAAGACAGTGGTCCAGCGCTTCTTTGCGGCCCTTGGCGGCTTCTATAAATACGCGCAGATTTTCCTTGAGTTTTTCCTGGCCCACGAATTCATCCAGGCTGGAAGGCCGGAGGGCGTGGTCCATGTATTTAATCTCGTCTCCGAACGCTTTCGGGGTGAGAAAATTTTCTTTTTCGGACATAAATCTGTTTCGCACCCCGCCTGTCGCACCCCGCGCTGAACCACTCAAAGGCGGTTCCTTAATGAAAGGGAACGCATCCTTATTCGCCGCTAATTTTAGCCTGGCGACAGTCTTTTAAGTGTGCGTTTCAGCAACTGTTCGGCGCTTTCGGTTTCCGGGCGTTCTTCCGCGGCTGCCGCTTCCAGCGCGGCCTTTGCATCGCCGGCTTTAAAGCCAAGATTCGATAAGGCGTTAAGCACCTGCGCGTAGGAGCCTTGCGCCGTAAAAATCCCCAACCGGACCGCCCCGGCGGTTTGAAAGTCCGGCATTTTATCCTTGAGTGCAGTTATCAGCTTATCCGCGGTCTTAGCGGTAAAACCGAATATGGATGTTAAAAGTCTGGGATCGTTCTTTATGACGGCCTGTTTAAAATCCGGCAGGGATTTTAACGCCTTATTAAGGTAATCCAGGGCTTTTTTTGCGCCTGTATTGGGCACTGAGCCGCGGAACAGGTCAAAGAGGTTTTTCTCCTCTTTAGTCAGGAAGCCGTAAAGCGCGGCTCCACCATACATACTGATGGATTCCGCCGTCAGCAAGTAGGCCTCGCTGCCCTCCGGCCCGAGGTTTCGGAGGGAGGCTTCGCATAGGAACACCTCGTAACCGACGCCGCAGGTTTCGATAACGGCGCTTTCGTCCGTCTTAAGAACTATGGAACCGCGCAGTGAGGCGATCACCTGATCCGCCAGATTAAATCTCCGGATTTACGCTTGGTTGTGGATCGGAGCCCGTCGGACGGTATATCGTTTTTAGCGGAGTTAAAAGCGGGGGGATTTGCACCCGCCGCCCTGGCTATGGCGGCTTTAAAAGGCGCCACTCTTATATGGCAGAGTGCGGCGGCCATGGCGTCCGCAATATCGTCGGGACGGGGGATTTCTTTAAGGCTAAGTGTCATCTGTACAATTCTCTGCATCTGAGGCTTTTCCGCGCTGCCGCTGCCACTGATCGTCTTCTTGATAGTTTTGGGATTATAAGACGTTATCTTCCGGGCAAGCTTTTCACAGGCCAACAGTATGACGCCGCGGGCATGGGTAGTGTTGGCCTGGGTATCGGCTCTCTTGGAAAAAAAAACTTCCTCTATAGCCGCTTCATCCGGCGCGTGGTCTTTAATGACGGAACTTAACGCGTCAAAAATTTCGGCCAGACGTTTTTGCAGCGGCAAGCCTTTCTCCGTATGGATAAGCCCGGAAGCCAGAAGCCGCGGGGGGACCGGCGGGGCGCTTTCAAGCACCGCCCAGCCGGTGCGGTCAAGTCCGGGGTCTATGCCTAATATTTTCATGGGGGCGCTCACAAAAGCGCAAAGGCACAAGTTGCAAACCGGAAAAAACCACGATTTATATTCCGATATCTTGCGACCGCATGCGCTCTCGTATTCATGTGTTCCAGCGTTCTATTCCAGTTTGGCCAGGATGGCGTCGGGAATGTCAAAATTTGAATGCACTTTCTGCACGTCGTCGTGGTCTTCCAGGTTGTTCATCATATTTACCACCTGCTGGGCTTTATCCTCGCCAACGGCCACTTCATTTTTAGCCAGCATAGTCAACTCGGCGAGAACGATGGCAATCTTGCGCTCTTCCAGTTTTTTCTTGATAACCTCAAAATCCGCCGGAGCGGTGATGATCTCGTATTCATCGGAGCCGGGGGGAGACTTAAAGTCCTCGGCGCCCAGATCGATAGCCAGTGTCATTAGCTCGTCTTCCTTTGCGTCGGCCTTTTTAACGGACATGTAGCCTTTGGGCTCAAACATCCACGCCACGCAGCCGGTACTGCCGATATTGCCGCCGGAAACTTCAAAGATCTTCCGGATTTCGCTGAATACACGATTCCTGTTGTCCGTGGTGACTTCCACCAGAACGGCGATCCCGCCGGGGCCGAACCCCTCGTACATTATCTCCTCGTAAGTCACTCCGGGAAGCTGGCCGGTGCCGCGCATGATGGCGCGTTTAACGTTTTCCACCGGCATATTTGCGTTCTTAGCGTCTTCCATGGCCTTGCGCAGGCGTGGGTTCTCATCCGGCTTGCCGCCGGCTATTTTGGCGGCCATGGTTATTTCTTTTATGATTTTTGTGAAGACCTTGCCTTTCTTGGCATCGGTGATGGCTTTTTTATGTTTTATTCCCGCCCAATGAGAGTGTCCACCCATGATAAGCTCCTTTTTAATTACGCGCGTGATAAAATAAATTCTATAATAATAAACGTTCTTTACACAAGCGATCGTATCAGCGACATGCGCCGGGCCAAATTTAGTTCAATGCCCGGCGGTTTAAACCGCCCCGCGCGGTTTAGTTCGCGCAGGGTGCGGATAAAAGCAACTCCTTTCCGGAAAGGGGTTCAGCCGTCTTGGCCCTCACGCAGTGAGTTGGCCGACGGCGCCGATGAATGGGGAAAACCACGGTTTCCCCCTTGGAGAGCACCGGGCCGGGTTCCTCTGGAGGCCCGGCGGTTAAGCCGCCCCGCGCGATTTAGTTCGCGCGGGGTGCGGATAAAGGGGCCCCCTTAGCTCAACTGGATAGAGCGACTGCCTTCGAAGCAGTAGGTTGCAGGTTCGAATCCCGCAGGGGGCATGATTTAGAGGACTGGACGACCAGCGCTTACAGGCGGAATCCCGCCTTCTAATTCCCTGTTCCACAAGATCATAAGATCAATCCGCGTGGATGCCGTATTGTCGGTTTAATTGTTCCTTCGGGACTGCCTCAGACGCGGGGAGGGGAACCGCTTCGCGATATTCGCCAACGAGAAAATTCCCTGTAAATGGAGCCGCCGGTCCTCCGTAAGGAATGCCACATTCACGATACAGTCTTGTGTAACTTTTTTGTAATCAATCCTTAATGTTCCTGAAAGACGGATATAAGAGAATATATACATGATAGTAGCCAAATCTATGCTCCTGATCTTATTGGCTGCCGGCATCGTGTGCGGCCAGGAAATTCCCAATAAAGATCTGGGGCGCAAAGCGCTTGAGACGGCCCTTTCGTACATAAAAAGCCCGGATTCGGACATCCGGGGCATGGCGGCTGATATCCTCGGGCAAACCGGCAACAAATCGGCGGTTGGAGTGTTAAAAAAAATGCTGGCGGACACTGATAAACACACGCGCATAAACGCCGCGGAGGCGCTCTGGCGCCTGGATGACCCGTCCGGTCTTAAGGTCATTTACGCCATCATAGGCGATGTGCCCGCCCAGGGCGCCGCGGGGAATTCTCCGCTGGTGGAACTGAAAATAATTTCGCAGAACAAGACCAGGGAGCATGCTATAGAAGCGCTGGCGCGCATGAAAGAGGAAAAAGCGGCCGACATGCTCTTTAATCTAAAGAACGATAATTACGGTTCCATAAGGGATGTCGCCGCCAGGGAACTGGCCCGGCTGGGGTATTCGGAGGAACTCGCGCAATTTCTGGACGCGCTTGCCAGCGAGGACGAAGCGATGCGCTTTGAAGGCGCTAATATCCTGGGTAAGATCTGTAATTCCGGCGCCATGGAACCGCTAAGAAACCTGTTGGCGGCCGAAAAATCCATGCGGGTCAGAATAGCCGCGCTTGATGCCTTAAAATGCATGTCCGGCAAAAAAACCGCCCTGCCGGAACTCTTAAAACTGGCTGACGACGAGAATCCAACCATAAAATTTAAAGCCGTGAGCGTCCTCAGCGCTATACCGGATAAAAGGGCTTTTGAAAAAATAAAAGATATTTCCGGAGCCACCAATGACATCAGCCTGAAGATCGCGGCATTCACGGGGCTCATTGCGGGAGGAGGGAAGCCGGATACGGAAGTGCTTACGCGGGCCTTTGACTCCAACAATCAGGACGTGAAACTTGAAGCGCTGAAAGCTCTTCAAGAGGTGCCTGATACGGACGCCAAGCCCTATCTATTGATCGCTCTCGAAGACAACAGCGTAAATGTACGGCTTGGCGCGGCGCTGCAGGTCTTAAAAAGGTTTTCAAGGAAAAAGTAACATCATAATATGAGGAAATTACTTTACCTGCTCTTCTTGGTTCTTTTTCTTTGGGCGGACAGCGCGCCAGCGGCGGCGGCCGGTGCGAATAAAACGGTCTCCAGAATTTCCCCTCTTGCGGATTCTCTCAGAAAAACAGGAAAGACACCCGGCCCCGCGGCCTTTGAAGCGTTCCGCGGTTTTCAAAAAAAGACCGGCAGCAACGCCTGGCGTGTGCGTTATAGCCCCAAAACCGCCCTGCCGGAAGCGATAGTGGGAGCGAAAACCATCGGCTATCCCGGCACACCGGTTGAGGCCGCCCTCGCTTTTTTAAATGACAACCATGAGTTGCTTAAGGTAGATCCCGCCCAATTGCGCCCGGCTTATTCAAAAACTTTCATGGACATCACTCACCTCCAGTACGAACAGGTTTATAACTCTATCCCCGTGGAATTCGCCTATGTCAGGGTGCATGTCAATTCTTCCGGAGAAGTGACCGGATACCAGGCTAAATTTGAGCCCGATATAAATGTTCCGCTTACGCCGGCTTATCCCGCCGCTTACGCGGAAAACACGGTGGTTTCCGATCTTGGTTTTTCGGCCCGGGTTACTGAAAAACAGTTGGTCCTTTTCCCGGACCAGAATTCGGACGGAGATTTAAAACTGGCCTGGAAAATCAGGGCAAGGGCCGCGGATACGTTAAGCGGTATATGGGTTTATTATATCGGCGCGGCGGACGGCAAGATCCTTTTTCGTTATAACGACCTGCGTTATTACTATAGCTGCCCTTCCATCGGCCCAAAGGCCACCGGCACCGTGACCGCCACCGTATACGACATCTCGCCCGTTCCAACCGACCCCAACGTGCTTGGTTCCGGTTCCTGGACTCCTCCTACGTCCAAACCGATTAATGGCCAATATGTCTGGGTGGGAAGCTATGGAGCCTCTACCAGGACCGTTGATGGAACTTACTGTTCCAACAATAACGGCAAAGTGTTCACCTCTATGAAAGGCCCCTATTTTTCAGTGGTAAATTTTCGGGGAAAGAGCGCGCACTTTGATAATGCCGGAGGCGTGTGGCACACCTCCACCACCACTGTGGCAAGTCCGAACCCTTATGCAAACTCACAGACCTATACTTATTCCGTAACGGTACCGGATGACTGGACGGCCGGCGGCCATACATTTGCCAAGGTAATGCCGCAGTTCGCCAATATGAGCGTGGGCTCCATGGATAATGACGGCACCATCACGGATGGCGACGAACTTCATGTAATCAATTCCTCCGGAACCAGAGTGGCCAGCTACATCGGAACCAGGTCCGCCTCTTTCCTGGGCGTCTCCGTGGAAAATCCGACCTATGGACTTACGCTGAAAACCGACGCCAGCGGGGTATCCAGCGGCTTCAGAATAAATAATTCCATTTATCTGGTGCTGCTTAGCAGCATGGCGCCGGCTACAAGCGCTAATACATCCGGCTCCATCATCTGGTCAACCGGCAACGCAGGCGCATACATGGACAACTCGCTCGGCCCGGAGAACGCTCTCTCCGAAGCCAACGCGTTTTACCATCTGGACAAGGTGAAGAACTACTTCGACAATGACAACGCTTACAGCGGATTCCTTAACATAGACCCTATACACACGTCCCACCCTCACCCGGCCGACCTCTCCGGCCATGTACCGGTGATGGTCCACGCCAACGGCGCGGCGGACGGCATGATCCCGCCCATGAACGGCATGCAGAACGCGTTCTACGATCTGGATAACAATAATATCATGATAGGCGACGGGCCCTACCTGACGAACGTGTACCGGTCTATCGCGCTTGACGGGACGATTGTGCGCCACGAGTATGTGCACAGCGTCATTAACAAGATCTACCCCATAATAAATTTCGGGGAATTCGGCGCTATTTCCGAGGCAATGGCCGACTATTTTACCCTCGCCTCCTTCTGGCGCGAGTATGACACCGATGGCGGCAGCACAATAAAACGCGATCTGACTATTATGGGTAATTTTTTGAACGCGCCCAGGAACTTGGGGGTAAGCACGGCTTACTGCGATCATTCCGCCGGAGTATGCAAAATGCCGGAAGATTGGCAGGGCGAGGTCCATGACGACAGCGTTATCCTGTCCAAGGCGCTTTACGACCTGCGTAAGGGATCCAATGATCTGGGGGATTTCCTGCCGGGGCACATCGCCTACGGAGGCGCCGTCGGTCTAGCAAAGGCCGACGTGTTTTCCTACGCCGCCCTTTTTTATTTCCCGGACAACTTCGCCAATTTCTACGACGCTTTCATCGATGCCTGCAAAGTTCTTGACGACGGTTCCTGCCCTCTGTCCATGCGCACTAAGATCCGTGACGCCTTCGCCCTGCACGGAATCCCGTCCTATATGACCGGCGCCGATATTTACGATCAGCCGGTGCCGGAGAGTTTGTGTGATAACAACAACGGACCGGAATGCGCCACAGACATAAGCGCGCTCGCCGGGCTATCGGCCACGATCTACCCGCAAGGCGACCTGGATTACTATACCCTGCCGATCTCCGCGGGGAACTTCGTAGCCACGTTAAGCCTTCCTTCGGCCGGCGATTCCGGTTACTATCCTTATACGATGTTCCTTATTGACGCAGCCAACCGCAGTGACGTTGCGATAGCCGAGCCGGTAATCTCCAACACCGACTACGGCACTTGCCCGGTTAACGGAGACTGTTTTACTAACTCCTCAAGCATTTCGCTCAGTTACAATGCCTCCAGGTCGGGCAGATATTACCTGATGGTGACCGGCGCGCTAAACTCCAGCGGCGGTAATTCCCGGGTAAACTCTCCCTTACCCTATTCTCTTAACTTATCCTATAAACCCAAAGGCTCGGCTACGGCACAGATAGCCACAGCGGCTTTTGACCGGGACACAATAAGCTTCAGCATGCCTTATGCCAAATTTCCCATGGTAAGCGCGCCTTCCTCCAGCGCATTCACCGGCGCCGAATCTGTTTTTCAATACGCCCAGTTGCGCGACCACAATTTCCAACCCATAGCGCTGGCCCGCACAGATCTCGCGGGTGGATATCTTTCAGTTCCCACAGGCTTGTACGCGCCAGTTTTCACCACGGATTCCGGCGGCAGCCATATGATAAGCGGCACTGTCAACCTTAATCCGGGCTTCGCCACCCGCTATCCGGGTGTCGGCACCGTATACCTTGAGGTTTTTGGGCGCAATCACATGGGCGACGTGTTTTCGCTGGGAGTCTCCAACGCCTTTAATCTCACCACGAACACCTCCGATATCGTAACTTATAACAATATCCTCGGCGTTTCCAACAGCCAGGCTATAATCAAATACGATGTTCTGTCTCAAGGCGACCTTTCCATTAAAATATATACGGTAACCGGCTCCCTGATAAAAACGGTTTATGACGGCCCAGTCCCGGCCGGTAAGGGAACCATGGAATGGGACGGAACCAATGAAAAAGGCTCGAAAGTAGCTAGCGGTATTTATTATATAAAAGCAAAAGGTCCGGACTTGGATAAGGTGGACAAGATAGCGGTGGTCAGGTAACAGCGGAGAATATACAACGGGATATGAACAAGAACTTGGGGAAAACACGGGATGTTAGGACAGTCGGAAAGGCTGTTCTGTCATCCGCATATGTTTTCTGGTGCCTGTTTTCTATAATTTTCTTTCCAATTATTCCCCGTACTGCTTCAGCCGGCGGGCCCGGAACCACAAGCGTACAAATACTTAAGACCGATATGAGCCCCAGAGCAATGGGCATGGCCGGCAGTTTTGTGGCCGTCGCGGACGACATTTACACCGTGAATTATAACCCTGCCGGAGCCGGACAGCTTTATATCCCGGAAGCGTCGGCAATGTATTTGACCGGCTTCGAGGACTCCAAGCTCCAATTCCTGGGCTTTGGCATGCCGCTGCCGGTTATTGGCCTGGCCGGAGTGGAAAAAGCCGGAGTAGCCGCTTCCGCAGTATTCTCGCAAAGCGGCAAGTTCACCTACCGCCGTATAGAACCCGATGGCAACGTATCCTCGCGGGATATGGACGCTGAAACCACCAAAGTTCTCTCTCTCAGTTACGGCGAAAAAATATATTCGGGAGATATAAAAATAGAGGGATATAATGCCGCGATAGACCAATACCTGGGAGTTACCGCTAAATATATAAGTTCCGAGCTGCTCGAGACCTATTCCGCCTCCGCACTAGCCTTTGACGCCGGCTGGCTCGTGCGGGAACCGAATCTGGGCCTCGCCTTTGGGGCTTCTCTTTCAAACTACGGTAAAGGAGTAAAATATCTGAACGAGACCAGTCCGCTGCCCGCCATTCTGCGGCTGGGCCTGTCTTACGAGAAGCCGACCTTTATGGACCAATCCGTCCTGCTTGTGATGGAAGACGACATCTACCTAAAAGAGAGTCTTAAAAGCCTCCGGGTCGGCCTGGAATATCATTTTGAAAAAATCTTCAACTTCCGCCTGGGTTATAAAGCCATGGAAGACAACAAGGGAGCAACCATGGGGCTTGGAGTGCACCACGAAGGTTTCGCACTGGATTTTGCGATGTCGCTTGCCAATGAGGTCTTTAACACCTCGCAAGTCGCTTTCACTTACAAATTCACCGGCTGGCGCGTAGGAAACTATAAGAAAAATACGCACTATCGCGACCAGGACGAAGAGCATCCCAAGCCTGAAAAAGCGGTTAAACCGGCCAGCCCGGCCAAAAAAGAGCCGGTAAAATCCAAAAATCAGAGGGAACCCGACAAGAAAAAAGATTCCGGTTTCTTTTGGATAGACTAACAGTCTGCTGAAAAACCCCACTCGGAGGTATTTTGAGCGGATTTTGAGGCCGAGCCGAAGCGATGCGAAACGAGCATTCTCGACTAGGGACTGTGAGTTGAGCAGCGCAAAGGCGCAGTAGGGGAAACCGCAATGCGGTGTCCACCTGTGGGTAAGTTCCCCGGAAGGGGTCCCGCAAAAATCGGCCAAAAGACCCCGAAAGAGGGCTTTTCAGCAGACTGCTAATGCGCTTCGGTATATTTTATTTTCAGCGGGCGTTGGCCGCGCCGGCGGGCATATTTTTTCGGATAGTTATGCGCATCTTTATGCATAACTCTCTCAATAAAAACCGCGTTCAACCATACTTTCCGAACGGTTGTTATTCGTTTGACACATGAAATTCCTTATTATAGAATATAGCAACGGGGTACCCGATACTTGCCCGCTCTTTTGGTTCCAGCTCCAATCTGATAGCTCAGGTTTATGCGCATAAGCATTCGCACGGCGCCAAAGGATCCGGGGTTGCGCGGGCGCCATATGTTTATTTAAGCACGCTGTTCCATGGAGGGACTTTATATGAAAAAAACTTTAGCGCTGGCGGTACTTTCGCTGTTCACGTGGGGTTGCGGTTCGTCGCCCGACAAAGGCTCGGTCTCCAAGACCGGAGAGATCGAGCGGGAATGGGTTGAAGAAGGCGTCACCAAAAACTATGTTTTCGCCAGGGGCATCGGCGCCGCAGACCAGACCCTGGAAAACAAAACCCAGCGCATGGCCACCTCCAGAAACGCCTCCATCGTCAATGGCCAATACAACATGCTATCTTTCATCAAAGGCGTGAATCTGGAAGGCGGCATCACCGTTGAAAAAGCAATCGAAACCGACTCCGTACTAGCCACCAAGATAGACGCCGTCATCAAAGGGGCGCAGGTGGTCCGGTCCGAATGGACCTCTGACGACGGCTGCGTGATAGTACTCAGGCTTCCTAAAAAAGCCCTTAAAGACGCCGGCCTCAAGATACTGGAATAGCATCGGCGGTATAGAATCGGACAATGACAAGATCCATCCGTATATCCACCTCCATTTGTTTCGCCCTGTTGCTGGCGGGTTGCTCCGCCACGCGCAAATCCGCGCTTAACACCGCATATGAGACTGAAGTGGTGGAAGCCGAAGGTATCGCACCCATAATAAACGGAGATATGGAGGGCGCCAAGAAGACGGCACTCAATGAGGCGATGAAAAACGCCCTGGGCCTGGTGGTCGGAGTATATGTTTCCCAGGAGGCCATGGTTTCAAAGGCTATTCTCATCGACGACACCATAACCTCCCAGACAGAGGGTTATATTGAGAAATACGAGATCCTTAAAGAAACACGGGATGGGGAATTTTATAAGACGAAAATAAGAGCCCATGTGCGCAAGGAAGATCTCACCGCCAAGCTCGGCAAGCTTGAGAACGAGCCACAGAAACTGGGCAATCCTGTCATAGGTTTTGACATTGCGGAGAGCGTGGACGGCAAGGCTTCCGCGACGGAATATGCCGCCCTGGAACTTAAAAACAAGTTCTCCGAAGCCGGATTCATAACGGGTGAGAAGGATAAGGCCGATATTCTGATCAAGGGCTCCGTCAAGTCCGATTTTAATACGCGTGAAGGACTGGGCGGGTTTACTTCTTACCGGGCCGGGCTTTCGGTCAGCGCGGTTAAACAGGGGTCGGAAGAGACGCTTGCCACGCTCCAGGAAACGGTCGGCGGCATCGACCTGAACGAATCCGCCGCCGCACGAGCGGCCATCATCAACTCCGCAAAAAAAGCAGGCGATGAACTTAAAGAACGTGTGCTGAAGGCCTTGCGTGAAAGATCCGTGGTGCGAGTCGCTCTTTCAAACGTGGCAAACATGAACCAGTTAAGCGATTTTATCAAATCGATCAGGAATATTCCGATGGTTCGCGACTGCTGGCTTAGGTCTATGACGGGCGGCGCCGCCGCGATAGATGTGGGACTTAGAAAAGGAAATGCTTCGGACCTCTCACAACTCCTTATGAAGAATTCAAAGTTCCCGGTTAAGATCAATCGCACCTCCTCCTACGATCTTGAAGCGGAACTGGTCCAAGGCGCTGGACATTAGGCGAAACTATCAATTTAACGATTCGGAAGTCTTTTACTTGTGTTTATTTAATTTTTCCCGCCTGCGGGTTTCAAAATCCTGAAGCTTTTTCTGCTGGACCTGAACGAATTCATTTATAAAATTTTCTCTGCCTTCCAATTTCAACCGAAGTTCATCGGCGCGTTTTCTGAGTTTAAGGTAGCGGTGTTTCTCCGCTTCCATTAGTTGAGAGAACCTATCGCTGACTCGCACTTCTAAACCTGATTCCGCCACGGCTTCGCTGCCTGCGGACAAAGCCGTTTCCTTGCCATTACTGCTGACGTCCAACTGTCCCTCAAAAAGACCGATCTCGGACGTGGCGGATGTCACATCTATAGAAAAATCCGTGCCGCGCACGGCGCACACGGCCGACGGCATCCTGATCTCAAACTTTGAGAACTTATGCTTCACTTTGGCCGCCATCCACAGTATCCGGCCTTTTATAAAATTGAAACGATAATCCCTGGTATCTTCCTTAAGCCGGAGCGTTTCAATAACGGTCTCCGAGTTCTCATCGAGGTTTATAAAAGTTCCGTCTCCGGCCAACACCTGACACCAGGCGCCGGATCCGGTCTTAAGGCGGGCGCCTTCCTTTAGGGAAACCGCGCTCTTAAGTGCCCGCCATGATCGGCTGCCGGCTTCCAGGAGCTGAACATCTCCTTTATATTGGTAGACGCAGGCGGCAGCGGAATGTTCCGCGGAACCGGCGCCGAATAAAGGCGTTAAGAAAAACAGCGGAATAACGGTGATTAATATTTTTTTCATAAGTATAAGACCTCCTCTGCCGCACCCCGCGCTTACCCCATACGCGGGGCGGACGACCGCCGGACCTCCTAAGGTAATCGGTCCGGTGCTCCCGGAGGGGGATTCCATCCCCCTTCCGCGTTTGCTTCCTTCGCCAAGTCTCAGTCGCAGCACTGAACCCCCTGCTGCAGAAATCTCCTGAATACAAAGGAATCAAATCTTTTTAGCTCTGTCGCACCCCGCGCTTAACTTGATTACTGATTTGTGCGACACACGCTTTCGCGTGTTGCACCCATGCGGCAGTTTTTTCATGAAAAAGTCAACTTTCTTTAACAACTAAAATATACAATATATCAGGCTATCGGAAAAGCTTTGCACGAAGAAGGATCGGACCTATGAATTTTTTCCGGCTGCGTTTCATAAACACACTTTTGATGCTGCTTATCGGCATCGTACTCGGTTATATCATAAAAGAACGATCCGGCGGTAAAACCGGAGTCCCGTATACTGCGAAATACCCGGCCCCCACGATCATAGCCTCCGGAGGGACTGATGAGCCGGTTGCCGCCGATGGGAGTCAGGTCACGGACCAGGCGTTAATGAATACAAGTTCCAGGTGGAACGAATCAAGGAATTCCGCAAACGACACGGAACCTGCGCGGACATCGGATAGGTTAAAACCTGCCCGCTCCGGAAATCAGGAAAGCGACCGGGAAGAATTCGCAATGCCGGTAAAAGCCCCGGCTCCGAAGGCCCCTGATGGGACCGCCTATAACGAAGATGAGGTCCAGGATACCGAGGAAAAAGAGCCGGAAACGGACAAGGCGGGTTATCAGCCGCAGACATCCGATACGGAGCCTGCTCAAGCCTCGGACAATGATGTGGTCCGGGACTCAGAGGATGCGTTTTTTAAGGACCCCAGACGTTTTGCGGGCCGGGAACTGGAAATGGACCTTCAGATGATCATGGCTCGTAAAACCTCTAATGGTTGGTTTATCAATTTGGTACGCAGCAAGAGCGGTAAGAGCGCGGATTATCTTTATCTGGATGATGAGTCCGTATTGGGGGGAAATCCGGACCTGAAAATAGGTTATTTTTATAAAACGCGATTTATATGCCGGAAGGGAGATACCGCCTCCGGCAATACGCTGCTGAGTCTGACACCCACCAAGAATAAGGCTTCCTGGGCCACCGGCATCAGCGCGATAGAATAGAGAAGATTACAAGAATAGGTTCCGGCCGCGGGTTACGGTGAGATATTGTACCTGTCACCAGTCATCTGCGACGTGGCATCTGAAATGCTTATGTCTTATTTCTTTATAATCAATCCATCGGCTGGCAAAGGCTCCGTAGTAGGCCTGCCCGCACATATACATGCTTTTTTCAGGGGACGCGGGATCCATTATGAGATCGCACTTACCGAATATAAAGGACATGGGCTAGATCTTTCACGCAGGGCGATGCTCGCCGGCTTCGCGAATATCGTGGCGGCTGGCGGCGACGGCACCATCCGGGAGGTGGCTGAACCGCTTATCGGCAAACCCCCGGCGCTCGGAATACTGCCCTTAGGTTCCGGCAACGGCCTTGCCCGCAATCTATATATCCCGCTTGGGGCGGAACAGGCTCTTAAGGGGCTTCTGGAATGGCAGCCGCGGAAAATAGACGTCGGACTGGCCAATGGCCGGCCTTTTTTCTGCGCGGCGGGCGTAGGGTTGGACGCGGAAGTGGCCAGGATGTTTAATACCCGCCTGGGCGGCCGCCGCGGGATCTTTCCTTACGTTTATCATTCGGCCATGACTTTTCTAAGATATGTTCCGACCGAGGTCTCCGTAGATATAAACGGACGCCGCTACGATTTCTCACCTATGGTCACAGCCGCAATGAACGGGCGGCAGTATGGGGGAGGCGCCAAAGTCGCGCCTGACGCCTATATTGACGACGGGCTGTTGAACCTGGTGGTTGTTAAAAAAATCGGTGTTTTAAGAACGTTGCTCGCCGTACCCGATCTTTTCAGGGGAAAACTTCTCCGGCATAAAGATCTCGTCACCACAGCCGTGGCAGGCACTATGAAAATAAATTTCCTGCCCGGAGAACCCTACCATCTTGACGGTGAACATTTCCCCGGAGACGGGACGCTCCGAATTTCCGTTTTACATAAGGCGTTAAACGTTAAAGCGCCAAGATAAAACACCGTGGCGGGGTAGAATAAATAATGACCCTTGAAAACAAGCTGCGTGAGCGCTCAGCGCCGGCCGAACTTTGCGAAAGTCTTTCGGGCGGGAACACGCGCTGCCTGGCGTGCGCGCATAAATGTGTTATCCCACAAGGGCGCTCCGGCATCTGCAAGGTCCGGTTCAATGAAGGCGGCAGTCTGAAAGTTCCATGGGGCTACATCTCCGGCTGCGGCATGGACCCGGTGGAGAAAAAACCTTTCTTCCACGCATTACCCGGCGCTCTGACGCTCTCTTTCGGCATGCTTGGCTGTAATTTTAAATGCTCTTTCTGCCAGAATTACCTAACCTCGCAGGTGCTAAGGGATCCTGGCTGCCATATCGGCGAACTCGAACCAACGACGCCTGAAAAATTGGCGGCGGCCGCCCACGGCGCGGGGGCCCCAGTCATAGTCTCGACATATAACGAACCTCTTATAACCGCGGAGTGGAGCGCGGCTGTTTTCAAAGAAGCCCGAAAATTCGGCATCAGGGGAGCTTATGTGTCGAACGCTTACGCCTCGCCGGAAGTTCTCGAATATATAAGGCCACACGTAGACCTGTATAAAGTGGACCTAAAAACCTTCAGCGAGGAGAATTACAGGAAGGTGGCCGGGGGGACGCTTGGCAATGTTCTGAGGTCCATTGAAATGATATACGCGAAAGGCTTCTGGCTAGAAATCGTCACGCTGCTTATTCCCGGCTTTAACGACGGGGCCGCGGAGTTAGAGTCGTTGGCGGGTTTCATCTCCGGTGTCTCAAAGGATATCCCCTGGCATGTCACAGCTTTTTATCCCACCTATAATATGACGGACCGCGGCGCCACGCCGCCGGCAACTTTGCTCAAAGCCCGGGAGATAGGGCTAAAAAAAGGCCTGAAATATGTCTACACGGGCAATATTCCGGGGCAGGGCTTTGAAGATACCAACTGTCCCTCATGCGGCAAAACGCTGGTTACGCGCCGCGGCTTCCGCATCCTGAACAACACAATACAAATAACAAAAAAAGGCCAAGGCCTCTGCAACTATTGCTCCACCCCCATAGCCGGAGTCTGGAAATAATGAGTTCCTTTACTATCCTGCGGTGCTTAAACCCAAAGCCGACCGGCCGGCGTTATCTTACAAAAGGAGCGAGGTCAATCTATTTTGAAAAGACGTATTTTTGAGCTGTGGAAGGGGTTGTCTTCGTCTTTCTGCACCAGACCCATCACGCCGCCAAGCAGGTAGGAAAAGATGAGCGGCAGGCTGGCGAATATATATGAATTAAAAACGGAATGGGCTGAAAGTCTGACGAAAAATGCGGTGGAAAGCGCGGCGGATAATGTTAGGATGCCGAAAAGAGCGGAGCGGTCCTTAAGGTCGTGAGCCAGGAGGCTTGCCAGATAATATTGCAGGACCGTATTGGTCAGCGTCAAAAAAGCGAAACCCACTGAATCATAGAGGGACGGCTGAAACAGATGCGACGCGTCCGGCCCAAACGCCATATGCACTAACTGGTAAAGCAGATAAACCAACGCTCCGGAAAGAAAAAACTGTACTATCATAAAAAAGACCGAAACAGCCGCGTAAAGCGACAGCGCATAGATGAAATTGGCGTTGTTTTTTTTCATAAATCCGATACTTAATGGGCTGTATTTACAGACTCTTAAGGAATTTAGGATCATTCTGCCAGTCCGGAGTCACAGAATGATGCAACTCCAGTTTTACGGGCCGGCCCAGAAACTTCTCCAGCGCGGCCTGGGCTTTCTCCCTTAATACCCGTATCTGTCTGCCGCCTTTTCCAATAATAATCGGTTTCTGGGTTTGCCTGGCAACATGTACGGCCGCAAGAATATAGTCCGGCATACCTTCAGTCTCTCTAAACACCTCTATCTCTACCGCCGAGGCGTAAGGAATCTCTTCCGAAAAGAGGTTAAAGATCTGTTCACGGATCAATTCCGCCGCGTAGAAGCGCTCCCAACGGTCCGTTATCTGATCCCCGGAATAATAGGCCGGATGTTGCGGCATTGCCTCAAGGATCCCGGCTTTCAGGTTCTTAACCCCGGCCCCGCCCAAAGCCGCGACAAAGAAAGTTTTTTTGACCGGCAGCATACCGGAAAAGAATTCCGCTATCCTCCCGGCTTCCGCGGGATCTTTTGCGCAAAGATCCATTTTATTCACTACCAGATAAAGCGGGGCGGATATAGCCTTTAATTTTTCAAAAAAATAAGATTTGTCCGGGGGGGGGATGTGCGGTTCCACTACCAGGAGCGCGAGGTCGCTGTCTTCCGAAGCCGCCCGTTCTATAGCGCCGGACATCTTCTTCTCAAAAAGATTGCGGGGGGCCAGCATCCCGGGCGTATCAACAAAGATCGTCTGATGTCCGGGGGTGTTCAGAATGCCTGTAATGTTGTTGCGTGTGGTCTGGGGCTTGGGAGAGATAATGGATAATCTGACTCCCAGCAGGGCGTTCAGGAGCGTGGATTTACCGACATTGGGCAGGCCCGTGATAGCCACGAAACCCGCCCGGAAATGATTATCGCTTGTCGGCTGTGTATTATCCATGGATAAAGTTTGAAGAACGCTCCGGCAGCCGCAAGGCCTCCGCGTGATTTAACGCAGCCGCTTGCGGATATTTTATTTCCAGAATACTATTTAAGACAGAGCGGATTAGCCCAGAGAGGCAGTTGTGTGGCCTTCTCAAGTTTGCGCACTTTCGGATCCCCGGTAAGCTCCTGTATGAAAACTTCCAGGCTGAAAACCTTGGTACCGCCCATCAAATGACCGCCGTAAGCTTTGCCTTCCATATCCGAGAACATGATGTGGGCGTGCACCATTGGTTTATCGTCGAAAAGGCTGACATTGCCGCAAAGCGACAAGATCTCCATCTCCTTTTCAAGATTGATCTTTATATATTTTTTGGCTTTCTGGTCGTAAACCCCGAAAGTCGCGCGTTCAACCGCGCCTATGGCGTTTATAAGACCGCAACGGACCTGGTGGTGATGGCAGAAATGTTGTACCGCCTGGAGAAGATCCTCCCCTTTGCCGATACTGAACATAAAAGCGCGGCCGGTGAGGTAGGGTTTTTCTTGAACCTGAATCATCATGGTATAACCTCCGTTATTTTCTAGAACTTATTATGAAGTTAGTGTAATCTTTTACCGCTTGCAACTGCCCACGGGCGTCTAAGCCCGCTTCTTCCAATACTTTGTCCGCCTTGCCGCTGCCGAGATATTGACAATTTTTGAAGGGATGAAGGGTGCGGGCTATGCCTCCCCGGGACCTGATCCAGTAATGCATGGTAGGCAGCGTGAAGTCGGTTATCCCCATGGCTTCCATCGCCAGTTTTTCAGGGAAGATCGCTTCCTTTTCCTCTTCGTCAAGGAGTTCGAACAGCTCCTTGGAAGCCACATACAGGATATTCATATTCAGGCCGGCTTCTTTTATCTTCGGGAGGACTTCGTAAATAAAGACTGTGGCAACGCCGTTACCCTGAAGAACCACGGTGCCGTGACGCGGTTTTCTCACATCCGCCCGTAAAATATAATAGACGCCTTTGGCGGCGTCCTCGGCGGGGGGAAGGCCGGAGGCGGCGCGATTAAATATTTTTTCCGGGGTACGCGTAACGAACGGCGCGATAACCGCCGGCCGCTTGTTTAAAGCCGCGGCCAGAAGCGGCCATATCTCGCGGGGTTCCCAGGGAGTGAGAGTGATAAGAGAACCTTTCGGGAAATTGCCTTCCAGGAGCTGTAACGACTGGCAGTCCGCGTGCGTCGCCCCGTCTTCTCCGGTCTTTGCACCCGCATGGGCGTTGATCATAATAAAAACATTGCCGGACTTACCGTCCAGGGTTTTGCGGTTTTGCTGGCCGATGACATGCATGCGCGCGGCGATATGTTCGAGCGGGGCGATAAAGGCCGCGTAAGAAGAGGTAACGCCTATATGGCGTCCGAAGCTGGACAAGCCGTAGGCGATAGCCCCCATGGCGTCCTCGCATATGCCGCCGGCCGAGATAGTCCTTGAGCCGGGGTTAGTGACGGAATTGTAGAACCCTTCGCCGAAGCCATTTCCAATCAAATTGACGCTGGTGGAATTGTATAGGTCGGCCGCCGATACCATAAGCGCCCCGCCGGTCAGATTGTTTATATGATTAAGCCCCAGGCAGAGGGCCTCCCGCAGTGTGATTTCTTTGCCGGGCCGAAGCCTGAGAACCGCCGGCGGCTCCGAGATTTTCACCGTGTAAGCCTTTTCCGGATCCGGGGCTCCGGATCTGGGGGTCCTATCACAGGCGTCAAGGCGTTCCTTTGAAGCATTGATCTTATCGAGTACGAACCCGGCCAGCGGCGGATTCGCCTCAATAACCTGTCTGATTACCAGCAGAGTGTCGTAAAAACATTTCTCCACCGCGTCATCCGCGGGCATGCCCGCGCAATAACGCGGCATTTTGACGTTGAACCGCGCCTCAAATTCCCGCAGGGCGCCATAATAACCGTCAGAGCAAAACTTGTGCCCGGCGCCATGGGCGGCCCGGCCTTCTATGCCGTATTTCCAGCCTTTGACCGTGCGGTACACTATTGCCGTAGGCTGCTTATTGCCGCTTTGGCCGGCGGCGAATTTCTGCGCATTCAATATTTGAAAAAAATCATGGCCGTTGGAAACATAGATCACGTTCCAATCGTGAAGATAGGCCAATTCGGCCGGCGCCCACTGCACATAGTCTCCGGATTTGGAGTTCTCAGGGCAGACATTATTGGAATCTATGGATGACTGGTTCCAATCCACGTGCAGAAAAGTATTGGAAAGCCTGGAAGCCGAAGCCGCGGCCATTGCTTCCGCGACGCGCCCCGCGGTCATTCCGCCCTCACCCTCTATAAGGTGAATTTTCGGCGCTTTGTCTCCGTAAATATCCATCGCGCCCAGCGCCAGCCCGACACCCGCGCCCACCCCCACTCCGGAGGCGCCGGTAGCTATTTTTACGAAAGGCGTCCGGGGGGTAGGGTGCCCATCCAATGCCTTGGAATTTAATTTTTTAAAAAGCGGGGTGGCGGTGGTCGGATTGCGCCGGAACCCCACCAGGTCCTCAAGCCGCAGTTGAAATTTTTCCCGCGGCATATCCGCGGCGCCGGAAGCGCGGACAAGTTCGTTGCGAAGCGCCCAGAGGGCGTATAGTCCCATGGCTTTGTGGCCGGCCGCGTAAGTTAGAATATCGTTATTTTCGCGCAGAGGATCGAAAAAATCATAATCCATGGAACTGAACACCAGCCCCTGGGCTATTCTACCGGAGGAAATACTGCCGCCTGGATGGCCCGATGTGGGAACAAAGTTATAAATGATGGAGACTAAAGCCCTGTATATCAGGTCTATATCTTCAAAGGCCTTTATCTCTTCGTCCTGGATCTTGTACTGAGCGCCCGTAATGATGTCGGAAACGTCGTAATAGTCGGCACGGCGCTGCGATAAAGTAAACTTAGACGGCTTTATCCCATTGAAAAATATCTTAGTTTCCATCATTGAGCATACCCACCCAGAAATCCGGCTATCCTATAATTTTAGCAAATAAAGAAGCTGTGCTGCGTTTCAAATCCCAAAAGCTCACGTAATTTTCAGTAGACCGATTTGGGCACGTGAAAGACCCTGAAAATTCAAAAATCTTCCGTTTTACGACCATCTCACGGCCAGCCGGGTGGCATGCCGGTAGATTCCTTCAT
>Ga0208953_1000562_pt1 | contig 30033 bp, 36 predicted proteins | sample RifOxyB2_FD_184033 | JGI IMG/M metagenome (GOLD analysis project Ga0208953, IMG submission 184033) | Groundwater microbial communities from Rifle, Colorado - Rifle Oxygen_injection B2 (SPAdes) | ecosystem: Environmental > Aquatic > Deep subsurface > Groundwater | place: USA: Rifle, Colorado...
TTGCTCAAACGGAACGGGAACGGAAGCAGGCGGGCAAAAATTCCTTCCCCCCAACCCCCTTCCTTTTTGCCCGCCTGCTTGGGCTTCGCCCCCAAAACTTTTCGGCGGGACGGCGGGACTATTAAACCAAATTCTTCTCCAAAATTTCAAAATGCTTCGGGTCTGATTCTTTCACGATATTTAATAAAATTTTGATAGCATCCTTGCTTTCGCTTTTGTCTTTGTGTTCTATGGTGCTAGTCGGGTCTGAATTGTGCGAAAATTCATTTACTAATTTGTACGCCTTGCCAGCGTCCACCGTGCTTATTTTTTCATCAGGATCATTGATATTTTTGACCAAAACTTCCATTTTAGATTTTTGATCGCCCGTTGTTGGTATCTTAAAATCAGCAAAAATATCGAAAAATCTTCTCGCCATATTTCCAATCGTATAAAAATCTTCATATTGCGTATCTTGTTTTTCTGAAAATCCTTTGAGCTTGGCAAACAAGAAGTGGTATTCGGATTTATAGTTTCGTAATGTTTTATCAAGTGTAACAATTTTTGCTTTTCTCACATCTGATTCAGTAAAATTTTCTACCATAAAAAACTCGCAAGGAATTAGTTTTTCTGTCTTATTTTCTGATTTTAATTTTTCATTGTCTTTTTTCGTTGAATTATTTTTATTGATAAACCATTCTTTGACCAAGTTGAAAAGCTGAAAATTGTGTGTAGAAATAAACAGTTGTCCGACTTCCTTGAAGTGTATATTTATCATTGAAAAACAGTGATAAATGAAGTTTGAATCAAAACTAGAAATTGGATCATCAATAAAAATTATTCCTTTTGATTTATCAAAATCTCCTTCGCCGACTTTAACAACAAAATATGAAAATGCGATTGCGGTTTTCTCTCCTTCGCTCAAATTTTTTGCTGGTTTCCCGTCTCTTTTTATCGTATAACCCTTATTGTCTCCATCCAATGCAAGTTCTATTTCTTTTCTGCCAAAAAATTCTTCCAGATGTTTATTGATAGCTATAATTGCTTTGCCGATATCTGAAGTTTGTTTTTCAAGTTCTGCAATATCGGAATTATTTTTATTGATCGCATCAAGGGCTTCTTTTTCTATTTTCTCGGCGTCTTTTACTTCCTCGCCCATTTTCTTATAATCCTGCCCAGACAGCGCAACAGCGATTGAATGTAGCTCAAGTTTCTCTCTTGCGCTTATTACTTCTGTATTATGATTTTTTGCTCGTAGATTATGCTTTGAAATAATTTCATTAAGCTCATCAATAATTTCATTTAATAAATCGGCATAGCTTTCGGGCGCATCAACCATTTCTGGAATATCAGGATTGAAAGGATTCTTATATTTTTGTTCCAACCACATCTCTGAATGCCAAAGCCAATCATTTTGCTTTTTAACAATTTCATTATATCGTTTTGCATTGGTTTCATAAGCATTTCTTAAGTCAGAATATAATTCAACATTCTTTTCAAGAATATCTGTTAATTTTTCTTTTCTGAGGTCCTTAATAAGAAATTCAATAGAGTTTTGCAAATCCTCATAATCCTTACTAAAATGTTTTGCCAGTGAATCAAAAAGGTTGCTATCCAAATCATTTTCACAAAAAAGACATTTTTTGAATTGATTTTTAGTCTTATGAATATCAAATCCTTGCTTGACCCAATTATTTAATTCCTCATCAAGCCCCCCGTCAACATCTTCAGGATTTTTTAATCTTTGAAGTAATTCTGAAATAACTTTTTTATCAAGTAAGGATTTTACCCGCGTAAAAAGGAAACTGAAATTAACAAGAGGCAATTTAGAAAGGGCGAGTTGATCTTTTTCGGCCTCACTTTTACTTATTGCTTCATACTTTTTCTTATCCTCATCAGATAAAATTTTGTCGGAAAAATTATCAATGCCGATAGTATTAATTTTGTTTTCTGCTTTTGTCTTGTTGTATGACTTGTCAAAAAGGATGTTCGCAATTTCGCGTCCTAAGCCAGTTAGAAAAGTATTTTTTGTTTCTTCTTTTGCTGATTTGTCTTTTTTTGTTTGCTCGTATGTTTTGCCAAAAGTTATTTTATCAAGTCTTAACTGATTAAGTTTTTTCTCACTTTCAAAATCTTCTTTGCTTTGATAAAAAATCGGGGAGCAAGATTCGGCTGGATTAAATGAAATATGTGCATCAATAAAATCTTGGTTGAAAACTTTTATTGGCAAAACATTAGTGGTAACATCTGTATTTTTTCCAGTAGTTCCATCATCTGTTTTTATTTCAAATTCACCATTTTCAGGATATTGTTTGAATTTGTCTTTGTCGTAAGTGCATTTTTTCTCGCAACTCGCAAAAACGCGGGAAATTGTCGTTTTTCCGCTTCTATTCCACCCATAAATCAAATTGAATTTCTTGAATTCAGGAAGTTCTGTTTTCCAAGAAAAGTCATGAAATATGCCGAAGTCCTTGAGTTTTGAGATTTTACTAATCATGATTGAATTTATTTTTTCATTCGATCTTCTGCAACCTTAAAATAATTTTTATCTTTTTCAATTCCTATCCAATTTCTACCAAGCTTTTTAGCGACAAAAGTCGTTGTTCCGCTTCCTAAAAATGGGTCCAGAACAACATCTCCTTTGTTAGACGATGCGAGGATGATTCTACGGAGCATTTCTTCTGGTTTTTGAGTCGGGTGAATAGCCCGATTATTCTTTCCTCTAATTCTTTCCTTTCCCTGAACTAATGGTAATTGCCAAACATCCCTCATTTGTTTCAGCGAGCCATCCTTTTGTTTTTCAGGATTCATTTCACGTAATTCCTCGTAGTTAAAAATCCATTTTTTACCCTTAACCGCCCACACAACAAATTCAGTTGAGTGAGTAAAAACCCTTCTCGTCATATTTGGCATCGCATTCGTTTTTTGCCAAGTGATAATATTGTTTATTTTTAAATCAAGCTGTTTTAAAACAATCATTACTTCCGAAATATTATGATAACTACAAGACACATAGATTGACCCGCCCTCTTTCAAAGCTCGGTAAGCAGCACCAATCCACTTTCTGGTAAATTGCAAATACTCTGGCGCAGACATTCTGTCCCATTCTTCATTTACCATAAACCAATCTCCGCCAGTTTTATTTCCTTTCCAGTGCAATCCATTACCTGATAAATTGTATGGCGGATCAGCAAAAATAAGATTAACAGATTCCTTTTCAATCTTGTTAGCCATTATCTCTATGCAATCTCCTAAATATAATTGATTTTTTTTCATAGTCATTTTTTTAAAAACTTATACTCTGTTGCCATGATGAAATAGTACTCGGAATATTTCTAAGCCATTTGTCTGAATCGGTAAAAGAATTTGATGAATCTATTATTTCATCATAAAGACGGGCAATTTCGCTATGTTTTAAAAATTTATTTTCTGCTTTCATTTGAACTAAAATTTTCAAAAGAGATACAAAATTATTTATTGACAGTGGAATTATTTTTTGTGTTTTTCCCTCATATTCGTACTTTATAGCCGTCCAAAATGTGTTAATTGTATCTCTGTGCATTTTAGGAGCAATAAACAAACAATACGAAGTCTTGTCTTGATGCTTATTTTCAAAATCCCTCAAGTGCCTCATGACAGGCTGTCCTTCGTTATACCACTGATCCCTTCCTGTTAGCATCGTTACTTCACAGATAGCATTAAAACTTTGATAAAAACACTCTATGTCTGGCGTATTTGCTGGCGCTGTAAATGTTGGCTCATTATCATCACCAACTGGATAGTTGGGTTGTATTTTTAATGCATCATTTAGAGCGTGCAAACCAAGCGAGGATAATTTCTCAAGCAATATTGGTCTATCTTCAAAATCAAAAATATTTTCGAGTTCCTGGATATAAGATTCAACATGCTCCATATCTTGTGATTTTCTATGGTTTTCTTCATCTTGCAACATTCTTCGATATGCTCTTAACTCAGTGATGTAAGTTTTTAGCTTTTCCTCATTTAGATTTGGGTAATCCTTTATTTCTAGATGTTCTTTTTGTGAACTTTCTTCGTAAGAAAAAATTTCTGCTACAAGTTTTAAAATAATTTCAATATGCTTTTCTTTTGTTTCCCAAGGGAGTTGAGGTAAAGAAATATCTGAAATGTAATCCAAATAATCTTCCTTCGATTCGAAGGTTTTTGATTGTGCATTATCAAACTCCAACAAAGCCTCAACTTCGACAGATCTTCTTGGCTCAAGATCGATATAAAAACCGCCTCCACGAATATGAATATATCTCGTTAGACGAAAATACCTTATAGCATTATCTCCGTAGTCTTGAAGATTTTTTAGTAGGCTTGAAATAGTAGATTGGTCGTTAGAACCAAGAAATTCGCTAGCAAATTGCTTTTTGAAATTTTCAAATATTATTCGTTGCTCCTGGCGGTTTTTATCAGACAACTCATCACGCAGATTTATTATTTTTACCGCATAACTATCAATGTCTTGATAATTCACTAATGTTGGAGCAAAGAGGGAAAATTCTTTTTTACTTATTCCTTTTGGCTCTTTTCCTCTCGCAATCTCTTTTTGATTTACTGAATTTATTAAATGCAATGCTCCAATGAAAGGTTTAATGTCATAACCTCCATTTTCAGAATAATCACGATTATCAGGATTCGGAATTTGCCATTTTATAAAACTTCTAAAAAATATTTCTCCAAAGTCAAAATCTTCTTTCAAAAATAGTTTTCCCAAACTAGTGATAAACACAACACCGTCTTTAATCGAAACCAAACCTATTTTTTTGAGTGGGTTTATTGATTGCCTGCCTCTCATTGCGGGATCTTCGTAATTTTTAGCATTAAAAATTTCCTCTGCTTTTTCAAAAGAAATTTCTTTTGTTTGGTCGTCAATCAAATCAATCTGTTTTTGAGATAATCCATTATAAAATTGATTACTACCATATCCGTAAACTCTTGCTTTAATTAAAAGAATTTGATATTTTCTTTGATTTTCTAAAGTCCATTCGGAATTTTCTAATTCTTGTAAAACAATCAAAAAATTCCTTAATCTCTCAGGATTTCTTAAAGTAGTTGTAATTGACCAAGGTTTTTTCATAATTATTTTGTTACTTTACAATAAAAAATACGTTCCGCATTATTGTCACCATTACTCTTGCCAGTAGTAAAGGCCTTGTAATCTTTTTCAAAAATCTCTACATCACCTTTATTATTTAATATTCTCAAAATATCATTGTCACTCATTCTTGCGTTTGACCGCCCGTCTTTTGAGTCACCAGTATTATTATAAGAAAGCAGAATATGCTTACAGTTTGCATTATTGATTAAGTCTTCAAATGAATGGATCGCATTTTTTAAACAATAAGCACTTTTAATATGGGTACGATCCATTTTTTTTGCTATACCAATAACTTCTGGTTTTTTCCACTCTGCTAAATTTTCCATAAGATGATAAGCATCTGAATATTGCCTAGAATTGTATGGTGGATCAATATATAAAACATCACAAGAAATTTTTCTAATAAGCGCGTTTGCATCCTCTTTGTAAATTTCGTTATTCTTATTATTTAAATGATCAATATTGGGAATCAAAAGTTTAATGGGTTGTGTCATGTCTAAATCTTTTCTGAATGCATCATAGTGTCCGACAGTATTTGCTACTTTATCCATTGCGTAAAGCAATGAACAAATGAGAATACTTTTCTCATTGTCGTTTTCTGAAATTATTTCTATTTCTTCTCGTATCGTGCCTATTTTTTTTGCATTTTCTTCCGAAAAATAAGTTCCGCCAAAATGTTTTGAAAAATAATTTTCTTCTTCTGAAGGTAATTTGTTTAATTGCTCTATTTTTTGTGAAATATTCTCTCTAACATCTATACTTGTCCCTAAGAATGCTTGCAAGCAAACAAAGTTTGCAGAAAGAAAATCATTAGAAATTATTTTAATTTCTGAATCATTAAATCGATCTCCAACCACACCTGTGCCAGCAAAAATATCACAAAATGAATTTATTTTACCGCATTTTTCAGAAATTATATCCTCAATGAAGCCGAGCAGTTTGTATTTGTTTCCTAAATATCTTCTGTTCTGCAATTGGAAATATCCTTTTCTAATTTGAGAAGATTGAAAATAATATTTATCTATTTTTTGAACGCTTATTTCATAAACTGGTTTTTCAACTTCTAGCAAGCCAAATAATGTTCCCTGAAAACCATCGGCAACATAATCAAAGCTTTTATTTTGATCTTTCAGTTTTTCAAAAAAGCTATAATGTCCTTTTTCAGAGATAATAATGAAATCAATAACAGGTATCCCCATTATTTCGCCCGCTTGCGAAATTTTTTCAACAACTTGAATATCTTTTTCGCTTGGCGAAAAATCACCTGACGGGTGATTATGTATTAAAATAACACTTGCGGCGTTCAATTCTGTTGCTGGATGAAAAATTTCTCTTGGGTGCAATAATGTTTTATCAAGTAATCCAATACTCACAATTTCTTTTCTGAGTAAAACATTTCTTGCATTTAGGTATAAACAAACAAGGTATTCCTTTTTCTTTTCTTTTAAATCATAAACAAGCGATAGAACATCTTGAGAATTTTTGATAACAACTTCATTAGTTTTTTCATCTGCGTAATATCTCTTTACCAAGGAGATAGCTGACACGATTTGAAGAGCCTTTGCTTGCCCAATTCCAGAAATATCTTGTAAATCATCGACTGTAATATTTAAGAAGTTTTTGCCTAATTTATTTACAACTTGTTGTGCGAGTTTTTGAACATTTTTACCCTTGATACCACTTCCAAGTAGAATTGCCAAAAGATCACTTTTTGAAAGTGCGTCGGATCCTTTTTTGAGAAACCTTTCTCTAGGTCTGTCTATTTTTGGTATATCTTTTATTTTTGGCATGTTCATTTTATTAAATCATCTACACCAACGCCGAGTGCTTTAGCGATTTTTGATAAAGTATCAATTGTCGGATTTTTATTTGCTCCTGATTCAATTTTAATAACTGTGTTATAGGTAACATCAGCCATTTTTGACAATCTATCCTGTGAAATATCGAGCTTATTTCGATATTTCTTTATATTGTCAGATATTGTGGATTTTTTACTTGCAAGCATTGTAATATTTTACTATAATTAAAGTAATATAATTTAAAATTGTTTAATCTATTACTATGATAACAAAAAATAATCAATTCGTAAACAAAAATATAGGGAGCTCCTTCGACATAACGCGCGCACGGGTGGGTGGGGCAAGCGTTATTCCTCTTTTGTCTTATTTTTTGTTTTCTGTCCCGCCGTCCCGCCGAAAAGTTTTGGGGGCGAAGCCCAAGCAGGCGGGCAAAAAGGAAGGGGGTTGGGGGGAAGGAATTTTTGCCCGCCTGCTTCCGTTCCCGTTCCGTTTGAGCAAAGGAAAAGCGGAAGGGGGGTTTGGGGGGAATTCCGCTTTTCTTTTGCGAAATCAAATTGTGGACAGCCCCGCCACCTGCCTGAATACTTGGAGGGCAGAACACCGCAGAAAAATACTCTTTTCATTAAAAGAAGAAAAAATCGGGCGCGCGCAAAATGAAAAGAGCAAAGAGTATTTTTCTGTGGTGTGGCGAGCTTGTCGAGCAGTGGCGGGGCTGGCTTCCTTATTGGGGGTTTTGCTCAAAAAAAGTTCGAACATCAATCAAAAAACACCGCCAAGCTTGGTCGCGCCTGTAGAGCGTATATTGACACAAACACGCTCTACAGGTAAAGTAGCAATTGGTATTTCTAAAAAGCAAAAAAATGGTCGAAAATAAATTACAAAAACATCTGATCAATAAAACCGATTGGCGGCTGACGGGACAGGAAAAATATTTACAAAATTCTACACTAAAATGGCAAAAGTATAAAATGCCTCGACCTAAATGGGATCATGATCATTGCGAATTTTGCGGCATTTACATGGAGAGCTTGGCTTGACTTTCGATAATATTCGAAATACAATACATTTATAATGAAGAAAATCGAAACAATATGGCATTATATACTATTTAAGGCTTTAAACGACAAAGAATTTCATTTTACCCAAAAGGGCATTGCCTCACATTTTAAGTATTCATTAAGCACTGTTAATTATGCTGTGGAAATTCCCACTCAAATTGGTGCAATAAGAAAAGAAACAAAGTTTTTTGTGCTGGAAAATTTTTTCAAATTGCTCTATTTTTGGGCAAGCCAAAGGAATTTGTTTAAAGATATACTTTATTCGGCCGCCTATGATGGTTCGATAAAAGAAATAGAAGGGCTGATCCCTCCTGAAAGCATTTTTGCCTGCTACAGTGCCGCAAGTCGCATTTTAAAAGAGCCTCCAGCCGATTATAGCAAAGTATATTTTTATATTAATAAAAATCATATAGCAAAAACTAAAGAGCGGTTCCCTTCTTTAAAAAAACTCCCTCATAATATTTTTGCCATAAAAGGCCCTGACAGTATGAAGGAATACGGATCCATCACAACTTTACCGCAAACTTTTGCGGATGTCTGGAATCTTAAAGATTGGTACGGTCAAGACTTTATAAAAAGTTTAGAGGATAAAATCAATGAAAAATTATCCGCATGAATATTATCATGATTTAATAACTCAAAAAAGCTGGGAAGAGCTTATAAATCTTAAAAAATTGGCTGATTTTGTCCTTATCGGAGGATGGGCGACCTATTTATATACACGAGCCTTAAAATCTAAGGATATTGATATCGCAATAAATTATGATCAGTTGCCTATTTTAAGCAAAAGCTATCGCCTTAATAAAAATGAACGCTTGCACAAATATGAAGCTGTTAGAGATGAAATCCAGATTGACATATATCTTCCACACATGTCGAAAATCGGTATTCCAATTGAAGATATAATAAGCAGTTCTTCTTCTGTCGAGGGCTTTCATATTGCCAATATAAACATATTATTTGCCTCAAAGCTTTTCACCCTTTCACAACGAGCTAATACCTCTAAAGGCAGAAAAGATTTTTTGGATTTATTATCTTTGTTTTTATCCAAATATTGCGAAAAAAACTCGATTAAAAATTACATTCAAAAATACAAGCTGGAGAAAAGCACCGCTTATTTTATAAATCTTTTAAATGAATTAAGTAGCATAGATGAGCTATCATTGAACAAGCATAATTTCAAAAAAGTAAAAAATGAATTATCAAAAATGTTGGATTAGTAAATACATGCTACCCCAACAACTTGGTCAAAATAGCCTTTTGGCTCTGCAGACGGTTTTAGGCTTGATTAAAATGCAATGAAGTGCATATTTAGAATTTCCAGATAGGTCAAAAATGCTTTTTAGGTTTGCTTTTTATATCCATGATAAAAACCCTAAAGGTATTCCTTTCTGCAGACCAAATATCTCTTATCTCAATTTATTCATTTTTAAAAAAAATCACCTATTTTAGGCACTGTTGTCAAGCTTGGTGCATATTGGTACAATATATTTAGTTTTCAGAAAGAAAGTTCATCATGTATTACGAAAAACTAGGGATTTTGGATTAAATTATATGAAAAAATTGATTTTATGCTTCATTTTAACTTTTTTTATTCTTATCTGTTTTCCACAAACAAAAAACATATTCCCAGATATCCCATATTTAACCAAAAGCCTCAAAACAATATGCGAAAAAGACAACAAACTAAAAAATACTTTTTATGTTTCCAGCTTGCATAAGGATCGTTTCTTTCTATATTGGGAAACCCAAAGACGAATATATATATTAGATGCGATAAAGCCCCCATCATCTTTTGACTATGTTGTCGTCATTGAATATCCAACCGGCGGGTCTTGCATAAATCTTGCTACAGATATTGTAGAAAGACCTGCTGATATAGGGACAAGTACTTATCTTGTTGACAAAAAATGGGTACATGAAGTTATTGCTGATTGTAAGAGTGGTGTTCAAATTATTATCTAAGTCACTATCAGCGTGAAAAAAGAAGGCTGGCGTAAATTGGGGAAAAAGCCCCGTTTTGCTGATTCCAAACAATAATCGCGTTCCCTTTTCCATCAGTTGCTAAAGATGTGTTTGTCGCATCCTCTGTGGCAGTTACCATTGCTTTTGCCTTTTGGGAAAACTTGACAGGCGGAAAAATTGACAGCTAAAGTTAGTTTATATATAATCCCTCAATGAACAAGAAAAACAAAAAATTCGTTGGATATTTTCCAAAAATAAACATAGATATAAATGACTTAAAAATCCCTAATACCAACAAGAAGTGGATAACTGAAAAAACAATTATAGAAATAGCTAGTGTTAGTAATTGCATGAGAAAAGGACCCGATATTCCCCAAGGATCCAATGAGCTTGGCTTTTATGATAATGAAATTTTAGCGTTATCTTCCATTCAAAATGAGACAAATAGATATACTATGTTTGCATATACGCTCTTTTTGTTTTGTTACGAAGATGGAAATTTAATCGAAAAATCCAAAATGATAAACAAAGCAAAAAAACTAAAAGCTGTCTTTGTGCCTGAAAGATATAAGTTGATAGGATACGATGTTACGAGTAATTCTCTTAGTGATTTTTTTGAATGTTCTCCCCTTTCTTGTAACCAGGGTTTTAAAGAATTCAAAACAAACAAATATTGTTTATTTAATGAAATCGATTATGCCGTAGAATGTCAAAAAATTATAAGTTCTAGTAATTTTGAGCCAGGAGAACAATACCTGTTTGAGGTTTATAAAAAATTAGGCTAAAATCTAAAAGAATAAGGGGGCTAATATGATAACACATAAATATTGGGGGAAAATCAGAGAAGAATCCGCTGGAATTTCGCCAGAGCATCGTTTTAAAATCCCTTATTTTGAAAAAAAAGTACAAGTATTCCTAGGGAAAGAGCTACTTGAAGATGATGAAAAAGATGACCTTTCAAAGCGAAAACTTGATGAATTTGAGCAAACATTTAAAGCTTTTTTAGCCTCACTAGACGCTCATATCATAACAATTAAGACAAAAGCTTTTAAATGGTATAAAAAATTATATGCTCATTATTACGAAGACTCTTCGAAATCTGGGAAAAAACCATTAAATATAGATTCTGCAGAAAAGCATTTTGCTTATATTAAAGATATTATTTATATTAGAATAACCGATAAAAAAACTTTAAGAATAATTATCGGTTATGATCAGATAGATGGAGACCATGGATTAGAAATAAAATTTGTGGCCAACAAATTCAGCAAGCTCGACAGCATTGCCGAGACATAAAAGAGCTTCGAGGATTTAGTAGTTTTTAAGTTGGTTCGATTATAGCTATTTTTTAATATTTATCGGCCAATTCTCTGAAAAACTTTTGCAACTGTAATTGATCATGGCGGAAGTTAAATGACTTATATGGAGACAGCCCTTCAAATGAAAACGCATCCGGATACTCGTTTTTTATCGTATCAATTTAAAATTTATCACCTATTTTAGCCGCTGTTGTCAAGCTTGGTGCACATTGGTACAATATAACTAGTTTTCAGAAAGAAAGTTCGTCATGTATTACAAAAAACTAGGAATTTTGGATTAGATTATATGAAAAAATTAAACTTCATCATGATTGCCTTAGTTGCAGTCATTTTAATAATTGATATAATAAACATGAAAATGATAAATGCTTCCACCCCTCAAGGGGGCTTTGTAAATTCGGAGTTCACCTTATTTCAACATGACGAGTTTCCTTTTACTTTTGAATATCCCGCAGATTGGAACATAGTTGAGCTTCCAACTGACGGGCGAACCCCCAATAGTGTATTTGACAATAAGCTAAAAGATTTGTTGATTGGGAAAAATGTGAGCTCCAATCCAAGCAATAGAACAACAGGAGAGTGGTTAATCGTCAGAAAAGGACGGACGCCTTTTCCTTCAAATGCCAGACCTCCTTCGACAAAAATAGTACTTGATGGTCAAGAATTTAATATATATGAAGTTGGATCAGGTTTATATGTAAACATTATTCAAGTCGATCTTGGTTCCAATGTATATGAACTTGAATTTCAGGGGGGTTCTTCTAGTCAAATGCTTGAGAAACTAAAATCCAGCTTCAAATTCAATGGGCTATCTCTATTCTTTTATGTTGGGGGAAGTATTACTGGCAACTTTTTTGAGGTAGGCATCACGGGCTCAAGAATCTCTTACAGAGAATATGCCCCAAACAAAAAAGAAATTAAGAGAATTGACCGCCCTTTGACATCCAATGAATTGGCAGAGATAAAACAAGTGGTCATGGATAGTGGGCTTATTAGCTTAGAATCTCAAGCCCCTCCTACATCCCAAACTGATCCAGGCTCCTACGATATCTTTATCCTAATGGATAGTAAGAGAAATGAGCTTCGATGTTATATTCCTCCTTATGGTGAAAAGCCAGTTGCGCCTTGTCAGAAAGGAAGCGAGAGATTAAGGCTAAAAATTAACAGTATGTTGGGTGTAAATATTTGGTGAACCACATTATATAATTGATTCTAAAGCCAGTAAAATTATATCAATTAATAAAATTATTTCCAATTGCCGACATGGGGTTCAGGTTATTATCTAAGGCATTAGGCACAATATTATTATTGATAAATGGTTGTCGTTTCATGATAAAGGGGAGAGAATATAATGAAAAAAATATTTATAATAATAGCAATCCTGGTAATTGGTTGTGGCACTTTTTTATATATAACTAAACCCACAGAAAAACTAATATCTGGAGTTAATTTCAGCGATAAAAATACTGTTGTTTGGAGTAAAGGAGAGACGCAAGAAGCAATTAAGCTTGCAGATAAAAAACTTAAAAAATGTTTTCCGGATAAACACAAAAAATACAAGATTATACAGATTTTTCGCCTGGAGGCCCCTTCATGTTATGAAATCGTGTATGGTTTGCCAATGAAGCCAACGGATAAGCAGATAACCATTTTCGTTGATACCTTTGAGAAAAAAACCATATTGTTAGATACTCACCACGAATAAAAAACTATCTGTTTTTACATTTTTTAAGGAAAAATCATATATGATTGAAAACAAATTACCAAAAAATTTATTAGAAAAAACATCCAAGCGCGGGAATGAATTAGCCTGGAAATTAAATGATGTTGAAGAGGTTGCCCTTGCGGCAGAAAAGCTTGGTTTTGCCAATTTCGGAGGGCAAGCACAGTTTATGTCCTCTGACGGAATTTATGAATTATACTGGATTGACATTGATACAAATAGCAAAGCCCAAGATGAAGACTGGCTTCAATATGTACATAGAAGTAAAGATGAATTTTTAAAGCTTTTCAAAGAAAATGTTTTAAAAACGAACTTCTTAAAAGAAGCACAAAATTGGCAAGCCCTTCAAGCAAAAGTGGAACAAAATATCAATGTTTTAGACTCTCTTTATTTTGTTATCTATTTTATTGATGAGGAAGAGTATAACAATTTGCCAAAAGATCTATAACGAATGGCGGGCGGAATGGATTTAAAAAAGCATGGCATATATTTTACGGGCATACACAGATTGCATGCAAGCAAAAATCGGTGTCAGGCGGAAAAATTGACAGCTAAAGTTAGTTTATATATAATCCCTCAATGAACAAGAAAAACAAAAAATTCGTTGGATATTTTCCAAAAATAAACATAGATATAAATGACTTAAAAATCCCTAATACCAACAAGAAGTGGATAACTGAAAAAACAATTATAGAAATAGCTAGTGTTAGTAATTGCATGAGAAAAGGACCCGATATTCCCCAAGGATCCAATGAGCTTGGCTTTTATGATAATGAAATTTTAGCGTTATCTTCCATTCAAAATGAGACAAATAGATATACTATGTTTGCATATACGCTCTTTTTGTTTTGTTACGAAGATGGAAATTTAATCGAAAAATCCAAAATGATAAACAAAGCAAAAAAACTAAAAGCTGTCTTTGTGCCTGAAAGATATAAGTTGATAGGATACGATGTTACGAGTAATTCTCTTAGTGATTTTTTTGAATGTTCTCCCCTTTCTTGTAACCAGGGTTTTAAAGAATTCAAAACAAACAAATATTGTTTATTTAATGAAATCGATTATGCCGTAGAATGTCAAAAAATTATAAGTTCTAGTAATTTTGAGCCCGGGAAACAATATCTTTTTGAAGTTTATAAAAAAACAGATTAGCCTCCTCAAGCGAACGAAATAACTTGATTTGGCCTTATGAACAACGAAAGATTAACTAAGCATCTCTTCTCTCTAATATTTACAAGCCAATTTATTTAATAAAAACTGATCCATAAAGGTTAACAAAAATGTTAATTTAAGTGTATCACTTTTTTTATGCCTGTCAATTTATCGATTTGCCTTAACATTGTCTTTTGCCAAAATGCTTAAATAGAGCTAGAATAAAGGCTTACTCGCTATGTATATCATGTAAACATGATGCGGAGATCATAAGCTTACGGCTCGTTTATGTGTAAAGAGATTGAATTTTTAAATTCTATTCTAGTAATTGGCGAGGGGGGGGGTATCTATGAATCAAGCTACAACCTTAACTTTTTATCCGAGTAAATATAGGCGCTTGCGTTTATTGATTGTTTCTTTTGTTTTTGCTTTAATAGGATTTTTAATGATTCGTGACGAAGTCTTTATGGGGTGGTTTGTATTAATCTCTTTTGGCATAGGATGCTTAATTTCCATTGTACTTCTTTTGCCAAATTCTTCGTATTTGCGCATATCAAACAAAGGGTTTGAGGTCTGTTCATTGTTTAGAGGTAAATTTTTCGGCTGGGATGAGGTGGATCGATTTAATGTCCAATATATTGGACTAAATAAATTGGTTGTTTTTAACTATTCTTCAAACCATGCTGAATTTAAAGCCGCAAAAAAAGTAGCCAAAATATTGGCAGGATTCGAAGGGGCTCTCCCTGATACTTATGGGAAAAAAGCAGAAGAGTTGGCAATGTTGCTCAATGAATGGAAAAATAAATCATCAAAAAACTTGCTAGAAAAAACATCCAAATGCCCTGCCTGTGGTTGCACACTAGATTTTATGCCCTGGGACGGGGGTCTTGCCAGTTTTGAACTGTGTCCTCATTGTGGCATACAATTTGGATATAATGATGCGACAGGAGGGGATGAAATTCTTAGACAAAAAATATATAAGGAATGGCGGGCTGAATGGATTAAAAATGGCTCTCTCAAAAATTGGGCGCCAACCAAAGAACAACAACAGATCATTATTAAGCATGCTCAAAAATGACAGGGAATACTTTGGCATTTTTAATCGGGTTTACTTGCAACTCTTTCTTTTATATAATCAATTATTATGAAAAAATCCAGGATGAAACAGGTCTTTGACCATTTTAGCCGCGAGGCAAAGTCCTTTGATCAAGGAATAATAAAAAGCGTTCCGTATTATTTGGAAATGCTTCAAATTTTGTGCCTCATGTTCCCCTATCCAAAAAATAAAAACATAAAAATAATGGATGTGGGGGTCGGGACAGGAAATATTTCATATGCCGTCAAAACTGCTTTCCCAAATGCGCAAATTGTTTGCCTAGACCTTGCCCCAAAAATGCTTGAGGTCGCAAAAGAAAAGCTTAAAGGGTTTAAAGGGATAGAATTTGTACATGCAAACATTGAAGATTATAAATTCGAACAAAAATTTGATGCGATAGTCTCCTCCCTTACCCTTCATCATCTGGAAACTGATAAAGAAAAGCACTCCTTTCACAAAAAAGCTTTTGATGCCCTAAAAAAAGGGGGCATATTCATAAATATTGATATTGTAATCGCGCCGGACAAGCATACACAAAATATAAACATAGGGAAATGGAAAGAACATATATTAAAGTCGGCGAATGAAAACTTTGTAAAAGACAGATACAAAAAATACTTGGAGGAGGATAGGCCTGCTATCATTCTTAATGAATTAAACTCCTTAAAAAATGTCGGGTTTAAATATGTCGATGTCTTCTTTAAGTATTTTAACTTTGCGGTATATGGTGGGAGGAAATAAGTATTTAAAAAAATGAATCATAATATTCCAAAAAAATGGAAAGACAATTTGCGCAAATATACCAAAAAGCACTTTGGCGAAGCTAGAGACTATTTAACATCTATGGACTTTAAATGCAATGAAAGTGTATGTTTAGAATTTCCAGACGGGTCAAAAATGCTTTTTAAGTTTGCTTTTTATATCCATGATAAAAACAACAAAGAGATTGCAATTTTTACTGAACATTGTGGATATTATTTTTTTAAAACTTGGGATTTAAAGTGGAATCTTTTAAAAAACGGAAAAGCAGAAGAGAAATGTCGAGATTAGTTGCCATTAAGCCTTTTTCTATCTATTTTCTTAGGCCTCCCTCTGTTTCAATAGAGAAAATAATTCCATTCATACGACCGTGTTTTTTACTTCTTGACTAATTTGCAGTAGTACTTTAAAATAGTCATATGTATAAAAAGAGGGCAGCAGAAGAGATTGTCTTAAAACTGTCAAGGAGTTTTCCTGTCATATTATTAACAGGACCAAGACAAGTGGGGAAAACTACTTTATTTGAACATCTTAGCGAAAAACAAAAACATTCATATGTATCTCTTGATGAATTTGAATTTCGTGCTCTGGCCAAAAGCGATCCGTCTTTGTTTTTGGAAAAATATCCTTCCCCTGTTATTATTGATGAAATACAATATGCCCCACAGCTTTTGCCCTATATAAAGGCTAAGGCTGATAAAACTAAGGGAAAGTGCTCTTTTTGGATAACAGGTTCACAGCATTTTCATTTAATGAAAAATGTTTCAGAGTCCCTCGCAGGAAGAGCAGCAATCATTAACCTGCTTGGGTTTTCTCAAGTCGAAGAAAATACAAGCTTTCAATCAAGAGAACCTTGGATTCCAAAAACAGTTGCTCCAAACCAAAAATATCCCGCGACAAACATTTATAATCTTTTCAAAAAAATAGTACGGGGATCTTATCCAAAACTTTTCATAAAAAATCCTCCATCTATAGAAACTTTCTACGGCTCATACTTACAAACATATATAGATAGAGATCTTAGAGATCTTGTTAGGGTAGGATCTTTATCAAGTTTCGAAAAATTTCTTAGGTTGTGCGCCGCTCGTACAGGCCAAATGCTTAATATGTCAGACATAGCAAACGACGCCGACATAAGCGTTAACACAGCAAAAGAATGGCTAAGTCTGCTAGAAGCAAGCGGACATATATATATGTTAAAGCCTTATTATAAAAACATAACAAAAAGATTAGTAAAAACTCCAAAACTATATTTTCTTGATACAGGCTTAGCTTGCTACCTGACAGGATGGAGAACGCCTGAAACAACTTCAAAGGGCGCCATGGCAGGGCCTTTATTTGAAACATTTATATTGTCTGAGTTAATTAAAAGCTACTGGAATCGAGGAGAAGAAGCCCCTTTGTGGTTTTATAGAACAAAAGAAAAAGAAGAGGTTGACATAGTAATCGATAGAGATGGACTTTTGCATCCTATAGAAATAAAATTGTCTGTGAAGATAACGGAATGGGATTTAAAAGGAATTAAAAGCCTAAAGAAAACTCATTCCAAAATCGGCAAAGGCGCTTTTATTTCAGTAACTCCGAAGCCTTACTTCATATCTGAAGATATTGAAGTAGTGCCTTATACTGTTGCAACCCTGTTTTAAGGAAATTGTCTGCCTATATTAACAGGCATGTGGTTGGTGAAATATTAATAAGCGCTGTAAAACTTTAATTGAAAAAGAAATCAAGGGAATAAACTTATGAAAGAACTCATTTATATAGGAATAGGCGGTTTTTTCGGGGCTGTTGCGCGCTTTGCGGTGTCAAAAATGGCAAACAATTTCACCTCCACCTTCCCAGTCGGAACACTTCTGGTAAATATTACGGGAAGCTTCTTTTTGGGGTTTATCCTCTATAGCGCAATTTTAGGCAAGTCTATTTCTCCAGAACTTAGAAGTTTCTTGACCATTGGATTAATCGGGGCGTTTACCACAATGTCTACTTTTTCATACGAAACTATCCGCCTATTTGAAACAAATAACTCTTTATTTGCATGGGGAAATATTTTTTTAAATATTATATTGTGTTTTGGTGGTATAATTTTGGGGAGGAATTTAGCATTTTTGCTGATTAAATAATTTATATGCAAAGAAAATCCGTTGCAATATTACTTAGGATATTTATAGGCGAAAGCGACCACTTTCAAGGCAAGCCTCTTTACCAATACCTGATTGAATATTTAAAAAAGAATCATTACGCAGGAGTAACTGTTTTGCGAGGAATCGCAGGGTTTGGTCATGCAAGCAGGATACATACGATGGATATTTTAGCGCTTTCTTCCGACCTCCCGATAGTAATAGAAGTTGTAGACACAGAAGAAAAAATTGAAGCCCTAAAAAATATCCTGGAAAAAGAAAACATAATCGAAAGCGGGCTTGTAACAGAAGAAAAAGTAAACATCATCCAATATGGCAGGGGTTCTTAGCTTTATTTTAGCCAAAAAAATACCGCCTGTGAAATATTAAAAAAATAATGTAAAATAACTCTACATGATTAAACCTTTTTTGTTGATATTTTTCTTGGTGTCTCTCTTTTTCCTCGCTATTGCGATATTGATATACAACCATCTTGTCGCCCGGAAAAACTGTGTCGAATACGCCTTTAGCGCAATAGATGTCATGCTGAAAAAGCGGGCGGATCTAGTCCCAAGGCTTGTAAGCACGGTTAAAGGATATATGACTCATGAAAAAGAAGTTTTAGCAAAAATTACGGAAATACGGGCTCAAGCCATATCCCCTGAATTAAAGGAAAAGCAAAGATTTGAAAAAGAAAACATTTTATCCGCTCTCCTTTCACATTTTATGATCACTGTTGAAAATTACCCTATTTTAAAATCAAATGAAAACTTCTTACAGCTACAAGCGGCGTTAAACGAAATTGAAGAGCAAATTGCCGCCGCAAGAAGAGCCTATAACGCATCCGTATTTAATTATAACAACAGCATAGAAATATTCCCTTCAAAAATAATAGCTGATATTGCAGGGTTCAAAAAGAAAGTCTTTTTTGAAATTCCTGAAGAAGAAAAAGCAAGCCCCAAAATAAATACAGGGACTTCTCTATAGAAAAGATGAAACCATTTAAAACAATATATCAAGAGCTTCTCCCTCTCCTTAAAAACCTTGAAAAAACAAGGCATATATACAGCCTTCTTTCTGGGATTAGTATTGCTAGTTTACAAGTATTTCTTTTTTGTATAACGCTTTTTATTTTCCTGGGGATTCTTTCTTCTATGGGGATTGTAAGCTACCCTATAATAAGCGGGTTTTCGGCATATATTTCTCTTTTCCCTATTCCTGTAGCATTTGTCCCAATATTGGGCGTGTTGGCAGCTTTTTTTGCCCCAAGCATGTATGAGGCACAACATAAAATTATAGAAGAACTTGTAAAAGAGATGGCTCCGGGATTTAAATATAAAAAATATAAAACCATAAAATCAAGAGACATAGAAAGAAGTTCTTTGTTCCCTTTTTTCAAAGAAAACCAAGCGGTGTATGTAATGGGAAATGGCGGAATAGAAGGCACAATAGAAAACGTGGAAATTACTTTCTCAAGCATAGCCTTAACCTCTTCAAGTCCGTATGGAAGAATAAACTTTCTTTTTTACCTTCCTGTCATCAATCTTTTTGCCGTTACCTTCCTTTATTTGCGCCCGTTGGTTTCCAGAAAAAAAATAGAGGACATTTATCCTTTTAAAGGTCTTTTTATAATGGCGGATCTGCCCAAAAAAATAAAAGGGCGCACAATTGTCCTTCCTGATACATTGGAAAAAAAGATAGGATTTTTGGCGCAATCCATACAATCTTTAAGCCGCCAAGGAGAGCTGGCATACATGGAAAGCCCTGAATTTGAAAATGAATTTGTAGTATATACAACGGATCAGATTGAAGCAAGATATGTGTTAACGCCAAATATAATGTACAAAATTCTTGACTTAAAAAGAAAGGCAAATAGGGAGTTGATGTTATCTTTCACAAAAAACAAAGTTTATATCGCTATGCCGGGGCAAACATGGATTTTTGATCTTCTTCGTGAAAAAAGCGCACTCAATCGTGATTTTTTAAAAACCATTTATGATGACATTCTCTTAGCTCTGGGCATTGTAAATGATTTGGGTTTAAATATAAACATCTGGTCGGCTCCGCCCAATAAAGAGAAAATTCAGGAAAAAGAAGGGGAAGAAACAGAAGAGGAAGAAAACAAAAAACCATTTGACGAAATACTTCCTACTTGATAGATTATGTCTTATGCAGATTAATAAATTTGCTTCGCTTTTTATGGTTGTTCCGTTTTTTTTATTTATGGGAGTTGCTCCGATTGACAAAAATATTGATATCCCTGATCCTGAAATAACCCCTCCAATAATAACTTTAGCAAGAGGGAGCGGGCGTGGAACCCCCAGCTACAGCTTGGCTATTTATGATGATGGGCTTGTAATTTACGAAGGGAAGTTATTTGTAAAAACAACAGGCATTAAAAAATCAAAAATAGATAAAGAAAGCCTTAATTTTCTATTATCAACATTTGAAAACGAAGGTTATTTTTCATTTAAAGACGAATATTTTAACCACGACGCAACGGATATGCCCAATATTACAACTTCTGTAAAAATTGGAAATAAGAATAAAAAAATAAGCCATTATCGCGGAGATTTTTCAGCCCCCAAGAAGCTCATCGAGTTGGAAAATAAAATAGATGAGGCTGTTAACTCAAAACAGTGGGTTAAGTAAACCACCACACTCTTACAATCGGGCATTTTATGTGATAAAAAAATTATAACAATTCAAAGATGTCTATCTCTTCTGGTGTTTCTAATGGCGCAGTAAATGGGGCATTAAGTTCAACAGGGTTTTTAGCCTGCCCCAAAACGCCAGATAAACAAGGCCCTTCCCCGCTCCCCACTTCGCCATCACCAATATCTTCTGGCATTTTTGGGGCAGAATTTTTTTCTAGATCTTTTTTCTGTGTTGGGTCTGTGTCAAAAAGGTCTAGTAATTGCTCGAAAAATTTATTTTTCCCCTCTTCTCTGCCATAACTGGAAAGATCCTCCCTGGAAAAAGAAGAAATAAAACTTTGTGGATTCCAGTTTATAGACATAAACCCGTTCACCCCATTTCACCTCGATTATCTTAATCGGGGTTCAATTATATATCGTAAAACTACTTAAAAAACTTGTGTATATTTTACATATATTTATAGAATAAACCTCGATTATGATTATCAGGGCTTATTGAGTCATGGTATAATAAACCACTATGAAGAATTTAATATTTGTCCTTTTATTTGTTCTGAGTTTCTCTTCTTTTGCGTCCGGCTTATATAAAATACCAGTTCCAAAAAATTTGTTTAATACGGAATTCTCAATTAATACTTATCTTCAGGAAAACAAAAAACTTGTGACTGAAGAAAAAACTACCTTTCAAAAACAAACAGAAGAAAATGGGGATTTCCTTGTTATAACCTCAAAAATAAAAACTCTCGATAAAGATGGAAAATACTTTTATACAACAAATCAAGCAAATTATCAGTTGGAAAATAATAAAATTTCCGCTTATGCGCAAACAACAAAAATCAATAAAGAGGCCACCCCCTATCAAGACTTATCACTAACCTTTGATTGGGCAGATAAAGAGGCTATCTTTAATAAAAAAGACTATAAAACCGACAAGAAAACATCAAAAACAATCAAGCTAACACCAAAAACAATGACAGCTCGGGGCGCAAGTTTTTATTTTCAAAACATGATCACCAATAATATAAAAGAAGATAAAATCAAAATGATTATTCCTGACGGAAATACTTATGGCATGAATATATTTATCTCTTATTCTCCTGAAAATATTAAAATAGGAGATAAGAACATCTCTTGCTATAGAGTTGATTTAAAGCCCGATATGGGATTTCTTTCAGGAATAATTCCTGTTATGCATTTTTGGTTTTCAATCAACGCTCCGCACCCTTTTATAAGGTATACTGGACTAGAAAGAGGCCCCGGATCTCCTGAAATTATTCAGGAGATTTCAAGCCTCTAAAAACATTCAAAATCCCCCACCAGGAGCGGTTTGATTTGGCGTCCAATCGCCACCAATGTCCCCTGTCGGCAGATGAGTTTCACCGCCATCTCCAACTTGATCTCCTACCTCTGGAATAGTAGGATCAGTCTCTTCCCCTTCCGGCTCGCTAGGAGTTGTATGAACTTGTTCCCCCACCCCCGGAATTGAAGGATCCTCCGTCTCTCCTCCTGCCCCTGTCCCTCCATCTCCAACTTGTACCCAAACCGGCACAGTAGGAGTTTCTGTCGGATCATCGGAATCATTATGAGTAGGATGAACCTGTGTCCCCTCATCAATTTCATTTGCTTTATCCCCTAAGACAACTCCCGCCAATAAATTAAGGAATTGATTTGGATCTGTCTTAGAAGTTTGTACCCCAGAACTTGTATTTGTAGGACTTAAGATGGAGTTTATGGCATTTTTCGAAAATAAAAAGTCTGACATATTTATCACCTCCTCCCCACGACCAATTAACTATCGAGATAAGCGCAATAAATCTTGTATTATTTAGTACTCTGCTAGAAGTCTGTTCGTCTATGAACCCCGATTTCATAATCGGGGTGAATAATCGGGGTGAAATATTGTTAAAACTGTTATAATTATTTTATGGACCTTTTTGACTATCAAGACAAAAAAGAAAACCAACCCCTCCCCTATCGCATGGCTCCGCGTATAATCGATGAAATTGCAGGTCAGAAAAATATTTTAGGAAAAGACAAACTTCTGCGCCGGCTTATTGAAACAGATAAAATAACTTCGATTATCCTGTATGGCCCTCCGGGAGTTGGGAAAACTGTAATAGCAAGGGTTATTGCAAATACTACAAAGGGACATTTTGAATGGCTAAATGCCGCAACCGCAAGCGTTGACGATATCCGAAAGGCAAGTAAACAGGCAAAAGAAAGAAGGAAATTAAATAAGATAAAAACTATATTATTTTTAGATGAGATACACAGGTTTAACAAGCTTCAGCAAGACTCTTTATTGCCTGATGTTGAAGAAGGGAATTTAATCTTAATCGGAGCAACAACAGAAAATCCTTTCTTTTATGTGAATTCGGCTCTTGTTTCGCGTTCTCAAATTTTTGAATTAAAACCTCTTTCGACAGAAGATTTAAAAAAAGTCATCAACAATGCTTTAACAGACAAGGAAAGAGGGTTTGGAAATTTAAAAGTCAAAATAGATGATGAAGCTCTTTCTCATCTCGCAAAAATTTCAGATGGCGATGCACGTCGTGCGCTTTCGGCTTTGGAGCTGGCTGTTTTATCGACACCAAAAGACAAGAAAGAGACAATAAACATAACACTACAAGTTGCCGAAGAGTCCATTCAAAAGAAAAAGGTCGTTTATGACAAAAAAGGGACACAGCACTACGATACGATTTCAGCTTTTATAAAATCGATGCGAGGCTCCGATCCCGATGCGGCGCTTTATTACCTCGCAAAGATGATTTACGCTGGAGAAGATCCAAGATTTATCGCAAGAAGGATAGTAATATGCGCGGCGGAGGATGTTGGAAATGCCGATCCTCTCGCCCTTGTAGTTGCTAATTCAGCGATGCAGGTAGCAGAATTTGTCGGAATGCCTGAAGCAAGAATTCCATTAGCCCAAGCGACAACATATGTCGCAACAGCGCCAAAAAGCAACGCTTCTTATGTTGGAATAAATGAGGCGATGGCTGAAGTGGAAAACGAGACAACGCAAGAAGTGCCGGAGCATTTAAAGAATGCCGTTTATAAGCAGGAGAAAGAGCTAGGCAAGGGAAAGGGCTATAAATATGCGCATGATTATGAAGGTGGATTTGTCGCGCAGGAATATATGAAAAGCAAAAAAAAGTTTTATACCCCAAAAAATATCGGATTTGAAAAGAAAATTAGGGCAAGGATGGAAGAACAAAAAGCAGAAGGAATTGATTGAAAAAAATTTTGGGATTAAACAAAAATGACAGAAGAAATAGCAATCTTAAGAAAAGATATTTTAAAGTACTTTGACAAACAAAATGAAATTCCAGGAGAAAAAGTCAAACTCTCCACTAGTGGACTATACTACTATGCAGTTTTTAAATATAAGCAAGCTAATCCAAAAAGAAATTGTTTAATTTGTAAAATCGAAATTTGGGTCACAGAAACTTATAAAAAAATATTTGAGTATCTTTCCGACTCTACCGACAATGAAGATAGCGCCATTTGGATTAAAAAAAATGGCACGGAATATTTATTATTACCCGAATTTGCAGGGGGCTATTCGGTTTTTGACACAACAACATACAAATTGCATAGCTATTACTCAACGGCTGACCCATTTATCTGGACAGGCATTTTCCCCTCTCCATCAGTTGATAAAATAGCAGTAAATGGCTGTTATTGGGGCTGTCCAGATGAGTTAAGAGTATTTGATACAAAAAATATTATATCCTTGCCTTATAAAATGATTTATCAAATTATTAACGTCACAAACGAAGCTGCGTTTGAGCACTGGGAAGATGATAATACAATGGTAATCTGCAAAAACAAAAAAGATATAATGCGAATTGGGGTATAATATTATTTTCTAATTTCAAATTGAAAATAGCAGTTAACATTAATTTCTATCTTACCAATTTAATCTTCTTTACATTTTGTTTCTATTTTCGGAGATGCATAATCATTAAATTTATCGGGATAATACCTATTTTGTATTGCTCCTACATTTTCTGGCGCATAGCGGTTAGCTCCATCTATGTCTTCCCAACTGTCTACTGGAGCATGAAAATGCAACTTATCATCAACTCCCACGAATTAACAACAAAAAAACTTGCAAAGCCATTTTGTTATTATCCTCTTTTTCTTTCCCTATTTTCAAAATATCGATCAACAGCTTCTTTGGTTGTTAACCAATTGCGCCCTTGTTTATATGCTTCAAGCTTTCCTTTTCTGGCAAGTAAATTCAAATATTTAGCAGAAATTCCGGTTTTCACGCTGATTCTTGATAATAATTCATCTTTTTCGTTTTTTTCGGAAAAAGGCGTAATAGCTTTTAAATAAATATTAAGTGATCTTTCGACATTTTGGGCTATAAATCTTACCAATGGAAGATAGTCCCCTTTGTCTGCCCTTGATAACACTCTATAATATTTTTTGCGATCATTTTTTAAAACTATCGCTAACGGATAACCTCGTTGCATTATCAATATGTTCATCACAAGCCTTGCAGTTCTTCCGTTTCCATCAAAAAATGGGTGGATATGCACAATTTTGTGATGTAATAAAGCGGCAAGTTCTATAGGATGTATTTTTTTTTGATTTTTTCTTACCCAATCAATTACATCTTTCATTTTGCCTGAAATTTGAAGAGCATCAGGAGGTGTATGATCCGCCCCACCAATAATTACATTGCCATCCCTATATTTTCCTGCCCACTCTTTCTCGGTATCATGCACCACTAATTGATGCAAACTCCGAATGAGCATTTCTGAAATAGTTTGTCGTTTATCATGCGAAACCAGACCTGTTAAGTATTCCAAGGCTTCGTAATGATTTTTAGCTTCCAAGTGATCTTTTAATGGCTTTCCCTTGATCGTAATTCCTTCATTAATAACCAAAAAGGTTTCTTTTAAATTAAGGCTGTTCCCTTCAATTCCGTTAGAATTATAAGTCATCTCTATCTCAAATTGTTGCTGTAGTTTTTTAACAAAAGACGCAGGCAAAGGTCGAAATTTATTTAATTTTTTAAGCTTTTCTTCTATTCGATTTTTTAGCTTTTTATCTAAATATTCCATAATATGGTTTACTCAATTTTTATCACTATACCATATTAAGAAATTTTGTCAATATTTTGCATTGTTTCCAAAAAGATACCGGGCTTGAAAAGAAGATTAGGGCAAGGATGGAGGAGCTTAAAAAATCATAGACGCAAATCTGCCTGCATGGTATAATTATCCAAACAGAATAATTCTACAAGGATAATTTGAAACATTATGAAAAATCCGTTCTTTTTCGGCAAAGAGGTCTTAGGAGATGCCTTTACGGATAGAAAATCCGAGCTAAAAGAGCTTATTTCTGATATTGAGCAGGGACTCAATGTTATTCTCTATTCCCCAAGGCGATATGGCAAAACATCCCTCATAAAAAAAACAATTGGAACGGTTAAAAATCGCGGAATTTTGACTTTTTATATCGATCTTTTTCCAATGACAACTTTCAACGATTTTGTAAAGATTTTCGCAGAGGCCATATCAAGCTTGGAGGCCTCTTCAAACTTAAAAACATTTATAAAAACATTAGGCAAAATTCTCCCAAAACTTATTCCTAAAATAATTTTAAGGCCCCACGGAGATGCGGAAATTTCTTTTGATTTGGAGAGGCTTTTTAAAGAAAAAGAAGAGGTTTTGGATGATTTATTGGAAGCGGTTCCCAAGCTGGCAAAAAGCAGGGGGAAAATCGCATTAGTTGTTTTTGACGAGTTTCAGGAAATTTCAAAGCTTGAAGAAGCTGATAAATTAGAGAGAATAATACGCTCCCACATTCAAAAGCATCAAAATATCTCATATGTATTTTTAGGTAGTAAGCGCCACTTGATGCAGGGAATGTTTAAAGATAAAAATCGACCTCTTTATAATTGTGGCAGGCATTTCCCATTGCTTAAAATCTCCTCACAAGATTTTGCAAGTTTCATAAAAGAGAACTTTTTTAAGACCGGAATAAAAATTAAAGAAGAAGAAATTGAGAAGATATTAAGCATTACAGAGTGCCACCCTTACTATACTCAATTATTTTGCCACATTTTATGGGATAATTGCCATGAACAAAGAAATGCCAATTTAAAAGATGTTGATAGTACGCTTGAACAGCTTATCATGGAAGAGGAGTCCTCTTTTTCTGCTATTTGGGAAGATTTATCTTCTGTCCAAAGAACTTTAGTAAAAGCTTTGGCTTATGATGAAATTTTATCTCTTTTCTCGCAAGTATTTTTACAAAAATACGCATTAAAATCCGTATCCGCCCTGCAAAAAGCGATTAAAACTTTAGAAAAAAAAGAGATTATTGAACGAGCCAACGGTCATTACACTCTAAGCGATTTATTTTTCAAAAAGTGGATTAATCGAAGAATAGGGTTATAAGTTGTTTTAACATTCCGGTAATAGTTGAGTTTCTATCTTACCAATTTAATCTTCTTTACATTTTGTTTCTATTTTCGGAGATGCATAATCATTAAATTTATCGGGGTAAATGATCGGGGGCTAATGCTTCTGTAAGCCAAGTGAGTAGTTCTTGCCATGGAAGAATAGTAATAGCATTACGCTCCATCCTATGTGGCGCCTGGCAAACGCAACAGAGCTTGGCTCCAGGACTTGCTTCTGCAAAAGACCTCAAGCTTCTAAGATGTGTTGAATCGATTGTGTCTGTTGCTTTTATTTCTATTGCCAATATTTTGCCTCTAGGAGTTTCTATAATTAAATCAACTTCTACTCCTTTTTCTGTTCTGTAATGAGAAAAAGCCAAATCAAGCCTATTATAGTCGTTGTAACGCATGATTTCTAAAACAATAAAATGTTCAAAAGCTCTTCCAAAAAGCGAAGTGTGAGGTTCCAGTGGCACGGTTAGTTGTTTGGATAAAGCACGGGCTACCCCTACATCAAAGAAGTAAAATTTAGGATGTTTTGAAAGACGATGGCGTACAGATTTTGTAAATGGATAAATAAATCTTCCAATCAGTGTATCAACTAAAATCTGAAAATATCCTTTGACCGTTGAAAGAGAGACAGAAGTCTCTCTGGCAATATTAGAATAATTAATTACATTGCCATTTTCGCTTCCTGCTATCAAAAGAAAATGGCTAAAGCGATCTATTCTGCGTAATTGAGCCTCTCTTTCGATCTCTTCTTGTAAATAGGTATCAACATAAGCCCTTAGCCTTTCAATAGCAAAAGCCTCTTTCCCTTCAGTGTATATGCTGGGGATGGTGCCAAATTGCAAGGCCTTAAGCAAGGAGAAATCAGAGCCCAATTCATCAATAGTTAAAGGGTGAAGACTATAAGACAAAGCTCTTCCTGCCAATAAATTTGCCTCGTGTCTCTTCAGTCGCCTCGCACTTGATCCTGTCAATACAAAAAAAGGAGGATTTGGGGATTCCATTATTAAGTGAACTTCATTTAGTAAATCAGGTATTCGTTGTACTTCGTCGATTATGACATGAGTGATCTCTTTCCGTCGAGAATGAACTTCTTCTCGCAAAAGTGAAGGATGTGATAAAAAACGAAGAAATGTTTCTTTATCAAGTAAATTATAAAAAAGTATATTTTCTTTTAAAAAAAGCATTTTGAGCAGCGTGCTTTTTCCTGTTTGTCTTGGTCCAAATAAGAAAAAACTATGATCTTTTGGTAGCTCTATAGAGCGCTTTATTGTGTCCATGGCTCAATTTTACGCCGTAAAACTATATTAGTCAAGCAGTTTTACGATCTTTTTATGAAATAGTTTTTTTGATAAATCAAGCTCCCTTTTTATCACATTCCAATCACACTCTCACAAAACGGAATGTCAACCTAAAAATGAGCGCATTTTAGGAGAGAAGCTCTCTTGTAAAATTTTCAAGTAAATCATAATCAGCGTTATCCGCAGCTCTCAAGGCTTCGATATATTTTTCCCTGATATTCGTTTCATTGATTAGTTCCGCATTTGGCCAGTTTGGTAATTTATGGGCATTATTAAATAAAAAAATATCAGAAACCAATCTTGCATGCCTTCCGTTTCCATTTACAAATGGATGTATTTTTACCAAGCGATGATGAATTCGCAAGCTCTGTTCAAAAATTGTCATTTCCTTTGCATTGTGCCAATATTCAATATCATCGACCAATAATTTCGTTTGTTCTAAAATCAAATCCCAAGCAACACCAATGTTATAATTTCTTGTTCTAAAAATTCCTGCCCATTTCCAAGTTTTATCAAACATCTCTTTATGTATTTTTTTCAACCAATCAACCGTAATAATTATTTTTTTCCTTCTAATAATATTTTTTTCTACCGCCCGTAAAATATTGGTAGCTTCCCATGTATTTAATTCGTCTTTATTTAAAATATGTGAAGGGATAAGATCGGAAATATCCTCAATTGGTGTTGCCCCTTTTATTGTTTCAAGGAGATTCATTCTTCATCCTCCCAAAGTTCAGAGCCAGGCTTACTTAATAAATCATTAATTATTTTCACCAATTGATCGTCATAGGCGTTCTGTCCTGGATCTTGTTTTTCCATTGCCATATTTGAATATGTCCTGCTTAAAATGTTTTTAGCAACAATTGCCGCCCTAGCCTTAATTTGCTCTTTCAAATTAATATCCGCGACAATAGAACACATTAAACGACAGCCTAAAGCCTTTACAACTTTTTTAATTGTTTTCAAGCTACATGTTTCTATGTTTTTTTCAATCCTAGATACGACAGACTGTCTAACTTTCAACCTTTTTGCAAGTTGAGTTTGTGTCATTCCTAAAACATCTCTTATATCCTTCAATCTTTCAGATAATTTATCAATAGGAATTAAAGCCCTATTCTCAATAGAACTAGAAATTTGTTCTAATTTAAGACTGTCAAAATATGACTTATACATAATAATAACCTCCAATAATATATCGCTTTAAAGTCATTAAATCTTGCATTAAAGATAGCACATAAGTCATATCTTGTCAATTTAAAGAATGGGGACTGATATAATAATTGTCATCCTGAGCTTGTCGAAGGATGAGCTTAACCCCTATTTCCTAATCGGGGTGAATAATCGGGATTATGTATTTTAATTCCTAAAAAACAAACCCATTTACCCCATAAAGCGGTAAAGGAGTAAAGGAGTAAGGGGGTAAAAAACACAAGGTTTAAGCAGGCAAGTCCTTGGCAAAGCGAACGCCAATATTCCTGTACTGACTTCCGGCTTTGGAGTAGTTTCGATAAAAAATCTCCAAGACCTCTCCACTGCAGTCGCACCACGAACCGCCT